>Ga0206101_1000290_pt1 | contig 11294 bp, 8 predicted proteins | sample 1B0metagenome_FD_148613 | JGI IMG/M metagenome (GOLD analysis project Ga0206101, IMG submission 148613) | Enriched microbial communities from leaf-cutter ant dump, University of Wisconsin, Madison, United States - 1B0 | ecosystem: Environmental > Terrestrial > Nest > Insects nest > Nest dump... | reverse complement strand
TCCGGCTGCTGCGTAAACCGCTGCACCTGGCAAGCCGGCTGATGAGCGAAAGATACCAGCGGGCAGGCCTGTTATTTGACTATCCGCATCCCGCGCATATCCCGGGGCATATTTTTTCGCAGGAGCAATACCTGTTCAGCGAGCAGGAGCTGCACCGGATGCTGGTCCGTCCGCAATTTGATTTTTCCCCGCTGAACCGCCTGTCCGCTGCAGGCCTGCCACAGGAGCAGCAGGCATTCTGGGACCTGGAACATTACCTGAAAGACGATCTCCTTGTAAAAGTAGACCGCGCCAGCATGCGCTACTCCCTGGAAACACGCGTGCCCCTGCTGGACAGGGAGCTGGTGGAATTTTCGCTGAACCTGCCTTACGATATGAAGGTGCGGCAGGGCTACGGCACAAAATACCTCATGAAAAAAGTCCTCTATGAGCTGGTCCCCCGGCATATATTTGAACGCCCCAAACGGGGCTTCTCCATCCCGCTGCACCAATGGCTGCGCCACGAGCTGAGCCCGCTGGTGACTGCATACCTTAGCGAAAAGCAGGTACAGGAAGCCGGATTTGTCCACCCCGGGTATGTCCGCGCCCTGCTGCAGGAATACCATGGCGGCAAAACATACCTGTACAACCGCGTGTGGGCATTGCTGGTATTGCACTGGTGGCATGCCACCGGCCGCTGAGCCTTTCTCCGTAAATATACCATACCGGAAAAACCGGGAAAGCGGCTTACTTGCTGAACTGTAGCTTGTAATACCGGAAAAGCAGCTTCGATAAAGACACCGGCAGATAGGAGAGTATGCTGACGGCCGCCTTCCCTGGCATGAACCACCGTATCCGTCCAAGCCGCTCCCGGCAGACATCTCTTTCCCCGGAAATCAGGTAGTAAACGGCGGCGCCCAGGAATTTTTTCCGGATGAATGCAGGGCTCATCGCATCCAGCCCTCGCTCTTCCAGGAACCGGATGGTAATATCCTGCTGCAGCGCAAACTTATCCGAATTGCGGATGAAATTCTCATAGGACGTCAGCCGCAGCGGCGCGTCCTCATTCACCTTGACAAGCGTATAGTTGAACGTCGGTATGTTGAAGGAAGTGCTGATATCCAGCCAGGTCAGCAGCTCGCAGCCCACACCCAGGATCTCGGGGTAATCATGGTAACGGTAGCCGCTGTCGCGGAACACCGACCGCCGTATCACCGGCGTAAAATCGCCCTTCAGCTTCCCGTTCAGTATATCGGATGTCCGGATGTAGGCAAAATCCCCGGAGATATGCCCCTTCGTCGTCGCGAAGAAAAATACCGGGTAATGATCGTAGCCGCTGATCGCCTCTATATTGCGGACGGCGCTGTGCAGCGTGTTCTCCATCAGTTCATCGTCGTCGTCCAGCATTACCACCCATTCGCCCGTCGCCATTTCGATCCCTTTATTCCGCGCCACATGCGGCCCGCTGTTCCGCTCCAGCTTCAGGTAGCGGATATTTTCCCCGCGGAACATCCCCGTGTCCACCGGCAGCGCCGAGCCGTCATCCACGACGATGATCTCCGGCGATAGATCCGCATCGTGGGCTTGCCTTAAAACAGATTGGATGGATCGTCTCAATAACTCCGGCCTGTTGTACGTGGGGATTACTACAGATAAAAGGGTCATTGAAGGACTGTTAATGATAGCTTCATGTTTTCCGGAAATACATTTCCCTCCGGGGTAAAAATAGTAATAATATCCAGAGTAACCATGTGCTACCAGGCCGCGATATCCCGGAGCCCCCGGGACTGCGCCTGCAGGGAGTTTGCCTGCCGGAAATGCCGGACACGGGCGCGCATCGCCGCCACCTCTCCCGTCCGCGTTCCATCTGCGACACCCCTGATAAAATGCTCCATGCCCGCGATATCGTCGAAGAGCTTCCCGACGGCTTCCTGCCGCATCAGCCATGTAAAATAATTGTTCTTCAGCGCCAGCACCGGTATACCCAGCCGGATGGCTTCATGCACCGCCCCGCTGGCGCAGAAGCGGTAAGCGGTGTTGTCATAAAAAAACAACGCAAGGTCGAGCTGCGCGATGATGGCCTCAAAATCCTGCCGGGGCAGGAAGGCATCGGGCTGATGCAGGGTGACGAGACCTGCTGCATTGCCGGCCCGGACTTCCGGCGGACATTTGCCTGCGGCATGAACGGTGATCTTTCCTTCCGCTATAAGATCGCGGAGGTTTTCGGCGAGCCGGAAAATCAGGTGTACATTCTTGTTCGCCCCCAGCGCGCCGAAAGTGCCCAAAGCCAGCGCCTCCCTGTTTTGCACGGATGCCGCAGCATGCGTGTGTGTGGGGACGTCATCCGCGTCTGCCGGTGCCTGCTGCTTTGACGGCTGTCCTGCTGCAGTGTCGTAGCCGTAGTCATACGGATGTGGCAGGACAAAGACCCGTTCCATGCACCGCAGGTGCAGCGCCGAAAGTTCGGCTTTGATGCTATCCGAAAAAACGATGAACCTGGTCTGTTTGCCGGCGCGGTTCAGCCCGCTGCGTAGAAAGAAGCGCAGCGCCCTTTCCGCCGGCCGCCGCATCGTTTCGTTGAAATATTCCAGCTCCCCGTGCAGCAGGATCAGCTGCCGCTGCTTTTTCAGCAGCAAAGGGATGAGCAGCTGCAACAGCCACAGCCCGGTAGGGAACAGCGCCGTCCATACCAGCAGCTCCGGCCTGCGCTTCCTTGCCTGCCGGATGACCGCGCAGATCCGCAGCCATTCCCCGGCTATCTTGTAAGGCCAGTAAAACAGCCGCGATACGAAGCCGCGCCGGAACGCACGGAAGGATATATGCGTATCCGCTGCAGGCAGGCATGCGCGTACGGCCCCGATATGCTGCGCCTCCGCCATCAGCAGGATATCCTGCCCCGGGAAGGCATATCGTACGAGCGACAGGAACGCGCTGTTCACTTCCGCATGAATGGTGCCCGGATGTACTGTTTCTGCTGTCAGGATCATGCGCGTGTCGCAGAAGTTAACGGATGCTCAGAAAGGGCTTCTCGGCAGGCTGGTGCCGGTAGTAGATCAGCACCAGCGCCAGCGCATAAAGGGGAAGACAGGGGATTTTATAGCGGGAGAGCGAGCCGAAGTTATACGAGGATATGCCGACGGCAAAGGCAAAGATCAGCGTGAAGATCAGGCAGAACTGGATGTTGGGATCGCTGTTGATCGTCCGCCATACCCGGAGCGGGCCTATCCCGAAGATGATCTTGACTGTCAGCAGCAGGAACAGGAACGCCTCGATAGCATTCAGCATGACGATCACCTTTCTCGCTTCCCACGGATAGGGACGGAACAGCGTCACATTCACCGCCTGCGGGAATTTGGTCAGCATGCCTGCAAATGTAGGCTCAAACTCCCCCAGATCATAGGCGGAGCCTTCATCCCCCGACGAATAGGCAATCCAGTCACGGGTCACGTAAGAAGTCCTCGCGATATTCTCAAGCGAATATTTACCCAGCTCCCGCGCATACTGCTGCGAAACAAACAGGAACCCTCCGCCCGCCAGGCCGAACACAGCACCTTTCAGCGCCAGGCGGACAAAGCCTATCCGTATCCTGTGGGAATAGGTGAACAATATCCACAGCGCCAGCGCCGGGACAAACGCAAGCAGGATATACACCTTGATTTTTGCGACAAGATAAAAGCTGGCTATGGCTATCAATATGTTCATCACGGAAAAGGCACGCTGGATCAGCAGCTGGAAAACGGCGTATATCAGCCATCCCATGCCGAACATGCACACGGTATCCTTGAAGATCCCCGACCCCCAGATGAAGGTGCTGGGCACAAACAGGACGGCCAGGGCAATATGCCGGGTAAGGGAAGGGTATTGCAGGGCGAAGGTCCGGAACAGGGCCCAGATGCCCGTGAAGCTGATGGCGGCAAACAGAACGGAGGTCGGCAGAAAGGTGTTGAAACAGAAAATGCTGAAGAAAGCCGTAATGGCGACCACGGCATAAGAGGCCGGGTCCCGGTACCATTCCATCAGGGAGGTGTACTGTGTATATCCTCCCTCATACCATGCCGGTATATGCAGGATCAGGTTGAGCCACTTCCCGGGGGATTCGTCGAATGCGCTGTTGACCACCTGCGCCTGCTTGAAGTAGTTGGCTGTGTCTCCCCCGCCGTAGTAGTACTGGTAAATGAGTCCGATGAATATTGCCCCTACTACCTTCACCGTAAGCCCAAGGATGAAATAAGGCCGCCACGGATGCCCTTCGGGGTACAGGCGGTTGCGGATGCCATATGCCACCGCATAGATGATCAGCAGGTAAAACGGTAACAGCAGGTAATCTGCCAGGGTGATGAACTGCATCTGCTATGTTATATCTGCCCTCCGGAGAAAGGGCCGGGGCAAAGGACAAAAATAATAAAATTGCAGTTAGCAGCCGGCGCCTTACTTTTGCTCCCATGTGCGGCATCACCGGCATCTATACCTTTAACAGGCAGGCTATTGACAAGCTGTCCCGCGTAGCGCAGGCCACACAGCAACTGCTGCGCCGCGGACCGGACGCCGGCAGCCATTTCAGCGACGGGGTCGCAGCGCTGGGGCACCGCCGCCTGTCCATCATTGATACCTCCGCCTCCGCCATACAGCCCATGGCCGACCACTCGGGACGGTACCTGATCATTTTCAACGGCGAAATTTTCAACTACCGCGAGCTGTCGGCGCAATACCTGCAGCAGACCTGGCAGCAATGCGGCGGCCCCCGCACCCACTCCGACACCGAAGTGCTGCTGTACCTGCTGATCACCCACGGCCCGCAGTGCCTGCAATGGCTGAGCGGGTTTTTTGCCTTCGCCTTCTACGACCGGGAGCAGCACACGCTGCTGCTCGCCCGCGACCGCTACGGGAAAAAGCCGCTGCTGTACTATGCGGACGCGGACTATTTCGCCTTTGCCTCGGAGATGAAGGCGCTGCTGGCGTACGGCATTCCCAGAGAGATCAATTTCACAACGCTGCACCAGTACCTGGCGCTCAACTACATTCCCCAGCCGCAGAGCATGCTCAAAGGCGTGGCTAAGCTGCAGCCGGGGCACTACCTGACGCTCGGCGCAGGCGGCATACAGGAATACAAAGCCTGGTACCGGCTGCAGCCGCACCCGGAGCAGTACGGGAGCTATACCTATGAAGCGGCGCAGCAGCGGCTCGTGCAGCTCGCAGACGCCGCCGTGCAGGAGCGCATGATCTCCGACGTCCCCCTCGGTGCCTTCCTCAGCGGCGGCATTGACTCGTCGGTGATCGTGGCGCTGGCATCGCGGTACACGGACCGGCTGCACACGTTCTCCGTCGGCTATAAGGACAATGCCTTCTTCGACGAGACGAAATACGCGCAGCTCGTAGCCCGCAAATACCGTACGGAACACACCGTATTCTCCCTGTCCAACGGCGACTTCCTCGAGCATGTCCACGACGTGCTCGACTACCTCGACGAGCCGTTTGCCGACTCGTCCGCCATCCCGGTGTACATCCTGAGCAAATACACCCGGCAGCACGTCACCGTAGCGCTCAGCGGCGACGGCGGCGACGAGGTGTTTGCCGGGTACAACAAGCATGAGGCCGAATGGCGGGCGCGGCAGCGGTCGCCCGCCAACAGCCTGGTGAAAGCCGGCCTGCCGCTCTGGCAGCTCCTGCCGCGCAGCCGCAGCAACAGGCTCACCAACGTCATCCGCCAGCTGCACCGCTTCGCCACAGGCGCCGGCATGACGGCGCCGGAACGCTACTGGCGCTGGGCCTCCTTCCTCAGCCCGCAGCAGGTAAACGGACTATTGTCGCCCGCCGCCGGGAATAAGGTGGATGCACCATACATGCAGCAGCAAAAAGACACGCTCCTCGCAGCGCTCCGCGGCGACGACTTCAACGAAGTCCTCCTCACCGACATGCACCTCGTCCTCCTCAGCGATATGCTCGTCAAGGTAGACCTGATGAGCATGGCCAACAGCCTCGAAGTCCGCAGCCCGCTGCTCGACCACAAGGTCGTGGACTTCGCCTTCGGCCTCCCTGCCGGCTACAAGATAGACGGGCGCATGAAAAAGAAGATCCTCCAGGACGCCTTCCGCAGCATGCTTCCCGCAGAGATCTACAACCGCCCCAAGCACGGCTTCGAGATCCCCCTCCTCGGCTGGTTCCGCAAAGAGCTCTGGAGCATGATCAACGGCGACCTCCTCCGGAAAGACTTCGTCGCCGCCCAGGGCATCTTCAACCCCGCCGCCACGGAAGCCCTCAAAAAACAGCTGCACAGCGGCAACCCCGAAGACAGCCACGCCACCATCTGGGCGCTCGTCGTATTCCAATACTGGTGGAAGAAGTATTTCAGCTGAAAGCCGGCCGGGTCTATATCTGCCTGAATGGTTTAGGTATTATTTTAAAATACATTATGTTTGTTTCCGCTGAAATAACATAGCAAGTCTCCACCGGTAGGCGATATGTCGGTACGTCTGTAGGTATCCCGGCCCTGTCTGTAATCTGTCCCGGATCTGTCTGTGGTCTGTCCCTGGGTAACTCCGTACTTCGCTTTCCTCAGTGATGGCCGGGATCTCAATACGGCGGGGTGCGCCCCGAAAGCTATCCCTGAAGGTGGATGCTGATCACGATCATCCTCGTATTGATCTGGTCTATCGCATTGGTAAGGGGCAGATTCTTGTCCCGGTACAGCTGGTTCATCAGCCCCTGGCTGAGCTTCAGCTCCGGCGCGAAGATGAAGTTGGGATAATAAAACTCGAACCCGAAGCCGATCTCGTACCCGAGGTCCACCGGCTTCACCTTCAGGAACTCATCCGCCCGCCGCGACCGCGCGTTCGACGCCAGGTCGTAGTCGAACTTCCCGCCCAGCAGGCCGTAAAAGCGGAAGTTGCCGATCCGCTCGCTTTTGAATTTGAACTGCAGCGGCAGGTGCATATAGATCGACTCGATAGACCGTGTCGCCGTGCTGTCCCCGCCGGGCGGGCCGTAGGTATAGCTGAGCTTTTTCTCGGCAAAGGCGATGGAAGGCGTCATACGCACATCTATGAAATCGCTCAGCCGCAGGTTGGCCATCAGCCCCAGGTTGAACCCCGGGCTCCACTGCGGCTGGATGATCCGGAACGTGTCCGTCTGCGCAAACGCGTCCGTATAATGGATGCGGTACTGCGAGAAGTTCGTCGCAAAGGTGATCCCGAAATAATACGCCTTCTGGTCGTGCTCCGGCATGTTCAGGATGGTCTGCGCAGGGGCAGGCGTCAGGAAAAGGAGGCAGATGAACAGGATAATGCTGTGCTTGAAGCGCATGAATGCTTTTTGATCAACAGATAACGCGGGGACACGAAGATACAGTATGTTCCATTTTAAACAATTCCGGGAAGCGGGCAAAAATTTTAACATTTGAATAAAATAGTAGTGCTATCTTTGCTCCGGTTGGATAACCCCCCTGAACCCTGACTTAATGAACATACACCGCTCCGGAGCCCCGGTTCCCGGCCAAAGTATATAAGTCTTTTTCCGCCGGGCAACCCGGCATATAACCTGGAGGTTGCACTTATCACCATGAAAAGGAAGCCCGGCCGCTTTTGGCCGGGTTTTTTCATATCCCGCCGCCGGAATTTCCCGCTTTTGGAAACCTGCAGTCATGTACCTCTCAACATTTTGCCGTAGGTTTGCAGCCGGTTTGTTAAGCTTTTTATCCTTTTATCAGAATAAAAAAAGAAACACCGTTTTTCTAAAAGCAGCTGAATGAAAATACTGGTTTGTATCGCCCAGGTGCCCGACACCACCGCCAAGATCGTCTTCACCGACAACAATACCCGTTTCAATACCCAGGGTGTCGCCATGATCATCAATCCTTACGACGAATGGTACGCGCTGGTGCGCGCGCTGGAGCTGAAGGAAAGTGGCGCTGCAAGCACGGTCCACCTCGTAACGGTAGGCGGCAGCGATGCCGAGCCCGTCATCCGCAAAGCGCTGGCGCTGGGCGGGGATGAGGCGATCCGCATTGACACCGACAGCAGCGATCCCTATGTCGTGGCAGAGCAGCTCGCCGTCTACGCAAAAAGCGAGGGCTACGACCTGGTGCTCTGCGGCAAGGAATCCATAGACTACAACAACGGCATCGTGGGCGGTATGCTCGCCGAGCTGCTGGATATGAACTATATCGGCTTCGCCACGAAGGTGGACATCAGCGGCAGCACCGCCACGGTCACCCGCGAGATCGAAGGCGGCGAGGAGGTGGACAGCTGCGGCCTGCCGCTCGTCATCTCCTGCCAGAAGGGCGTCGCCGAAGCCCGCATCCCCAACATGCGCGGCATCATGGCCGCCCGTACCAAGCCGCTGAAGGTGGTGCCCCCGGCGCAGGTCGCGCCGCTGAGCAGCATCGTATCGTACGAGCTGCCGCCGGCAAAGACAGGCGTGAAGATGTTCACCGCCGACAACCTCGACGCGCTGGTCGCCGCATTGCATACCGAAGCAAAAGTTATTTAACCGGATCCCGAATAATTGATTCCAATGTCTATCCTTGTTTTAGCAGAACACACACAGGGCGTCTTCAAGAAAAAGACGCTCGAGCTGGTACAATATGCCGCAGAGATCGCGCAGCGCATGGGCACCACCGTCACGGCGGTCGTGCCGGGAGCGGCCGCAGATGCGGAAATGCAGGGCCTCGGCAGCTACGGCGCCGCAAAGGTGCTCCACGTGGCGGACGCGCGGCTTGACAACCTCAGCGCCCGCGCGTATGGCAAAGCGCTCGCGGCCGCAGCGGAAAAAGAAGGCGCAAAGGTGATCGTCTGCGCGCACGACGTGACCGGCAAGGCAGTAGCTCCGCGGGTGGCGGCACGGCTGAAGGCGGGCATCGTGGCAGGCGCCGTTTCCTACCCGGACCTGGATAAGGGATTTGTCGTGAAGAAAAATGTTTTCTCCGGCAAGGCATTCGCCTATGTCAACATCACCAGCGATGTCAAGGTGGTCACGCTGATGCCGAACACCTTCCAGGTAAAGAAAGGCGAAGGGCAGGCTGCAGTAGAAAAGCTGGAGGTAAGCTTTGATGACAAGGACTTCGCCATCACGGTGCAGCAGGTGGACAAGGTCACCGGCGCCGTGCCGCTGAGCGAGGCGGAGCTGGTCGTGTCCGGCGGGCGCGGCATGAAGGGGCCGGAGAACTGGGGTATCCTCGAAGACCTGGCGCAAGCGCTGGGCGCGGCGCTGGCGTGCTCGCGCCCTGTGGCCGACAGCCACTGGCGGCCGCATCATGAGCACGTGGGGCAGACCGGCGGCACCATCCGCCCGAACCTGTACATCGCCGTGGGCATCTCCGGCGCTATCCAGCACCTGGCGGGCGTGAACGGCTCCAAGACCATCGTCGTGATCAACAAAGACCCCGAAGCGCCGTTCTTCAAAGCTGCCGACTACGGCGTCGTGGGCGACGCCATGGAGATCGTGCCGAAGCTGACGGAAGCGGTGAAGAAATTCCGCGCAGAGCAGCATTCGTGAAGAATGATATAAAGCATCAGATAACCAGGCCTAATGTGAGCGCAATGCGGACAAGGCCTGCCGTATTTTTTACGTCCAGCTTTTTTAAAAGCGTTAGCCGGTGCACTTCGGCGGTCCGCGGACTGATGCATAGCTGCGCAGCTATTTCCTGGGTGCTGTCTCCGGCAACGATCAGCTGCAGGATTTCCTTTTCCCGCTTGGTCAGTTCCGGCGTTTCATTGGAAGGGGAGCGCACATGGCGCATATGCATGTGCAAGGCAGGATCTAAAAACTCCTCACAGTAATAAGCTTTCCGGATCGCGTCTATTAGCGTAGAGCGGTCCGTACCCTTCAGCAGATAACCGATGCAGCCGTTGCGCATCATATTCTTTACCACAGCCGGCGCATCCAGGCTGGTTAAAGCTACGATGCGCACCTCGGGGTAAGTCCGGGTAATAAAAGCAGCCACTTCAGAGCCGGGTTCGTCCACCAGCTTGACATCCAGCAGGAGCACATCCGGCTGCTGTGCTGCCAGGCCCTTTTTCAGCGCCGCGGCTGTAGTGTAGGTATGAGCAATATGTATGTCCGGCTCGTCTTCCAGCATCATACGGATGCCATTGATGGCAAGCGGATGATCATCTGTAATATCTACATTTATGGTCATGCTACAATTCGGCCATTTTTTCCTGCTCCTTTCCTGTAAAAGTAACGCTTACCGGCATTTCAAATTCAAGGTGGACCAAAGTGCCTTCTCCCGGCCGGCTGTGGATGTCCATAACGCCTTTCAGCACCTGCACTCTCGATGCCACACTCTTCAGCCCCATGCCTTTGCCCTCCGGCAGCCTGTCCGGCTCAAATCCTTTGCCGTTATCATCCACCGTTACAGACAGAATATGCCCTGCGATCTCCGCAAGCTGTACCATTACACGCGTTGCTTCCGCATGCTTCACCACATTTTGCAGCAATTCCTGTATAATCCGGAAAACCGATAATTCAAAATCACCCGGTAAGCGCGGGATCGTGCCGTGCTGCTGGTAAGACACATGCAGGCCATTTTGCTTTAGTGTATTACAGAAATAGAAAACCGCGTCCGCGATGCCGCCTTCCAGCAGCATATCCGGCATCAGGTTGTGCGCCGTCCGGCGCAGCTCCACCGTTACCTCCTCCATCTGCTGCACGATGCTTTTGTAATAGGAGGTTTGTACATAATCGCCGCAGCTGAGCCGGTAATAAGATTCGGGAACGGACTTAAGCCCCATTTTCACCGTTGATAACTGTACCATAATGCCGTCATGCAATTCACCTGCCAGCCTGGACCTTTCCTTTTCTTCTCCTTTTATCATGGCTTTAAAATGATCGATCTCCTGCTCCTTGCTGATGGTATTGATCCGCTCCATGTGCAGGCGCTGCTTATGCCGGCTGCTGCGGTATAAAGCACCAAGCGCTATCAGCAGCAGAACAGAGCCGCAGCCTATGGCCGCCATCCAGATCTTCTGTTCTCTCAACCGGCTTTTATGCTCGCTCAGCAGCAATTGCTCCTGTGCGATCTGCTTATCCTTCAGCGCTGCCTGGGTTTTCATTTCCTGCCGGTACATCTCGAAGATCTTTTCTTTTGCCATCTGGTCAGACAATACCGTTCTTGCTTTCTCTGAGTAGTCGTATGCACGTTTATACTGTCGCTCTTCCCGGTAAATAAGGGACAGCGTTTTATAGACATCATAGAGCTTTTCATGCGGTTTCCCGTCCGTTTTTTCTTCGGCAAGCGCTGTAGTCTGCTCCAGTATATTCTTCGCTTCGCGATACCGGCCAAGCTTATAATACAGGAGCCCTAAAGCTGCCCTGGACGT
>Ga0206101_1000289_pt1 | contig 11320 bp, 13 predicted proteins | sample 1B0metagenome_FD_148613 | JGI IMG/M metagenome (GOLD analysis project Ga0206101, IMG submission 148613) | Enriched microbial communities from leaf-cutter ant dump, University of Wisconsin, Madison, United States - 1B0 | ecosystem: Environmental > Terrestrial > Nest > Insects nest > Nest dump... | reverse complement strand
TGGCATGATTTTTAAGGTCAAAATCTGTTCGATAGGCAACAGCGCCAATTTCTTTGGTGCCAAAACTAAATTCGTATTCGAAGTCTATTGTCCGCTTGCTGTAATGCGCACGATCTTCGGCTGGAACTTCTAGTTCGTGAACCTTATTCTTATCTAGACCAATTGCTTCACACCAAGCATAAAAATCTTTAACCCAAGCGTCGAACTTTTGCTCCCAATCGCCTTCATGAATGAAATACTCCAACTCCATGATCTCAAATTCTCGAACCCGAAAGATAAATTCGCGTGGCGAAATTTCGTTACGAAAATTACGCCCGATCTGAGCGATACCAAACGGTAAATCAGGATAAAAGCTATCAACGACATTTTTGAAGTTAACAAACATTCCCTGGGCGGTTTCCGGTCGCAAATATGCTAAAGAATCATCATTCGTAACTGGCCCAACATTGGTCTGAAACATCATATTAAACTGGCGGACTTCACTTAAGCTATTACCGTCAGGACTTTTAATGTTCTTGTCTTTAATAACCTCATTCATTTTTTCTAAAGTCATTGCTTCTGGATTTTCGACGCCGTTTTCTTCCAGCAAATGATCAGCTCGATATCTTTTACCATTTTTCAGATCTTCAACTAAAGGATCGGCAAAGCCGGCGCCAGTATGCCCTGAAGCCTCCCAAACTTTGCGATTCATTAGGACTGCGCTATCTAGACCGAACATATCATCGCGATCCTCGACAAACATTTTCCACCATAGATTAGAAAGGTTCCGCTTTAGCTGCACACCAAGCGGACCGTAATCCCACGTACCGGCCAAACCACCGTAGATTTCTGAACCTTGGTAAATAAATCCACGACGCTTAGCAAGACTGGTTAACTGTTCTAATGATGCACTCATGCCAAACAGTATCGCTCATCTGAGGTTTTTGAGCAATGGTTACTCTGGGTGAGTCGGAGGAACTACAGGATCGATTTCAATAGGTTGGCTAGGCTGTGTAATATGGTCAACTTTTACTGGATCCACGGTAACAGGTTCACCTTCTGCAGGGTCGACAAACTGCACATCTATAGTAGTGCCTGTAGCTTTTTCGCCCAATCCGGCATATCGATCATAACTGTGAACTCTACCTTCAGAACCACCTGCCTGCTCTAGGCTATGCCTCCGTACTTCATCGGATGGAGGGATGCTTGAACTATAACCAGTATTAATACCCGCGTCTTTCTTTAAACCTTCCCATCCATCAGGATGGCCAGAAAATCTATCTAATAATTTACCCATTTTATGTTTTCCTTTTTAGTGTTTTTAGTTACTAGTCAATCTTAACATAAGCTTTATTATATGTCAATATTATTAAATGTATGAAGAAGCAAAAAGACGTAAGGATTCCAGATGTGATTCAGCTAAGATTCTCCCCTGCTTAATATTATTCAAGCTCATAGGCTCGAGTTGTAACGCCAAACGCCAAAGCTTTATGACCTCAGTCCCGACAGCTAATGAACTATTGCTCCCGACAAAACAACCAGCATCAGGACTAAACATATATTTCTTTTCAATCTTTAGTTTGATACCCTGTTCATCGGTTTCTAAATTTGGCGTGTGGCCCAGTAAATTTAATATCCGTAAAATCCACCACAGTTCTGCTAGCTTTAAGTCCAAACCATCTGCTAATGCCAACAAAATTGCCTTAAGAGCTGGGTAAAACTGACCGCCTTCACCCTCCTCGATCAAACGACTAATTTGCTTCATGCAAGCAAATGCCTGCTGATTACGATCATAATCCGTCAAAATATCTGTCAGAAGCTGCTTAGCTCGAGCAGATCGTAGAGTGTATAACCCCGATTTCCCTCCGATTAAAGTAACTTCATTAATGGCTAGTAGCTCAATCCCCCCTGCCAGCTTTGATTTCATCTTGCGTACACCTTTAGCAAGCGCAGCGACCTTGCCAAGTTCAGGTGTCAGTAGGTTTATTATGCGATCAGCCTCCCCATAATCAGTGCGCCGCAATACAATAGCCTCAGTTACAATCTGTTTCACTTACCTAAAACCCGTTTAATAATAATTGGCAATTCAGTTGGCGCTGTAAGCGATTTATCAAGATATTCAGCTATATTAAGACGCTCTATCAAATCATCATTAACAAAAATATCAGCTTTGGGAATAGCCGACAGAACTATAATTGGAATTCGTGACCAGTCATCGTAACTTTGCATCTCATACATGATAGTCAGCCCATTATGTACAGGTAGCATTATATCGAGAATTACAATATCTGGCCTTGATTCTTCAAGTGCATCCAGAGCAGCCTGGGCTGTGTTGGCAGCTGTTACCTCGATACCATCAGCCAACAATGCCTCGGCGTATAACCCGCGCAGCTCAGCATCGTCTTCAACCAATAGTACGTTCATAATATATTAGAACAGCCTCAACTGCTCGGTCGTGGGTAAGCTAGCCACAAAGCAGCTCCCACCCCGTACATTAATATAATTAAGCCGACCATTCATAATCTCCAGCAAACGGCGGGCAATATAAAGACCCAAACCGGTACTATTTGGCCGTTGGTGCAAGGGTGATTTGAGTTTGCCAAACTGAGTAAACAGTCTTTCTATGTCCGGTTTATTGATACCTACACCTTGATCTCTGACTAAAATCTTTAAGCTATTTTGAGTAGTTCGTATACTAATTGTTATGTCGGTTTTATCAGGTGAATATTTGCTGGCGTTCTCGATTAAATTATAAAGCGCAAGATAGGTATATGTTGGGTTGCCATAAACCCTAGCAAGTCTCTTGGTGTTACGAAAAATTATTTTTTGGTTACGAGAGATTAGCTGCTGAGCCAACTCTTCTGTAACTAAACGAATCTGTTCATTAATATCAAAAAGCTCAATTTTTACATCTGCATGAGTACTATCGAGCTTACCACTCAACAACAACGTGTCTATAGTTTTTAAAAGCCTACCAGTAACGGTTTTGATGGATTCGATGTGTTTTTTAACTTCTAAATCATCACTTTTAATTAGATCGGCATGGCCATTAATAACAATTAGCGGATTTTTGAGCTCATGGGCAATAGTATTCAAGACATTACTTTGCTCCGAACTTAGATCCTCCATCGTGATTTAAGTCTAACAAAAATATCTAATCTGTTGCCGCTTATGTTTAAGATTTACGGATTGAATGTAAAGCTAGTCATAACTTTTTCAAAATCATCCAAAAAATCGCGACTCTCAGTCCAGATCATGACTGTCTTGTCGCGTAATGGCAAGATAACTTTTGCGCCGCGATCAACTTCGTCTAGCTGACCATCAACGCGAATCCCTTCAATCCCATTGAAGGTTACTGCCTTGGTAGTGATTAGGCCATCTTCAATATCACTACTTAAATCATCCACGACTTCGCTATAGGAATCACCAACTAACTGCACTCTTAACGCATAGGAACGGGTGTCTTCGGCGTCAGTTCTGATTACATTCGGATTAAAATAGGCATCGATTTGCGGATCGGAAGCAGCATCTTGATTCATGCTAACACTCCAGGTCTTTGGATAACGAAACTTAATATCACCTAAAACTGCATCTGTTTCAAAATCCTTGAAAGGATCTTTTTCTTTTTCATCAAATTCAGCCTGAAGCTTGGCTTTTACCTGCGTCTCATTTTCAGCCATAACCTGTTTTGCATAGTCTTCCCGCTCACTTTTAGCTTTATCCAGCTGAACAAACAGTACGCCTGATGTTACAAGTAGCAAGAAAGACAGCAATCCAAGCCCGATAATAGGAATCAATCCTGGGTTAGCGATGCCTCTGTGATCTAATTCAGCCATAAGCGCTATTTTAACTGCTCTTTGCTAAAGAACCAAACTCTTTGTTATATTCTGTCCCGGCAAACCTGCTTTTCATGTCCTTCGTACCGACAAAGAACGAAAACTCCCGAACAGGACATCTATCTTTATAGCCTCGCTGTAAAAACACGCAATAGATTAAGACGACTCCTTATCAGTCGGCTCAAAGTAGCAAGTCTTAATCTTTACATGTACGTTCACACTCGTCCATCAGGATAGGCTTTAATGTTCGGTATTAATAACGTATCAGCGGAGCTGATTAGCTTAGTTATCGGCTTCGCCAATCTCCCTTTAACCCCAGACTATAAAGCTTCCTGATTAGTGAATGCTTATCTAACAACATAAACCAATCGAGAATGTTTGAATGTAATTAGAACTATCTAGCTAGATAGTTCTAATGAAGTGAGTTTCGCAGATATGTTGTTAGATAAGCAATGAGCTAGTAAAGAAGCTTTAGTGTCTGGTGGCTTTTGCGATACTTTTGCCATCAAAAGTATCAAAAGGGATTGGTTCTTGGGAAGAACCCTTGCGGATTCCTGTCTGCGCAGGAATGACGGAGAGGGCACGGAATGCAAGTAGATAGGATAACGAGAAGATATATAACTATCTACTAATATTCATACAAGAATACTCCGTCTTTTTTGGTAATATGTTTTTTGCCGGGAACCTGGAAAGCGTGGCTAACTAACCTCGAGCCAGGTTTGAGCTCGACAGATAATTTATCGTCCAACCGCTTCATTTGGTGCCCTATCAAGAACACAAACACCGCATCACATTCCGGCAGCTTATCTGACCAGTAACTTTTAAATTTAATCGTAACCAGCTTGCGGTACAGCAGAGCACGCAAGCTGGACACTAACCACAAAATCGGATTAATCTCGTAGCCAACTCCCCGAATACCACGCTTGGCAGCGAAAATCAGAACTGCCCCGTCGCCAGAACCCAAATCCACTAACGTATCACCTTTTTTAAGCTGCGCCAGCTCCAAAGAAGTCGCGATTTGCTTCTTTTGAGTAGGCAAATACGGCGCGCCAAAAGCCACGACAAAGCCAAACAAGAAAACCACAGCCGCCGCTAGCCACAAAATTAGCTCCATATTTAGCTAAATTTAGTATTAAGCTTGGTAATTTTATTTTCGGTTTCTTGGAGTTGTTTTTCGATTGTCGAGATTAATTTAAGAGCCTTTTCGTACTGCTCAGTAACCTTTTCTATATCAACATCATCAGATTCAAACCAGGCTATAATCTGGTCTAGTTTTTGCTGCAGTTCATTGATAGTTTTATCAGCCATTGTTTAATTTTACCTCATTTATAGTTGCTAGTAGCTCTTGTTTTTGCAAAACCACCTCAATCTGCTCGCCCTCACTAAATTTTTTAGCAAATTTGCCGTCTTTTTTGATCATCGCATAGCCCTTTTTAAGCACCAATCGCGGATTAAGCAGCTCAATAATTTGCTGCTGCTGGTCTAGTTTAGATTTAAACTTATCAAGCTGACTATTGAGGTTAAATTTTAGGGTGTCTAGCTGATCCGAAATTGCAGTCTTAGTATCCTCAATTACACCTAATATGGTTTGAGACAATCTGACTTTAGTCTGTTGTAAATTAAGTAAATAGTCTTGCTTGTCCGGCACCAGCAGTTGAGCGGCATTACTCGGTGTACTAGCGCGGCGATCGGCCGCTAGCTCGGCCAAGCTTAAATCTACCTCATGGCCAATGGCAACTAGCGTTGGAATACGGCTAGCAGAAACAGCTCGCACAATCGGCTCTGTATTAAAGACCTGCAGATCCTCGGCACTACCGCCACCACGAGTAATAACCAGTATATCTGGCAAATCAGCCAGTTGGTTGAAATACTCGATTGCTGCAGTGATTTGTGAAATAGCTACCTCACCCTGCACCTGCACATCGGCAATCTGCACCTCTACCCCGCCCCAACGCTCACCAAGAATCTTCACAAAGTCAGCTTTAGCCGCCGAGTCGTGGGCAGTTATCAGCCCAACCGTTTTCGGCGGATAAGGTAAAATTCGTTTACGGTCTTCATCGAACAAACCTTCTTTTTCGAGCTTAGCTTTTAGTAGGTCAAACGATTTTTTAATCGCACCTTCACCTTTTGGCAAAACCACGTGCGCACTGATGCTAAAGCGGCCTTTAGCCGTAATCCGCGGTTGGCCAATCACTACAACCTGCATACCCTCTTCTATGCCGGCCAAAGCACTGACTGGGATCATGCAGCTCACCACCGCTTCGCTATCTTTTAGGTCAAAGAATGCCAGTTGGTTGCGCCAGAACTTAAGCTGGCTGACTTCGCCATAAATCTTAACTCGCGGAAAAGCATTATCCAAAATCTGGTTAGTAAACGCCAAAAACTCTGCAACCGATAATTCATCATCCATCAACCGCTATTATAGCGATTTATGCAGCTTGTTGCTCAACACCCAGTCTATCTCGTGCCAAACGAACAATCTCCCCGGTAAGCATAGCGCCAGTAACCTCAGAGTCATCCTGAATCTGACCAGTTTCAATTAATGATTTTACAACTTCAGTATCACCCAGTGTACCTGCTGCCCGTAGCGTGTCTACCATGATTTGCATATGATTATTATGCGATTCTGCAGTTATCTCTATGTCTGGACTACTAACTTCATTAGCCCTTATAGAGCTGTCGCCAAAAACCCCAGTTACAGTATCAATGACTTTACCAGCTTCTTTTTCTCTGTCAATATAACCATCGCGTTGAGCTTCTTGTAGTCTTTTGCGTGCTGATCGCCTGGTTTTGATCTCGCCTCCATTATCATGCCATTGCTGCACATAATCCAAAATAGTCTTATCAGTTAACAGACTGTCGGCATCAGACCCTAAAGCCGCTTTAGCAAACTCGGCGCATAAATCCATCAATGGCTGGCCATATACCTCTAAGCCCTGAAAATGGTCTGCAGCCATATCGTGAAAGTAGAATTCTAGGCTAGATGCATCTACAGGCACTTTACCTTCAGCAAAGACCTCTAGATATTGACTTACAGGGATAGCCTCCTCTTGCTGAATATTAGCATGTTCAACAAGCTTAACTTCCGGAATATAAAGCGGTCCAGAATACTCCTCCCTAATTCGTTCGAGGCGCTCTTTAAAGACAGATGGCGCCGGAAAGATATAGCCATTATCTGAACGAATAAACCCAAGAGCTACATATAGCTCATCTATTTGTGGCAAATCATTATTAGATCCTATCGCAGCCGGAAATCTCTCTTCATCATCATAGGATCTTTGAAGTTCATCAAATAAACCCCATGCGACCCTCCTGCCAGCAGGAGTTACAGCTTCTATTGGCGCAGTAAGCCGTACACCGGAAGGCTGGACAACTCTACCGAAGTCAACTTTGACACTACCTTCTCCATCTACTTGCAAACGACAAACCTTATCAAAAACTCCTAGATCAGAGATGGCAATGAATAATGGCTCTCCGCCTCTACGCTGGTCAAGAGCAGAACCTACATTTTGACCTAAGTCATAAATAAAATCCGAATCGCTAACCAGAGCTTTAGAGCCGACAAGACTATTGAAGCCCAAGAGTTTCATTTCTACATTTGCGGGAACACTATCTGGAAATTCAACCTCTGATAGAACATAGGTAGGTTTTTCACCAAACTCGGGGCCACCAGCCGCAAAGTCAGCACCTTCGGCCGCACCAGGATCTGGCATATCTGTATCATGTTGCATGTTTTTATTCTTACTTATTTACAGATGTAATATTACATCATTTTGTATGTTTTGTCAATCTTACACATCTGAGCTAAGATTAATCTATGCTAATTGCGATTTTAGGACGGCAAAATAAACTTTCACTGGCAGAGCTAGAGGCTAAGTTCGGTGCAGATAAGATTAAAACCGTTACTTATGAAGCGGCTATTTTAGATGTAGATGATATTGAGCAAGCTAAGCTAGGTGGCACTCTAAAAGTCGCCAGGCTCCTAACTACCCTACCTAACTCTAGGCTAGAAGATGTATACAAGTATCTTATTAATCACATACCAGACCACTTGCAGTACTTGCCCGAAGGCAAACTAAAACTAGGTATTAGCCTGTATGGTTTTGATTTTAAAGCCAAAAGCCATTTACAAAAACTACTCGAGATCAAAAAAGTCATTAAGGGCACCAGAAGAAGTATACGGATGATAGAAAACAAGAAATCTGCCCTGAGTAGTGCGCAGGTTTTGTACAACAAACTTACCAGCGAGCTAGGCTGGGAGCTACTACTTATTCGTAGCGGCCGAGATGTAATTTTGGCGCAAACCATATCTGTTCAAGATATCGATGAATACAGTCGCCGCGATTACGACCGACCAGCTCGTGACGCACGCGTCGGTATGCTGCCACCAAAGCTAGCTCAAATTATGATCAATCTAGCTACTAGAGACCAAACTAGTGGCACAGTTTATGATCCATTCTGTGGCACGGGTGTGGTTTTACAAGAAGCACATCTGATGGGTTTTGATGTGACCGGCAGTGATCTCGAACCACGCATGATCAAATACACTGCCAAGAATCTAGAATGGCTTGATGAACAAGCCAAGCCCAAATTCCTGCAAGCTGGCGATGCCACTAGCTTTCAGCTACCTGACAAAGTTGATTTTATCGCCAGTGAGATGTTCCTGGGCAAACCGCTCACCAAAGAACCAAATCCAGCTAATTTAGATAATTTACTAGATGAAAATCGCGAGCTCCTACAAAACACCCTAGCTAATTTAGCCCCGCAGCTACAAGCTGGAACAACTATTTGTATGGCTATTCCAGCCTGGAAGCAAGCAAAAAAATTTATAAGCGTGATAGATGATCAGGCTAACGTTGACTACCTCGAGAAACTCGGGTATACTTTTGTGAGTTTTAAACACGTCTCAGCAAATGATTTACTCTATGCAAGATCAGATCAGATTGTTGGACGCAGATTATTAGTACTAAGGAGAAACTAAATGTCAAAGACTAAAGCTGGCGGTTCAGTCAAGAACGTACATGATTCACCCGGGCAACGGCTTGGCGTAAAGCGCTTTGGTGGCCAAAAGGTTCAGACTGGCGATATTATCGTTCGACAACGTGGTAGCAGCAAAATCGCTGGCGAAGGCACAGCCTATGGCCGCGATTACACTATTTTCGCAACTCGTGATGGCGTGGTTGGCTTCAAGCAGAAAAGTATCAAGCACTTCACTGGCCGCAACGTTCGCCGCACCGAAGTCAACGTTACTCAGCCTGTCTAGTGCCATACATCTTCTGAGCACTTTCTAAATTATCCGGAAAGTATATTTTTGCTTTTCGGTTATGCTCTTCTTTGGCAACAACACCACCCCTTATCATAGTCCAGATTTTTTCAGCTTCTGGCTGAGCACCTATAACATCTAGTAGATATTGGCGCATATTTCTAATTTCACCGCTACCAACCTGAACTGCAAACAAATCTCTAATTACATCAGGCACAACTATCTTGCCTCGCTCTAAAATGTCTTCCTCGTCAAGCTCAGCTTCAAGCTCTGATAGACCCCTTGGAACTTTTAGTGCTTCAACTAGATAATCGACCTCTTCTTGCAATCTTTCCTCGCTAATACTGCGGAATGACGCCTGAACTAATTCTTCAGGAATCCCCACACCTAATTGTTGTTGCATCAAAGCATCCAGAACACTATTTATTTGACTGAATTCTTTAACCTCTGCGCCAAGGATGTCAGACCAGTAAGGTTCGGCGGCATCACTCAGAAAAACAGTTACATCTACGTCGCTATGGTCAAATTTGTTGGTTTCTTCATGCATACGACCTTTGACAGCTGATCCCCAAACAGTTAAGCCAATATAATAATCAGGATTTTCGGCACGCAATTGCTCCCAGCTATCACGTAAAGCATGGAGAATTTCTGGGGCAAATTCCCTATCAGGATTGTCAGGCGTCGCATCTGGGCCATACGGCGAAGCTAACTCAAAACGATGCCGTTCGGCACCATCAACATCTGGCGGTTTTACATCCTTATCTGTAATATTGCCTATAGGATCGACTCGAGAATCGCCTGCTTGCCAATCGGAGCCGTTATTTTCAGGTATTTCCATTTTTATTTTTCGTTTAGCTACATATAAACACTAGCATAATAATGCTATAAAATCAAATATATTACTCTGAGTTAAACTTCGGCTAGGTGATGTTTGATGCGCTCGACTACGTCGGCAATAACGACTTGGGATTTGACCAAATAATCATCGACACCTAGTTCTTCGGCCCGTTGCTTGTCTTTAGGCTGACTCAAAGCAGTAAGCATGATAATTCTAATGTTAGTTGTTTCCGGAGTATTGCGCAGGATATCGAGTACATCAAAGCCGCTAATCTTTGGCATCATTACATCAAGCAGAATCAGATCTGGCTTGAACTCGATAGCAGCACTTAAAGCATCTTCGCCATTTGGAACATGCTTAATTATAAAGCCTTCTGCCTCGAGGCGGGCGACATAAACTTGGGCTAAACCCTCATCATCTTCGACTAATAAAATTTTGTGTTGTGTATCTGCCATTTACTAAATACTAACGCTTATTGACCAAACTTGCAACAAACCCTTCAAAAAGAGGATGTGGTTTATTAGGACGGCTACGAAATTCCGGATGGAACTGGCTTGCAACAAAGTAAGGATGGTCTTCTAGCTCAATCAGTTCAACTAGTTGCTCATCGGGAGATAAGCCTGCCAAACGCATTCCAGCTGCTTGTAGCTGTTCACGATAGTCATTATTAAACTCATATCGGTGACGATGGCGTTCCAAAATAGATTTCTTTTTGCCATAAAGCTGAAAGGATTTACTATCTTTATCCAAAATACATTCATAATCACCAAGTCGCATGGTGCCACCTTTTTTGGTAATCTGACGCTGATCTTGCATAAGATGGATAATTGGATGAGGAGTATTCGGATCGATCTCAACAGTATTGGCATCCGGGCTAATGACTTTACGCGCCAGAGCGACTGTAGCAACCTGCATACCTAGGCACAATCCAAGGTATGGCAGCTTGTTGTCCATAGCATAACTAGCAGCCTTCACTTTGCCCTCGACTCCACGACTCCCAAAACCACCTGGCACTACTATACCGTCAACCTTACTTAGCTTCTTAGCGACCTGACTATGCTCCAGCTCTTCAGCATCAATCCAGGTAATGTCAACATCAACTGCATACTTCCAGCCTGCTGCCCTTAATGCCTCAAAGACGCTCATATAAGTATCTTCATTCGACATGTACTTTGCGACAACACCTACCTTAACTTTAGATAAATCATTACGCTGCGCCATATCAACCATTGTCTGCCAAGATTTATCAGTGGCATTATGTCCACGCAACCCGATCTTCTGAGTTATGTAATTAGCCACGCCTGATTCCTCTAAAGTACTAGGGACTTCATAAACGGTTTTGGCATTTGGCAGTAAGGCAATTCCTTCGGTCGGAACGCCACAGAAGGTGCTTAGCTTATTAAT
>Ga0206101_1000286_pt1 | contig 11341 bp, 4 predicted proteins | sample 1B0metagenome_FD_148613 | JGI IMG/M metagenome (GOLD analysis project Ga0206101, IMG submission 148613) | Enriched microbial communities from leaf-cutter ant dump, University of Wisconsin, Madison, United States - 1B0 | ecosystem: Environmental > Terrestrial > Nest > Insects nest > Nest dump... | reverse complement strand
TCGCCATTGCCGAAATCCCAGAAGTAGCGGTTGAAGCCGGTGTCAGAGGTGTTCTGAAACCGGATCATTTCTCCTGCGCATGCCGGCGTGTCTGCCGTGAAGGAGACCGTATCGCTCACTTCGGGCAGATGGAAGCGTATGGTGGTATCGCATCCGGATGCTGTGGTGATGCGCACTGTATAATCACCGGCAGGGACATGCACCAGGCTGTCGGTCAGCGATAAGGTATCGCCGGCAGCATTACGCCAGACATAAGCGCAGGCGATCGTATCTCCCGGGTCCCTGGCGATCCATGCACGTCCGTTCGTGTCGTGTATGCAGGCGCCCAGCGTATGCAGCCGGGGCTGTACAAAAGCTATATGGAACGTATCCACGTAAAAGGTGCAGGCCCTGGCATACGTTACCCAGCAAGTGCCGGAGCTGGCGGCGGTATAATATGCCCCTGTATCGCCGGTATGCCAGGTATAAGCGGCAGCTGTATGTTGCGCATGCAAGGTCGCCTGGTCTGTAAAGCACGCTATAGTGCTGGTTGTGGCAGTCTGGGTATCCGTATAGGCCGGCACGGATATGGCATTGGGCAGGCCTGCCCTGGAGTAGCTGCCGGAGGCCAGGGGAAGCCCGCCGGGTGTGTACTGGCAGGAAATACCGGGCGCATCGGGCAGGACAATTACATCAAGCGCGTCTGCATTATCGAACCGGGCTACATAGATCCTGCCATCCGGGCCCCGCTTCATGGCGGAAGGCTTGGTGCCGGCAACGAGCTGCGTTTTGCTGTTGCGCATACTGGTTTCATCGGCGCTGACCGTAAACTGATGCACCGACGGCGTCCGGAAATTATCCGAGGCATAGAGCCGGCTGTTATCCGGGGAAAAGCAAACACCGTAATAGAGTGGATTATTGACAGCGGAAAGCACGACCGGGTTGCTCACCGCACCTGTGCCTGCGTCGAAGTCGAACAGCGCCAGCTTGCCCCTGGCGATGGCCAGCTTCCGCCGGTCGGGGGAGACGTCCATGTATCCTACGGGGCCATCATCCGGGTTTGCACCCGGGCCGGGATTGGTGACGCTGACGGAAGACAGTGCCGGTGCGGGGTTGATGCCCGAGTAGTCTATACTGTAGGCTTTAAGCACACCCTGCTGCGAAATGACCAGCAGCCAGACATTACAGCTGTTGCCTGCTGCGGAGGTCATATGCTCGGTAAGCAGGGAATCCAGCAGGATACCTTTCCGGCCGGCCTCCACGCCGCCGGATCCGCTATTGAGTGCCAGATTGACCACGCTGTAATACAGCCGGCCCAGATAAGCGCCCCGCTCAAATTCTATCAGGGAAAAAATGTAAAACTTTGAAGGGCTGTCCGGCATGGGTACGATAATCGTTCCCTGGCTGGAGCTTTCCGTAGCATCGGGGCCCAGCCCGGTGAGGTTAAAGCCATTGGACATAGTATTACCGTTCGCATGCCATACACTGGAACCATCGGTATAAAACAATAAGGCGCCGGCGGCGTTGCAAACCGATGCGCATGCTTCATTGGAGCTCATGCTCCCGTGTATGGCCACAGGAGCTCCGCCGTTAAAGTCAAGCCCGGCATTGGCGCCAAACTGCCACACGTTTTCATACTGCGCATTCAGGGTTATCGGAAAGAACAGTAAAATATACAGGACGGACCTTATCATGCTGCCTTCTATCTTATTAATGTGACATCCCCTTTTTTATAAAAGGATACACCCTTTGTTCCACCGGTAACATCCAGCTGAAAGAAATAAGTGCCTACCCCGGCGGGATGTCCCTGGTACATACCATCCCAGCCACGGGAAGGATCGGTGCTGGAGAAAACCTGCTGTCCCCACCTGTTATAAATGCTGAAGGCGTACCGGGCGACCGGACAGCCCGGCTCTATAACGGGCAGGAAGACATCGTTTTTGCCATCGCCGTTCGGGGAAAAGGCATTGGGCATATAAATGTTACAGTCACAGAACAGCATGCTGATCCGTATCGAGTCGCTGCTGACGCAAGGCGACCTTGTGACGCTGACCCAATACGTGCCTGTGTCGTGTACAATAATATCCGCATCGCTGCTGCCCGTGCTCCATGCGGCGACGGCATCCGCGGGAATGGCTGCATGCAGCGGGATATTTATCGGATCGTCCTTGCATACAACCGTGTCTGCTCCCAGATCCTGGCTGAGGTCTACATTATCTATAGCAAAAAACAAAGTCGTATCACAACCCTGGCTGTTGCCGACAAGCACGGAGTAATTGCCGGCAGGTACATCTTGCAGCGTGCTGGCCTGGGACAGCAGGTGCTCCTGTGCATCGCTCCAGGCATAGCTGTAGCTGTCCTCATCCGGAACAGTTATCCATGCGTTGCCCGCCGGCAGCCCGTTGCAGGCGGCCCGGGTGTGCACCGTCATTCCCGGCAAAGCCGAATAGGTAACGATGAATGAATCAGTAAACATGACACAATCCTTCTTATACTTTACCCAGTATATTCCCGGTGCTGTTACATAACGTGAGATCGCTGTACTGTTATCATTCCAGACATAGCTGCTGCCCGCATGCTCCGCTGGCTCGAGCAGCGCACTGTCGCCAAAGCATAAGACGGCAGGCCCGTACACGTGTACGCTGTCGGGGTGCAGCATCTCCGCTACGACGTTCGGCATACCCAGCCAGGTGGTAGGATAACCAAAAAAGAAAAAGGGAGCTGCGAGGGGGAAGGCGATAGCATTCGTGGCATAGTTACAGGCAGCCCCGTAATTATCCGGATCGTTAATAACGTCGAAACAACTGGTCCAGCCATTGATTCCGCCGAGGGCCACATTTTTAACATAGTTATTTCCATCCGGCCCTCTTTTCACGGTACCATTACCGTTCAGCGAATCTTTAATAAGCACTCCCGACTGAACGATGCCCGCGGAATCAGGCAGGCTTACATCAAACTGGTAGAGCGCATATATGGATGTATAGTCCGGCGTGGCACGGGCAATATACAGTTTGCTGCTACCCGGGGAAAAAGAGGCGCCATAACAGTAGTAATTGCTATCCGGCGGAAACAGGGTCGTTTTATTGGATGCCATTCCTGAACCGGGATTAAAGTCGAATAGAAAGGCGCCGCCTTCACTGTCATAAATGGGGTAATACCGTCTCCTTACAAAGGCAATGGCCAGCTTATGACGATCCGGGGACACATCCATGTATCCTGCACTCCAGTCCACCCGGGGGCGAACGCCTAAATAATCCGTATTTAACACGGACGTAACCGGTATGGGGTCAATACCGGAGGCATCTATGCTGTATGCTTTCAGACTGTCCCCGCCTCCCAGGGAAATGGTAAGGAGCCACACATTGCAATGGTCGCCGGCAACCGCGGTCATATGCTCTGTCAGGTCAGTATCCAGCTGTATGCTTTTACGCCCGGGCACTATATCGCCGGTCCCGTTGTTCAGATCCATGTCAACAACACTGTAGTAAAGCGTGCCCGTATCCGCCAGGGAGAAAATATAGTACTTGCTTGCGCTGTCGGGCATGGGCACGATAACTGCGCCCTGGGAAGTAGTGGTAGCGATGGTAATTGAACTAAAGTAGGATAGTGACGGCATAATAAAGGTGCCGTTGGGCATAAGGTTATGGTTTCTGTCCCATACCATAATGCCGTTGGTATAGAAAAGCAATGCCCCGTTCTTATCGCAGACCGTCGCGCTTCCTTCCAGGGCAGACATGGAAGTCTGTATCGCCACAGGTACGGTGCCATTAAAATCCACACCCACATTTCCGCCCACTGCCCAGACATTTTCACGTTGCGCGAAAGAGGGGACAGCTGTGAGCACTATGAGCAGGAGCAGACAGGCTGCCTTGACGGGGTTTTGTTTCAGGTACATTTTAACGGTTTACTTTAAACAGGATCTGAAGGAATGCATTGGCTGCATTCCTTCAGAAAAACAAAGGTTCCCTTATTCTTTGATCAATTTTATCCTGACCGTTTCCTTTTGGGACTCCGCAACCTCCACCATATAAATACCGGGGGCATACCGGGATACGTCGAATACCTCCTGTCTCCCCGATAGCGGACGTTCCCATACCACCATTCCCACCAGATTGACCAGGCGCAGCGTTGCATGTTCAAATGTCCTTGCAGCGGAAAGGGTAACAATCCCTGTAGCCGGATTGGGATACAGGCTTATCTGCTGCCGATCTCCCCAAATGTCGCTGATCCCGGCGGGAAAGACTATGATACAATCAGACGTATCACTACAGCTGTTTGCCGAGGTGACCACAACGGCATAGCTCCCGCCGCCGGCAGGCGCGGTATAGCTTTGGCTGGTAGCGTTGGGTATTGCCGTATTCCCCTGGGCACAATCAATCCACTGGTAGCTATTCCCCGCCGATGCCGTCAGCTGATTACCCGTCTGCGTGATGATTGCCTCGGGGCTGTGGTTGATCGTCAGATCAAGCACCAGTATACTGTCGCAGCCGGGCGTGCTGGTATATGTGTAGGTATAAAGGCCGGTTGCAGTATGCGTTTGCCCGTCAAGGGAAAAGCTGTCGCAGGATGTTACCCTGATTGTATCTGTATGGCTTATCGTCAGGTTTAGAGTAACCACGCTGTCACAGTTGGCGGCACTGGTAAATGTAGCGGTAGCCACAGCATTTCCGCCTGTATTTATGGTTTGTCCGTTCCAGTGGTATGGAAGCTGGTTATGGCAGATGGCAATATCCTCATTTGTCCTTACGGGATGATTGATTGTAAGGGTAAGGGTAACCACACTGTCACAGCCGGAGGAAGCGGCAGCGATCAGGGTATTTGTATAGGTGCCGCTCGTTTTATAGGTAGCGCCGTTAAATGTAAAGCTGTCACACCGCGAGGCAGTGAGGCTGCCATAAACTTTACACCGGCTGTACTTGACCAAAAATATATCCTGGACTCCTGCACTTGTCAGGGTAGCTGTTCCAGCTCCCGGATCAAAATCCGATGTTGTTGCGCTGAAAGTCCCCGTCACATATACATTGCCGAATCCGTCCGCGGCTACGCCCATACCCTGATCGTTACCGGGGCCGCTCAGCGCTTCTGCCCACACATAATTGCCTCCTGCGTCATATTTAGCCACAAATCCGTCGTATCCCCCTGCATTATTTGTCAGGTTCGCTGTTCCCGTTCCCGGATCAAAATCCGCTGTTGCCGAGGTAAAATATCCCGTCACATACACGTTGCCGGAGCCATCCGCGGTTATATCCAAACTCTGGTCGTAATTACTGCCGCCCACCTTTTTGGCGTACACATAATTGCCGCCTGCGTCATACTTTGCGAAAAACACATCATAATTTCCCCCGCTTGTCAGGTTAGCTGTTCCCGACCCCGGGTCAGCATCCATAGTACCGGTAAAGATCCCCGTCACATATGCATTACCGGAACCATCCACAGCCAGGCCATACCCTGCATCGTAGTCACTCGGGCTGCCGCCCATTTGTTTGGCCCACACGTAATTCCCTCCTGCGTCATACTTCGCCAAAAACACATCACAACCTCCCCCGCTCGTCAGGTTAGCTGTCCCCGTCCCCGGATCAAAATCCACTGTTGCGAAAAAGTAGCCTGTCACATACACATTACCGGAACCATCCACGCCTATAGCCTGCCCCCAATTGTCATTACCGCTGCTGCCTATATTCCTGGCCCATGTGTAATTGCCATTTATATCGTACTTAGCCACGAATATATCAGCGGTTCCCACCCTGCTCAGGTTAGACACCCCTGTTCCCGGATCAAAATCCGCTGTTGCCGAGCTGAAATAACCTGTCACATGCACATTGCCGGAACCATCCACGGCTATGCCCAGGCCCTGATCGTCACCATTGCCGCCCACACTTTTGGCCCACACGTAATTGCCTGCCGTGTCATACTTACTCACAAACACATCATTGCTTGTCGCCACACTGCTCAGATTAGCTGTTCCCGTTCCCGGATCAAAATCTGCTGTTCCTTTAAAGATCCCCGTCACATACACCTTACCGGAGCCATCCACGGCAATATCCAAACCCTGATCATCATAAAGGCCGCCCATACTTTTCGCCCATACGTAATTGCCGGCGGCATCATACTTGGCCAAAAATATATCCTGGTTTCCCGCACTCGTCAGGTTAGCTGTTCCCGTTCCCGGATCAAAATCCGCTGTTCCCTTGAAAAACCCCGTCACATACACATTCCCCGCGCCATCCACGGCTACCCTGTTACCCTGCTCATTATCACTTCCTCCCATCCCTTTTACCCATGCAAACGTCTGTGTCTGGGCCGTTGCCGTTATTCCGCCCATTATGAGACACATAACCAGAAGGCTTTTTTTTGATCTGAATAATCCGTCTGTCATAATAAATGATTTTAAAATTAGTAAAACAATAAAGGCTGCCTTTTTATCCGTTCAAAAGTAGCGGGGGCGGTTACGTGATGTTTAGACCGAAATGTTCATTTTAAAAATTAGGTAAAAAGGTCTATATGCTTTTGGGTTACCACAGATCAGCGCAGCGCACATGAAACGCCCGGTGCCGGAGTGATATGGATCAGATAATCGTCTGACAGCTGTCATTCCGCTCCCCCGTATGCTCCGGTAGCTTCGCGGAAAAGTCTGCATGTACACTGAAGTGCAAGATCCTCCTGCCCGGGAAGCGGCGGCTGCGCGGCAGGCGCCCTGCTATCATTGCGGGACGCCGTGCGCGACGGGGCATATTGCCACCGGGGACAAAATATTCTGCTGCGAAGGGTGCCGGCTCGTGTATGAGCTCATAGCGGAAAAAGGGCTTTGCGATTATTACCGGCTGCAGTCGCATCCCGGCCTGTCGCAGATCAAACCGGTGCGCTCGGACAAGTATGCCTGGCTGGACAATGAAGACATCGCCCGGAAGCTGTACCGGTTCACCGACGGCAACCATACGGTGGTGACGCTGTACATACCGGGCGTGCATTGCAGCTCATGCATGTGGCTGCTGGAGCACCTGTATCGTCTGGATGCGGGTATCACGGAGAGCCGGCTCAACTTCAGCACGCGGGAGGTGACCATTCATTTCAGAAAGCAGGAGACCAGCCTGCGCCGCGTCGTGGAGCTGCTGGCGACGGTCGGCTACGAGCCGTATATCAGCCTGGATGATGCCGGTAAGAAAAAGGCGGTGCGACCGGGGAGAAAGCGGATATATAAGCTTGGGATTGCGGGGTTCTGCTTCGGTAATATCATGATGATGAGCTTCCCGGAATACCTGTCAGGCGGCGGACTGGAGCACCAGTATGCCAGCCTGTTCCGCGTGCTGAACCTGGTGCTTTCGGTGCCGGTATTCTTTTACTGCGCTTCGGAATTTTTTTCCTCGGCGTGGACAGGCCTCCGGCAAAAGACGCTCAATATTGACGCGCCCATTGCCCTGGCGCTGATCATCACCTATGCCCGTAGCATCTACGAGATTGCTGCCGGCGCGGGCGGCGGCTATCTCGACAGCATGAGCGGCATCGTCTTCTTCATGCTGGTGGGTCGCGCGGTGCAGGAGCGGACATGGCGGTCGCTTTCTTTTCACAGGGATTATAAGGCGTACTTCCCGATAGCGGTGCAGGTGATCACGGGAACGGGCACGGAAAGCCGTACCGTGCAGGAGCTGAAAGAGAAGGACCGGGTGGTGCTGCACAACGATGAGATCATCCCGGCGGATGCTGTGGTGATGTCCGGGGATGCGCGGGTTGACTACAGCTTCGTGACGGGAGAGCAGGAGCCGGTCGCCGTCCGGGAAGGGCAGCTGATCTATGCCGGCGGGCGGCAGACCGGCGGGCAGATCATCATAGAGGTCGTCCGGCCTGTTGCCGCGAGCTACCTGACCTCGCTGTGGAATCATCATGCATTCACAAAGAACAAGGCGGAGCAGAACCGCCGTGAAAGCATCATCCATGTGATGAGCCGGTATTTTACGGCCGTGCTGTTCACGCTGGCCGCGATCACCGCGGTTTACTGGTGGATGCATGATCCTTCGAAAATACTGCCCAGCGTATCTGCGATGCTGATCGTGGCCTGTCCCTGCGCGCTGCTGCTGGCCGCTACGTACACCAACGGCAACCTGCTGCGGATATGCAGCAACAACGGCCTGTTCCTGCGGGATGCGACGGTGATCGAGCAGCTGGGGAAGACGGATCATATCGTCTTTGACAAGACGGGCACGCTGACCCTCGGCGGGCGCCTGCTGGCAGTGCCGGAGCAGCCGTTCTCCGAAGCGGAGCTGGACAGGATATATAATGTGGTCAGATCCAGCCGCCACCCGTACAGCAGGGCGCTGGCGCTGCATACGGGCGTCCGGCGGGATCTGGCGCCGGACAGGTGGGAAGAGCATACGGGCATGGGCATTGCGGCAGAGATCGGCGGCGACAGGATACGGGTCGGATCGGCGGCGTTTGCCGGAGCTGAGCTGAGCGCGGGCGGGCAGGCGGCGGTGTATGTGCGGATCAATGATCGCATCGTCCCCTGCGACATCCGGCCGGATCTCCGGGAAGGTATTGCGGGTATGATCGCCGGTCTGCGTAAGGATTATGCTTTGTCCCTGCTGTCGGGCGATAACGACCGGCAGCGGCCGGTGATGCGCCGGCTGTTCGGCGCAGGGAGCGGGCTGCTGTTCGGGCAGCAGCCGGTGGACAAGCTGCGGTATATCGGGCGGCTGCAGCAGGACGGGAAGCGCGTGCTGATGATCGGCGACGGGCTGAACGACGCCGGGGCGCTGCAGCAGAGCAATGTGGGCATCACGCTGGCCGACGACATCAACAACTTCACCCCTTCCTGCGACGCGATCCTCGATGCGGCGCGCTTTTCCGGGCTGCCCGCGCTGCTGAAGCTAGTACAAGCGGGGCGGCAGATCATTTACGGCAGCTTTGTCGTCTCCATACTGTACAATATTGCCGGCCTATTCATCTCCATGCAGGGAAAGATGAGCCCGATGATAGCGGCGATACTGATGCCCGCCAGCACCCTGAGCATCGTGCTGATCACTACCGGCCTGAGCAGCATGGCCGCAAAGGGATACGGATTGAAAACAACAGGATGACCATCATCATCCCCATGCCTGAGGCCCGTCATCGGCGGTGCCTGCGCGCGGGGATAGCTTTGTGGCGTATTAAGCTATGGCTGTACTGTACATTCTGATCATTGCCGGCATTATAGTGGCTGCCGCGTTCCTGGCCGCCTTTATCTGGAGCGTGAGGTCCGGCCAGTTTGAAGACCGGCAGGGCGCTGCCATGAGAATGCTGCAGGACGATGATCATTATGATGAAATTTTCGCTCACGACAAATAATCACGCCCACATGGATATCACAGCACAAAGTAACGACCATGTCTCTTTGCAGGCAGCAGCTACGGGAGGCATGGACAAGTTTTTCTATGACAACAGGATCGTAAAATGGTTCGCCTATGCCACGATCTTCTGGGGGCTGGTGGGCATGCTGGCCGGCCTGTTCGCGGCTTTCCAGCTGGTGTTCCCGCAGCTGAACCTCGGCCTTGCGCAGACCTCGTTCGGGCGGGTGCGGCCGGTGCATACCAACGCGGTGATCTTCGCGTTTGTCGGGAACGGCATTTTTATGGGCGTGTACTATTCCCTCCAGCGCCTGTGCAAGGCCCGCATGTTCAGTGACAAGCTGAGCCGGCTGCACTTCTGGGGCTGGCAGCTGATCATCGTGCTGGCAGCGGTGACCCTGCTGCTCGGGTACACCACGGGTAAGGAATATGCCGAGCTGGAATGGCCGATAGACATCCTGATCGCCCTGGTGTGGGTGACGTTCGGGTGGAATATGTTCGGCACGATCATCAGGCGCCGGGAGCGCCACCTGTACGTCGCCATCTGGTTCTATATCGCGACGTTCGTGACCGTGGCGATGCTGCATATTGTCAACTCCATAGAGCTGCCTTTCACCTGGCTGAAGTCCTACTCCTGGTATGCAGGCGTGCAGGATGCGCTGGTGCAGTGGTGGTACGGGCACAATGCCGTCGCCTTCTTCCTGACGACGCCGTATCTCGGGCTGATGTATTATTTCCTGCCCAAGGCCGCCAACAGGCCGGTATATTCCTACCGTCTTTCCATCATCCACTTCTGGGCGCTGATCTTCATCTATATCTGGGCAGGCCCGCACCACCTGCTGTATACGGCCCTGCCCGACTGGGCACAGTCGCTGGGCACCGTCTTCTCCCTGATGCTGCTCGCGCCTTCCTGGGGCGGTATGCTGAACGGCCTGCTCACGCTGCGGGGCGCATGGGACAAGGTGCGGGAAGATGTGGTGCTGAAATTCCTGGTAGTGGCGGTGACCGCTTATGGTATGGCTACGTTTGAAGGGCCGATGCTCAGCCTGAAAAATGTAAATGCCATCAGCCACTTCACCGACTGGACGATCGCGCATGTGCATGTCGGCGCGCTGGGATGGAACGGCTTCCTGACCTTCGGCGTGCTGTACTGGCTGATACCGCGGATCTTCCGGACAGAGCTGCATTCGCAGCGGATGGCCAACTGGCATTTCTGGATAGGCACGCTGGGGATCGTGCTGTATGCGGTGCCCATGTATTGGGCAGGGTTTATGCAGAGCCTGGCGTGGAAGGAGTTCACACCCGAAGGACAGCTCAAGTACCAGTTCATGGAGACGGTAACGCAGATGCGCCCCTTCTATATGATGCGCGGCATCGGCGGCACCCTGTACCTGGCGGGTGCGGTGATGATGGGCATTAACCTGTGGAAGACGGTACGCGCGGGCAGGGCAGTGGACGACGAAGCTGCCGAGGCAGCGCCGCTGGCGAAGGCATATGTGCCGCACGGCAAGAGCCACTGGCACCGCTGGATCGAACGCCGGCCCGTGCAGCTGATGGTGCTCAGCCTGATCGTCGTGGCGATCGGCGGCGCGATAGAGATCATCCCAACCTTCCTGGTCAAGTCGAACGTGCCGACTATCGCCAGCGTGAAGCCTTATACGCCGCTTGAGCTGCACGGACGTGATATCTATGTCCGGGAAGGCTGCTATACCTGCCACAGCCAGATGGTGCGCCCCTTCCGCAGCGAGGTGGCGCGGTACGGGGAATACTCCAAGGCCGGCGAGTTCGTATATGACCACCCGTTCCAGTGGGGCAGCAAGCGTACCGGTCCCGACCTGGCGCGTATCGGCGGCAAATATCCCGACAGCTGGCACTATAACCATATGTACGAGCCGTCCAGTATGTCGCCGGGGTCTATCATGCCCAACTATGTATGGCTGCTGGAGCGTGACCTCGACACTTCGGTCACTGCGGCCAAGATCAGGGCGATGCAGACGCTGGGCGTGCCTTACCCGCCGGGCTACGACCAGGTGGCCAACCGCGAC
>Ga0206101_1000284_pt1 | contig 11395 bp, 13 predicted proteins | sample 1B0metagenome_FD_148613 | JGI IMG/M metagenome (GOLD analysis project Ga0206101, IMG submission 148613) | Enriched microbial communities from leaf-cutter ant dump, University of Wisconsin, Madison, United States - 1B0 | ecosystem: Environmental > Terrestrial > Nest > Insects nest > Nest dump... | reverse complement strand
GAAACCTTACTCGAAGAAGTTATTAAAAAGAGAGCTTCTGATCTGCATTTACAGGTTGGTTTAGCACCAACTCTACGTATTGATGGCAAACTTTTACCTGCCGAAGGTACAACTGCTCTAGATGAAGCAGCCGTAGAAACTTTAGTATTCGCTCTTTTAGACGAAGACCAAAAACAGATTCTATTAAAAGATAAAGAGTTTGATTTTAGTTTTGCCTTCGGTGATTTGGGCAGATTTCGTGTCAACGCCTTTCATGAACGTGGTAATTTAGCTGCTGCCTTGCGTTTGATCCCTACAGAAATAAAAACTGTAGAAGAACTTGGTTTGCCTCCTGTAATTGCTAGTTTTGCTGAATTCCCACGAGGACTAGTATTGGTTACTGGGCCAACTGGATCAGGTAAGTCAACTACACTTGCAGCATTGATTGATCGTATCAACAGCGAAAAGGGCTTGCACATAATTACTATTGAAGATCCTATTGAGTACACGCACTCAAATAAAAAATCAGCAATAGTACAGCGTGAAGTACATTACGATACTTATTCATTCGCAGCTGCGCTGCGCTCTAGCTTACGCGAAGATCCGGATGTAGTTTTGGTAGGTGAGATGCGTGACCTTGAGACCATATCAGCTGCTATTACTTTGGCTGAAACTGGCCACTTAGTGTTTGCTACGCTTCACACTAACTCTGCAGCTCAGAGTATTGATCGTATGGTAGATGTGTTCCCACCGCATCAACAGCAGCAGGTTCGTTCACAACTGTCAGTGATTCTACAGTCTATTGTTTCCCAAAGGTTAGTCCCGGCAATTGGTGGTGGGAGAATCGCTGCTGCAGAGATATTAGTAGCCACTTCCGCAGTCCGTAATATAATTCGAGAAGGCAAAACTCATCAGCTTGATGCCGCTATTCAGACTGGCGCCGAGCACGGCATGCAATCAATGGACAGAACTCTAGTCAATTTAATTCATAATGGTACGATTTCTTACGAAGATGCTAGATCTATAGCAGTCGATGTTGAAGAACTAGATAGGCTTATGAGAGGATAATAATCAGTGCTGACTTATTCGTATACAGCAAAAGATGCATCGACCGGCCAGTTAGTTAAGGCTCAGGTGCAAGCTGATAATGAAAAGTCAGCTGCTAATCTGTTAATGCAACGAGATCTGATTCCTTTGGATATTAGCCTAAAAGATCAATCCGGTGGTGTATTCTCACGATTTGGTCATAAAGTTAAGGTCAAAGATAAGATATTGTTTACACGGCAATTAGCTACTCTTATCAACGCTGGTTTACCCTTGGCCCAGTCTTTGCATACTGTGGCAGACCAAACTGACAGCAAATCTTTAGCTCAGATTGTGGGACAGATAATCTCTGACGTTGAAGGTGGCTCAAGCCTATCTGTAGCTTTTGGCCGTCATCCTAAAGTCTTTAATCAGGTATATGTCAATCTTGTGGCTGCCGGAGAGAGCTCTGGTACGTTAGATGAAACCCTCGAGCGGATAGCTACTCAGCAGGAAAAGGATGCAGACACAACCTCTAAGATACGTGGTGCGCTTATGTACCCAGTCATAGTAGTGTTTGTGATTGTCGGTGTCTTAACGTTTATGCTGACAACAGTTTTACCTCAGATAGGAGTTCTCTACGATGATCTTAATAAGGATCTGCCATTCTTTACAGCTGTACTTGTTGGCATGGCTAGCTTCATAACCAACTATTGGTACATTGTATTATTGGCTCTCGGTGGTGTGGGTTACGCTTTGTTCAATTACTCTAAAACAGCCAGTGGTATTAGGTTTTTTGATAAACTTCGTATGAGAACACCACTGTTTGGCGGGTTGTTCATGCTACTTTATATGGCTAGATTTAGTCGTACTGCTAGTACTTTGCTAGGTAGTGGGGTGCAGATGCTAGAAACTCTACGTATCAGCGGTAAAGCTGTGGGCAATGTCCATGTTGAAGCTTCTCTGAATGCGGCTGCCGACAAGGTGAAGGGTGGAACAGCTTTATCCAAATCACTCGAGGGTGATCCGAACTTTTTACGTTTAGTGCCTCAGATGATCCGCATTGGTGAACAGTCTGGCTCAATTGACGCTATGCTAGCTAAAATAGCTAGTTTTTATGAGAATGAGCTTGATAATAAGATAAAGACCATTTCTACTATCATAGAACCAGCCTTAATGGTTATCTTAGCTTTGGTAGTGGCTGTTATTGTGGCGGCAATCCTTCTGCCGGTCTACGGTCTGGTGGGCGAGTCATTAGCGCTATAGTAGTAAATACTTGATTTTATTGTATCTGAGTAGTAAATTTTAAACATAAGCAATTTAAATAAGGAAAATAATAATGAAAAATGTGGGAAATAATAAAAAAGGCTTCACCATCATCGAGGTTGTGTTGGTGCTGGCAATTGCTGGGCTTATATTCTTAATAGTTTTCTTGGCGGTGCCGGCTTTGCAGTCTAACCGTCGCGACACACAACGTCGTAGTGATTTAGGAAGGTTTACCGCTCAGCTTGAAAATTTTGCTGCAAATCGTAATGGTAACTATCCGGCAAACCAGGCAGATCTAGATAACTTCGTAGATGATTATATGGATGATTTTCGTGATCCTTCTACTGGTAACGACTATGACGCCACTGTTACTACTGGCATGCCAGGTGATGAGGGTGAAATATCTTATGCCAGGAGCCGACGCTGTAACGCTAATAACGATGGTTTTGACACTGCCGCAGGTAATCGTAATGTAGCCGTAGCAACATTCTTAGAGAATGGTGGCGTTTACTGCCAAGATAATAGCCAATAATTTGCTAGTAAACTTCTACATCTCAGCGGGGTTTATAACTTTACTTGGAGTAGTAGTTGGGAGTTTTCTAAATGCGCTTGTGTGGCGAATACACAAGCGCATTTCCATTGGTGGCAAAGAGCGCAGTCAGTGCGTTCATTGCCACCATAAGCTAGCTTGGTATGATCTTATTCCTATAATTAGCTGGTTGATACTGGCAGCTAAGTGTCGCTATTGTAAAAAGCCTATATCAGCTCAATATCCACTAGTTGAACTTGCCAACGGTCTTTTGTGGCTTGTATCTTTCTGGGTTCTTAGCCCAACAAACTTAATAGAGTTTATTATAGTGGTGATTTGGCTTGTAGCAGCCTCTGTTATGTTGGCATTGGCTGTTTATGACATTCGTTGGATGGAGCTGCCGGATAGGCTGGTAGCAACTTTTGGTATCTTGGCATTTCTAGTCACTATCTTTAATCTGGCTATCGGTGACCAGAGTCTTTATGAATACATTAACCCTTTGCTAGGGCTAATATTCATAGCAGGGCTTTTTTACTTCCTTTTTCAAATCTCTGATGGCAAGTGGATAGGTGGCGGGGATGTGAAGCTAGCTGTTGGTATGGGGTTGCTGCTAGGGCTGCAAGGTTCCGTCATGGCTCTGTTTATTGCCTCACTTTTGGGTAGTATCTTTGGTCTATCAGCCATAGCTATATTTAAGCGTGATCGCAAACAGCTGATTCCATTCGGACCTTTTCTTTTAATAGCAACCTTCCTTGTATTTTTATTTGGTGAACAAATATTTGGCTGGTACGTAGCAAATCTACTTTGATAAAACGCTTATGCTATACTTACTAAGATGACAACCTCTGTTAAATCAGGCTCTAAAGGCTTCACAATTATTGAAGTAATGTTAGTCTTAGCTGTCTCGGGACTTTTGCTACTAATTGCTTTCTTTGGACAAGGCGCCATAACACAGCGAGCTAGGTTTACCGACTCGGTTGAAAACCTAAAATCCCAGATGGAGACTATACGTGACTCTGTCAATAACACAGTTATAGAAGAGTCAGAAGGATGCAATGGGTCAGTTCCTGCTACTACGGCAAAGTGCATTAAGTTTGGTAAGCTGGTTAGCTTTACTAATGAATCTGATAATTTCACTGTCCAGACTATAATAGCTGATGGCCCTGATAGTGATGCAGAAATAAGTCCAGATAGAACAGTAGTAAAGCCAAGGCTGGTCAATACGCCAAGTCAACTTACCACTCGGTGGGGGCTAACACCCTATGTAGATGGCGGGAATATACCAAAAATAGCTTTTGTGCGTCATGCAGGCACTGGCAAATTAGAGACGCATATTCTTGCTGATGGCTTATCGGTAAGTGATGAGTCTAGCTATGAAAATACCAATACTATATATACTATTAATCTTCGTAGCCCTGAGGGGTATAAAGCAGAGATTACCTTTAACGACCCGGTTAATACGATAAATATAAGGTTTGAGTAAATGCTAAAAAGACTTAATTCCAGAGGTGATACGTTAGTAGAGGTTATGATTGCAGTCGCCATACTCTCGATGGTACTAGCTGCCTCCTATACACTTTCTAGTCATGCTGCCAGATTAGGCCAATCTGCCAAGGAGCGTACTCAGGCCGTAGCATATGCGCAACAGCAAGCCGAGATAATCCAGGCTTATGCTAACCGTGACTGGCTTCAGTTAGTGAGTATACTGCCTGTACAAAATCAGCCAGCTCATTTTAATGACGCTTGGGAGCTGCAGGCTGGATCCCCGCTGGAGTATTCAGCAGATGATGTAGCGGCTAATTATAAGGTGCAAACTACCCTAATAGACAAAGAATGTAGTGGTGTCTGCAGCACTTCAAGCCCAATCAAGCAACTTACCTTTGAAGTTACTGTAGATTGGGAGTCTGCACTGCCTGGTCCTGTGGACACTAATGGTAATGCAGAACGCGAATCTACCAAACTTGTAGTCAAGGTATCGCCTACTGGGGATAACGAATGAAGTCTAACGTAAGAGGATTTACGATTATAGAACTGTTGATGGCAATGGCCGTATTTAGTTTTGTGATGGTGATTATTGTGGCAGCCTTTATGCAGTTGATGAGTGGCTATAGGCAAGGGGTAACAAATCAGAAGACCCAGAATTTGAATCGCGAGATTTTGGTGCAAATGACCCGTGCCGCTCACGACAGTAGCACCCTTACAGTTAGCGCCGATAATTCCCATGTTTGCTTTGGTGATAGTCAATATGATTACGATCAGACCAACGGCAATCTTTATTTGGGCGAAAGGTCAGCTAATTGCTCATCTGTTGCTGCTAATCGCAAGAACCTCATCAGCGACGATCTTAAAGTCCTTAAATTTGTAGTTGATCCCAGGTCTAGCAGTAACACTGCTAACCCAGTCGTACTCGGCGCAAATGTGGAGCTTACAATTGCTACCCGGAACGAAGATCTACTCGATGATAGCGGCCAGGCTTGTGACCCGACAAAGGCTGGCTCACAGTATTGTTCGATAACTACGATTAAAACAGCAGTAGGGTTAAGGGGAGAGTAGCCATGAAAACATTACATAATAACCGACAGGGTGTAGTTTCTTTATTCACAGTTATTTTCCTGTCAGTACTACTTATAGTAATAATAACTGCGTTTATCAGATTGATGATTAATTCACAACGATTAGCAATCGATAATGATCTGTCCACGCGTGCTTATTACGCAGCCGAAGCTGGTGCGGATGATGCATTAGTTATTCTAAAAGATGCTGCAAAATCTGGAGAGTTAAGTGAATCTACGATTCAAGGGGGGCTAAAGAAGTGTGTTAGTGAAGATCTGAATAATGAATACGATATTTCCTATACTTGTCGATTCATCTCACTAAGTTCTGAGGATAACGACCTTGAATCGTCTGAAACTGGTGCACTTGAATCTGGCATAGCATGGGGTATGGATTTTTATGGGGCCGAAAATGTAGCGAAAATTAAAGTTAGCTGGCATCAGAAATCTCAAGGAGATGGAGCTTTGATCCCATCCGGTCTCACCGTAGGCCAAAACAAACAGAACTGGTCAGGGTTGCCAGCAATCATGCGCCTGCAGGCCGTGCAGTACCCTGCTAGCGGAGGCATAAATAGTTTTGCATTTCAACCAGGTCATATAACCAACAATGATCCAGGCGATATAACCAACAGCGTTACCTTCGCATACCCTATTGAAAGCTCTGCTGATTCTAATATAAATATAGCGAGCAGCAAAGATGCGGCTCAGTGTAATTATGCCGCCAGCGATGATGATTATGCTTGCGAGGCAATCTTTACAGGCTTTGCACCTAGTAAGTTTAAATACATACGCTTACGAGCCATCAATAACAAAGCGCACTTTAAACTGGTTTTGTTGGATAGTGCTGACAATCCGATTGCCATCCCAAATCAGGTTATAGTTGATGTTACTGGCAAGGCAGGGGATGTTTACCGTCGTATTAGGGTAAAGGCTTCGGTTTCAGGCCAAGAAACCGGCGGGGGTGGTGGCGATACTTGGAACATCAACCATGCTTTACTAATTGATGAAGATATCTGTAAACAACTTGAGGTAGACCCTGATAATGGTCGGTTACTTAAAGATGATTGTGCGGCTGTTACCAATCCAACACCCTAGCTTTGTTTTCGATGAAAACTTTGATGTACCTTTTTAAGATGCGGATCTGTTACGTGGGTATATATCTGTGTAGTTGCTATATTGCTGTGCCCTAATAGTCCTTGTACGCTTCGCAGATCTGCCCCATTCATAAGCAAATCCGTTGCGAAGGAATGTCGCATTGTGTGTGGCGTAACTTTTTTAGTAATACCTGCAAGTAGTGCGTACTTTTTAATCATTCTTTGGATGCTGCGAGCACTTAGCCTGAGATAAGAACCACTATCAAGTAGGTTTTTAGTGCCAGAGTAGTGTATAAACAGAGGCTGAGCATTATCTGTTCGCGTTTTTATATACTCAGCAATCGCATTAGCTGCTTGAGTACTGATAAAGACTGGTCGATCCTTTTGTCCCTTACCGCGCACCATGAATTCCTGACGCTTAAGATTGATATTCTCACGATTTAGATTAACTAGTTCTGATATTCGTAACCCAGAAGAGAAGAGTAACTCCAGGATTGCTCGGTCTCGTTTGCCGGTGTTAGTATCAAAATCAGGCTGATCGAGTAGTCGCTTTATCTCCTCCGAACTTAAGAATGTAACCTGTTTACGTTTGGTCGTCGCCAGTTCTACTTTGTCGCTTGGCAAAGCCTCTATGTCTATTTGGGCCAGATACTTGAGATAGCTTCTTAGCGCTATCAGATGATAGTTTTGAGTTGTTTTGCTTAGGGTTTGACCACTCTCATCCTGATATCTGTTAAGCCATAGTCGCCATTTACGGACAGTTTCTTTATTAATCTGAGAAATCTTTAGGTCTGGCTTAAATTCGTCAAGCCTCATCAGGTAATGATGATAGTTAGCAATGGTTTTCTCTGATCTGTTCTTATCCACCTCTAGGTACTCTAGGAAATCAACAACCGAATCAGCAAATAGCATAACCATATTGTAGCCTCTTTGCGCAAGTCGACAAAACTCTTTAGTATCAGTTGTATGATTGCGCATATCGTTGAAGCTATTATTCTAGGTATTGTCCAAGGGCTAACGGAATTTATACCAGTATCTAGCTCTGGACACCTGCTGCTTGTAGGTGAAGTGTTTAAGTTTGATCAAAGTTCATTCGCTTTTGAGCTAGCGCTTAATCTAGGTACTCTACTGGCACTAGTAGTATATTTCTGGAATGATCTTATTGGATTGCTCAAAAAGATCCGCCAACCAGCCGAAAATAAACTTATAAAGCAGTTAATTATTTCGACCATACCCGCAGTTGTGATAGGGGCGTTGGTTTTAGATTACGTTGAAAAGTATCTCAGAAGTCCGTACTTAAGTGTTTTAGCACTAATCGTTGTTGGTATTGCAATGATTTATATTGATAGAACAGATGGCAAACGAACCATCAAATCTTTATCTTTTAGGGATGCACTAATTGTAGGTCTGGCCCAAGTACTAGCATTCTTCCCAGGCGTATCGCGCTCTGGTATTACTATGATTGCTGGGCGTGGCCTCAAGCTTAGTAATGAGGCTGCGGCTCGTTATAGTTTTCTTATGGCTATCCCCGTAGTATCTGCTGCAATTGCTAGTCTTATGATTAAACCTGAATTTTCAGGCTTATTTGATCAGGGTAGTATCGTTGCCATAGGTATCTTAGCTTCATTTGTCAGTGGTTTATTGGCAATCAGATTTATGCTGAAGTTTTTACAGACTAATGGTTTGAAGGCATTTGGTATTTATCGCATTTTTTTTGCTCTAGTGGTATTATTACTACTGTTTAACAAGTGAGGTAATAAACTATGGAACGTACTTTAGTGCTTGCGAAACCTGATGCTGTCCAGAGGGGTTTAGTCGGGGAGATTATTAAAAGATTGGAGCTAAAAGGCCTCAAACTCATTGGGCTTAAGATGATTACAGTAGACAGTGCTCTGCTAAAAGCTCATTATGCGCATATTGCCGATAAGCCTTTCTATCATGATGTAGAAGATTTTATGCAAAGCTCACCAGTGGTAGCAATGGCTTGGGAGGGTTTTGAGTGTGTTAATGCGGTACGTATTTTGGTTGGGCCTACAAATTCACGTCAGGCACCGGCAGGTACTATAAGAGGTGATTTTGGCATGGCAATGGGTCGTAACTTAGTACATGCATCTGATAGCGCAGAAAATGGTGCCAAAGAAGTAGATCGCTTCTTCGATAGTAAAGATCTGTTAGTGTATAACAAAACAGAGTGGGCACATGTTTATGAAGAGCACGAACGCAACTAGTAAGCAGTTTGACGAACAGCTTGAAGGAGAAGAGATTATGGTTATTTCTAATAATCATATAATTGTTCTTAGAAAGAGTTTGATTATAGCTCTTATAATATTAACAATTTCTGTTCTGCCGTTTAGTATATTTCTCCATTTATGGTTACTCTGGGTATTCTTAGCTGGTTTTATATTATCAATACTAATTTTTTTTTATAATTGGATTGGGTGGCATTTTTCATTCTTTGCTATCACTAACTTCCGCGTTTTGCAGGTTAATCAGAAAGGTTTTTTTCGTCGGGCGGTTTCTGAGATAAATCTGGATAAAATACAAAACGTTAATTATAGTGTCGATGGCTTTCAGCAACATCTACTGCATTATGGCACGGTGACCATCAAGACTTATAGTGGAGATCTAGTGTTCCAGAATATCGAGAGACCTCAAAAATTTCATGAGCAATTAACTTCATTGATCAATAATCAATCGGGTGATAAAAATAGACCACCACACCTGCAAGGAGGTAGTAAATGAGTGACCAGGGTTCAGATATTGAGCTAAAGCAAGTTAAACGCGAGAAAGAAAAAGTTTTAAAAAAAGCTAAAAAATTTGTTTATCCAGTTGGCGTAACACGTAAAAGAATATCATATATATCATCTGTTATATTTATAGTATTCGTAGTTATATTTACAACGATATCTGCATCTTTAGTTTATGTTTTTAAGGACGATAGTGAATTTACCTATCAGATTAATAGGATAATACCTTTTCCGATAGGAAGGGTTGGGTCGACTTTTGTTACTTATGAAGATTATTTGTTTGAATACAGAGACGATGAGCATTTTTTGCGTGAATATGGCGACTATGATCCCAATTCTTCAGAGTTTAAACGCCAACTTAACGAATTAAAGAAAGCTGCTGAGAAACGTGTATATGCGAATGCTCTAGCACAAAATTTAGCGAAAGATAAAAATATCAAGATTGATAATACTGAACTAGAAGCAAGACTGAATAATTTAAAAGCTCAGGCAAGAGGTGGCGAAACTGAGGGTCAAGAAATTCCTTCCAGTGATCATGGCAACCCTCGGTTTGAAGAGATTATAATGCAATATTATGGCTGGACGCTATCTGATCTTGAGCGTGATTTAAGGATGCAGCTGCTCAAGACTAAATTAGTGGTTGCGATAGATACCAAGACAAAAGAAGAAGCTGAATCCGTCCAGAAGCAGGCAGTTAAACAACCTAAAAGGTTTGCTAGTTTAGCCAAGCAATATTCAGATGATGAGAAGACTGCGACCAGAGGCGGTAGTATAGGCGTATTGAATGAAAAAAATATACATATTTACCCTAGTGAATTTGTAAAAAAAGCTAACAACTTACAAGACGGAGAAGTCTCAGGAGTAATACAAACTGACTATGGTTTGCATATTATTAAGCGTGATAGCACAAAGTCTGGTCAGCCAGTAATATCACACATATTATTCCAATTCAGGACTCCTAACGAAGTTCTTGATGAGTTGGTAGCAAATAACCAATCTATAAAGCGCTTTATAAACCTTAACTAAAATTATCTATTGCAACCCAGAACGATTAGCAGCTTCTTCAGCTGCCTCCGGGCCCATGTAGCCTTCAAGATCCAATATATCTAATATCGCTCTGCCGTCGCCTGGCTCGTTCCCTTCGGCTCTTAAACGATCATCAGAAATAATCTCAGCTATATCATTAGCTTGATTTGCCATAGCATAGTCGCCAAAAGCTTCTCTTATGCCGTCCATACCTTCGTTTGTTAGCATTGCATCGATAAGTGATGGGCGATCATCCTTGTCAACTTTTATATACCAGCCACCTTCAATTTTCCCTTGTTTTACAGCGTTTAAGAAAATGGCATATGCATCTTCATCCATTTCCTCAATGATTTTAGGTACAGTATCAACTACACCATGAGGGTACTGAGAGGGGTTTTCGCTGAATCTCCTACCGATTTCATGCAGGAAATCGGTAGCTGCCTGTTCATGTACATCATCATATTCAGGCTTAGTAGGGACTAAAGCTTCGAAAGGGCTAGTTTGAGGGGTTTCCATTTTTAAATATTAACAGATAATGATTAAAAAGTCAATTCTGGCTGCCCGACCGGATAACGTATAATGAACGATAGCCACTCGCCATCTTTTCATCTAACTATTTATTGTACAAATCCTAGATTTGACAAAATTCGAACCTCAATCCAGTTCGATCCGTACGACTTCGTCGGTCTAAATTAAAAAAGCCATTCTTCCGAGCGACTTTTCAAATTCAGCTGGCGGACCGTAACTTTGAAGATCTGTAACTTCTCTGTGAGTGAAGAGGCTATGCCCCTGGGGAGATAAACTGGTCTGGGTCTCCAATAACTTCTGCAAGTGACATTGCGTCTACACCCAAACGGCGCGCATAATCTATGAATGTATCATCTACTATCATGTCGGCTATGCCCGTTTCATCAAGACGAACATTCAGTACATCCCCCGTGTCCCAGCCTGGTTTTGGTCTATGTTGAAGCTGCGCCACACGACCCAGGGCAGGGTCTTGACCGTATTTGATTACAATCTGACCCGTACCTTTCGGCATAGAGAGGCTATCAGTGATATCAATGATCAAGTCGGCTACTACCCAGTCAGTATCGGGGTGATTTCGTCCCATAATCAAATGTTCAAGTGGTCCATCATCAGTTATAACTTCTGGCATATAAAAATAATAGCACAAAAGTT
>Ga0206101_1000283_pt1 | contig 11403 bp, 12 predicted proteins | sample 1B0metagenome_FD_148613 | JGI IMG/M metagenome (GOLD analysis project Ga0206101, IMG submission 148613) | Enriched microbial communities from leaf-cutter ant dump, University of Wisconsin, Madison, United States - 1B0 | ecosystem: Environmental > Terrestrial > Nest > Insects nest > Nest dump... | reverse complement strand
ATGCGGCGCATCATTTGCGGCAGTTCGGGGCCGGCGGTTACTGACCGGTCTTCACAAAAAGCCCTGGTACATATACATTTCCTTTCCTCTGTGGATGCCTTCACAAAATACCGGATGGGGGAAGCAGGGCTGTAGCACAATGGTTGCCGCTGCACCCGCCATGTTGCCGTAGCCATGCAGGCTGCGAATGGTCGGCATTTTATGTAGACACGATCTTTTCCCTATTTTTGTTTTATGAAAAAAATGTTGCTGCCTGCCGTTGCCGCAGGTTTGTGCGTCCTGGTTTCCTGTAAAGAGAAAGGCCCTGCTATAGATTTTTCCGACGTAAAAGCCGTAGACACCACTTATACCGCCCCTGTCGAGGCGGCGCAGCAGCGGCGGGTGCTGCTGGAGGAGTTTACGGGGGTTACCTGCCCCAACTGCCCGCAGGCGCATGCGCTGATCCGCAACATCCAGTCGCAGTACCCGGACCGGGTGATCGCCGTCGGCTACTATCCTACGGGCGTGCCGCAGGCGAAGCCGGTGGAGCATCTCACCATCCAGGATTTCCGCTCCGAAAAATCGGCGGATATCGGCAATAACCTGCTGGGCGGCATCCCGTTCCTGCCGTCGGGGACGATAGACCGCATACCGGACAACGGCGCCTACCTGTACCAGAGCAACAAGTGGGCAGCGGCGGCGGACACCCGTGCCGGCACGGCGACGCCGGTCAACCTGTACCTCACCAGCACCTACGACGCGGACGAAGCGACGACGACGGTCGTGGTGAAGACGGCGTTCACGCAAAGCGTTGCGAAAAAGCTGAGCCTCACGCTGCTGGTGATCGAGAACGACATCATTGACGCCCAGGAAAACGGGCTGGTCGTGGATACCTTTTACACCCATGCGCACGTGATGCGCGATATCATTACTCCCAACAGCGGCACGCCGGTGCTCGATGATCACGCGACGAAAGAGGCGGGGCTGGTGTACGAGCGCAGCTTCACCTTCCCGGCCGGCAGCGCCTGGAAGCCGGAAAACTGCTATGTGGTGGCCTTTATCAGCGTCAATGAGCCGTCCGACAAGGAGGTGCTGCAGGCGGTGGAGGAAAAGCTGGCGCCGTAAATTTATATTTTGGCAGGTTTTAAAATTATTATACCTTTGCCATCCCAAAAATGAGATCATGCCCAAGGTGAAGACGCATTCCCGTGCCAAAAAGACGTTCAAGCTGACCGGTACGGGCAAGATACGCAGGTACAAGGCTTTCAAGAGCCACCTGCTGACCAAGAAAGCTACCAAGCGCAAGCGCCACCTGCGCCAGGCGGCCTTTGTGCACCCTTCCAATGAAAACCTGGTAAAACGTATGCTGGGCCTGCGGTAATGACCGCCCTGGTTGTCAATTATTAAACGAATTAATCCTTAAGATATGCCACGTTCCGTCAATGCGGTTGCATCCCGTGCGAAAAGAAAGAAGATACTGAAGCAGGCCAAAGGCTTTTACGGCAAGCGGAAGAACGTATATACCGTTGCCAAAAACGTGCTCGAGAAAGGCCTGGGCTACAAATATGTAGGCCGCAAGCTGAAGAAGCGCGAGTACCGCAGCCTGTGGATCGCGCGTATCAACGCCGCCGTCCGCGAGGAAGGGCTGAGCTATTCCGTGTTCATCAACAAGCTGGCGACGAAAGGCATCAACCTGAACCGCAAAGTGCTGGCCGACCTGGCGATGAACGAGCCGGAGACTTTCAAGAAGCTGGTGGCCGAGGTGAAATAAACGCAAGCGGAAAATTTTGTTGCGCCGGTGTCTGGGAAGACGCCGGCGTTTTCTTTTGGGATATGGGTTATATAGTATCAAGTAGTCAGTAGCAAGTAGTAAGATGTAGGAAAAGTGTTTAACGCGAAAATGCTTCTTATACTTGATGCTGACTATCTGATACTAAAATTAACTCGCGTCTTGATACTTGCTACTGACTACTTGATACTAAATACTAAATTCTTTAAAGGCCACTTCCAATTCGATACCTGCCTTTTGTCCCTTGCTGAAAACGCCATAAAATGCGGAGCCGCTGCCGGTCATGGAGGTATAGAGGGCTCCCTGTTCGTACATCTGTTCCCTGATTGTCTGCAGGGTGGAATGCATTTTGAAGACGGGGGCTTCAAAATCGTTGCGGAGCACCGTCTTCCATTCGGTTACCGGGAGCGTGTGCAGGCGGCGCAGGTCGAAAGGAGCGGGCTGCGGGGTGATGGCGCGGAAGGCGGCGGCGGTGGAGACATGCAGTTCCGGGCAGATGAGCTGGATGCTGTAGGGGGAAAGGTCTATGGGTACGGGTGTCATCAGCTCGCCGCGGCCGGTGGCGTATTGCGGGGTGTTGTGGATGAAAAAGGGGCAGTCGCTGCCGAGCTGCAGCGCGCATGCTGACAGCTGTTTTTTGTCGAGGCCCAGGTGGTAGCGGTCGTTCAGCAGGGTCAGCATGCATGCGCCGTCGGCGGAGCCGCCGCCGAGGCCGGCGCCGGCGGGGATCTTTTTGTGGAGGTAAATGTCCACCGGCGGCACCTGTTGCGGATAGGCGGTGTGCAGCAGCTGCCAGGCTTTCCATACGAGGTTATCTTCCGGGTTTCCCTGCAGGGTATGGCCGCTCAGGTGGAGGCGCGTTGCGCCGGTCGCCGGGACGATCTCGAGGGCATCGTGCAGCGGCAGGGGATAGAAAACCGTTGCCAGGTCGTGGTAGCCGTCGGCGCGGCGGCGGGTGACGAACAGGCCGAGGTTGATCTTGCAGTTGGGGAAGGACAACATCGTGTCGGGTGATTGCCGGTGAAATTATAGGTAATTTTGAAACTCCGCACATTTTTGGGCAAATTGCAGCATGAAAGAGGTTATCCGGCTCGTGGACATCCGCAAGAATTATTTCCTCGGCAGGCAGGCATTACCGGTATTGAAAGGCATCAACCTGACCATCCTGCAGCAGGAATATGTAGCGCTGATGGGCCCTTCGGGATCGGGGAAGTCCACGCTGATGAACATCCTCGGCTGCCTCGACACGCCTACCGGCGGGCAGTACCTGCTGAACGGCAAGGATGTGAGCAGGATGAGCGACCAGGAGCTGGCGGGCATCCGCAATAAAGAGATCGGGTTTGTATTCCAGCAGTTCAACCTGCTGCCGCGGCTCACCGCGCTGGAGAATGTGGCGATGCCGCTGGTGTATGCGGGCGTCTCCGGGAAAGAGCGCGAGGAGCGGGCAAGGGTGATGCTGGAGAAGGTGGGGCTGAGCGACCGCGGGCATCACAAGCCCAACGAGCTTTCCGGCGGACAAAGCCAGCGTGTGGCCATCGCCCGCGCGCTGATCAACAACCCTTCGCTGATCCTCGCCGACGAGCCCACGGGCAACCTGGATACGAAGACCTCGCTCGAGATCATGGAGCTTTTCGGTGAGATCCATGCCTCGGGCAACACCGTCGTGCTGGTAACGCACGAAGAAGACATCGCCCTCCGCACCCGGCGCGTGATCCGTATCCGCGACGGCCTGGTGGAGGAGGATGTGGCGATGGCAGGCGTGTGATCCGGGCAGGGCATGCGGAGCGCGCCGGCATGGGTTTATTCACTTCTTATAAAAAGACAACCGAGATGGCTTTTAAAATATACACCAAGACGGGAGACAAAGGCAGCACCAGCCTCATCGGCGGCACGCGCGTGCCCAAGAGCCATATCCGCATCGAAAGCTACGGCACTGTGGACGAGCTCAACTCCTGGCTCGGCATGGTGAACGATTTCGCGGCGCATGCGGAGACCGGCGAATGGATCCGCGAGATCCAGGACCGGCTGTTCACGCTGGGCGCCGAGCTGGCTACAACGCCGGAGAAAGAGGTGAAGATGAAGCTGCCGGATCTTCATCCCGAAGACGTGCAGTACCTCGAGCAGCGCATAGACCGGATGAACGAAGTGCTGCCCGAGATGCGCTCCTTTATCATCCCCGGCGGCAACCAGGCCGCTTCCTCCTGCCATGTGGCCCGCTGCGTATGCCGCCGCGCGGAACGGCTGTGCGTGGGCATGCAGGAGGCAGGAGAACACGTGCCCGAGCTGATCATTCAATACCTGAACCGCCTGTCCGACTTCCTGTTTGTGCTGGCCCGCTACCTCGGGCATATCAACGGCGCGCCGGAGCTGCCCTGGCGGGCGCGGACGGAATAGGGATCTTCTTTAATCGTCAATAAAAATCAAAAGCCCGCCGGGATCACCAGCGGGCTTTTTGAATAGCTGTACCTACAGCCTTGCTTTCGGATCAATTAGTAGTCCATGCCCATTCCGCCGGGGCCGCCGGGCATTGCCGGGGCAGCGGATTTGGGTTCCGGCTTGTCGGCCACCACGCATTCGGTGGTCAGCAGCATGCCGGCGATGGAAGCGGCGTTCTCGAGCGCCACGCGGCCTACCTTGGTCGGGTCAATGACGCCGGCACCGAGCAGGTTTTCATAAACTTCCGTGCGCGCGTTGAAGCCGAAGTCGCCCTTGCCTTCCTTCACCTTCTGCACGATGATGGAGCCTTCGATACCGGCGTTGGCCACGATCTGGCGCAGCGGCTCTTCCAGCGCGCGGCGCACGATGGCGATGCCGGTGGTCTCGTCGGCGTTCTCCCCTTTCTGCTTTTCCAGGCTTTCGATAGCGCGGATGAAAGCAGAGCCGCCGCCGGGCACGATGCCTTCTTCCACCGCAGCGCGGGTAGCATGCAGGGCGTCGTCCACGCGGTCTTTCTTCTCTTTCATTTCCACTTCGGTAGCAGCGCCCACATACAGCACCGCAACACCACCGCTCAGCTTGGCCAGGCGTTCCTGCAGCTTTTCGCGGTCGTAGTCGGAAGTAGTGGTCTCGATCTGCGCCTTGATCTGGTTGACGCGGCTGTTGATATTTTCCTTTTCACCTTTACCGCCAACGATCGTGGTATTGTCTTTATCAATGGTGATGCTTTCAGCCTGACCGAGCGAAGCCAGCGTGGCGTTCTCCAGCTTGTAGCCCATTTCTTCGCTGATCACGGTACCGCCGGTCAGCACAGCGATGTCCTGCAGCATTTCCTTGCGGCGGTCGCCGAAGCCCGGCGCCTTGACAGCAGCGATCTTCAGGGAGCCGCGCAGCTTGTTCAGCACCAGCGTAGCCAGCGCCTCGCCGTCCACATCCTCAGCGATGATCACCAGCGGGCGACCGCTCTGGACGCTGCTTTCGAGGATCGGGAGGATGTCCTTCAGGGTGCTGATCTTCTTGTCGTAGATCAGGATATACGGGTTCTGCAGCTCCGCCTGCATCTTTTCCGTGTTGGTCACGAAGTACGGGCTGAGGTAGCCGCGGTCGAACTGCATCCCTTCCACGACGTCCACGGTCGTCTCGGTGCCTTTGGCTTCTTCCACGGTGATCACGCCTTCGTTGCCCACCTTGGCCATGGCTTCGGCGATCAGCTTGCCGATGGCGCCGTCGTTATTGGCGGAGATCGTAGCCACCTGCTCGATCTTCCGGTTGTCGTTGCCGACCGTCTGGCTCTGCTTGCGCAGGTTTTCCACGACAGCGGTGACGGCCTTGTCAATGCCGCGCTTCAGGTCCATGGGGTTAGCGCCGGCGGCCACATTCTTCAGTCCTTCGCCGATGATGGACTGCGCCAGCACCGTTGCGGTGGTGGTACCGTCGCCCGCGACGTCGGCGGTCTTGGAAGCGACTTCCTTCACCATCTGCGCGCCCATGTTCTCGATCGCGTCATCGAGCTCTATTTCCTTGGCTACGGTCACACCGTCCTTGGTGATCGCCGGGGCGCCGAATTTCTTTTCGATCACCACGTTGCGACCCTTGGGGCCGAGGGTTACTTTCACGGCGTCCGCCAGGGCGTCCACGCCTTTCTTCATTTTATTGCGTGCCTCTGTGTTAAAAAAGAGTTGCTTTGCCATAGTTGATATTGATTTGAACGTTTAACGATTTAAAAAGTGGAAAGGGCGCTTAAACGATTGCGAGGATATCGCTTTCGCGCATGATCAGGTAGTCCGTGCCGTCGAGCGTGATCTCCGTACCTGCGTACTTGCCGTACAGCACCGTATCGCCGGATTTTACGGTCACCGGTTCATCTTTTTTGCCGGGGCCGGCAGCGATTACAGTGCCACGCTGCGGTTTTTCCTTCGCAGTGTCGGGGATGATGATACCGCCGGCGGTCTTCTCTTCTGCCGCTGCGGGTTGCACAATTACCCGGTCGTGGAGCGGCGTAATGCTTACTTTGTTAGCCATGGTTGTTTCTATTTTTTTAAAAGTTTAAAAGATGAATGCTTGTGACAATCTCCCCAGCATGTTTTATGCCAGCGGCAAATGTCCGTCAATTTTGCAGAAAGTTGGTACCGGGGCGGGAAAAACTGCCGTCAATTTTTCATAAGGGGGGCTTTCATTTTGTCAGTAGCCCGGGGATAGTGATAGCAGATGTTGAAAAGCAAAGCTGGTAGCAAGTAATAAGTAGCAAGTAGCAAGACAGGGGCATTTTATCTTAACAATATTAAAATATATACATTTTACCTTCTTATTTTATAATTTTTATACAAGGAATTCAAAAAAACAATCTGCATAAACCAAAAAGAAACGTCATAATGATCTGTCAATCAGTTTTTTGTATCTTTACTTTCCGAATGAGGCATATAGCATAAAATGATAAAACTGAAGCAATATGAGCAACATCAAACTTTTCGAAAGCAGACAGATAAGAAACGTATGGAATGAAGCGGAAGAAAAATGGTATTTCGTTGTGTCTGATGTAGTACAGATATTGACAGATACCCCTAACCCGTCGGATTACATAAAGAAGATGCGTAAGCGGGATGAGGAACTTTCCAAAGGGTGGGGACAAATTGTCACCCCCCTTTTAGTGGATACTGCCGGCGGTAAACAAAAGCTTAATTGTGCACATGCACAGGGATTGCTGCGCATCCTTCAGTCCATCCCGTCTCCCAAAGCAGAGCCGTTCAAGCTCTGGCTGGCGCAGGTCGGCTCAGACAGGCTGGAAGAAATCGAGAACCCGGAGCTGGCCACACAAAGGACAAGGGAGCTATACAAGCTCAAAGGCTACCCGGACGACTGGATTGAGAAACGGATGAGAAGCATCGCCATCCGGGAAGAGCTGACGGAAGAATGGCGGAACAGAGGCGTAAAAGAACAGGTGGAGTACGCTATCCTGACATCCGAAATCTCCAAAGCGACTTTCGGACTGACGCCTGCCGAATACAAAAAAGTGAAAGGGCTGAAAAGCCAGAACCTGCGCGATCATATGACCGACCTTGAGCTGATTTTTTCCATGTTGGGAGAAGCGTCAACGACCGCTATTGTAAAAACGCAAAAACCTGAAGGATTTTTGAAAAACAAAGAAGCCGCAAAACAAGGTGGTACTGTTGCGGGAAATGCAAGGCGGGAGCTTGAAAGCAAAACAGGGGAAAAAGTTGTATCGCCCAAAAATTATTTACCCGAAGCCGGAAACAAAAAGGAATTGAATAAAGGGAAAGGAAAATAGTTGTCAATGACTTTATTGGGTACAGGCCAAATTAGCATATGCAAGACAACTGCCTGGCATCTGAGGTTCCACTATCTTTTATCTTTGATAGTTTGAAACGAAATAACTATGAGAAAGCTGATTGCAGCGATCAATATGACGCTTGACGGGTTTTGCGACCACACGGCAGGCGTTCCTGATGAAGAAATACACCAGCATTATGCCGACCTGTTACGTAACGCAGGCGCCGTTCTATACGGGAGGATCACCTATCAGCTTATGGAATATTGGCGCACTGTGGTGCAAAATCCTACCGGTAACAAGGCCATGGACGAATTTGCTGTGGTCATGGACAATACCCCGAAAATTGTCTTTTCTCATACGCTTAAAAGTGTTGACTGGGAAAGTGCAAAACTGGCAACCCGAACGCTTGAAGAAGAAGTTGCGGACCTTAAACAACAACCGGGTAAAAACATTTTTGCCGGCAGCCCGGGCCTGATCGTAGCTTTGACAAAGCTTAATCTGATAGATGAATACCAGATTTGTATTCACCCTGTTATAGCAGGAAGCGGTTTGCCATTATTTAAAAACGTAAACGACAGGATTATGCTTAAACTCATAAAGACAAAAACTTTTAGCGGAGGCGCAGTAATCCTTTACTATGAACCGGCAAAAGAAAACCGTTAGCGGCCATTGTAAACAACACCCCGGCCATCAAAGAACAAAAAGATCTTAAATAAATAGGGAAAATAATGGAATTCTCACCGTTCAATAATGTTGTCAAACGCTGTCTTCAGGGTATGGAGATGGAAGAAAAAGGCAAACCTGAGGAAGCAGGCAAATTATTTCTGCAAGGCTGGAACGAAGCAACAAACGATTTTGAAAAATTTCTTGCAGCTTATTATGTAGCACGGCATCAGGAAACGGTCTCCGACAGATTAAAATGGCTCGAAACGGCTTTGGCGCATGCTTTGAAAGTAAATGACGATACCGTCAAGAGCGCTTTCCCTGCTCTTTATTCAAATATTGCCAAATGCTATGAAGACCTGTGCGACGCAGAAAAGTCAAAAGAGTATGCCGGATTGGCAATCCTGTTCAAGAACAATCCTTCCGACAAAGGCCCTTTTTATCATGGTACGAAAGCAGACCTGCAGGTCGGCGATCTGCTGGCAGCAGGCGGCAATTCCAACTATAAATCCGAATTCAAAATGAACCATATTTATTTCACAGCGCTGGTTAACGGAGCGGGACTTGCCGCTGCATTAGCCAAGGGCGACGGACGCGAGCGTGTGTATATCGTTGAACCGACAGGAACTTATGAAAATGACCCGAACCTGACAGACAAAAAATTTCCCGGCAATCCGACCCGCTCCTATCGCTCCCAGACGCCATTGAAAATCGTTGGCGAAGTAACGGACTGGGTGAGACCCGCTCCCGGAGCACTTCAGAAATTCCGTGAAAAATTAGCGGATAACAAAGGAGAAATCATTAATTAGTCCCTGAGTATATTTTACGAATAATTGATGATCAATATTTTGCATAAAAAACGGCCGCATCCGGGTGTGCGGTTTTGAAAGCATGCTGACTGTAAAAACCGCATCAGGGAGCTGTATGTTACCTCCCTCTTTCTTAATCAGCAATCACTTGCTACTTGATGCCAAATAACTATCTTTGCCCACTGTTTTTTAACATATAGATTATAATCTGCGACACCTATGCAATTAAAAGGGTTGGTTAAATTATTTACTGCAGCGCTTATTCTTATCTCGCTGTATCAGCTTTCATTTACGCCTGTCGTGCGGAGTGTGGAGAAGAAGGCGCATGCCAGGGCGCAGCGGCTGGTGGCAGCGGAGCATCCTGAGGTGACGGGCGACGAGCTGGACAGGCTGGTGGAGGCGAGGTACGAGCATATCACGGACAGCATGCAGGGCGAGACGGTGTATAACCTGGTGTTCCGCAAATACACCTACCAGGAGGCCAAGGAGCAGGAGCTGAACCTCGGGCTGGACCTGCAGGGCGGGATGAACGTGACGCTGGAGGTGAGCCTCGACGACCTGGTGCGCTCGATGTCGAACAGCCCGAAAGATGTGCGGCTGAACAAGGCCATCGCCGAAGCCGACCATCGCAAGGCCAGCAGCCAGTCGGATTTTGTGACGCTGTTCGGCGAGGCGTTTGAGCAGCTGTATCCGAATGAAAAGATCGCGTACCTGTTCACCAAGCCTTCGGTAAAGGAGATCACGCTCAATTCCACCAACCAGCAGGTGCTGTCGAAGATCCGGGAGGAAGCCCGCGGGGCCATCCAGCGCACCTATAACGTGCTGCAGACGCGTATTGACAAGTTCGGCGTGTCGCAGCCCAACCTGAACCTGGACGCGAACAGGGGGATCATCACCGTCGAGCTCGCGGGTGTGCGCAACCCGGAGCGTGTGCGGGAGTACCTGCAGTCCACTGCGAAGCTGCAGTTCTTTGAGACTTATACCAACGAAGAGATCATCCAGTTCCTCCAGCCCGCTAATGACGCGCTGGCGGCATATCTTGCGGGAGAGACGACCGGCGACAGCACGCAGGCAAATGCTGCGGACACTACGGCTGCTGCCGCTGCGACCGCCGCAAATGAGGAGCAGCATAACACGCAGGATACGGCAAGCCTGAGCGCGCTGCTGGCAAAGGGAAGCACCGGCACCACGGCAGGCCGGGACAGCGCGAGCCGGCCCGCGGATGAACTGAAGAAGATGCCGCTGCTCAGCGTGTGGAACCCGAACATCACCCAGCAGGGACAGGTGGTGCCGGGCCCTGTGGTGGGGCTGGTGACCAAGCGGGATACGGCAAAGCTGGCCGCTTACCTGAACCTGGATGTTGTCCGGAATAAATTCCCGCCCAATGTAAAATTTGTCTACGGCGCCGAATCGCGCGAAGAACGCCATAACCTGAATGCGCCGCTGGTGCTGTATGCCATCAAGCTGGCGCCGGGCGGCGGTGCGCCGCTGGAGGGCGACCGGGTGACAGACGCGCGCATGGACTATAACCAGCTGACGGGCGAGCCGGAGGTGAGCCTGGAGATGGACATGACCGGCGCGCAGATATGGCGGAAGATGACGGCGCGGAACAAAGGCCGCTACGTCGCGGTGACACTGGATGACAAGGTATATTCCTGCCCGGTCGTCAACGACGAGATCGCGGGCGGGCGGACGTCCATCAGCGGGCGCTTCACCACGGAGGATGCGACGCAGCTGTCGGACATCCTGAAGGCGGGCAAGCTGCCGGCGCCGGCGCGGATCGTGCAGGAGCAGGTGGTAGGGCCGACGCTCGGGGCGGAAAACATCGCCGCGGGGATGAACTCGCTGATCATCTCCTTTATCGTCATCTTCGTGCTGATGCTGGTGTACTTCAACACCGGCGGTATGGTGGCCAATATTGCGCTGGTGCTGAACGTGCTGTTCACCATCGGCATCCTGGCCGCGCTGCACGCCACGCTGACGATGGCGAGCATCGCCGGCCTTGTGCTCACGATCGGCATGGCCGTGGATACGAACGTGCTGATCTTCGAGCGTATCAAGGAGGAGCTCGTGCATGGCAAAACCTACCAGCAGGCGGTCATTGACGGCTACAAGCGCTCCTACGCGCCGGTGCTCGACGGGCACATCACCTCGCTGATCACCGCCGTGATCCTGTTCATCTACGGCCTCGGCCCCGTGCTGGGCTTCGCCACCACGCAGATCATCGGGCTGCTGCTGTCGCTGTTCTGCGGCATCATGGTATCGCGGCTGATCACGGACACGTATATGAAGCGCGGACGGCATTTCAACTATTTCACAAAAATTTCAAAAGCCATTTTCCAGCGGGCGCATTTCAAATTCATCGAAATGCGGAAGTACTCCTATGTCGTATCGGTGATCGTCATCCTGCTGGGGGTCGGCTCTTTCTTCAACGGCTT
>Ga0206101_1000281_pt1 | contig 11448 bp, 10 predicted proteins | sample 1B0metagenome_FD_148613 | JGI IMG/M metagenome (GOLD analysis project Ga0206101, IMG submission 148613) | Enriched microbial communities from leaf-cutter ant dump, University of Wisconsin, Madison, United States - 1B0 | ecosystem: Environmental > Terrestrial > Nest > Insects nest > Nest dump... | reverse complement strand
CGGAATCCAGGCAGCCGTTAAACCCGTTGGTGACCGCCTTATATACACCCGGCGTCGCACCGGCCAGCCCATTGTTCAGCACCGGCGCATATTCTAACAGGCGATTATTCCCGTTATCCAGCACGTACAACTTCCCGTTAATGCTTATCCACACGTTAGTCGGAATATTCAGCTCATTCAGGCCGCTGCCCGCCGTACCTGTGCCCGCTACGATTACTCCCTGCGTCGCCCCGGGCGCCCATCTGACAACCCGGTTATTACCATAATCACCCAGGTATATATTCCCCAGCAGGTCTAAGAAGAGACCCTGCGGATTATTTAACTGATCCAGGGCGCTGCCCGCTATGCCTGTGCCCACTACAAGCGTTCCGCCGGGAAAAGTAATGCCGCCAGCGATGAAGCTGCTGCGGCTGAACCTCCTGACAGCATTGTTTGCCAATACATAAAAACTGTCACGGAACATGCGCACTGCCCCTATATCGGTAACGCCGGTAAGTATAGTCGTGCCCGGGTTAACAGTACCCGGCACAAATCTCCCTATCGTATTCGGGCTAATTGCTGAGACAGAAGATCGCGGTACATATGCCGTATCATTCAGGACAAAGATGCCGCCGGCCTGGTAGCCTCCGTCACCCGCCCGCAGCGTCAACGTGGCGGCGGCGGCGGTGGGAGCGGGATTAAACTTGGATGTCCGTCTTCCGCTCCACTCGGACAGATACAGGTTATTGTCGGGATCAATATAAAGACCATTAGGCTGGTTGGCTGCACTTGGCGGGCCGCCCTGAGTCCCGCCGGGATTGAATATAATGACCGCGGAGGCAAGACCCGGCCACCACTTCAGGATACTGTTGCCCCAGAAATCCGCTATATACACAGTATCCTTATACCCCCAAAGACCGCCTGCAGACCCTGAGGAGAAGGTGTGTATCACTGTTCCGCTGGCATTCCAGGTTGCTTCTTCCGTCTGGATCAGGCTTCCGTCTTTATACCAGCGTATCCGCTGGATGGTGCTGCCGGACGAGCTCACCGTCAGCGTACCACCCGGATTGCTGCCGCCGGCGCTGTTGTTCAGCGAAAGGTTGCATTGCGCCGCAGCAGGGATCATAAAACAGATCCCCGGCAATATTGTCATAAGGAGAAAAAGTAGCTTATGCCGCATAGTAATCGCTTTTACTTCAAAGATCAACACCATACCGGAGGAAAAATTCATGGAAAACCATGAATTTAATTATTCATAAAAAATGGCTAACTTTAGGGATACCCAATGTAATAGCCGGAACGCCATCTATATTTACCCCTGCGCAGCCATGTATCCGGCATGCGCCAATGAAAACAGTATGCATACCCGGTCGCTGATCCCCGCCATACTATTCCTGTTTGCAACATACAGCCCGATAACCGCCCAGCAAACGCAGCAGCTATTGCTGCCTGCGGCGCCGGAAATGAGCAAACGCTATTATGAGCCGGTCGTGATGCCCGTATATGAAGTAAAATACCTGGCAAGAAGGAACCTGGACAGCGCTGTCGAGGTGCTGCAGCACATTATTTATACCGCGGGGAAAAACGGGGATTACAACGACCTGTTCGAAGGCTTCTTTGTACTGGGGGCTACTTATTTTCACAAGAATGACTATAAAAATTCGGAAACGGCTTACAGGTATGCGCTTGCATACGGCATCAGGTCGAACAACCCGGTTGTGAACATCTGCCGTACCCTCAACAGCACCGGCAATATCTTCCTGATCCAGGGGGATTACAGGCAGGCCGCCCGGTATTTCTTCGGCGCTGCGCGGATAGCCGTCCGGGAAACGGAAAAAGATACGGTCATTGCAGACCAGCTGGTGCGTATCTACAACAATATGAGCGCTGCCCTGATCAGGCTGGAGGAATATGAAAAAGCGCTGTACTACCTGAAGCAATCCGAAAAGCTGACCAACAAGCTGCGGCACAGCATCCATCTGCCCAGCATATGGAATAACATGGCTATTGTTTACAGCAAAACAGGATATGCAGACAAAGCCTGGGACTATAGCCGGCAAGCGCTATCCCTGGCAAGATCGCTTCAGCATTACCAGGCGGAATACCCGGCCCTGCAGGAGCTTGCATCCCTTCTTCTGGATAAAGGACAGCCGGCAAAGGCCATACCCTACCTGGAAGCAGCGCTGAAAATACAGGGTACCATCAATGCTTCATTCACAGCAAGGACTTTTTATCTCCTGGGACACGCCTGCCTGATGCAGAAAAATTATACGCGGGCAGAATACTACTTTCAGTCAGCCCTTGAAAAAACCCGGGAGGCGAAAGCACAGGATATTACCCTGGATATACACAGGCAATTAGCCTCCTTATATGCATATGCACATGACTACAGCCGCGCTTTCAAGCACCTGATGACCTCCTATCAGCTGAACGACAGCCTGCTGAACAAAGAAAAAGCCACGGCCGTCTACCAGCTCGAGGTTAAATTCCGCACCGCGCAGAAAGACAAGGAGCTTACTGAAAATCAGCTGCAGCTGAACCGGCAGCAGCGCCGTCTCCAGCAAAAGAATATCTGGATCACCGGCATCACCGGCGGCGCGCTGGTCCTGGCGATCCTGCTCTTCCTGATCCAGCGCCACTACCGGTATAAAAACCGCCTCCAGGCCAGGCAGCAGGAAATTGACACGCTGAAGGCCGCCATACAGGGAGAGGAAAAAGAGCGCGCCCGCATCGCCCGCGAGCTGCACGACGGCATCGCCGGGATGATCACCGCGGTGAAGATGAACTTCACCGCCGTACGGAACGAATATCCCTTCCTGGCGCAGACGGAACACTTCGCCGGCGCCATGCACCTGCTGGAGGAAACGGCGCAGGAGATCCGCCATACCGCCCACAACCTGACGCCGGAGATACTCGTGCAGCACGAGCTGCAGGACGCCATCGCGCTGTTCTGCCGGCAGGTGCGGAAAAGCAGCGACCTGGATATCAGCTTCCTCGCGTACGGCTCCTTCGAAGGACTGGACGAGCATTTCAAGCTGTCGCTCTACCGGATCATCCAGGAGCTGCTCAGCAACATCGTGAAGCATGCTCAGGCCCGGCACGCCATCGTGCAGCTGAGCCGCCACGGCAACACCTTCGGACTGACCGTCGAGGACGACGGCGTCGGCATCCGCAGCGCCGCCTTCAAGAACGGCATGGGCATGCAGAGCCTGCAGTCGCGCGTGAAAAGCCTGAACGGCAGGCTCACGGTAGACTCTTCCGAAGACAGCGGCACCACCGTATATATTGAGTTCAGCCTGCCCGACCCTGCCGCACGCAGGGCGCAGCCCGGCATCCCTAACCCCGAACCGAAATGATCCGCATCGCCATCATAGACGACCATCCCCTTATTGTGAACGGCCTCCGCAATATGCTGCAGCATATCCCCGACATGGAGATCACAGGGACGTACACCAGCAGCAAAGACCTTTTGGCAGGGCTTCCCGAGCGGCTGCCGGACGTCCTGCTCGTGGACATCCAGATGCCGGAAAAGACCGGCCCCGAGCTGGCAAAGCTGGTCCGGCAGAAACACCCGTCGGTGTATATGATCGCGCTGACGAACCTGGACAATAACTTCTACGTCAAAAGCATGCTCCGCAACGGCGTCTCGGGCTATGTGCTGAAAAGCGCCGACCAGGAGGTGCTGCTGGAGGCCATCCGCACGGTTGCGGCGGGCGGGGAATATCTCGAGCCCGGCATGCGCGAGCGCGTCTGGCAGGACATGGTGAAAGGCCGGAAGCACGCCGGCTCACCGCCGCCGCTCACCCGCCGCGAAAAAGAGATCCTCACGCTCATCGCCAATGAGCACACCACCCAGGAGATCGCCGACATGCTCTTCCTCAGCACCAACACCGTGGAGACGCATCGCCTCAACCTGCTGTCCAAGCTGGATGTGAAGAATACGGCGGGGCTGGTGAAAAAGGCGATGCAGATGGGATTGGTGGAGTAAATCCGGAAAAGTGTATGTAAATGTGATTTTCATACACAAACATTATGAAAAATGAACTAATACAAGCGCTCTTTAACCAGCTGGAAGCAGCAAAATATATCCAGGATGACCTGGAGTACTGGAGCGCCCGGGATTTCCAGGAGATACCGGGTTATACCAAATGGGACAATTTTTTAAAGGTCATCAGCAAGGCCAGGGAAGCCTGCGAACACAGTGGTGTCGCGGTTTCCGATCATTTTGCCGATACCGGGAAAATGATCGGGTTAGGGAAAGGAGGACAAAGAGAAATTGAAGATGTCGCTAATCACACCTCATCTTGTCTATCCTCCTCCCGATTTTTTATCTTTGTCCCTCAATCACTTGCAATCCATGAAACGTTCCGTTACCATATCAGGCGCCGGGCTGGTAGGATCGCTGCTGGCGATCATCCTGCGCAAGCGCGGCTACGCAGTCACCGTCTATGAACGCCGGCCGGACATGCGCGCCGCCACTATCGGCGCCGGCAGGTCCATCAACCTCGCCATGAGCGCCCGCGGCTGGCACGCGCTGGCGCTCGCCGGACTGAAAGCCGAAATGGAAAGCCTGGCCATCCCCATGCACGGGCGCTACCTGCACCAGTCCGACGGCAGCACGGCATTCCAGCAGTACGGCAAGAACAACGAGGCCATCTACTCCGTCAGCCGCGGCGAGCTGAACAAGCGGCTGATGACGCTGGCGGAAAAAGAAGGCGCCGTCATCCATTTCAACCGGCGCTGCACGCATGTGGACGTGCCCCATAACCGCCTGCACCTGCAGGATGCCGACGGCAATGCAACAACCGTGGATGCCGACCTGCTGTTCGGCGCGGACGGCGCCTTTTCCGCGCTGCGCAGCAGCTATGTGCACATGGACCGTGTGAACGCCGCGCAGCATTATATCGAGCACGGCTACAAAGAGCTGTCCATTCCGCCTGCAGCAGACGGCGGATGGCGGATGGAAAAGCACGCGCTGCACATCTGGCCGCGGAAGAACTTCATGCTCATCGCCCTGCCGAACACCGACGGCAGCTTCACCTGCACGCTCTTCTTTCCTTTTGAAGGAACGCCTTCTTTCGCTTCGCTGAAGACAAAAGAGGAAGTTACCGCCTTCTTCGCAGCGCAGTTCCCCGACGCCGTGCCGCTGATGCCGACGCTGACGGAAGACTTTTTCGGCAACCCGACTTCTTCCCTGATCACCACGCATATCTTCCCCTGGCACTACCAGGATAAAAGCGCGCTGATCGGCGATGCGGCGCATGCCATCGTGCCGTTCTACGGACAGGGCATGAACGCCGGCTTCGAAGACTGCTCGGTGCTGGCGGCGGTCATGGATCAGCACGGCGACGACTGGAGCAGGATCCTGCCTGCCTACGAGCAGCAGCGCAAGCCGAACGGCGACGCGGTGGCGCAGCTGGCGCTGATGAACTTCATTGAGATGCGCGACAAGGTGGCTGACCCGGCCTTCCTGGAACGCAAGAAGATAGAAAAAGAGCTGGGCCGTCTGTTCCCCGGGCAGTTCAACTCCGTTTATGAAATGGTCTCCTTCAGCCATACGCCTTATGCCGTTGCCCTGCAATGCATCCAGGCGCAGGACCGGCTGCTGGAGCAGATCATGGCGGCGGGGAATTTCTTCGAGCTGATCGGGCAGGAAGCGTTTACAGCGCAGCTCGGCGCATGGGTAAGCAGCTATCATCAATCAGTGCAACAAACAGCATAGGATAGTGGAGAAACGATGGAATATAAAAGCCGCTGATGAATCCTATATACAACAGCTCTGCAAAGACCTGCCGAATGTGCACCCGGTCGTCTGCCGCCTGCTGGCCCTGCGCGGCATCTCCGACTACCGGACGGCGAAGGATTTTTTCCGCCCGCAGCAGGAGCACCTGCACGATCCCTTCCTGATGAAGGACATGCACCACGCGGTGCAGCGCATCAGCGACGCGGTGGCCTGGCATGAGCGTATCATGGTTTACGGCGATTACGACGTGGACGGCACCACGGCCGTCGCAGTGGTCTATTCTTTCCTGAAGCAGCATTACAACGGCGATCTCACCTTCTACATCCCCCACCGTTACCGCGAAGGATACGGCCTGTCGCGCGAAGGGATAGACTATGCCCATGCCAACGGCTACCACCTCATCATCACGCTCGACTGCGGCATCAAGTCGGCGGAGCTGGTGAGCTATGCCCGCTCGCTGGGCATTGACGTGATCATCTGCGACCACCACACACCCGACCAGGAGCTCCCGGAGGCGCTGGCCATTCTCAACCCGAAGCAGGCAGACTGTACTTATCCGTATAAAGAGCTGAGCGGCTGCGGCATCGGCTTCAAGCTGATCTGTGCGCTCGCGCGGCAATGGCAGCTGCCGGAGGAAACCGCCATGCAATACCTCGACCTGGTGGCCACCAGCATCGCCGCAGACATCGTGCCCATAGACGGGGAGAACAGGATACTGGCGTATTACGGGCTGAAGCGGGTGAACGGCTCGCCCTGCCTGCCTATAAGGACCTTGAAAGAAATTTCCGGTATCACCAGGGATATGGATATCAACGACCTCGTGTTCGTCATCGGTCCGCGTGTGAATGCCGCAGGGAGAATGGACGATGCGCGCAAGGCCGTGGATTTCTTTATCGAGACAGACCCGGAGAAAAGCAGGGTATTGGCAGAAGGGCTGCATGCCGACAACTTCGAACGCAAGGAGATAGACAAGACGATCACGCAGGAAGCGCTGAGCCTGATCGCTGGCGATGCGGCCATGGCGGCGCGGAAGTCCACCGTGCTGTACCAGCCACACTGGCACAAGGGTGTGGTCGGCATCGTGGCATCGCGGCTGATAGACCATTATTACCGGCCCACGGTGATCCTCACCGCCGCCAACGGCAAGGTGAGCGGCTCGGCGCGCTCTGTCAGCGGCTTCAACATCTACGAGGCCATCCACGCCTGCCGCGATCTGCTCGACAACTACGGCGGGCACTTCTATGCAGCGGGCATGACGCTCCGCGAGCAGATGGTGGCACCTTTTATGGAAAGGTTCGAGCAGGTGGTGGCCGGCAGCATCGCGCCGGAGCTGCTGGTGCCGGAGCTGCGGATAGATGCGGAACTGTCGCTTGCGGACATCCGCCCCGGCTTCTACAACATCCTCCGGCAGTTCGAGCCGTTCGGTCCTGCCAACCTCCGGCCGGTATTCCTGACCAGGAATGTCAGCGACTTCCGCGGATACTCCCGCGTGGTGAAGGAGCAGCACCTGAAGTTCGTGGTCTCCCAGCGCGCAGGAGAAGTGGTGGACGGCATCGGCTTCGGACTCGCGCACAAGTACGAAACGGTCAGCAGCGGCCCGTTCGATATCGTCTACACAATTGACGAAAACGTCTTCAACGGCAACACCCGGCTGCAGATAAAAGTGCTGGACATACGTGCTGCTGCTATGGCGTAGGAAGGTCAGGACGGCCGCGGCACCAGCCTTGCATAGAAGAACATCAGCAGGCACAGCAGCACGGCAATGCTTACGATCAGCCAGGGCTTGTACCGGTGCCAGCGGGCGTCCTTCTTTTTACGCTGCAGCTCCCGCTCAATACGCTGCCGCAGGCTGTCGTCCTCACCCGCCAGCAGCTCCAGCCGGATAACGAGCTCTTTAAAGTACCGGTATTGCAGGTCTTTCACCGCGCGCAATACCTCCTCTGCGATCCGCGCATTGAGCTCCGCTTCGCCGGCGCGCTGCAAAATCGCCATATGCGTATCCGACAGCAGCAGCTCCGCATATGCGTACAACGCCTCCCGGCTCATCCGGTACGTATCCACCGTGGTCATATGGCTGGCCAGCCGCAGGCATTCGTTGTAGATCCATGCCGGCGTGACCGCTTCCGGCTTTTTATTCCGCGCATAGCCCGCCAGCCACCGCTCCTCGTCGTAAGCGGCGCGGCGCTTCGGGTGCGAGAGCACTTCGTACGCTTCGCGGATCTCGTGGAAATGCCGGCCCGCCCAGGCATTGGCGGCATTCTTATCAGGATGATACCGGTGCGCCAGCCGGCGGTACGCCTTCTTGATCTCCTGCAGGGTGGCCTGCGGATGCACTTCCAGCGTCTTGTAATGATCCCTGATGCGCATGTGTTAGCTATGCGAATGTACTTTGTCTGCCGCAGCCGCAGCCGCCGGCGACCGGCTATTTGTCCTGTACAGGCGCGTTGTCCTTATGATGCCACAGGTGCAGGCAGGCATAGGTGCGGTAAGGCGCCCAGCGTGCCGATATCTTCAGCATCCGCTCCTGCAGCGCTTTTTTATCGCCGGCATCCAGCCGGTACAGGCGGATCATCGCCTGCCGGATGCCGAGATCGTCCGGCGGAAATATATCCTCGCGCCCGAGGGTGAACATCAGCAGCATCTCCACCGTCCACTTCCCCACACCCTTTATCGGCGTAAGGAACGCCAGCACCTCTTCATTGCTCATCCGGTACAGCTTCCTGTCCTCCATGCCATGCGTCACCGCGTACTCTGCGACATTCCGCACATAATGCGTCTTGGCATTGGAAAGACCGATGCCGCGCAGCGTCTCAAACGGCACTTCGAGGATCTGCTGCGGCGTCGGCTCCGCGCCGTCAAACAGCAGGAGGAAGCGCTTGTAGATGACCTCCGCCACTTTCGTGGACAGCTGCTGGCTCATGATGGAAGCGCAGAGCCGCAGGCAGATATTCTTCCGCTTCTTCAGCCGGAAAGGCGTATGCGCCTGCAGCAAAGGCAGCAGCTTCTTATCCTTCGATAAATGTGCATAATACTCGGGGAGACGGGCAGATAACATGGGATGACGGCTTTGAATACCACAATCGGATACAATATAGCAATAACCGGCATTATACGCAGGCTGCCGCAGGTATTTTCCGCACCGCCGTTTTCCCAAAAACAGCAATGCCCGCCGTACGACACGGCGGGCATTGTAATATAATCAAAGGACGGTATTATTCCCCGACCACTTCAAACTCCAGCTCCAGCATATTGTCCTTGCCGAAGTCAATCTGCGCCTTGTGTGTGCCGACCTCCTTCACATCGTCCACGATGGAGATGCGGCGGCGGTCAATTTCATAGCCTTTCTGCTCGCGGATAGCGCGTGCGAGCTGGATGGCGGTCACCGAGCCGAATATCTTGCCGCTGGTGCCGGTCTTCGCGCCGATCTTCACCGGGCTTTCCTTCAGCACGGCGGTCACCTTGGCGATCTCTGCCATCAGCTTGTCCTCGCGCTTCTTCTGCTGCTTGCGGCGCTCTTCCAGCACCTTCATGTTGGAGCCGCTGGCCTCGATGGCGTACTTCTGCGGGATCAGGTAGTTGCGTGCATAGCCGGGCCGCACGTCCACCAGCTCGTGAGCGGCGCCCAGGTTATCTACGTCTTTTATGAGAATTACTTGCATGACTTTTAGACTTTTGATGTGAATCGTGAATAACTATTTCAAAAGGTCCGTAACATACGGCAGCAATGCCATCTGACGCGCCTTCTTGATAGCCTGCGCCACCTTGCGCTGGTACTTCAGCGAGTTGCCGGTGATGCGGCGGGGCAGCATCTTGCCCTGGTCGTTCAGGAACTTCTTCAGGAACTCCCCGTCCTTGTAATCAATGTATTTGATCCCCATCTTCTTGAAGCGGCAGTATTTCTTCTGGCGCTTTTCCACGCGGGTGGAGGTGAGGAATTTTATCTCGTTCTGCTTAGCCATGATTGAACTGTTTAAAAAAATTAAGAAACGGCCACTTCGGCATGCTTGTTCCGCCGCTTGGCATTATACTCCACCGCGTATTTGTCCAGGCGCGTGACCATGTGACGCATCACATTTTCGTCCCGGTTCAGCTGTATTTCCAGCTTCGCGTTGACATCCGAAGGAGCAGTGTACTCCAGCAGCCAGTACAGGCCGGTCGTCTTTTTAGCAATGGGATAAGCGAGTGAACGAAGCCCCCAGGCCTCCTGGTGGACGATACCGCCACCGTTTTCCTTGATGAAGTCCGCGAACTTCTTCTGAGCGAGCTTGTAATCCTCTTCTGCCAGCACCGGCGTAAAGATGATCATCAGCTCGTACTGCTGTTGGTTTTCTGTTGCCATAAAAAATTTAAGTTGTTAAATAAAAATCCCACGCCCGGCAGCAACGCCGGACACCTGCTCGCGCAGGAGGCCGGGCAATTGGGGATGCAAAGGTAAGTAAAATCTGATAAAAAAAGTTAAGTTCAATATCTTTGTATCCGCCGTAAAGGTAACGCTCACCCGCGATGATCAACCGAAAACAAAAGATCGCCCAGACCGCATTGCAGCTGTTCGCCGAGCGGGGCTACGAGAACACCTCCACCCAGCTGATCGCCCGCGAGGCCGGTGTCTCCGAAGCGCTGATCTTCAGGCATTTCGGTAACAAGGAGCAGCTGCTTACCCATATCATCAAAAGCGGCTACAAGCGCATCGTGGAAAGCAACAGGGGCATGCTCCTGCAGGGTGACGACCCGCGGCAGTTCATCTACAAGATCATAGACCTGCCCTACAAGCTCGTCGGCGAAGAGCCGGAATTCTGGAAGCTGCAGTCGCGCCTGCTGCATATTGATATCTCCCGGAAGCAGCACGAGCGCTTCATGCAGCCGGTGCACGCGCTGCTGATGTCCGCGTTTTCGGAGCTGGGTTATGAGCGGCCGGAGCTGGAGACCGAATTTGTATTGCTGATGCTGGAGGCGCTGTGGAAATACCAGGCGGTAAAGAGCGATGACCATATCCAGGAAATGCTGGACTTCATCAAAACCAAATATGCGCCTGCGGCGGATTAGCGCCGGCCTGTCTATCCCTGCTTCCCGTTGGTCAGCTCTTCCAGCTGCCGCTGCACTTCCGCGATCTTCTCCTGCTTGCGCAGGATCTTCTGCTCGCTCTGCGCGATCAGCTTTTCGAGATGGCTGCGGAGCTCCGCTTCCTTATGACCGGGCGTGATGTCGTTGATACCGTTTTTAAAATCAGCCACGCGTTCTTCCTCCTCCTCCAGCTCTTCCTGTAGCTTCTGCAGGAAGCGGCGGGTCTGCTGCAGCCGGTCTGCGTGCTGCTTTTTCGCCTGCTGCCGCCGGTGCTCGCGGTGCTCGTCCTTGCGGTCGAAGAAGCAGGTGCGCGCGGCGATGAACTGCTTCCATAGCTCCTCGCTATGCTCGCGCGGCACCGGGCCTGTCTGCTTCCATTCCGTCATCAGCGCATTCATCTCGGCAGTGGCCGTATGCCATTGATCGGAATGCTGCAGGGCTTCCGCGCGCGCCAGGAGGTCTTTTTTACGGGCGTAGTTCTCCTCCAGCGAGCTGCGCATGGTGTCAAAATGCTGCCGCCTGGACTGGAAAAAATGCTCCTTGGCGGCGATCAGCCGCGCCCAGAGGACGTCGCTTTTGTCGGCCGCCACGCGCCCCGTGCGCTTCCACTGCTCCATCAGCGCGGTAAACGCCTGCGCCGTGGCGCCCCAGTCGCGGCTGTCCTT
>Ga0206101_1000280_pt1 | contig 11461 bp, 8 predicted proteins | sample 1B0metagenome_FD_148613 | JGI IMG/M metagenome (GOLD analysis project Ga0206101, IMG submission 148613) | Enriched microbial communities from leaf-cutter ant dump, University of Wisconsin, Madison, United States - 1B0 | ecosystem: Environmental > Terrestrial > Nest > Insects nest > Nest dump... | reverse complement strand
GAGGGGGAGGGGGTCACTGCTAGCTGTACAGCTCGTCGTCTGGGTTGGGTGGCCAGCGCCATGGTACCACGCCGGACCGGGGAGGTTATCGGAGATGGAGCCACAACGCCAGCGCCTGCTCAGCCCAGCAGCAGCTCCAGATCCTCCCGCTCCATACGCGCGAGTACGCTGTTGTCGGCCGTGATCACCGCGTCCGCCAACTCCCGCTTGGTCCGCTGCAGCTCCATCACACGCTCCTCCACCGTCCCCTGGGTGATGAGCCGCGTGGCGAGTACCGGCCGCTGCTGCCCTATGCGATGGGCGCGATCTATGGCCTGTGCCTCCACCGCCGGATTCCACCAGGGGTCCAGCAGGAAGACGTAATCGGCGGCGGTGAGGTTGAGTCCCTGTCCACCAGCCTTCAGGCTGATCAGGAAGAGCCTGCGATCGGGGTCCTCCTGGAAACGCTCCACCCGCGCCTGCCTGTCGCGGGTACGGCCGTCCAGATACTCATAGCCCATCCCTTCGGCATCCAGCCGGCTTCGTAGCAGCGCCAGGAAGCTGGTGAACTGCGAGAAGACCAGCACCTTGTGCCCCTCCGCCGTGGTCTCGCGCAGCATGGGCAGGAGCGCCTCCAGCTTGGCGCCATCCTCCCTGACCCCGTCCTCCCCGGTCGTGCCATGCGGGTCCAGCAGGGCGGGATGACATGCGGCCTGCCGCAGTCGGAGCAGCGCTTCCAGGATCTGTATGCGCGCGCGCTTCATCCCCACCTGGTCCACCACCCCCAACAGCGAAGCCCGATAGTGCTCGCGCAGTTCGTCGTAGAGCTTCCTCTGGCGCGGCTTCATCTGTACGTACAGCGTCTGCTCCTGCTTCTCCGGGAGGTCGCGCGCCACCTGCGCCTTGGTGCGACGGAGGATGAATGGTCGGAGCGCGCGCGCCAGGAGTCGCCCTCCCTCCGTGTCGGCGGAGCCGGCGCCATCTCCCGCCGCGTTGAACAGCCGGCTGGGGCCAAGCATCCCCGGGTTGAGGAACTCGAAGAGGCTCCAGAGCTCCTCCAGCCTGTTCTCCACCGGTGTGCCACTCATGGCCAGCCTGTGCTTCGCGCGCAGCAGCCGCGCGGCCTTGGCCGACGCGGTATGGTGGTTCTTGATGGCCTGCGCTTCGTCCAGGATCGCGTAGTCGAACTCCACCTCGCGGAGAGCGGCCACGTCGCGCCTCAAGGTGCCGTAGGTGGCGAGCACGACGTGGTGGCCCTTCTCGGTGAGCGTCCGCCGGTCGCGAGCGGGGTCCGTGTGGTCCAGTACGCGCAGCCGAGGGGTGAAGCGCGCCGCTTCCTGCTTCCAGTTGAAGACCAGTGACCTCGGTACCACCAGCAGTGAAGGGCCGGCATTGGCCACCCTGCGCGACTCCAGCAGCGCCAGTACCTGGATGGTCTTGCCCAGCCCCATGTCGTCCGCCAGGCAGCCCCCCATCTCGAGCTGGCGGAGGTAGTGCATCCACCCCAGCCCCTCCCGTTGGTACGGCCTGAGCGTTCCCTTGAAGCCCTCCGGAGTGGGCGCGGGTCCAACTTCCAGCGCGTCGTGCAGCGATGCCCTCAGGCGGGTGAGCCCCCCGTCGGCGGTCACCTCTGGCATCGTCTCCAGCATCGCGTCGAGAAGAGCCACCTGGGAGCGGGAGTAACGGAGCAGGTCGTTCTCGTTGGATACCGCCGCGCTGGCGAGCGGGGCGTACCGACGGAGCCACTCTTCGGGAAGGATGCCGAGCGATCCGTCGTCCAGGAGGACCGTCCTCTCGCCCCGCTTGAGGGCGGCGAGCAGACGTGGGAGGGGGACCTGCTGGTCGCCGTAGCTGACCGCCGCGTCCAACTCGAACCAGTCCACCCCCGAGCGGATGGCGCTGCGACTCTCCCCAGGCGGGCGGTAGAGGCGCCCTTCAGCCTCCACCCGCCAACCCTCCGCCGTGAGAGCACGCACCGCGCGGTCCAGCCTACGTGCCTGGAGGGTGAGCCGGTCCAATCCTGTCTCCCGGTCGTGCCGCCGTCGAGCCCCTAATTCGTGAAGACGCGCCATAGCCCTCTCCTCCGAGGGTAGGTCGCGCAGCGTCACCCTGCGCGCGCGCCGGTCGAAGATGGCTCGCTCGGCTCGCTCCGCGGCCACCTCCACATCGCCATAGCGGAAGGTCACGGTGAGAGCGAGATGGGACGACGCTCCACCGGCGGGCTCGTTCAACACCCCAACCATCAGCTCCGGTGTCGGTACGATGCTGCTCTGGACGACACCGAGCCCCTCCGGCAGCTCCACCGGTGGCAGGTGAGGGAGGGAGTAGAGCGTTTCCAGGAGGTCGGGGAGGTCCGCCGCGGGGACCGCCATGGGTCCGCTCGTCCGCATTTCTGATAGCAGGGTGAACGACGACCCATGATCCAGGCGCGCGACCTTGCCTTCGGCGATGAGCAGGCCGTGGCGGAGTACGAGCGCCGGTGCCGCGATCTCCATGGACTCACCGGGTTCGTCGTCGGCCGGCCGGCCGGCCCTCGCGCCCCGCCTCAGGATCCCCTCCACACGATACCCGGTTCCGTGCGGGGGAGACTGGACGTGGAGGTGGAAGCGCCACGGCTCCCCGTCATCCCATTCCAGGGTGGTAGGTTGCTCGTCGAGTGGATCGCGACGTAGGCGACAGCGCCCTGTCTCGCACATGAGGCGCAGCACGGTGCTGTACGACGCCTCTGGAAGCGTGTAGTCGCGGCTGATGGCGACCGACTGCCCTAGGCGCCGATCGCTGTTGGCGCCCACCAACATCTGGACCAGTTGACGGTCACGCGCGTCGGGGAGCGATGCCAACCTGTCCGCGCCCAGCGAGTACTGCTTGGGGGGGCCCCAGCTCCCGTCACGCCGCTGTCGCTCGGTGCACAGCTCGACCACGAGGGCGTTATGGCGAAGCGTGGCGGCGAGGTCCACGATGTAGGCGAGCCTACGGTCGGCGGGCCAGGGTGTCCGCTCATCATCCGCGGCGTCCGCCGCGGCGTCGGCCATACGCTCGCCCAACTGTCGCAGACGCTGTCGCCAGCCGCGCTCCGGCTCCACCACGGAGCGCGCGGCGCGCACCGTTCGTACCCTGCCGCCACGACCCGCCCTCGACGGAGCCGGGGTGGTGAGCGGGAGCGCCTGCTCCAGCGAGCCCTGGGCGTCCGCTTCTAGTAGCGCGGCCCAGATGTGCTCGCAGACCAGCGCTTCCTTCGCGAACGGGCAGCTACACAGGAGCGACGCGCCTCCCTGCCCGTTCGATGTCACGTGCACGTCGTGCCGCTCCGCGCCCTCCACGCTAGCGTATAGCCCATCCCCGCCGATGTGGGTCAGTCGGACCCGCCCCTCACGTTGATGACGCTGGCCGCGATCCTTGAGGCGTTGTGGGAAGGCGGCCGCGAGGAAGCTGGGGATCAGCGGTCAGCGAATCGAGTAGTCGAGCGTGCTGACCACACGAACCATCTTGGTTATCTGGCTCTCCTCCGAGATGCCCATCGCCTGGTCGCGCGGTAGGATCTGGAAGACGCCCTGGTTAGCTCTTCGAATTCCACCTATGGACGCCCTGGAGTCGCGCGCGAACTGTTCGGCGGCCTCGCGCGCCTGCGCGGTGGCTTCCTGGATCATCTCCGGCTTCACATCGTTCAACTTGGTGAAGACGAAGGTCGGGCCGTTGTTCCCGCCGTATTCGTTCCCCGACGAGAGCACCACCCCCGCGCTCACGAGTTCGGGGATGCGCTGGCTGGCCGCGAGCACCTGGTCGGGGCTCTCGGAGCGGACGACGAGCGTCTGGCGAATCACGTAGCGCGACGTCACCCCGCTGGGGGAACCGTACTGGTTGGCGTACGCGTCGGAGACGGAGAAGTCCTGGAGCGATGTCTGGGCGGAGTCTATCCCCTGGCGCGCCAGGAACTCACGTAGCCGTTGCACATTCGTGCGGATCTGCGCGTTCGCGGTGCCGAGGTCGTTGCTAGCCGCCACGAGCCGGAGTGGCCAGATCGCGAGATCCGCTCGCACCTCCCGCTCCGCGACACCCTTCACCGTCACGAAACGATCCACGGAACGGCCGCGGGCGAAGCCAACACCTGTCGCGAGGCCGGCCGCGGCGACTCCCACGGCGAGTATGATGGCGGCCAGGACTGGACGTTCGGTCATGGGAGGTGGGTTCCAGGGTGGGGGAGGGCGTCGCTATCCGAACAGCTACCCCCCTGATACAGGAGATGCCTCATGTACAGGGTACATCCTGCGCATGTTCCGAGGTCGCCGCAATGGCAGGCAGCAACTTCGCTGTCAACGTGACGTGACCCACGCGGTGAACCAGATATTCCTCAGCATCGTTGCCCCAGCCGCCAGGCGGTCAACCGCGAACTCCTTGTGGTCAGCGGCGGAAGTGGTGTCACCGAACGACTCCCTGGTGTCCAGTTCGTAGAGCCTTTCCAGCTCGCTCCGCGACTGTCCGAGATACGCGACCACGCTGTCCTGGAGCGGGGTGACGACGTGCGGAATGGGTGTCACGCGGTCGGAGAAGTCGGCCAACTCGATGTGGGAGCGCACATACACCGACTCGAAGCGGGAGTGGAAGTTCGGTTCGGTGACGTAACCGTGGATGTTCTCCCCGACCCAGCCGTTGTGATGGACGGTGGTGTGGTGCGGGTTGGCCGCATCGGCCACATAGTGGCCCAGGATCCCGGCGTCGTTGATGATGCGCTGCTCGATCCATACTCGCGTGGCGGAGTCCGGGGCGTGTCGCCAGAGGGAGAACTCGCGACGGAGGCGGTCGGTGAGCTCCATGATACGGTACGGGAGCGCACCGACCGTCCCCAGCCCCTGTCCCACCGCGTGCAGCGAGTCGGAGAAGGCGTACCGGTCCGGGGCGGCCAGCGCGCCATCGGGCACCAGCTCCATGTCCAGGTAGTGGTCCGGGGCGAAGTACGACATCGCGCTGGTGAGCGTGGTGTCCTCGCGGAGCAGGCGCCACCGGTCCGGATCTGGGTTCAGGTAGGAGAGCTGGGCCGCTGCCTGCCGGAAGAAGCCGGGCATGCTGGCCGGGAGGTGGTCCGCTGCCGCTCGACCGATCATCCTGTGCCCGTCCTCCCCCCAACGGAGGGTCGCGGCGGTGGGCGTATGCGACCCCGGCGAGGTAATGGCGGCGGCCGCCAGCGGGAGGGATATCAGGAGGGCGGCCGCTACCGCCAGCGTTCGGATGCTACTGGACACTCGTTGCTCACCATTGGGATTGTGGACGAGGAGAAAGCTACCCGCCCGGGGATGGGGGTGCGAGAGGAACCGTCTGGCGGTGGGGCACCCTGGTGCCGTACCCCTCCCCCCGTATACCTATTTAATAGTCGGCTATTGCCTTGACGGCGGTCGGTGCCGATACTCTGGTGAGCGGTACGTCCGCTGGGCAGTGAGTATGAACAAGTTTTAATCCACGCTGGCCGCAAACGGTGTAACTTGGTAGTTGGCCTGTTATGGCTCGGGCCGCCACAAGTACATCCTCTCGCGACAGGGTTGCCAGGAGATCCCAGATGCGCAACGACGTTCTGTCCCATCTCGCCTTCTTTGAAGCGCTCGCCGATGAGGCGAGTGAGAGCTCGCGGAGCTGGCACGAGCACAGTGCCGGCCTGCTGGCTCTGCGGCTTTACGATTCATGGGACAGGGCGAGGCGTCGCGTGGCGCGGCCCCCCGAGGCCGCTCATGCCATGGCAGTCCGGTATCAGGTCGAGGCACTCGACCCGTACAGCCCTGTCCGCGCGCCCCTGCTCTCCATGGTGGCTGGTATCATGGATGATCCTGTGGCGCCGGTGGTCATCCGTAACTCCCTCGTCACCTACGCGCAGCGCCTCAGGCACCAGGGCAACTGGCGGTTGGCGGCCGATGTGTTCCGCACGGCGTTGGAGAGCCGCGAGCCCGGCGACATCTCCGCCGAGGCCTATCAGGCCGCGATGGAGTGTGGCTACTGCTCGCGTATGAGCGGTGACCTGGAAGAGGCCGCCGTGGCCTACGACGTGGGTGAGGCCATCGCGATGGCCTCGCGCGATACCTTCGGAAGCCTACGCGCCCAGGTCGGTAAGGCCAAGCTGACCATCCACCGCGGCAACCTTCCGCAGGCGGAGGCGGAGCTGGAGGCCATCGCCCAGGCGGCCGAGGGGGCGGATTGTCAGCCGGCGCTCTCGCTGGCGCTCGCGGAGCGCATGGCGGTGGCCGGACAGCGCGGGCAGTTCGAGGCGGCGGCCGTCTTCGGCTATCGCGCGTTGGAGCACTGCTCCGACTCGACCACCCGTGAGGCCATCATGAGCGACCTCGCCACGGCGCTCGGCGACGCGGGCGAATCGGCTGCCTCCCGTGACCTCCACCTCGTACTCTCGGCCACCGCGCAGGATACCCGGGTACGCTGGCTCTCCACCGCCAACCTGCTGGTGCTCGCCGCGCGCGATGGCGCCACGGAAGCATTCGAGAGCTACCGTCGCATGCTGGACGATGCTCCGCTCCCGGTGGAGCTCCGCGCTCGCTACGCCCTGGCCCTTGGTGAGAGCTACGAGCTGTTCGGCGACACTCCTCGTGCCATCGCGGCTCTCGAAGAGGCAGCCTCCGTCGCCGGTGAGTACCAGGTCAACGAGGTACTGGTTCGCGCCGAGGTCGCGCTCCAGGCGCTGCGCAGGCGCGAGCATGTGGAGCAGCCGGTGGAGGAGGTCGTACAGCAGCCGGTCCACTCTGGCGGTGTGTCGCTGGAGACGGTGGTCCGCGGCGCGCGAGCGATGCGCGAGCGCATGGTGGGTGACCAGATGATGGTGGGCGCCGGCTCGTAAGAGCTGGCTTCCTACCTGACCATCAGGAAGGGGGCGGTCAGCCGGATCCTGGCTGACCGCCCCCTTTTCTTATTGTTCGAGCGCGACGACCGGCCATGGCCGGCCATCGCGTCCCGGCCTGGCTGGCTCAGCAGGTGCTCGTGCCGCCGTAGATCCCGCCGCACTCACCGCGGCTGATGCTGGTGCTCGTGCCACCATAGATCCCGCCGCTCACGCTCGTGCTCGTGCCACCATAGATCCCGCCGCTCACGCTCGTGCTGGTGCCGCCATAGATCCCACCGCTCATGCTGGTGCTGGTGCCGCCGTAGATCCCGCCACTCACGTTGGTGCTGGTACCACCGTAGATGCCGCCGTCCTCCTCTACCTGGCTAGGAGCGACAGGGTTGGAGCAGGCGGCGAGGGTGGCAGCCGCGACGGTGAGGACGGCGGCGGAGGCGAGGCGGCGCAGTATGGACGAGCTGGACATGGGAGTCTCCAGTGGAATGCTCTGGGGGGGCGGGGATGATGGCGCCACTGGTGAGTGCGCCTGGTACGCCGGAAAGCTATGTTCCATAGCGAGAGGCGATACGCCATATTTGCGACACCAGGCGCCACTTTTGCGACAGTCACGCGGATCCTTTAATGGATGTTGTCGCCGTACTCTCCGAACCGCTCCTCACCACCCTCCGCATCGTCCTGGCGGCCGACCGGAGCCATCGCATCCGCACCCCACCGCCCGTACCTGGACTCATCAGCGCGGTCAGGGAGGCTGGTGCGGATGTTTTCATCCTCGAACCCAGCGCGGTACCACCCACTCAGTGGGACGAACTGCTGGCGTATCTGCGCGCGGCGGAGCTTCCCACCGTGGTGGTCTATACCACGCTCGCCCCTCCCGCGATGCTTGGCACAGTCGAGCTTGCAAGGCTCGGCGTCAAGCATATCGTGCTGAAAGGGTACGACGATACGCCGCGCCATTTCCGGGCGCTCTTCGATCTGCTGTCAGCCGAGCTGTGGCGTTCTCCTCTGCACGACCGGATCGCGCCGATGCTCGATCACCTGCCAGGGCAGGTGAAGGACGCGGTGGCGTATCTCTTCCGGGCGCCCAACCAGGTGCGCGACGTGGCCGACCTCGCCTCGGTGGCCGCGGTTACGCCCCGCACACTGCACAGATGGCTGGCGCGAGCAGGTATCGCCTCGGCGAAGCGGCTCGTCGCCGCGGCCAGGGTGGAGTGGGGGGTGGCCCAGCTCCGCTCCGGAAGTCAGAGCGTGGAGCTGGTGGCGGCTCACCTGCACTACCCGACGACTCGCCGCTTCCGGCGTGAGGCTCACCTCCTCACGGGCTACCCCCCCGCGACCCTTCGCTGGGAGGTGGACGCGGATGAGCTTACCGCCGTCCTCCTCCAGCGGATCATCGCCTGAGCGCCGCGCGGTGGGTGCCTCAGGCGGAGGGGTTGGTCGCCCAGACGGTTGCCTCGGTCACGAAGGCGCGCCTGTCCAACTCCAGCATCGCGACCACCAGCTGCGCGATGTCCTCCGGATGAAGCTTGCTCGGGTCGTCAACCTGCTCCACTCCGGCGCGACCGAAGAACTCCGTGATCACCTCGCTGGGGTTCACCTGCATCACGCGGATATCGTGCTTGCGCAGCTCCGAGCGCCAGGCCTGGGTGAGCGCGGCCATGGCGAACTTGCTGGAGGCGTATACCGACCCGCCCGCTCCGGCTCGCTGGCTCACGGTGGAGGCGATGTTCACGATGCTGCCGCCGCCATGCGCGATGAAGTGTCGGGCGGATTCGCGAGCGGCGAGGGTCGCACCCAGCACGTTGGTCTCCCATACGCGGCGCATCTCCGCGGCGGTGGTCTCGAGCAATGGCGCGAAGGAGCCCACCCCGGCGTTGTTGATGAGGACGTCATAGCCATCCAGCTGGCGTACCACCTCGCCCACCAGCCTGGTCACGTCCTGCTCGTCGCTGACGTCGGCAGGGATGGCGATGGCTCCCACCTCGCGCGCCGCCGCCTCCAGTCGCTCCGCGTTCCGTCCGCAGATGACCACCCGCGCTCCGCGCTCCACCAGCAGCCTGGCGATTCCACGGCCAATGCCGGAACTGCCTCCGGTGACGAGTACTCTGGTATTGGTAAGGGTCATGGTGGTGCCTGGGTTGGTGGTGGGGGATGGGGAGGCCGGATGGCACGGCCGGAGCCTGCACGATAACCAGATCCGCCGTGCTCTGCTTCCGCGATTGGCACCTTATGGCTACCATAGGCCGGAAGCCACCTGAACGTGGCGCGATCTTACCTGGCGCTACCACACACCCAGCACCCATCCGCCATGTCCACATCACGTCGTACTCCCGCCAGTCGGCGCTCTCGCCTGCCGCTTGCCGCCTGCGCGGCCCTCCTGAGCGGAATCGTCATCACTCAACCCGCGGTCGCGCAGGCGGGGGGAGGTGGCGGCACGGCGACCGACAGCGAGTCCCGGATGCTCGTCATCCCCGGAGAGCGCTCAGGTCCCAGCGCGTTCCCGCTCACCAACTATCCCGAGGTGCGTCCAAAGGTCGCCGGCCAGATGGACTGGGAGCACTACCACACTTCGGAGGAGATCGAGTGGTGGATGCGGAAGTGGGCGGCGGAGTATCCCGAGATCGCGGAGCTGTACGTGGCCGGCGAGAGCTTTGGTGGACGGCCAGTTCACCAGATGACGCTCACCAACCGCAAGACTGGCAAGCACACCGACAAGCCCGCGGCCTTCTTCGAGGGTGGGCGACATTCGGGTGAGATCACCGCCACCGAGAGCGCATTCTACCTGCTCTGGTACCTGCTGGAGAACTATGGCAAGGACGCGGAGGTCACGGAGCTACTCGATACGAAGGCCATCTACATCCGTCCGCTGAACAACCTGGATGGCTCGGACATGTATCGCCTCACCGCCCAGGCCAACCGCAGCACGGTGCGCCCCAACGACGATGACCGCGATGGTCTGCTGGACGAGGATCCCGGGGAAGACCTGGATGGCGATGGCTACGTGCGGCAGATGCGCCGGTTCGTGGGGGAGGGGAAGGGTGACTTCAACCCCGATCCGCGCGACTCGAAGGGACGGCTGATGCAGCCCGTGGGCGCTGGAAATGGGGCGTGGGAGGTGTATTCGGAGGGATACGACAACGATGGGGATGGGCGCTACAACGAAGATGGGATCGGCGGCCTGGACCTGCACCGCAACTACCCGATGAACTGGCGCCCCATGCCCGGGGGCGATAGCACTGGTCGCGGTTATACGCAGGGCGGGTCCGGCGCATACCCGCTCTCCGAGCCGGAGACGCGCTCCGTGGTGCTGTGGATGTACTCGCATCCCAACATATCCGTCACCAACACGATGGACACGGCGGTCCCCATGCACCTGCGTCCGCCCAGCTCGTGCGAGGAGACGGAGTGCATGTTCCCCTCGGACCTCTCGCTCTATCAACACTTCGACTCGGTTGGTCTCACCATAACCGAGTATCCGTGGGCTGGAGATGTCTACCGCAAGTATGCCACGCGCATCCCGATCAACCGCTTCACGGGTGATTCGGCGCGACCACAGGCCCTGTTCGGTCACTCTCCCGATTTCGGCTACTTCGGCTTCGGTGCCATCTGGTATGGCGATGAGCTCTGGAACGGCGGCCGCGAACGTGACTACGACGGCGACGGAGTGGTGGATCAGTGGGAGGTGCTACGCTACTGCGACGAGGAGTATGGAGGGCGCTGCTTCCAGCAGTGGACCAAGTTCCAGCACCCGGAGCTGGGCGAGGTCGAGGTAGGCGGGTTCAACCCGAAGTTCTGGACGCAGAACGGCCCGCCGGAGTGGATGGGGAAGTGGGCGGAGCGACAGGCGATGTTCAACCTGTACATGGCTCGGTCGCTGCCCCAGGTGGAGATCGTGAGTGCCTCCGCGGCGCCGGTGGCTGCTGGCGCGGCGGACTCGGCCACGCACGAGCTGACGGTGACGGTGCGCAATGCCGGGCGCCTTCCCACCGCGCTGGAACAGGCCAAGCGCATCAAGATCGTCCGTCCTGATCGAGTGGTCATCCGCCAGGGGCAGGGGAGTCCCGTGCGGCAGGTCGGGCGTACGGAGGAGTTCTGGCTCGGGGGTGGCGAATCGCGAGTGGTGAAGGTGCGCCTGCGCGCGGCGAACGCGGCGGGTGATGGACGCGTCACGGTGCGGCTGGAGAGCACACGCGGTGGCGTGGCGGAGAAGGAGGTGACCTGGTGAGGGTGAACCGGGTGCCGTCACGCGCATTCGCGCTCATCCTCACGTCGCTGGTGCTCGCATGTGGCGGTGGCTCGGACGGTGATGGGACCGATTCCGAGGCGGCTCTCCCTCCCGAAGCGGACACGCTCCGTCACACGCTCGCCACCGTGACGCGGAACGAGGGCGACTGTCGCGACTCCCCCGCCGATGAGGAGGAGCTCCCCTGTGTATCCGTCGAGATCAGCTATCCGGATGTGAATGGCGGCCCGTCCCAGGCGTTGGCGGACTCGGTACGTGCCTTCGTGCTGGAGGTAACCACCGCGCCAGCGGGGGTATACGAGGAGGGGACACGCTCTGCTCCATCGGCGGATTCCGCGGCCGCGCTCTTCGTGGATGGCTACATGCGCGTGGAAGAGGATATGCCGAGCGATGTTCCGCGGCCCTGGCTGTTG
>Ga0206101_1000278_pt1 | contig 11471 bp, 9 predicted proteins | sample 1B0metagenome_FD_148613 | JGI IMG/M metagenome (GOLD analysis project Ga0206101, IMG submission 148613) | Enriched microbial communities from leaf-cutter ant dump, University of Wisconsin, Madison, United States - 1B0 | ecosystem: Environmental > Terrestrial > Nest > Insects nest > Nest dump... | reverse complement strand
GCCATCTACTGGGCCGGGCCGGCAGTGGTCTACTTCGGCAACACACGGCACGACGCCGCAGACATTGGCTTCGACGACGAGCTGATCTACCGGGAGCTGATACGCCCGCTGGGCGAAAGGGACATTCCCATCACCATGCTGGGACGCGAAGAAGCGCTGAAGGTATTCAAAGCCTGGAAAGACGCAGGAAAACACGCGTATTACTGACAATGCGCTACAAATAACGCCCGTACCGGTGTGTACCCACTCATAAAATACGCGTATTACTGATAATGCGGTACCGGCAGATATCGTCTCGTACTATGTCTTCTGCGCCACGATCATCCGCTCCATTTCTGATACTGTCTGAATAGCAATCTGTACATGCCCCGGAGGCAGCAGCGCCGCCGCCCGCTCCGGCCATTCCACAAAGCAATAGCTTTCTCCCGCCAAGGCATCCTCCATACCCGCCTGCACCGCCTCTGCAGCGCCCGACAGGCGGTACCAGTCCATATGCAGCACCGTGGTATTGCCTGCCGCTTCAGGCAGCCGGTATTCATTGATCAGCGAAAAAGTAGGGCTGCTGACGGGATCCGTAATACCCAGCTCCCGGCACAGGGCGCGTATAAGCGTGGTCTTCCCCGCGCCCATCTCCCCGCTGAACGCCCATACCCGGCACGTATGCGCATACTGCCACAGCTGCCGGGCGGCGGCGTGTATGGTATCCAGCGTATAGCTGATCCGGAAGATGTCCTGCTTCATCGGGGACGAAGATACGAAGCGTTGGGAGCTATGGGTTATGAGCTATGAGCTATTACTTCTGGCTTGGTACTTGATACTTTATACCTGCTACTTGATACTTTATACTTGATACTTTATACCTGATACCTTACACCAGCTACCTGACGCTTAGCCCGCAACCGCGAATATTGCTTATTTTCGCCTCTATGAATACTCATATGCTGCTGGCGGGATTGCTGTGCGGCGCTTTGTTATCGGCAGGCTGTAACGTTTCAAAAAAAAGTAGTGTGGCGGCGCGGGATACCGGCTGCCGTAATGCGCCGCTGGCCGCGGGCGATCCTTCCGTGGGATGGCAGAAGACGCCGCCGGGTGACGCGGCGCAGGGAGCTCCGCTGCCGAAGCGGTTTGAGAGCTATACGATCAGCAAAGAGGAGCTGGATACGTTCTTTGCATATGCGGGGAAGGCAAAGACCGCGTGCAGCTTTGCCGTGCCGCTGCCGGAGCCGCTGGGCTGCCAGTATTTTACGGTGACGCCTTCAGGCACCCTGCCGGAGGCGCTGGCGGCAAAGTTCCCCGGCATGGCGGCGCTGAAAGGCACGGCCGTCTATAACCGGAATGCGGAACTGCGCCTCGACTATGACGGCGCCAGGATGCATGCCCAGGTGATCTGGGATGACGCCGTTTACCTGGTGATGCCGGTGCAGCGCGGGAATGACGTGGTATATATCATCTACAATAAAAAAGACAGCGGCGAGGAAAAGCAGCCTTTCGAAAGAAAGGTGAACCCCGCCATGTATGCGCCGCCGGTGCAGCTGCCGGCGCAGCAGGGCGTGAAGACGGCGCCGCCGCCTGTCCGTTAAGCATGCCGTGAACAGAATATTATGAAGAACATCCGTGCTGTCATCATCATCTGCACCATCCTGGCAGGCAACAGCAGCTACGCCGGGTATTACAGCCGCCTGTGGCAGGCAACGGATACAACGCAGCTGCCTGTGGGCATAACACGGGTGCTGCAGCCGGCGCAATACCGGCTATATGCTTTAAACAGCGCGGCCATGCAGTCTTTCCTGTACGCTTTACCTGCCGCACCGGAAGCAGCGCAAACGCTGCAGCTGCCCGCGCCGGACGGCAGCATCCGCGGGTTCCGCGTATGGCAGACGCCGGTGATGGAAGAAGGACTTGCAGCAAAATACCCGGAGATAAAGACATTTACGGGAACGGCATTGCAGGATCCCGCCGTGACCGTCAAGCTCGACTATACGCCGTACGGGTTTCATGCGCTGGTATATGACGACGGCAACACGTACTTCATTGACCCGTACAGCAATGAAAATACCGGGTATTACCAGGTGTATTACAAACAGGATTATGCCCGGCCCGGCATGCAGCGGATGCATTGTGAAGCGGACGGGGACAGTGATCCTGCATTTTTATCTGATGATGAAGACATCCATCCGCAATACCGCATCAACGGCAGCCTGAAGCGTACCTACCGGCTGGCGCTCGCCTGCACCGGGGAATATGCCGTGGCAGTGGCGGGGTCAAGTCCCGCGAAGGGGGCGGTGCTTGCCAGGATGGCGGTGTCCGTAAACCGCGTGAACGGCGTATATGAACGTGAGCTGGCCATCACCCTGCAGCTGGTCGCCAATACCGATACGCTGATATTCCTGGACGGCAGCACCGACCCGTACGACAACAGCAACGGCTCGCTCATGATGTCGCAGAACCAGACGGTCGCCGACAGCCGCATCGGCGTTGCGGGCTATGACATCGGGCATGTGTTCAGCACCGGCGGTGGCGGCATTGCGCAGAAAGGGAGCGTGTGCAACAGCAGCCTGAAGGCCCGCGGCGTGACCGGCGCCGCCAGCCCGCAGGGGGATGCGTTCGATATTGACTACGTAGCGCACGAGATGGGGCACCAGCTTGGCGCGGATCATACCTTCAACAGCAACATGGGCAGCTGCGGCGGCGGCAACCGCGTCGCATCCTGCGCCTATGAGCCGGGCAGCGGCTCCACCATCATGGCCTATGCCGGCCTGTGCGGCAGCGACAACCTGCAGGGTCAGGGCAGCGCCTACTTCCACGCCCGCAGCCTGGAGCAGATCACCGCCTACCTGGCCACCGGCGGCGCCTGCGCTGCGGTCACGCCTACCGGCAATACGCCCGTTTCCCTGCCCGCCTTCTCACATAGCTACAACATCCCCTTCCGGACGCCTTTCGAGCTCACCGCGCCGGAAAGCGCAGCCGGCACGCCCACCTGGTGCTGGGAAGAATGGGACCTGAGCAACAGCGAGGCTACCTGGTCGCAGTCGCGGCTGACCGCGCCGCTGTTCCGCTCGTTTACGCCGGACACATCCCGGACAAGGGTGTTCCCGCAGCTGGAGAAATTGCTCGGCAATATCACCTCCTATGTCGGCGAAAAGCTGCCCGATACGGGACGCAAGCTGCGCTTCCGCCTTACAGTGCGCAGCTTCCGGAACGGCACCGGCAGCTTTAACTTCGCCAACGACTCCATCGTCCTGAACGTGATCCGCACCGCCATGCCTTTTGCCGTCGTCAGCCCCAACACTGCCGCCATCAGCTGGACAGGCGGCACCACCCAGACGGTGACCTGGCACGTCGGCGGCACCGACGCAACGCCCATCAGCTGCACCCGGGTGGATATCTACCTCTCTGTTGACGGCGGGCATACCTACCCTTTCCTCCTGCGCGCGCAGGCACCCAACACCGGCTCAGCCGGCATCACCGTGCCCAACACGCACACGACTTCAAACGCGCGGATAAAAGTAAAAGGCAACGGCAATGTCTTCTTCGACATCAGCGACGAGAACTTCACTATTATTCATGACAACAACCTGCCTTATCCTTCAGCTGTTACAGAGACACAGCCGTGGACGAAGCAGGTGGAACTGTATCCTGTACCCGCCGTCAGGACGCTGCACGTAAGCACTATGCCCGGGCTGCAGCTGCAGGTCAATATGTACAATATCACTGGCCGGGAACTGTATAAAAGCACAACCTACGGGGATCTGGCTATCCCCGTAGCCGGCTGGCAGCCGGGCGTCTATTATCTCCGGCTGGCAGACCCCGTAAGCGGACAACGAATTGTCAGGCCGGTCATGATACAATAGCGGATTTTACACCGGTGCGGCGCCATGCTTCGCCGGGCAGCTCACTGTTATGATACAATAGCGGACTTTACACCAGCTCTTCCTTCAGGTATTTCCCCGTATGGCTGCCTTTGATCGCCGCGATCTGCTCCGGCGTCCCGGCGCCGACGACCATGCCGCCGCCGTTGCCACCTTCGGGCCCCATGTCTATGACATAATCTGCCACCTTGATCACATCGAGGTTATGCTCGATCACGAGCACGGTGTTACCGCGGCTCACCAGTCTGTCGAGCACGGCAAGCAGGTGTCCGATGTCCTGGAAGTGCAGGCCTGTAGTAGGCTCGTCAAGGATATAGATCGTCTGCCCTGTGTCCCGCTTGGACAGCTCCGTCGCCAGCTTTACCCGCTGCGCTTCGCCGCCGCTCAGCGTCACGGCGTTCTGCCCGAGGGTGACATAGCCCAGGCCCACTTCCTGGAGCGTCTTTATCTTCCGGTGCAGACCTGGGACATTCATGAAAAAAGTCACCGCCTCGTCTACCGTCATCTGCAGGACATCAGCGATGGACTTGCCTTTATAGCGTATCTCCAGCGTTTCCCGGTTATAGCGCAGGCCGTTGCAGGTCTCGCAGGGGACATACACGTCCGGCAGGAAGTTCATCTCGATCACGCGCATGCCGCCGCCCTGGCAGGTTTCACACCTGCCGGCCTTTACGTTAAAAGAAAAGCGTCCGGCATTATACCCGCGTATCCGTGCCTCCGGCACCTGCGCGAACAGCTGCCGGATGTCGTTGAAGAACCCGCAGTACGTGGCCGGGTTGCTCCGCGGCGTACGGCCGATCGGGCTCTGGTCTATCTCGATCACCTTGTCAATATGCTCCAGCCCGCTCACAGACGCATACGCCATCGGCTGCTGCTTGAAGTTATGGTAGCAATGCCTGCCCAGGATGGGATACAGCGTGTCGTTGATCAGCGTGCTCTTGCCGCTGCCCGAGACGCCGGTCACACAGATGAACGTCCCCAGCGGGAAGGTCGCATCCACCTGCTTCAGGTTATTGCCCGAAGCGCCCTTCAGCACCAGCTGCTTCCCGTTCCCCTGCCTGCGCTCTTCAGGCAGGCTGATCTTCAGCGCCCGGCTCAGGTATCCTGCCGTCGTGGTCTGATGCCGCAGCACCTCCGCCGGCGTGCCCTGGCTCACCACACGCCCGCCGTGGTAGCCGGCGGCAGGACCGATGTCAATGAGATGATCCGCCGCCAGCATGATATCCCGGTCATGCTCCACCACCAGGATCGAGTTGCCGCTGTCGCGCAGGTTCTTCAGCGCCCCGATCAGCCGGTGGTTGTCGCGCTGGTGCAGCCCGATGCTCGGCTCATCAAGGATATACGTGATGCCCGTCAGCTGCGACCCGATCTGCGTCGCCAGCCGGATCCGCTGCGACTCGCCGCCGCTGAGCGTGCGCGTCGGGCGGTCGAGCGTGAGGTAGTGCAGGCCCACATCCAGCAGGAAATGCAGCCGGTCGCGGATCTCCTTGAGAATGTCCTTCGCGATCACCCGCTGCTTCGCGTTCAGCCTTTCTTCTATATCCGCAAACCAGTCCGCCAGCTCCCGCAGCGACTGCTGCGACAGCTCGGCGATGTTGGTATGATCTATCTTAAACCAGAGGCTCTCCTTCTTCAGCCTCGTCCCCTGGCACAGGGGACAGGTGTTCAGCTGCATATACCCTTCTGCCCATGCGCGGATCACCTCCGAGGTGGTCTCATGGAACCAGCGCAGCACCATGTTGACGATCCCTTCATAATGATGTTGCACGCCCTGCTCGAGGTACGGATCGTCATCGGTATAAGTAATCCTGCCTTCCTCATTCCCGTACAGGAGTATGTTGAGCTGCGGCCCGGGTATTGCTTCAATGGGCTTGTCGAGCGGGATCTTGTTTTTCTTCGCCAGCATCACCGCCTGCTGCCATGCCCATGCCTCGCGCTCCCCGCCCAGCGGCGCGATGCCGCCGTCGTTGATGCTTTTCGACGGGTCGGGGATGACCTCCTGCATGTTCACCTGGTAGATGCTGCCCAGCCCCTTGCATTGCGGACAGGCGCCGTAAGGCGAGTTGAAGGAAAAAGTATTCGGTGAAGGCTCTTCATAGGAAATGCCGGTATCCGCGCACATCAGCTGCTTGCTGTACTGGGTGACAACGTTAGTATCCGCGTCCAGCACAAACATCAGCTCCTTGCCCGTCTGCAGCGCCTGGTGCACGCTCTGGCTCAGCCTGGCCCGCGTTGCCTCCGTCACCTCGAGCCGGTCTGTCACCAGCTCGATATCGTGGATCTTGTACCTGTCCAGCTGCATGCGCTCCTTCATATCCTGTATCTGGCCGTCCACGCGCACCTTCAGGTATCCCTGCCGTCGCAGCTGCTCGAACAGCTCGCGGTAATGCCCCTTGCGGCCGCGCACCAGCGGCGCCAGCAGCACGATCTTCCGCCCCGGGAAATGCCCCAGCACATGCGTTACGATCTCTTCTTCGCTGAACCGCGACATCTTCTTGCCGGTATTGTACGAATAAGCCTCCGCAGCGCGGGCATACAGCAGCCGCATGAAATCGTAGACTTCGGTAACTGTCCCCACGGTAGACCGCGGGTTGCGGTTCGTGGTCTTCTGCTCTATGGAAATCACCGGCGACAGCCCCGTGATCTTGTCCACATCCGGCCGGTCAAGGTCGCCCATGAACTGCCGCGCATACGCCGCGAAGCTCTCCATATAGCGGCGCTGCCCCTCCGCGAAGATGGTGTCAAAGGCAAGCGATGACTTCCCGCTGCCGCTGATGCCGGTGATGACCACCAGCTGGTGCTTCGGGATATGTACGTCAATATTTTTCAGGTTATGCACCCGCGCGCCCAGCACGTCAATAGCTCCTTTACCGGCGGGTACAGGTATGTGTCTGCTCATAAAATTCCTGCAAGTTACTAAGGAATCGGATGCCCCGGCAGATCAGTGCTGCCGCTCGATGACGTAGCGCACCAGCTCCTCCATTGCCTGCCGCTCCGGCGTCTCCGGGCAGGTGTGCAGCAGGTCAATAGCTTCCCGCTGGTACTGCTGCATCTGCTGCGTAGCATACGCAATGCCGCCCGATGCCTGCACCAGGCGGATCACCTCATCCACTTTCTTGCGGTCCGTGTTCTGGTTCTTGATGATGTACGTGATCTGCCGCCGCGTGGACCGGTCGGCGTGCCGGAGGGTGTAGATCAGGGGCAGCGTCAGCTTTTTCTCCTTGATATCAATGCCGGTAGGCTTGCCTATGTTTTCCAGGCCGTAGTCGAACAGGTCGTCCCTGATCTGGAAGGCGATCCCCACCTTCTCCCCGAAAAGCCGGAAACGCTCTGTCATCGTCTCATCCCCTGCTGCCGACCAGGCGCCCGCCGCGCATGCCGCCGAGAGCAGGGAGGCCGTCTTTGCGCGGATGATCTCGAAATACACATCCTCCTCGATATCCAGCTTCCGCGCCTTCTCCATCTGCAGCAGCTCTCCCTCGCTGATCTCCCGGACGGCGCGGGAGGTGATCTGCAGTATCTTATAGTCGTCGTGCGCCACCGCGAGCAGCAGCCCCTTGGCGAGGAGGTAGTCGCCGACAAGCACGGCGATCTTGTTTTTCCACAGTGCGTTTATTGAGAAAAAATTTCTACGCACCATGGCATGATCCACCACATCATCATGCACCAGCGTGGCGGTATGCAGCAGCTCGATCAGGGAAGCGGCGCGGTAGGTCGTCTCGGTAACGCCGCCCGCTATCCGCGCGGAGAGGAAGACGAACATAGGCCGCATCTGCTTGCCTTTACGCCGGATGATAAAACGCATGATCCGGTCCAGCAAAGGATTGCTGCCCTTTACATTATCCGCAAATTTCCTTTCGAATTCATCCAGCTCATTCCCAATTATATGTTTTATGTTTTTCATTAATATAAATGTCGCCTGCCTGCTGCAGGGTTACAAAAATCGGGGGAAGAATCCACAAATCCGAAAGGTACGGGAAAAAATATGGCATAATCATTGCGGGTAATTCGTTAAAAATAAAATTATCAGTTTTTTGTTTTTTTAAAAGTGTACTCTATCTTTGTCACTTCAAAATTCTCAACCAAAGTCTCTTCATAAATCAATCTGTCATGGTTAACAAGAAGTACCTATTACTACTCACGGGTTTGTGCTCCGTCATCACCACGGCACCGGCACTTGCCCAGGAAAGCGGAAACAACCAGCAAAGCGCATCTCAGTATAGCAACCGCGATATGACCTACCGCGGGGAAAGCTATGATGTGCTGGACTCAACGTTTGTACCGAAAAACCGGCGCGGGCAACAGCGCAGGTATATGAATCACCAGTACATTTTCCCTGCCAAGCCCAAGAGCATGTGGGAAATAGGCGTGGGCGGCGGCCTGTACAACATCATAGGCGACGTACCGAGCCTGATGCTGTGGGAAAAAGGCGGATACGGCTTCCACGGACATGTGCGGAAAGCATGGGGATATACCTTCTCCACGCGTCTGCAGTATATCTATGGTGTCGGTAAAGGTCAGCAGTGGCAGCCCTCTTATAACTACGGGAACAACCCTGCGTGGAACGGCCGTAATAACGGTTATGACTACCGGCAGCCGACCTACCAGTATGTTTTCTACAACTACAGGACAGAGGCGCATCAGCTGAACCTGGACTTTATTGCTTCTACCAATAATATCCGTTTTCACCGGGGTAAATTAGGACTCGCATTTTATGGGTATGTAGGCATTGGCGCCAATGCATACCAGACATGGATTAATGCATTGGATGACAGCTATGCAGGCTATAATACCCTGTATCAGGAGGTGTATAACAAATACGCGGATCCGAACACAGGACAGATTCCTTACAAAAACAGGAAGGATGCGAAGAAGGAGCTGCGCGACGGGCTGGATGACAGCTATGAAACTGCCGCTGAGTCAGAAAGCGGCGACCGCACCACGCCTATCTTCGGCAAGAAGACCCTGAACTGGGTAGGTAGCATCGGCGCCGGTATGCAGGTACGCCTGTCCAAGCGCTTTAACATCGCCCTGGAAAACCGCCTGACCGCTTTTGCCGGCAACCAGGACCTGCTGGACGGTCAGCGCTGGGCAGAGCAGGTGGGCGGCTCTCCGGTGAGCACTTCACAGAAGGACGCCATCAACTACCTCTCCCTGGGTGTGAACTTCAACCTCGGCAGCAAGAAGAACGTAGAACCGCTCTACTGGCTGAACCCGCTGGATCATGTCTATGGCGAGCTGAGCGCGCCGCGCCACATGCAGCTGCCGGAGCCCGTGCTGTCTGACAATGACGGCGACGGCATTGCCGACCAGTTCGACAAGTGCCCCGGCACGCCTTCCGGCGTAGCTGTTGACAGCCACGGCTGCCCGATGGATACCGACGGTGACGGCGTTCCTGACTACCTCGACAAGCAGCTGATCACCCCGACTGAATGCCAGCCGGTAGATGCGGACGGTGTCGGTGACTGCCCCTGCCATTGTGAGAATGTCGCTGGTCCCTGCACCAACATCTCCGCAGGTAACATCACCTTCTCAGGCAGCAGCGCCAAAATCACCTCTGCCATGCAGGCACAGCTGGCAACGCTGGCCGCGCAGATGCAGGCCAACCCGACCTGTAAGATCGTCCTGATCGGTCAGGGTAACGCCAGCAAGGTACAGCAGCAGCGCAGCTGGGATCGCGTAAACGCCATCCAGGAATACATGAGCGAAAAGCACGGCATTGACCGCAACCGCTTCATCTTCCAGTATGGCCAGCCCGGCGACCCGAACTCCGTAATGTACCGCTCAGCACAACCCGGCGAGGACGGACCGAGCACTGTAGCTCCCCCGCACCCGCAGCTGAGCAATCAACGATAAGCAATATCGCAATGAAAAAGAAAAGTCCCGGAATTGATCCGGGACTTTTCTTTTTTAGTATCAAGTAATCAGTAGCAAGTAGCAAGAAGAGTTATGAGGTATGACCCGGCATCACAGCGTGTCCTGCTGAGCTTCGCGGTTGCAGAAACAGCGGGCTGCATTACCGGCTATACGACATTCAAAGGAAGCAACCCGCAGTAGGCATGAGTTGAATGTACGTGCGCATTCATTGTCCGTACTTGATACTTGATACTGACTACTTGATACTCATCCGTTACAATAAGCCCTTATGATACTTCAGCAATCCCTCCAGCGGGCTCTTTTCCACGCGACCCAGCTCAAGCCCGTACTGGCCGCAGATATCTGCGAGCACGTCGCGGAATTCCCAGGCTATGGAGCCGGTGAAGTATAGCGGCTGCTTCCAGCTCTGGCGGTATTTCAGGATGTGGTGGGTGAAAAAATCATTCAGGCAGTCCTCGATAATGTTCTCTACCATATAGTGCCCCCGGTTCTGCAGCAGCAGCGGGACGAACCCCGCCAGGTAGCGGTTGGGGAAGGGCTCCTTGTAGAGCCGGTGGACAATCCCCGCGAGGTCGTTGCCGAACAGCTGCTCGAAGGCGAGGGTCAGCTCTTTGTCGAATGTGCCGTACGCATAGTATTGCAGTATCCGCTTGCCCATATGGTTGCCGCTGCCTTCGTCGCCGGCGATATAGCCCAGCGAGGGCTGCTGCTGCCTGATCTTTACGCCGTTATAGTAGCAGGAGTTGCTGCCCGTGCCCAGGATGGCCACAATGCCTTCCCGGTCGCCGCAGAGCGACCGTGCGGCCGCCATCATATCGCCGTGCACCTCCACCTTCTTTATTCCGAAAAAACGCCGCAGCACCGCTGCCACCTCCGCCTGCCGGCCGTTGTTGCCCGCGCCGGCGCCGTAAAAGCAGACCGCGTCCGGCTGGTATTTCGACGTATCCCAGCCCAACTCGTCCTCCAGCACCCGCTGCATGGTCTGCCGCGACTGCAGGTAGGGGTTAATGCCCGTTGTCCGGAAATGGACCGGCTTCCTCCCCTTGCGGATAAAGCACCAGTCGGTCTTTGTAGAGCCACTCTCAGCCAATAGCAGTGCGGGCATGATTTTCTGTTTATACCACAAATTTGCAGGATGTGGCAAAAATTTCCTAATATCCCCGGAGAAATCCCGCATGCCCGCAGCAGACCGGCCGGCGGCATGGGCGATGATAACAACGGCGGGCGTGATATTTTTATATATTGCTGTTGCATCACTATTTTGACGTTAACTTTGCACACATTTTACCTTCATGGAAGAGAAAAGATCCGGCAGATTATATGTCTGGATGCCCCTGCTGTCGGCGCTCATTATGATACTGGGCATGACGCTGGGATTCAAGCTGCGCGATACCCTGCGCCATAAACGGGATATACAGGCCATCATCGAACGCAACGACCGCCTCGAGGAGATCATAGATCTGGTCAACGAACGGTATGTGGACACCATCAATACCAACCTGCTGTACCGCGACGCCGTCACCGGCATCCTGAGCCATCTCGATCCGCACACAGTATATATTACCGCCGAAGAGCTGCAGGAGGTGAATGAAGACCTCGAAGGCAGCTTTTTCGGGATCGGCGTCGAATTCTATATCATCCGCGACACGATACAGGTAACTTCCGTCGTGGAAAACGGCCCCGCCCAGAAAGCGGGCATCGGCGTGGGCGATAAGTTCATCAAAG
>Ga0206101_1000277_pt1 | contig 11503 bp, 7 predicted proteins | sample 1B0metagenome_FD_148613 | JGI IMG/M metagenome (GOLD analysis project Ga0206101, IMG submission 148613) | Enriched microbial communities from leaf-cutter ant dump, University of Wisconsin, Madison, United States - 1B0 | ecosystem: Environmental > Terrestrial > Nest > Insects nest > Nest dump... | reverse complement strand
AGGCCTTGAGCCTGTTGAAGCGGGCATGGGAGGAATCGTTGGGATAGTTGATCAGCAGGAACTTGTTATACTTCGACGCCGGGTTCTTGCTCGTGATCCTGAACCAGCCCTCCGGCGTGCACCGGTCGCCCTCCATGCATTTGTCCTGCAGCGGCCGCGGACCGAAGACCGCCTTATAGCTGCGGATCGGCCGGCGGCGGTAGAAGACCTGCAGCGTGTACCGCGACTTGTTGACAAACACCACCACCGAATCCTTGATCAGCGTGTCGGGGTTGATCGGCGCCTTGTAGCCGACAGACACCGGCCGCGGCATGATGACGGTCTCCGTCACCCGCATCAGCCCTTCTGAGTACTGGATGACGCGGACGATATTGCCTTTGCTGTCGTACGATTCTTCCAGCACCTTTACATTCCTGGGAATATGTGCCGCCACATCCGCGGAGGGCTGCGCCCGTGATGCCGTATGCATGAGGGCAAGCATTCCTGTAAGCACCGTTAATCCAATCCCCGCCCTGCAATTCCTGATAAGCTTCATATACCTGTAACCGGATTAAAAACAACTGACGAAACTAATAAAACTCCGTCAATTTTAAAAGCCGATATTGCGGCAGGTTTGTTAATTTACGCCCGTATGGCTACGCTCAGCTTCACGGAGGAGAATTATATCAAAGGCATTTATATCCTGCAGCAGCGCAGCGAATCGGGCGAGGTGTCGGTCAACAGCATCGCCGAACGTTTGCAGACCAAGCCGGCGACGGTGACCGACATGCTGCGCAAGCTTTCTGAGAAGGCGCTGATTCATTATGAGAAGTACCGGAAGGTGCGCCTCTCGAAGACCGGCAGCCGCGCCGCGCTGCAGGTCATCCGCAAGCACCGGCTGTGGGAGACGTTCCTGCACGATAAGCTCCGCTTCTCCTGGGATGAGGTACACGAGGTCGCGGAGCAGCTGGAGCATATCCACTCCAAAAAGCTCATCGAGCGCCTCGACGAGTTCCTCGGCTTCCCCGCCTTCGATCCCCACGGCGACCCGATCCCCAACGCCGCCGGCGTGCTCCCCGCCTCGGCCGCGCAGCTGCTCAAAGATATTCCTCCCGGCACGCCCTGCACCATCGTCGCCGTCAAAGACACCTCCACCGCCTTCCTCCAGCAGCTCGAACGCTTCGGCCTGCAGATCGGCGTCAGCCTGCAGATCGCAGAACGCATGCCTTACGACAATAGCCTGATGATCGTTACCGATGGCGCTCCTTTTCTTATTTCAGAGCGGGTGTCGGGAAATATCTTTGTTGCGGTGTGATCACTTCCTTTTATACACCGGCACCGTAGAACACGGCTCCCCATACATCAGCGAGGCAACCACCGGCTTCAAATGCATCGTTATCGCCGTGTACGCCGCTTCGGGTATTTCCGTATCGCCGCAGCCTTTTACCACGATACGCTTGTCGCGGTACTCCTCCTGCGGGATGGCCTGTATGGCGCTCACGATGAGATGTGTTTTTAACGCCTCGGCCGTGCCGGAATATACGCTCCGCGCCACCGGCTGCAGGTAGCCCGCCGCCAGCATGTACGCCCACAGCGGTATGATCGCGTCCGCCGTGCAGCAGAGCGCCACATGCTTTCCGCTGTACGCCTGCCAGCCGTGCGCCTGCAGCGCCGCACGGTAGTCCTTCTCGCGCAGGATCATCTCCCGGAAAAGAAAAGGCTTCAGGTCGAACACCGCGATGCTGTCCGCCGCCGGCGCCCACTCCGCCAGGTCGAGGGTGATGAGGCCGCTCTGTGCCACCTTATTTACGATCGTCTCCATAAATAGCTGCTCCGCCGCAAAATTACGCAGATATTGCCGGGCATAAAAAAACAGCGCCGCACAGGCGACACTGTTTTTCTGATAGGCACTTTGATAAAACTAATACAGCAATGCGGGGTTATATTCGATATCCGCCTTCCTCCGCAGCACTTCCATCAGTCCGCCGGAGATGCTGTTCTTCAGCTGCATCTGCATGATCATCGCCTGCTGGCCCAGCGCCATCGGATCCGGCGCGGTTGCCGGCGCAGCGTCACGGTGGGTGAGGGAGATAAAGAAAAGGCCGTCCTGCCCCTGTATCGCGGGCGAAACGGTGTTCGGCTTCAGCCCGCTGTAGAAGGCATAGCCCACCACCTTCGGCTCGGCGCCGAGGAACGGCAGGTACGTGCTGGCGGCATTAAAGGAATCCACCGGCTGCACCGGCAGCCCTGTGGTCTGCGCCAGCGCGTCAAGAGCGGTCACGCTCTTATATTTCTCTTTCAGCACCTTCGCCTTCTTCTCGGCCTTCACCGCCGCCTCGAGCATGGGCCGCATATTGGCGTCCGGCTTCATCAGCCCTTTCTCCTGGATATCGGTAAGCTTGGCAACGATATAATGGTTGTCCAGGTTCAGGATATTGGAGACGCTGCCTTTCTCCGCCTCATACGCCCAGCGGATGATCTCCCGCGCAGGGCCGAGCCCTTCGATCACAAAGTCGTTGGCCTTGATATTCGCCGCCACGCGCCTGTTCAGCCCCATCTGCTTCGCCGCCTCGTCGAACGCCTTGGCATTGGTATTCCTCCCCGCAAATTCCGATGCGCGGGCATACACTTCCTGGTTGGTATTCTGGCTCGGGAGGAACGATTTGACCACCGTGGCCAGCTTCGCCGCCGGCTGCGCCGCGCTCTGGTGAAGGATCTCTATATAATGGTATCCTGCGTAGTTGTTGTTTTCCACCTTTACGACCTTATGCTCGCCGGGCTTCCCTTCAAAGATAAAATCGCCGAACTCCTTCGACAGCTGCGGACGCTGCTGCAGGGTGAACTCGTACTCCCCGCCCGTCTGCTTGCTGCCTTCATCCTCGGAATACTGCTGCACCAGCTGCGCAAAATCCGCGCCCGCCTTCAGCGCCTGCTGGATACTGTCTATCCGCTGCTTCGCCAGCGTGTCCGACAGCACCGCCTGTCCCTGCTGCTCCGTCCGCACCAGGATATGGCGGCATTTCACGGAGTCGGGCAGCATCTTCCGTTCCACGACCTTCGTCACCCGGAACGCGCCGTTCTCATAATAAGGGCCATACACCGCGCCCACAGGCAGGCTCATGATCGAGTCCGCCTGCCCGGACATGAAGGATTTCCGCGTGTAAAACATATCCGCATACGGCTCGTCGGAGTTGCGCCCGACGAATATCTCCATATCGGCAGCCGTAGCGAAATCCTTTTTCACAGTCGCCAGATCGTTCAGCATCTGCGCCGAGTCTTCCGCAGAAGGCACCACGTCGAAAGAGACATATTCTATGCTGCGCGTAGGCTCAAATATGGTGTACTGCGCCGCGCGCCGCTTCAGGTATTCCTGGATGTCGGCATCCGTCACCTTCACCGCAGGGTCGTTGTCATTCACCGTGTTAAACGGCACCTTCACATAGCGGATGCTGGCCTTCGTCAGCTGATCCTGCACCTGGCGCTCAAGCGTGAACTTGGGCTGGTACACGCCGTTCACGACCATATTGCTGAACTTCTGCAGCCTGTTGTTGCGCTTTACAAACTGCTTCACGATCTCCCACTGCTGCATGGCCTTGGCGGCATTGGGATTGGACATATCTATCTGCTTGTTCTCAAAAGCCATCAGCGCGTTCATATCAAAAGCGCCCGTCTTCGGATCCTGGAAATAGGGGAACTGCCGGATCATCGGGTCGGCATTGGCGCCTTTGATGATATCGCTCTCCTCTTCTTTTGAAATGACGATGCCCAGCTTTTCCAGCTGCTCCTCCACGATCCTGCCGAAGATCAGCTCACGCAGCACCTGGTCGTGGATCTGCGCCTTCATGGCGTCATCCAGGCTGCGCCCGCCGCCGTACAGCTCATAGATCGCCTCGTAGTCGTTGATCCGCTGCATGTATTCCTTCTGGTCCACCTGCTCGCCGTTCACCGTCACCACGCTGGTCTTGGGGCCGAAAAAATTACCCATTCTTCCGTTCAGGGCATCGCTGAGGATAAACCCCACAAGCGCCAGCGCAATGATAAAGCCGGCGAGCTTGGCATATTTATCCCTGATTTTTTGAATTACAGCCATACTGGTTGTTTATATTATTAAGGACGGCAAATTTATACGAAAAATCGGGATTATGAAGCCCCGCGCAGGATAACCTGTGAATTGCTGTGTATAGCGGCGTCATAAACCCCGGGTTATACACAACAAAGCAGCGGTCGCCGGTCGCCCGGAAAATTTATCCCGCGGCACGGCCATTTCATACACTCCCAATCCCGCTGTGTGCATTATTCATTTTCTACAGCTCCCGGAAATCCACATTTCCCCATAATACTGTTAATTTTCAGTAAAAACAGGATTTGCAGATGTAGATAAGCAGGTCGCTGCATGTGTATCTGCATTATTGGGCTAATTTTGCAATGAGGATTATTTTTTTGTTTCCCCATATCCACAGGGCTAATTGATAATAATCTTTTTAGAAAAAATTTTTTATTTCTATTGTTATGGATGTGCAAACGGGGATAATGCCGGAGCGGATAGCGGAGCAGGGGTTCCTGGATATAGCGGTAGACCCGTCCCTCGATCTGTTTGCGGAGATAGAAAGGCTCAAGCGGGAGCAGCATGCGGTATTGCTGGCGCACTATTACCAGGAGCCGGATATACAGGATGTTGCGGATTATATCGGCGACAGCCTCGGCCTGGCGCAGCAGGCGGCGAAGACGGATGCGGAGGTGATCGTGTTTGCAGGCGTGCATTTTATGGCGGAGACCGCCAAGATATTGAATCCCGGCAAAAAGGTGCTGATACCCGACCTGAATGCCGGCTGCTCGCTGAGCGACAGCTGCCCGCCGCCGCTGTTCCGCGCTTTTAAGGAGCAGCATCCCGGTCATATCGTGATCTCGTATATCAACTGTTCTGCAGGCATCAAGGCGCTGAGCGATATCATCTGCACTTCCTCCAATGCCCGGCAGATCGTGGAAAGCCTGCCGCCGGAGCAGCCGGTCATCTTTGCGCCGGACAGGAACCTTGGCGCGTATATCAGCAAGGTCACCGGCAGGGATATGGTGCTGTGGAACGGTGCCTGCATGGTGCATGAGATCTTTTCGCTGGAAAAAATAACCCGGCTGAAAGAGCGCCACCCGGCGGCGAAGGTGATCGCGCATCCCGAATGCGAGGAGGCCGTGCTGCGCGTCGCCGACTTTATCGGCTCTACTTCGCAGCTGCTGCAGTACACGGAAGAAAATCCCGTGCAGGAATTTATCGTCGCCACCGAGACCGGCATCCTCCACCAGATGCAGCAGCGGTCGCCCGGAAAGACCTTTATTCCCGCCCCGCCCGACAACGCCTGCGCCTGCAATGATTGCCCGCATATGAAGCTGAACACGCTGGAAAAGGTGTACCTGTGCATGAAGTACGGCGCGCCGGAGATCGTCCTGGAGGAGTCGCTGCGGCTGGCGGCGGAAAAGCCGATCCGACGCATGCTGGAATTAAGCAGGGGTATCGGCCTGGTACGGTAGGATTTCCGGTGTTTTGACGGAAAAAATCCGGGGGACGTGTTTTTTTTCACATTATGTGCGTAACTTGTCGTCCGTTTTAGTCTTTTACTTAAAATAACTGTATGAAAAGAACTACACTTTTTCTTGGTTTTTCCTTTGCGCTGCTGGGCGTTTTCTGTGCGCAGCAGTCGTTTGCGCAGCAGCATTATGATGTTGCTCCGCGGTTTGAAACGATTGCGGGTAATCCTGTATCGCCCACTAACTATCATAAAGATTACCTGAAGCGTTTTGTGATCAACCAGCCCGCTTCGGTTGCCGGCGTGAAGGTGTACACCATCGCGAACAACGGCAGGGGCGCTGCGGGAGAATGGGGCAGGGCCATTGACTCTGTATGGAACAATGTCACCCTCGTCAAGGTGAATCCCGCGGACGCATGCGCTTCGATCACTAATGGCGGCGCGATCAGCGGCAACTGGGCGTTTATCCGCCGCGGCGACTGCGAATTCGGAGAGAAGGCGCTCAAGGCGCAGCAGGCCGGCGCAAAAGGGGTGATCATCGCCAATAATGTCACCGGCGGCCCGGTAGGCATGGGCGCAGGCGGATCGGGAACTTCGGTGATCGTACCGGTGCTGATGATCTCCAAAGAGGACGGCGATGCTATTGAGACCGAACTCGACGCGAGCAATACCGTTACGCTCAGCCTTTCTCCCTGGAGCCTTGGCGCTACCCACGACCTCGGCATCCTGCCCAGCGGCGGCGCCCTGTGGCATGCTTATGCGATACCGCGCTACCAGATGGCCAGCGATAACGGCAATCCCGGCGCTTACCAGATGCTTACCGGCGCCTTCATCGGCAACTTTGGCACCGAAGATGAAACAAATGTGAAAATTAAAAATGTTATTTCCTTTACACCGGATGGCGGCAGTGCCACAGTGCTGAAAGAAGATTCGATTGAAATACCTTCTTTCGCGGTAGCGGACTCGATCATGTATGGCTTTACGGACGACCGTACCGATTTCCACGCTACAGCTAACGGCCGGCTGGATGCCACCTATACGTTGACCTATGACAGCACGGATCAGCGGGAAGCAGATAATGAGGTGACATTCTCTTCTTATGTATCGGATTCGATATATTCTATAGGCAGATACGATTTTGCTGCCGGCAAACCGGTGACCACTTCCTCTTTCGGTGTTACGAACGGGGAATCGTTTATCTGGGGACCGATGTATTACATGGCCAAAGGAGGCCGTGCGATCTGGAGAGTGCAGTTTACCACTTCCAACGGGTCTGCTACCAATCCTTCCCTGAGCGGTGAGGCGCCGTTTAACCTGTATGTATTTGAATGGACGGATGCAGACGGGGATTCGATGATGACTGGCGGTGAGCTGAAGATGGTAGGTCTGGCTACAAAGCAGTTTGGTACTACGGACTCCAGCAACCAGATTTTCACGGCTGAAATAGGGGATATCAGCGAGCCGAAATACCCGGTGATCGCCAAGGCCAATACCTGGTACTGGGTGGCTGCGGATGTGCCCGCGGGATGGTTCCTGGGTGTGGATGGCTATCTGAACTATTATCCGCGCTTTTTCTTCGGCACTTCCCAGGCTACGCCGTTCCGTGATCCCTACGGACCGCTGTTCTTCGGGAATATTTCCACGCTTGTCACAGAAGGCAGCACGGACCAGGTGAATCTCATGCCGTTCGAGCCTTATTTTATCGGGGATTCTGCCCGCTTCTCACAGCAGGCAAACGGCCTGGTGCCGGCAATGCCGCTGCATATGAGCAAGGAAGACAAGACGGAAGTAAGAGATATGCCGCAGGTGTTCCAGGAGATATCCCTGTATCCCAATCCTGCTTCCGAAGCGCTGCAGGTAAGGCTGTCGCTGACCGAAAAGTCGGACAAAGTTTACCTGAGCGTGCTGGATGCCGCCGGCCGCAACATCATGCGGATAGAAAAGCAGCAGGTATTGCAGGAAACCTTCCGTATACCTACCGGCACCCTGGCTTCGGGCAATTATTACCTGGTGATCAATACGGATAAAGGAAACACTGTCCGTAAGTTCACGGTAGAGAAGAAATAAAGAGCACACACGTTCTTCTTTTGGCGGCTGTCCGGTTATATCGGACAGCCGCTTTTCTTTTGTGTTTCCGCTATTGATGTTCCACGTGGAACATCCCTGTTTTCTTCGGAGGAACGACGTACCTTTGCCAGCCTTATGTTTCCTGAATATGACATTATTGTTGTAGGCGCCGGACATGCCGGCTGCGAGGCTGCTGCCGCGGCTGCCAATATGGGTTCCCGTGTGCTGCTGGTGACCATGAATATGCAGCATATTGCCCAGATGAGCTGTAATCCTGCTATGGGCGGCATTGCCAAAGGACAGATCGTCCGCGAAATTGATGCCCTCGGCGGCTATAGCGGGATTGTCAGCGACCGGAGTATGATACAGTTCCGTATGCTGAACAAGTCGAAAGGTCCGGGTATGTGGAGCCCGCGTACGCAGAACGACCGTATGCAGTTTGCTGCGTTGTGGCGGGAAATGCTGGAGCAGACATCGAACCTGGATTTCTGGCAGGATATGGTGAAAGGGCTGATTGTTTCACGTGGAACAGTGAAGGGAGTAGTGACGGCGATGGGGCAGGAGATCCGCGCCAAGGCAGTAGTGCTGACCAATGGGACTTTCCTGAACGGGGTGATCCATATCGGGGAAAAGCGGTTCGGCGGCGGCAGAATCGGGGAGAAGGGCGCTACCGGGCTGACGGAGCAGCTCGTGGAGCTGGGCTTTGAAAGCGACCGGCTGAAGACGGGCACGCCGCCGCGGATAGACGGCAGGAGCCTGGATTATACACGGATGGAGATCCAGGAAGGAGACCGGGACATTGTCGGGTTTTCTTACCTGCCGGTAGAAAAGATCCGGCCGGAACAGCAGCGCTGCTGCTGGATCACCTATACCAGCCCGGAAGTGCACGAGCTCCTGAAGACCGGCTTCGACCAGTCGCCGATGTACCAGGGACGGATCAAAGGGAGCGGACCGCGGTATTGTCCCAGCATCGAGGACAAGATCAGCAGGTTCGCTGAGAAAGACCGCCATCAGCTGTTCGTGGAGCCGGAGGGATGGAATACGGTAGAGATATATGTCAACGGCTTCAGCACTTCGCTGCCGGAAGATGTCCAGTATAAGGCGCTGACGCGCGTGCCGGGATTTGAGCAGGCAAAGTTTTTCCGTCCCGGATATGCCATTGAATATGATTATTTTCCGCCCACGCAGCTGCGTGTCACCCTGGAAACCAGGCTGATACGCAACCTGTACTTTGCCGGACAGATCAACGGCACTACCGGTTATGAAGAGGCGGCGTGCCAGGGACTGATGGCCGGGATCAACGCCCACCGCCGGGTGAATGACCTGGAGCCGCTGGTCCTGAAGCGGGACGAAGCCTATATCGGCGTGCTGATAGACGACCTCGTCAGCAAAGGCACCGAAGAGCCGTACCGCATGTTCACCAGCCGCGCCGAATTCCGCACCCTGCTGCGGCAGGATAATGCCGACCTCCGGCTGACGCCCCTGGGTTATGAGATCGGCCTGGCGGGGGAGCAGCGCCGGCAGCTGGTGGAGGAAAAGCAGTCGGCCGTACAGCGCATCAGGGAAACACTGGCTGCATTCTCCCTCGCGCCCGCGCAGGTAGATGGATTTTTACAGGAAACCGGCTCCTCGCCGCTCAGCGAAAGCGTAAGGGCCCTGAAGCTGCTGCTCCGCCCGGGCGTCAGCCTCGCCGGCCTGTGCCGCGCCGTGCCGGAGCTGGCATCAGCCATCGGCAGCGCCGACCCGCTGGTGCTGGAACAGGTGGAGATACAGGTGAAATACGAGGTTTATATCGAAAAAGAAAAAGAGCTCGTGCAGAAAATGTCCGCACTCGAAGACCTCATGATCCCGGAAACATTCAACTACGAAAAATTATCTGCGCTCTCCACGGAAGCCCGGCAGAAGCTAATGCGCATCAAGCCCCGCACGCTAGGGCAGGCCAGCAGGATCAGCGGCGTCAACCCCAGCGATGTGCAGATACTGATGGTGTATATGGGAAGATAAGCCCTGCATTAATGAATGGTTAACGGCATGACCTCATTCTCTTTGGTACCAAATTTGGACTATATTTACAAAAAAGGAACCGTATCATGGTGCAACAGGTAACAGAAGGGGTCAGCATAACGGTGGAAAGCTTTTATCAGCCCGCGCAGAGCAACCCGCTCAGCTCCGAATATTTATTTGCATACAGAATTACCATCGAAAATCTCAGCACCATGCCGGTAAAGCTGCTGCGGCGACACTGGCATATTGTCGACTCCAACGGCGCCTACCGCGAAGTAGAAGGCGAGGGCGTCGTCGGCGAACAGCCGGTCATCGCCCCGGGCGAAAGCTACCAATATGTCTCCTCCGCCAACCTCCGCAGCGAGATCGGGAAAATGTACGGCACCTACCGGATGGAAAACCTGTATAATAAAAAGCAGTTCTCCGTTGCCATCCCCGAATTCCAGATGGTCGCGCCGTTCAAGATGAATTAAATTTCAGCGGGCAATATCAGATTATTTCCCTACCTTTGCGCGATTTTTCACAAGAACCGTTTGGATAAAAACTGATCCCTGTTCTTCGGGCAATATGCCTTTTGCACAAGGGAAATAATAATATTATGAATATTCGCAATATTGCTATCATTGCACACGTAGACCACGGCAAGACCACGCTCGTTGACAAGATCCTGCACACGACGAAGGTATTTCGTGACAACCAGGAGACCGGGGAGCTGATCATGGACAGCAACGACCTGGAACGGGAGCGCGGCATCACGATATTTTCCAAGAATGCCGCTGTTTCGTATAAAGGGGTAAAGATTAATGTCATTGACACGCCGGGTCACGCCGACTTCGGCGGCGAGGTGGAGCGCGTGCTGAAGATGGCGGACGGCGTGCTGCTGCTGGTGGATGCGTTCGAAGGGCCGATGCCGCAGACGCGGTTCGTGCTGCAGAAGGCTTTGCAGCTGAACCTGCACCCGATCGTGGTCATCAACAAAGTGGACAAGCCGAACTGCCGTCCGGAAGAAGTGCATGATGCCGTATTCGAATTGTTCTTCCAGCTCGACGCCTCCGAGGAGCAGCTGGATTTCCCGACGCTGTACGGCTCTTCCAAGCAGGGCTGGTTCAACACCTCGCTGACGCCTGCGGAAGATATCTCCGCGCTGCTGGACATCATCCTCGAAAAAGTGCCGGAGCCGAAAGTCTCCGAAGGCACGCTGCAGCTGCAGATCACCTCGCTCGATTATTCCTCGTTCCTCGGCCGCATCGCCATCGGCAAGGTGACGCGCGGCACGATCCGCGAGAACCAGCCGGTGCAGCTGTGCACGCTGGACGGGTCTTTTGTGAAAAGCAGGGTCAAAGAGCTGTACGTGTTTGAAGGCATGGGCAAGAAGCGCGTGCCGGAAGTGGCCGCGGGCGATCTTTGCGCGGTGGTCGGCATCGAGAATTTCCAGATCGGCGAGACCATCGCGGATTTCGAAAATCCCGAGCCGCTGCCGGTGATTGCGATTGACGAGCCGACGATGAACATGCAGTTCTCCATCAACAACTCGCCGTTCTTCGGCAAGGACGGCAAGTTCGTCACCAGCCGCCACCTGCGCGACCGGCTGATGAAGGAGCTGGAGAAGAACCTCGCGCTGCGCGTGCAGGAGACGGACGATGCGGACAAGTTCCTCGTCTACGGCCGCGGCATCCTGCACCTGAGCGTGCTGGTGGAGACCATGCGCCGCGAAGGGTACGAGCTGACGGTAGGACAGCCGCAGGTGATCGTGAAGGAAATAGACGGCCGCAAATGCGAGCCGTATGAGAACCTGGTGGTGGACGTGCCCGCGGAGTTCAGCGGCAAGGTGATCGACCTGGTGACGCAGCGCAAGGGCGAAATGCTGATCATGGAGAGCAAGGGAGAAATGCAGCACCTTGAGTTTGAAATTCCCTCGCGCGGCATGATCGGTC
>Ga0206101_1000276_pt1 | contig 11509 bp, 9 predicted proteins | sample 1B0metagenome_FD_148613 | JGI IMG/M metagenome (GOLD analysis project Ga0206101, IMG submission 148613) | Enriched microbial communities from leaf-cutter ant dump, University of Wisconsin, Madison, United States - 1B0 | ecosystem: Environmental > Terrestrial > Nest > Insects nest > Nest dump... | reverse complement strand
TCCGCCAGCGCGCCCGTCACGCCGGGGCTGGCCATGCTGGTACCGCCGGCGCTCAGGTAGCCGTCGTTCCTGGTCGTGGAGTACACGTCGGTGCCGACAGCGGAGATCTCCGGCTTCAGCCGGCCGTCGCGGACAGGCCCGCGCGCGGAGGCGGAAAAGTTTTCGTACCGTTTGGTGTTGTTGGCAACGACGATCACGTTCTTGGCAGCCTGGTAGGAGCCTACCACCGTGGCAAAGCCCTGCGGATAGGCGCCGCAGGTATTACCCCCGTCATTGCCGGCGGCAAACACATGCTGCACCGTATTTTCCGTACGGGAAAGCCGGTCCAGCGCTTCCGAATAAAGATCATAGGTGCCGGCATAGCTGCAGTTGCCGGCCATGGCGGCATACGAGTTGTTGGTCAGCGTCATGCCATACGCCTGCTTCATGGCGACGGTCTGCTGCCACACCTGGCTGTAGAGATGATCCACCAGGATGACGCCCGGCGCCATGCCCCTGCCTTTCGGATCCATAATGCCCGCCCCGCCGACGATGCCGTTGATATGCACGCCGTGGTTCTGGTAAGGCCAGGGGTTGAAGTTGATAATGCGGTCGCTGAGGTCTATATGCGCAATCCCGGAGAAGTTATCCCCTACGCCTACTGTCACACCCGTACCGTCCAGCCCCGGCCCGCCGTAGGCGGCCGCGACCGCCGCCATGTTGACCTTGCCCGCGTTTGCAGACTCTATGTTCAGCGCAGTGTCGCGGGCGACCTGCCCGAGATAGCGGATGCCGTACCAGTCCGCCAGCCGTGTCAGCTGATCCGCCGGCACAGTGACAGCGGCGGCACGGAATGTCCACAGGCTGCGGTCGGCCACCGCCCCGCCGCAGGCGGCGATATGCGCCTCCAGCGCTGCAACGTCCACACCTTCATACCAGGATGCCAGTACCGTCATCTTTCCTGTCCCCGGCACAGCCATAGCCGGCTCGATCTTCCACGCAGGCGCCACCGGCGCAAAAGACCGTATTCCCTGCTGCTGCAGCGTCTGCGGCTGCAGGCCACCCGTGCGGAGGATGGCGGTGAACACGCCATTACCCATGAACTCCATCAGCTGCAATCCTGCGCTTTCCAGCTGCGCACGCGCTTCAGCGCCGGGAAGCGCGGCAAAGCGGACAAGCACCTGCGCAGGCCCGGCGGGAGCGTGGGATTGAAAGCTGTCGAGCCAGGCAGCGGCATTATCAGGAAGATAGAGCGTGCCCTGCTTCAGCACGACGGCATTATCTGCGGCGGCATCTACACGGGACTGGGCAGGGGCGGCAGCAGGCAGCACGGCCAGCAGCGCAAGGCATATCCTGCGGAGAAAAGGTACAGTTCGTATCTGGAGCATTGATAACAGCTGTTATCCATGTTTAACGGACAAGTTACGGCATTTGGCTTAAATTGCCGCTCCGTTACGGGCTTAAAAAGGACAACATGGAATTAGGCATCAGCAGCTTCGGCGGCGTACAGCCGGACGGCGCACCCGGCAGGGCCACGCATGCATACCAGCGCGTACAGGAGCTGCTGGAGGCCATCCGGCTGGCGGACGAGGTGGGGCTGGATGTATTTGCGCTGGGCGAGCATCACCGGCCGGACTTCGTCATCTCCGCGCCGGAGGTGATCCTGGCCGCGGCGGCGGCCGTTACCAGGAACATACGCCTGTCGAGCGCCGTTACGGTGCTGAGCTCTGCCGACCCGGTGCGGGTATTCCAGAACTTCGCCACGCTCGACCTCATCTCTGCCGGCCGTGCCGAGATCATGGCGGGGCGCGGGTCTTTTATAGAGTCATTCCCGCTGTTCGGCTACGACCTGGACGATTACGACGAGCTGTTTACGGAGAAGCTGGAGCTGCTGCTGCAGATCAACCGCCAGGAGATCGTCAGCTGGCAAGGCAGGCACCGGCCGGCGCTGCAGCATGCCGGCATTTATCCCCGTCCCTTCCAGGAGGCGCTCCCCGTCTGGATCGCCGTGGGCGGCACGCCGGCATCGGCAGTACGCGCAGGGAAGCTGGGCCTGCCGATGATGGTGGCGATCCTGGGCGGGTCGCCGGAACGGTTTGTGCCGTTCACCGACCTGTACCGGAAGTCGGCGCAGGAAGCGGGACATGATGTGGACAAGCTGCAGCTGGGCATCAACACCCACTTCTATGTAGCCGACGATTCACAGCAGGCGGCCGACGAGTTTTATCCTTCCTATGAAATCCTGATGAACCGCATCGGCCGCGAAAGAGGCTGGTCGCCGCTCGACAGGCGGCAGTTCGAGCATATGCGCGCCGGCGGGCCGCTGATGGTGGGCAGCGTGCAGGAGATCATTGACAAGATCCTGCGCCAGCACGAGCTGTTTCACCATACCCGCTTCCTCGCGCAGTTCATCGAAGGCGATATCCCCCACCGGAAGATGCTCCGTGCCATCGAGCTGTTCGGCACACGGATAGCACCGGTGGTGCGGAAAGAGCTGGGGCTTGCCGAAAGATAAGTATCTGTGATTTTCATGCGCCTTAAATTGCTGGCCGGCAGCGTGCAATACCTGCGCTGCAAATAAATCATATAGCGTATTAACGCTTTCCGGCATAATTTTTTTGTACTTTCCGGTGACAAAAATCATTTGTTTTGTTTAAAAAAAGACTTCTTTGTCCTTTTTGTATGACCATCGTCATTTTTTCTTCAGCCCGCTCATGCGAGTTTTACATCGTGAATCCCAAAGCATTTATTCACCCATAAAAAACAATAAGTCATGAACATGAAAGCCATGCTGCTCGCTGCCCTTGCTGCGGCGATAACCCTTGGAAGCTGCGGCGGATCCGGTGAGCAAACGGAAAAGGACAAGCCTGCAGCTATCCTGAAAGAGCCCGGCGATGCGACCGGGGTTGCAGTGGAGACCAAAACAGACGTGGAAAAAGGTATCGGCAAGTTCACACATGTGGAGCTGACGCACCCGCTGAACGAAGACATGGTGAAGGACGGGCAGCAGATCTATGATGTCAAATGCGGCTCCTGCCACAAGCTCACCGATGAAAAGCTGGTCGGGCCGGGCTGGAAGCATGTCACCGACAGGCGGACGCCCGAGTGGATCATGAATTTTGTCACCAACGTGGATGAGATGCTCGACAAGGATGCGGAGGCGCAGGCCATGCTGGAGATATGCATGGTGCGCATGCCCAACCAGAACCTGAAGGATGACGAAGCGCGGGCGGTGCTGGAGTTCATGCGCAAGAATGATGGTAAAAACTAAACGCCGTTAATTATTTAATCCACACAATAAATTTTATGAAAACGCTTCCATTCGTGCTGCTTGCCTTCGGCGCTGCCGCGGCCCTGCAGGGTTGCAAGATGAAGAATACGGCATCCGCCGTCAGCGGCGATGCTGCTTCCAGAGTGTACGTGCCGCCCGGCAAGTACGACGAGTTTTACAACTTCGTATCGGGCGGGTTCAGCGGACAGGTATCCGTGTACGGGCTTCCTTCGGGACGGCTGCTGAAGGTGATCCCGGTGTTCTCGCAGAACCCCGAGAACGGCTACGGCTACAACGAGGAGACCAAGCCGATGCTGCAGACATCGCACGGGTTCGTGCCCTGGGACGATGAGCACCACCTGGCGCTGTCGCAGACCAGCGGCGAGCACGACGGCCGCTGGCTGTTCGCCAATGCCAACAACACGCCGCGTGTGGCACGGATTGACCTGAAGACGTTCACTACCGATGAGATACTGGAGCTCCCCAACAGCGGCGGCAACCACTCTTCGCCGTTCATCACGGAGAACACGGAGTACGTCATCGCCGGCACACGCTTTGCCGTGCCTCTGGCCGAACAGGAAGCGCCGTTGACGGAGGAATCGTACAAGGCAAATTTCAAGAGCACCATTTCTTTTATCGGTGTGGATAAAAATACCGGGCACATGGGCATCAGCTTCCAGATCGTCCTCCCGGGCGTGGACCTCGACCTCAGCCATGCCGGCAAAGGCCCTTCGTATGAATGGTTCTTCTTCTCCACCTACAACACGGAGCTGGCTAATACGCTGCTGGAGGTGAACGCTTCACAGAAGGACAAGGACTTTATCGTCGCTGTCAACTGGAAGAAGGCGGAAGCATATGCGCAGGCGGGCAAGGGCAAAAAGATGGCGGCGACGTATTACCACAATATCATGAACCATGAAACGCACACGGCAACATCCGAAGTGCTGCAGGACGTGCTGACGCTGGACCCGGTCGAGCTGAAGGATTTCGTATACCTTATCCCCTGCCCCAAATCGCCGCACGGCTGCGATGTGGACCCCACCGGGGAGTACATCGTCGGCAGCGGCAAGCTGGCGGCGCTGATACCGGTATTCTCCTTCCAGAAGTTCACCAAGGCAATTGCAGACAAGGCTTTTGAAGGCGATTATTACGGCATCCCGGTGATCAAATACGAAGCGGCCCTGCACGGCGAAGTGCAGAAGCCGGGGCTCGGACCTTTGCATACGGAATTTGACGCCAACGGCAATGCCTACACTTCTTTCTTTGTGTCTTCCGAGATCGTGAAATGGAACATCAAAGACCTGAAAGTGCTCGACCGCGTGCCGACCTACTATTCTATCGGCCACCTGATGGTGCCCGGCGGCGATACAAGGAAACCCTACGGCAAATACGTGATAGCATATAACAAGATCACGAAAGACCGGTACCTGCCGACAGGTCCCGAGCTGGCGCAGAGCGCGCAGCTGTATGCTATTGACGGCGAGAAGATGCAGCTGCTGCTCGACTTCCCGACCATCGGCGAGCCGCATTACGGGCAGGCGATACCCGCCGACAAGATCAAAGCGCAGAGCGTCAAGTTTTACGATATCGGCGCCAACAAGCATCCGTATGTGTCCATGGGTGAAAAAGCCACCAAGGTGGTGCGCACCGGCAACCGCATAGACGTATATATGACGGCGATCCGCTCGCACCTTGTACCGGATAATATCGAAGGCGCACGGGTGGGCGATGAAGTGTATTTCCATGTGACCAACCTCGAGCAGGACTGGGATATACCGCATGGGTTCGCAGTCAAGCACGCCGACAACGGGGAGCTGCTGATCATGCCCGGGGAGACGGTGACGCTGAAGTTCGTACCGAAGAAGGCAGGGATATTCCCGTTCTACTGCACCGACTTCTGCTCCGCGCTGCACCAGGAAATGTCGGGCTACCTGCGCGTATCCCCCAAGGGCAGCAATACGCCGCTGAGGTGGTATAGCGGCAAGCCGGAGCCCGTGGCTGCCAACTGATTGTTCACCAGGAAGGCAGCATGCAGCAGTGTGCTGCCTTTTCTATTATACCCGGCTGTATGAAAAAGCTAAGCTCATTGGGACTGGTCAGCATTTTTCTGGTGATGGGATGCCTCGCGGTGCTGTGGCTCCAGCCGATGTGGCGCATTGACCTCGCAGCGCCGCAGTATCCGGAGGGGATCTTTATGCAGATATGGATCAACGACCTGAAAGGCGATGTGGACATTATCAACGGTCTGAACCATTACATCGGGATGAAGACCATACACCGGGAGGACTTCCGGGAGTTTGTCTACCTGCCGGCCGCGCTGATGAGCTATTGCGGGCTGGGGCTGCTGGTGGCTTTGTGGAGGAGAAAGGTGGGCTATTATATATGGACGGTCATCTTCCTGCTGCTGGCAACGGTATGCATGTATGACTTCTGGAAATGGGAATACGATTACGGTCATAATCTCAACCCGAACGCGCCGATCAAAGTGCCGGGGATGGCCTACCAGCCGCCGCTGCTCGGGTATAAGAAAATGCTGAATTTTGAGGCATTGTCGCAGCCGGATGTCGGGGGATGGTTCTTTATCATTGCCGGTATCATCCTGGTGGGCGTCAGCTTTTACGAATGGAGACGCTCCAAAAAGCAAAGGTTATGAAGCACCTGCTGATCATCACGGCGGCATGCTGGTGCATGCTGCTGGCTGCCTGCAGCCGGGGATTTGACCCGGTTGACTATGGCAAAGACGCCTGCGCCCACTGCAGGATGACCATCGTGGATCACCGTTATGCAGCGGAGCTGGTGACGGAGAAAGGCAGGGCTTACAAATTTGACGACCTGCAGTGCATGCGGCAGCTGATGGCGGCGGAAAAACCGCAGGGGCATAGCCTCCTGTTTGTCGAGAGCTATCTCGGTCAGCCCAATGCGCCGCTGGACGCGACAAAAGCCGTGTACCTGAAGCATGAGTTTTTTGCAACGCCCATGAACGGCCACTATGCCGCTTTTGCGTCGGCGGCGGATGCGCAATCTTTTATGGACAGCCTGAATATCCCGGCGCTACGCTGGGAGGAACTGGAGTAAGCATGTTGTTACGAACCGCCATCCTGTTAGCCCTGCCGCTTTTCGCCGTATCATCCGCACCCGCTGCCGTGATCAGGATACAGCCGGGCAACAGCCTCCAGGCTGCTGCCGACAAGGCGCAGGCGGGCGATACCATCCTGATCGCACCGGGGCATTATAACCAGCACGACATCATCATCCGCAAGCCGCTCAGCCTGATCGGCGAAGGGTATCCCGTATTCGACGGCGGATTGCAGCACGAGGTGCTGGTCATTACTGCCGGTCATGTGCATGTGACAGGGATACAGGTCCAGAACACGGGGCGCAGCAGCCTGGTGGATATGGCGGGAATCAAGCTGAAGAATGCGGCGCACGTCAGCGTGCGTAATTGCAGGATATTCAATACCACCTACGGGGTTTACCTGCAGAACACCCGCTATTGTACCATTGAAGGCAATACGGTGAGATCCGGCGCGAAAAGCGAGCTGCAGTCGGGCAACGGGGTGCATGCATGGAAAAGCGATCACCTGCTGATCCGGAACAACCTCTTGTCCGGTCACCGCGACGGTATCTACTTCGAGTTCGTCACCGAGTCGCTGATCGAGGGGAATATCTCTTCGGGGAATGTCCGCTATGGCCTGCATTTCATGTTCTCTCACCGGGATACCTACCGCAACAATACCTTTCAATATAACGGCGCGGGCGTAGCGGTGATGTACACCAAAGGGGTGACCATGCGCGGCAACACCTTTTACCATAACTGGGGCGACGCGGCGTACGGCCTGCTGCTGAAGGAGATATCGGACAGCATCATCGAGCATAACCGGTTCGAAAAAAATACCGTCGGCATCTTCATGGAAGGCAGCAGCCGCATACACGTGGCGCAGAACCGGTTCACCGACAACGGCTGGGCGATGCGCGTGCAGGCAAGCTGCGCGGACAATGTATTCGAGCAGAATAATTTCCTGGCCAACTCCTTTGACGTGGCCACGAACGGGACAATGATGCTCAACACGTTCCGCGGGAACTATTGGGATAAATATGACGGCTACGATCTCGACAGGGACGGCACCGGCGATGTGCCTTACTATCCCGTGAGCGTGTATTCGGTGATCACGGAGCGCATACCGGTGGCGATGATCCTGTACCGGAGCTTTCTTACCAACATCATGGAGCAGGTGGAGAAAGTGCTGCCCAGCGTAACGCCGGATCAGCTGAAAGACGACGCACCCCGCATAAAAAAGTGGAAGCTATGATCGGTATAGAACAGCTGACGAAATCATTTGGAAAATTCAGGGCACTGGATAATATCAGCCTGCAGCTGCAGGCAGGACAGGCGGTATCGCTGCTGGGGCCGAACGGCTCCGGCAAGACGACGCTGATCAAATCCATCCTCGGGCTGGTCATTCCCGAAAAAGGGACCATCACGATCAACGGGCATGTGGTCCGGCGAGACTGGCGCTACCGGGCCGGGATCGGCTATATGCCGCAGATCGGCCGCTACCCGGACAATATGACCATCCGGCAGGTGATCCGGATGATCAAAGAGATACGCGGGGAGCACCGGCAGTACGACGAGGAGCTGATCCATGGCTTCGGGCTCGACAAGGCGATGGACAAAACCATGCGCAGCCTCTCCGGCGGCACCAGGCAGAAGGTGAGCGCCTGCCTCGCCTTCCTGTTCTCGCCCGACATCTACATCCTCGACGAGCCCACCGCGGGCCTGGATCCCGTTGCCAGCGAGCTGCTGAAGGAGAAGATCACCCGGGAGCGCGCCGCAGGGAAGCTCATCCTGATCACCTCCCATGTGCTGAGCGATCTTGAAGGCATTGCGAGCCATATCATATATTTACAGGACGGCAGGCTGGTGCTCTATAAAAGCGTGGAGGCGCTGCAGGCCGCTACCGGCGAGGAAAAGCTGAATAAAGTAATCGCGCAGGTGATGAAGGCCGGATTGCCCGGCGCGGAAGACAACGAGGCATGAAGACGATCATCAAATACGTACTGCTGGATCTTTTCAAGAATAAGATCATCCTTATCTACACCCTGCTCCTCGCCGTGCTGGCGATAAGCCTGCTGAGCCTGGACGACAATCCTTCCAAAGGCCTGCTGAGCCTGCTGAACGTCACCCTGCTGTTCGTGCCGGTCATCACGATCCTGTTTGCGACAATCTATTTTTTCAACGCAGTAGAGTTTACGGAGCTGCTCCTGTCGCAGCCTATCAGGCGCGAGCGGGTGATCCTGGCCGAATATGCCGGCGTCGCGCTTCCTCTTTGCGCCGCCTATGCTGCCGGCGTGGGCCTGCCGCTGCTGTTCATCGTCTCCGGCACACAGTCGCTCGTGCTGGTGCTCACCGGCGTGCTGCTGACGCTGGTCTTTTCTTCCCTGGCGCTGCTGATCTTCGTCACCTCCAAAGACAAGACCAGGGGCATCGGTATCGCCATCGTCGCGGCGCTGTTCTTCACATTGCTGTTTGACGGGCTGCTGATCGGCTTCATCTATGCCTTCAGCGATTACCCGATAGACCAGGCGGTGGTGGGCATGATCGCCCTCAATCCCGTTGACCTCGGCAGGGTGCTGATGCTGCTGCAGCTGGACGTGGCGGTGCTGATGGGCTATTCGGGGGCCCTGTTCAAGAAATTCCTCGGCTCCGCTGCCGGCAGCGTATTCTCGGCGGTATGCATGCTGTTCTGGGTGATCGTGCCGCTGCTGCTGTCTGTGAGGATCTTCAGGAAGAAGGATCTGTAGCGCTCATCTGTCTGCAGCTGATCTGTTATTTATGACCGGGAGAATGCCCGGAAAGCCTTCAGCTCCTGGCGGCTTTCGGGCTGAAAGGCATGATGATGGCGCCGCCATTTGCTGACCGCCAGCAGCAGCGCGCCGGCGAACAGGCAGCAGGCGGCGGCCAGCAGCAGCCAGTTTGCCAGCGCACTGCTCATCATCAGCATGAACCCAAGTCCCTGTGTGAACAGCACGACCTCATTGATGAGTATGCCGGCAATGAACAGCCATAAAGAAAACCCTGCCGTCTTCTTATACGGCAGCAGGCCTGCCTGGATAAAATACGCCAGCAGGCACAGCGATACAAACCCCAGCAGCACCAGGTGCAGGAACCCGATGATCACCGGCCTGTTGGCAAACACCAGCGGGCCGAGCGCAGGGATGATCGTCAGCGCCTGGAAGATCATCTTCAGGACAAACGAGGCCATCGCGATAACGGCTACCGGCCTTGCCGCCGGTTTCAACGCCCGGAAGGCCGGTCTGACCGGACGGAGCATGATGAAGAACCAGACCGTGCCCAGCACGATCAGCAGGCTGCCGGCAACAGCGATCATACGGATGACCGGGTCAGGATAATGCCAGAGGTACGACATGAACATGGAGGGGATCACAGCAATGTGCAGCAGCCGTGCAAACCACAACGCCTGCCTGTTCTCCGCCTGCAGGTAATGCAGCACCAGCGCAAACACGCCCAGGGTAAAGAAGCCGTTGTACTGCAGATGCAGGTACGTGTAGATGGCGTCCTTATACAAAAGCAGGTTCTGCGATTTCGTAGCCAGCAGGTATGCCAGCGTAAATGCGCCGGCCGACGACAGCGCCATATACGCCACCGCGCCGGTCGCAAGCAGCTTCACCGGCCCGGAGACCTGCGTCTTCAGGATGTCCCTGGTAAAGACGAAAGCATAGCCGTAAGTGGTGAAGATGAACAGCGTGGAGAAAAGAATGGAATAAAAGGCATAGCCCTGGAAAGGAAAGCTGAACAGCATACCGTAGGCATTGACCAGGATACCCGCCAGCAGCCATTTATAGACCGGCTTTTCATACAGCCGGACAGGCAGCAGCCGATACGTCATCAGCGCCAGCAGCGCCAGCGTTATCCAGCCGCCGAAGGCGAAATGCGAATGCGCATGCAGTATGTATTTGAAATCGAGGAAAGGCATGGAAAAAACCATCTTGCCGCGGAGGGTAAGGCCAAGCAATGCCACGATCACCAGGTTGACCAGCGCGATCCGTATCCATAGCTCCAGTTGTTTCATAGCACTTCTTTTCTGTAAAGTTGATAAATATTATGCCTTCCCGGCAATGCTTTTTAATGCCACGAGATAATTCCGGATAATGATCATCAGGCCCGCGGACACGAACACGCCGGCAAAAGCGAACACATGCAGCGTCTGCAGCACCGGCTGCATCATTTCCCGGAAATCGCGCATGCCGATAGCTGTCTCCCGGTATCCTTTCAGGATGCCGGCGGCGATCAGCGCCAGCCAGAAGAGCAGCAGGCTGGCCTGCGTCAGCGCGAAGCCTTTCCGGATCATGCGCTTACGCATAGCCGGCAGGTCGTCTATCCGCAGCATATGACCGATGATCGCCAGCAGGATCATCGTGTTGATGCCGATGGTCGCGCCCATCGCATGCGCCACGGTGATGTGCGTGCCGTGCGTGTAGCGGTTGACGGCGGGGATGCTCATGAGCAGCGCGAGGCACAGGTTCAGGAACACCCAGTATTCGGAAGCGATGAGGAAACGATAGGTCAGCAGGCGGCGGCTGTCATTGTCCAGCCTGCTCCGGAAGCCCTGTATGATGCTGATGAAGAGGATCCATTCCGTCATGCTGACGGCATACGACACATGCCTGATCCACGATGCTGCCGGCACGTTGTAGATATGATGTCCCCAGTTGAACATCAGGTTGCCTACACCGAGGAAATAAAAAAAGAAGGCGGTCTTCGTCCGCGCTGCCTGTCCGCTGCCGCTCAGCTGCACCATCAGGTAGAGGGAAGCGCCGTAGATCATCTGGTTCCACGCGCCGACCATGGCGCCGTTCGACTTCCACTGCACGGTGATCTCGCGCAGGAATGACTGGCGGAACCACGGCACTTGGTACAGGTTCTGCTCCAGGAAGGTGACCAGGAAAAAGACGATGCCCGTTGACCACATCCACACATACAACGGCGGGTTCTGCCCGCGTTTCCGCCAGCCCGGGAAATAGCCACACATCAGGCAGAGCCAGGCGATCAGCACCGGCAGGCACAGCAGCGGCGGGAACTCCCAGTACTCCCTTCCTCCGAATTTTTTAAAGGCATAAAAGACAAAGATGCTGACCACCGTTGCCATCCAGAGCAGCATAAAAGCCCGCTCCGCAGCAGTCTCGCCGGTGCGGAATGCTTCTTTCTTAAAATACAGTATGCCCGCCGCCGCACCGCCG
>Ga0206101_1000273_pt1 | contig 11527 bp, 9 predicted proteins | sample 1B0metagenome_FD_148613 | JGI IMG/M metagenome (GOLD analysis project Ga0206101, IMG submission 148613) | Enriched microbial communities from leaf-cutter ant dump, University of Wisconsin, Madison, United States - 1B0 | ecosystem: Environmental > Terrestrial > Nest > Insects nest > Nest dump... | reverse complement strand
CAATCTTGTATGGAATTAGTAGTAGCAGATACTTATGGAAATTGGATAACAGTACTTTAAATATCGGCGCAGATGTTCAGTCTTTACTTGAAAATATGACGATTACTTCCAAAGCAGCAGTAAAAAATTTGAAGACTAAGCATTTGAATGAAGTAAAGAAACAAAAGACTAATACTGTTACAAGAACTATGGAAAAGAAGCCTGCTATTAATAAACAGCTAGACATACCAAAGTCGGATAATCATAAATTATCAAAAAATTTCGATAAGGAGAAAAATGATCAGCCAGACACAGATATTTCTTCCACTAATAGTAATGCTGCTCAGGCAAGGCCGGAAATTATGCAAAAAGCCAGATTAATGCATACTCCACCACCAATTGGTTATCCTGCTGCGGCTATCAAGGAAAATGCATATGGTAAGGTTACTCTTAGTGCATTGATTAGTGATGCCGGTAAAATTAGCCAGATAAAAATACTTAATTCAAGCGGCTATAAGATTCTGGATGATGCAGCTATCGAGTGGTTTGAAAAACTTGAATTTAGTCCGGCTAATAATGGAAAAATTGCAGTTAGTTCAACGGTTACCCAAGTTATAACTTTCTCTCTTAAGGATGCAAAGCATGAGGCATAGTAACCAGAGCATTTTAACTGGATTTTTAACAATTAAACTGTTTGCCATATGTCTTTTAGTGTTTCATGGGTTTGCAGTAGAACCTCAGCGGGTAATTGCTATTGGCCCATCAGTAAATAGCATAATTAAAGGGCTTAATGCACAAAATCAGGTAATTGGAGTTGATACACAGAGTATTTCCCAATATCCCAAGACTGTGAGCAATATCGGTTATATGCGTGCTGTTAGTCTGGAGGGTTTATTATCGTTAAAACCTGATCTATGTATTGCTACTAATGATACTTCTCCGCATAAGGTAATTGAAGATCTTGGCAAATATAAAGTAAAAACTGTAACTACCAGTAAAATTACAACTCCTGATTCCGTGTACCAAAATATTATGCTAATTGGTAATGCTCTTGGAAACAGCGAGGCTGCTTACCAACTCAAAAATAAAGTGATGATAGAGGCTACAGGAGCCATTAAATTAATTCCGCCCCATACTCGGCAAAAGGTATTATTTTTATTGCAAATTTCTCCAGATAATGTATTTGCGCTAGGTACCAATACCCATGCGGACTGGTGGCTCAAATTTATTCAAATGGATAATATAGTCAAGTTTAATGGTATGAGACCATTATCAAAAGAAGGGTTTATGGCGCTTACTCCCGATGTAATCATGGTAGCCAAGGTAAATAGTCAGTTCCAATTACCATATAAAGTAGAGCTGGAAACTTATGCTAAAAAACATAAAGTACAAATAATAACTTTAAATAGCCAAATTCTGGATGGTTTTGGGGCTGATTTTGGGGAAAATACTGCATTATTAGTCAGGCAGGTTTACCATGTCAGATAGTATAGCAAATACGTTTTATGTGAATCAAAGAAAATATATTTTTAGCTTTGTTTCACTCCTGGTTTTGTTATTTATTGCTGCCATAATTGCGCTTAAATTTGGTGCAATTACTCTTTCATGGCAAGGCCTAATTCAAAATTCGGGGATAGATCGTCAGTTACTAATGGAACTAAGGCTACCACGTGTTATGACAACGATGCTAGTTGGAGCATCGCTTGCCCTTTCCGGTGTTATTATGCAGGGATTATTTCGAAACCCTATGGCCGATCCGGCTTTAATTGGAATGAGTAGCGGGGCATCATTATTCACTTTGGCATTTATTTTACTGACCTCACATTTATCAGCACTTCCTTTCTGGGCTAATAATGCAGGCATTACCATTAGTGCTTTTAGTGGTAGTCTTCTAATTGCCGTGCTTACCTATAGTTTGTCAATTTATCGGGGTAATAGTAATATTGCTATTTTGTTGCTAGCGGGAATAGCTATTAATGCGCTGTGTGGTGCAGGGATTGGCTTACTGACTTATCTTGCCAGTGATGATGTGCTTCGTAGCATTACTTTTTGGAGTATGGGGAGTTTTGCTAATGCCAGTTATAGTTCTGCAATTTTTATCTTGACGACCATTTTTTTGTGTAGCATTCTTTTGCGTAAAACGCCATTATTTCTTGATTCATTATTGATAGGAGAAGGGTACGCCAGAATTTTAGGATTCAACCTGGCTACGGAAAAACATAAAGCAATACTGGCAATTGCACTTTTAGTTGGTATCGCAACTGCATTTGTTGGGCCAATTGGATTTATAGGTTTAGTAGTCCCCCATATCATGCGCTTAATTGTCGGTAATCATTCGCATCGGAATTTATTGATTTTTTCTGCCATTTATGGTGCGTTATTATTGACTATAGCGGATTTTCTAGCTCGTATCATTGCCAAACCAGCGGAAGTACCAATTGGTATTATTACCGCTTTGGTTGGTGCTCCGTATTTTATGTTTTTATTATTTCGTAAACGTTACAAGGTTAGAGTCTGAAATGCTTGAGATAAAAGATATTTCTTATCGGGTTAAAGATAAAATTCTGCTGAATAGTATTTCTGCCTCTTTTGAGCCTGGTAAAATTTCCGGCATTATTGGGAGCAATGGTGCTGGCAAATCAACATTAATGAAAATAATTAGCGGAGAAATCCAGCCTACAACTGGCAAAATTTATCTGGATAATAATCAGTTAAGAGACTATTATTCTGCATTTCCTGCTACCATGCGTGCCGTTGTTAGTCAGCATGAAGCACTAAACACGGATATAACCGTTACCGAGTATGTATTACTTGGAAGATTGATTCATACTATGGGGCGATATCAGGTATCTGATTATCAGAGTGTTGAGCGGGCTCTACAGTTTACTGGTTGCCTTGAATTTGCCCATAAAGATTTATTAAGTCTATCAGGAGGCGAGCGGCAACGTGTTCAACTAGCTAGGGCATTGGTACAAATAGAAAAAGATCCCTATGTGTATCGTGGATATTTGTTTCTGGATGAGTTTAGTGCCAACATGGATATTTATTATCAGCAGCAGATGTTAAAGTTATTAAAAAAATTATGTAATACCAATCAACTGGCGATTATAATTATTGCCCATGATTTAAACCAGATAATCAATTATTTTGATTACTGTATTTTGTTGAAAGAGGGCAAGTTAATTATGTCCGGGACTCCTTCGCAAGTGCTTACTACAGATAATATAGAGCTTGCATATAAAATCAAATCATCCCAGATCAGGATTAATGACAGATATTATTTTATCCATTAGTTACTTGGAAACTTTGGGCACTTTACCGAAGTTTTTTAGCCAGGTAATTATCTGAATAACTTAAACTTAAAAATTTTCGGCAAATCTCGAAATTTTAACAGAGCAACATTTAAGTAAATAGTGAAGGTAAATGATCATCCAGTTTTAACATGTACAGTTTGTCAAATAATGCTTTTCTGTCATGGACCATAAATTTTACATAAAGTTGATCGGTGAATACTTTATCTATATAACTTTTTGAAATACTTTTGTCTTCTATCTGACTAATAATCTTGGCAATATCTGGGCTTGAGAAATTTGCCATAAATAAAAATATTACCTGCTGTTCCCTTGGGGTTAGATTATAACTAATAGCACCTTCCGTTATTGTCTGACTACCTATTTTTACCTGGTGAATTTCCAGAATTTTTGAAGCTAGATTTTTTACGCTAATATCAGTTACCCGAATTATGATCCCAATAATATTGCCGGTCTTTTTGTTTATTAAAGTAGCTTTATTAAAAATTAGGGGCCGAGTACCCGATGGGTACGGGTAGATCTTTAAAAAAGAAATCATGTGATTTTCTTGTATTACTTCATGATCTTCTTTTTCACCAATTTCCGTATAGTTTGTTTCCGGAAATACTTCAAGTTCTTTATCTGTTTTGCCAATTATTCCACGTTTAACTCTTGGGGAAAGAATTAATTTGATATAGCTATTTGAAGCATATACATATCGCCCATTAATGTCTTTAATACAAACCATGTTATTGTAGCCAAATTGATGTATTAGCATATCAACTACAGTGATAATTTCATTGAGGAATTCATTATCATTACTTATCATTTGTGATGAACCTTTTGTTAGCTATTTTTCTTTTTAGGCAATAAGGGACTATTTATAACGTATTTTAACTTATCTGGAATAAAAATGCTCGATATCAGAGATTAAAAAATTTCTGGAATCCTACTTAAGGAATTTCAGTGTTTTTGCTGGTGGTAAACAAAAACGCACTTATTGTAGGTGTTTTTCGCTGCTACAATTCTTTAATTATGTTTGGTTTTAATATTGAGGAGTGGCATTATCTTTCCCAGTTGATAGAAGGGCTGGTTCAGCATCTTTCCTCTCAAATTCATGTTGTATGTGGTTGGCATTTTCTAAAATGAAAGGGATCGTTGCTGAAGTTAATTTGCCAAGTCCTAATATCGGATTTGAGTTTACTGTAAATGTTGATGGGGATAAATTTGATGATTTTGCGCAAAACCTTTTGGATAGTTCATGCGATATCCTGCTGTTTGATGTAGGTATAATAAACTTTATACAGAATTTTGCATTTTGTGGGGTATGAGTCCTCCAGTAAAAATGAAAACTGTCTTGCAAGGTACAAATGATCGTCGATTTGATGCAATAAACCTTAACAAATCGCTTAAAGAGACAGCTTCAATTTAAGTATTCTTGAGGAAAAAATCATATCGGCCTCAAGAATATAATCAGTTATTGATAAGCAATTATACCCCAAATTTGGTATTTATACAATAAGTAAATTAATGGAAAAGGCTAATTTTTTCAAGCTGATACCGTTTGTATTGTAAATGTATTGCACACACTTGGAAGTTGAATTATTGAATATCGAAGCTTTATACGCCAATACTTTTGCCTAATTATATTAGCACGTTTTTTAAGGGGTGTTTTTGCGCACCTACACAAAAACCCACTTTTTATTTAATGTGGATTTCCCTAAAATAACCTCTGGCAACAAAAATTCTGTTGTTTAGTAATATTTATTTTAGGGAAGCGTAATAAAATGACACATAAATATAAAAAAATATGTTTGCTATTAGGGGTAGGCTCTTTATCTCTTACAGCATGTCAAGGTGGGTCGCAAGCTGGTTCCTCAACTGGCTCAGGGCCTGTAAGTTCAGCGCAAGATGTGGTAAAAAGCTACTCTGATGTGGCTCAATATAATACTCCAGAAGCAAATTGTATAGTGGTTGCCGGGCAGAGCCTTGGTGCAGGCCCAACTGAATGGTGGATCGGCGGCTCGGTGACTATCAAGAATAGTTGCTCTACAAATCAGGCTATTGACCAAACTAAAGTGTATATGTCAAGCAGTTTATCTGACTTACAACCAGGTTCATTTGATTTCTATAACTTGGATTCAAGTAATAGTTTAATTAGCCCTATGCCTGGTTGGGAAGAACACTGGGTTTCTACAAGCGTTACTAAAACACAATCAGCTAATACCGCTACCGGCTTTAAAGATCTTGAATTAACGCTTGATCTGGCAAATAAATCTGCCTATTTATTACCTAATGGTAGTACTTCTTTTACTTTTGGTTACAGTCCAAATGGAGTTAATCCTGGAACAGTTACATTTAATACTAAGGCTGCAACACCAGAAGTTCCAGCAGAACCAGGGGTCATTAATCTACGTTTAAATACCAAACAGCTAGCTGCTGCTTGTACTGCTGCAAATCCATGTAATATTCCAGTTCATTTAATTGGACAGAATGGTAATTTTGATCAGGTTATAGATACTATTGATAATAGCAAAGCTAACAAAGTTCTTGCTTATACTTTAAAAGATATAAAATCAAGTGATTATCGTTTCGTGGTTAATAATAGCGATTTGCCTGTAGGCATTAGTTTCACAGCTTCTAATCTATTTACATTGGCACCTGGTGCTACTGTTAATGAAAGTGCCAACTTTACGAAAGTTAGGGTTACTACTGGTACTGTGACTTATCAGATTGTTAAGCCAACAACATTTACCTCACAGTATTCTACTGCGGAGGTAAGTCTGGATCGTAACGATGGTTCTCGATCATATACTGATATCACTGACTTTAATCCAGATCAGTTTAGCAGTGTAGAAAAAGGTACGTATATTCTAACTGCCCGTTATGGACTTGCTGATGCTACATTGGGTAAGTATGCTAAACCGGTGAAAAAAGCTGGAATTAAAGTTATAGCCGAGAACTCAATTGATGCTGGTGTATTATCGTATGGCAACAAAAACTCAAACGCTAATGTAACCGTTAAAGTATCTGGTTTGGCTAGTGGTGAAACTGCTGGAGTTAAATTGACAGATAATCTTGCAGGTGTAAGTTATTTGTTTAATGACGTTTCATTGGTATCAGGTAATAATGTACTTAAACTGATTGAAAGCGATGACGTTGTATTAAATATAACTGCACCTACTGGATATAAAGCTGTGGCTCCAGTTAGTTATAAGGCAGTTAAGGGCGGTCAGATAAATATTCAGTTTGAAAAAATTGATAGTACTCCACCAGTAGACAATCCAGAAAGCACTCCAATAGTTATTCCGCCAGGTGCTGTAGCATTTACTAATACTAGTAGCTTTTTCTTACATTTACAAAACAATGCACCAAATTATGGCTGTCCAAAGACAGTAAAACCTGGTGAACACACTTATGCAAGGGTTTCCACAGGTGGTGGTTGGGCAAATTCTTGTTACTATTTAGTATGTTCTTCCAAAGATTATAAAGATGGCCCAGGTTGTACTGAGCCCACTCCACAAGGTACTGACAATGAGGGGGGGTATATTGCCTGGATTAATCTGAATCCTGAAACTCATGCTTGTACATTGCCAGGGTACGATACAGGAACTAATACTTTTGAATGTTCAATGGATGCTGGTGGTAATTTCGGGCTGGCATTCAAATCAAAAGTACAAACCTATTCAGCTGGACCTAAAATGTCTCAGACAGTAACGCTACCTGCAATTCCTACGCATTATACCGATGCGCCAGGGTTAAAGTATCGTGGAATTAATCTTTCCGGCTATGAATATAACGGAACTATTGGTGATGCAATGTATCAGCGTGCGGATTTACCAGAATTTAAATACTTTGCAGAAAAAGGTATGAATACCTTGAGATTGCCAATTCGCTGGGAATATCTGATTGCAGATAATAAACCAGGGTATGATAACCAGATAACCAGTACAACTTTAGATTTAAGCAAGGCACACATCAATACTATGTATATTGCCGGGCTAAAAGATACAGTGAGCAAGTATCTAAACGCGGGTGTTAATGTAGTTATTGATATGCATACTTATTTACGTTACTGCAAGGCTGGTAATGATGGAACTATTAATATTGGTCAGCGTAATGAACCAACTGATCCGCCAGCTCAAAGTGGGTGTACTATAGTAAATAAAACTGAATTTGCTGCGGTTTGGGGGGCATTAGCTAATGAGTTAAAACCACTCGCATTACAGCATGATATTAATAACCAGGTGCAGTTAATGTTTAGCCTGGCAAATGAACCATTTTCTAGTCCGCAACAACTATTAAGGACACAGGAAGTGTTTGATATTGAAGTTACTGGAGCTAAGGCGATTCGCGCGGCTGGTTTGAATAACCGGATTATCTTTAGTGGTAACTACTGGGATCCATTACATCACTGGACAAGTTTGGTACCTGCTGGTGATGCATATCCTGATGATAAACCAAATGGTGACATATTTACAAAAGCTAATTTTGAAAAAGCTGGAATAGACGTTAATGGGATCGGTCTTGAAGTTCATCAATATTTTGACAGTAACTACAGTGGTCGTTCCGAACAATGTAACGTGTATGCGGATTATGCTGATTTTGTGAATAAGTTGGGGTTAACTGAAATGGCTAAATGGATGAATGATAACCATATGCAAGTTCAGTTGACTGAATTTGGTGCGGCAGATAACACTGTATGTAAAACTGATTTGGGTCATATGCTTCGTTATCTTGAAGAGCATGCATTAGGTCAACCAGGTCAGGAGAATGGTGGTTTCACTGGCTGGCAACTATGGCGTGGTAACCGTCACAATAACGGTGGCTATGGAGCATTTAGCTACTTAGATAAAGAAGATTATACCGTATATGGTGGTAATGGTACAAAACTTGCTGTTCCAAATGGTACCGGTATTAATCGCGGCCCTGCAAACGGCCTAGTGGACTCACTATATTTTTATCATTTAACTCATTAAGCACTTTTAATTAAAAAAACAAACCCACTGGTTCCGTGGGTTTGTTTTTTGGCATTGTTAATTTAATATAGATAAGATACTGGATAATCCGGTAGCTGTCGCCAGACCAGGTGTTATTTGTAAATAATCTGTGTAAAGGTCAAAGATATTCATTAGCGATTTGTCTTAATGTTTATCTGAGGTCAAATTTTACATAAATTGTGCACTTTGTGCGTAACATCAGGTAATAAGTCAGGAGTCAAATAAATAAATGAAGCTCTGCTAAAGTAAGGTTGCTTCAATAGTTAATTATTAGATTTCTTGCATAACTCATGGAAAAAGAATATGAAATGTAAACTAATATCTTTATTGTTTTTATTAACTATAAAAATTATCCCTGCTGTATTTGCAAATGAAACAATTAATGTTATTGCAACGAAATTTCCCAATGGTGATTTGTTGGAAGTAGTCAAACCAATACTAAAGCAAAATGGATATAATTTGGAGATAAAAGAAATTCCAAGTTATAGCGGCCACGGTATAGTTACGGTAAGAGGTAACATTTCTCAGGAAATTAACGATCCCAATCAGCAAGTTTTTGCTGGAAAATCTGACGCTAATTTTTTCCAGCCTGCGATTTACCTTGAAGAATATAATAAGCTTCATGAAGCTGATCTAACTAATATTGGTAAAGTATTTTATATTCCATTTGCAATCTATTTATCTCCTAACCATAAGGTAGAATCTGCTTCTATAGCTTCATTAGCCGATAAACATGAAGGTATGACCGTTGGGATTCCTTATAACTACATTGATGCCAGTAGGGCACTTAAATTACTGGAGGTAGCTAAGCTAATTGAGTTAGATAAGAGCAAAAAAATCTCAAGTCTGACTGATGTTTCAGCAAACCCTTATCATTTGCATATAGTACAGGTAGATAATGAAATTCTACCACAGCTGCTATTGAGTAACAGTTTAGATATGGTAGTAATGAATTCGGGAAGAGCATATTTGAAAAATTTGTTACCAAGCGCATCTTCTTTGCTAGAGAATAACCCTGATGTTTATTCTAATGTTGTAGTTACTACTAAAGTAAGCTCTACTGATCCAAAATTTAAAGCTTTAGTAAATGCCCTTAATTCACCTCAAGTACGCCAGTATATTGAAAAGAACTATCAGGGAACGGTTAAACCTTCATTCTAACCTTAGTGGGGTCAATTTATAGGCAGTATCTAGGTTAAGAGTTATTCATGGTATTCCAAAAATACATTTGAAAGAATGTGAGTTTAGGATTAATTACCATACAGATAATTCCTATGCTGTAATGCTAAAATTGATTAGAAATAACCCGATTTGATTGTCTAGCCCATTTTTTAATTTTAATAATAAGGATTAAGAAGAATATGAAAAACCAACTAATTAGTTTTTCAACAGGAAATATGAGACGCCTGACTTTTTTATTGAGTCTGGCTCTGGGCGCAGTAGCCTGTAGCAGTGGTAACAGCAGCAGTTCAAGTGGTGGTACTAGTACTGACAACGGTGATGTCAACACTCTTCAAATACTCACTCCAAAAACAGTCTTCAGTAAACCTGGCGCAGCAGGAAGCGGCTACGTGGTAATCAATAACCCGACAGCTACGGCAGTAAAAAACATTCATTATAGTTTAACCAACCTGATCGGTGGTGCAGCTGGAGCGGTAATAGAATCTGCCAGTGCAGCTAACTGTGCTACTGTCGCAGCGTATAGCCAGTGTAATATTCAGATAATAGTGCCGACCGGAGCGGTAGCCGGAAGTCTGGGTGTCAGCCTGAATAATGATAGCAGCTTATTGAGTAAATTAAGTAAATCAGCTAAAGCAGCAACAATAGTTCCAACACTGGGAGTGGAACAGACAGCCTATAACAACCTAAGCGGGGCAGATGGAATAACTTTAAGTTATTACCATACGGTAATAAACGGAACACCATATATACTGGTAAGCGGATTGGTGGCATCAGCGAACGTCGGAACATTCAATAAGATAGTACTGGTAAACGGCAGTGGTACAGTATTACCCAATCAGGAAGTAATCAGCCCAATCAGTAATACTCAGGGATCAACGTTTAATATATTATTACCGGTACCATTAGGTAATAATATCAGTCAGACAATTAAGGTGCAAACCCGACAGAATAATACGGTAGTATCAACGGCAACAAGCAGCAGTACTCTTACTACTACCCAAAACGTGGGTATAGTTGAAATGCTACCATCAGCAGTCTATCTGACAGCAGCCGATCCTGAACAGATAGCCACTTTTGTTAACATTGGAGATACGACAGCGCAGTTACAGCAGTTAACTGCAAATAATCCGAATATTGAAGTAGTGTTTAAGCCAACAAGCCTTGCTACTGGAGCAATTACAACTGCAATACTAAAACTAAAAAATACGCCAGTATCTGCCACAACGAGTAATGTAATTCTGGCGTATAATAACGGCCAAAGCCAGACATCTACCTCAGGTACGGTAGATCAGAATATTAATCCGACACCAAGTCCAAGTCCTACACCAAGTCCAAGTCCTACACCAAGTCCAAGTCCTACACCAAGTCCAAGTCCTACACCAACACCGTTTGTAGCACAACCTGGCTTGACTGCGATGTTCAGCCCAAATAATGATTTCTTTGCAACTACCGTAACAAATACGGTAAGTCGTCAGTTAACCCTGACTAATAGCGGTAATACTGATGAGAATGCGATAGTATTGACGTTACCGACCAGTTTTACGATTAGTGCTGGGAGTACTCCTGAAACATCATGTACGGTAACTCATAGCCCAAGTCCGGCAACGCTAAGTAATACCCTCACGGCAGGAAGCGGTAGCTGTACGGTAACGGTAACTTATACTAATAGTAGCATAACTTCACCGGCATCAGCTGACATCAGTATCACGTATAATTACAATAGTGGTACACCTGCACCAACTCCGACAACGGCAGCGGTGGATTATCGGGTAACCCAGGCAACAGCGGTATTAAGCTTAAGCCCGAATACAGCACAGAATTACGGTTCAATCCCAAGTGATAATACGACAATCAGCAATCCGATAACTTATACGCTAACTAATAGCGGAGAAGCCCTGGCAACCGATCTTGAGTTTGAGTTTGCTGGCACGAATGCCAGCCTGTTTGACATGGCACTGTTAACAAAGTAACGATATATGTAGTAAAATAAGGTTTTAAACCCGGAGCCTTAAAATTGAACAGCAGATATTACCCTTTAGATGAAGCAGAATTTAAAAAAGATGTAGAACCTTATAT
>Ga0206101_1000272_pt1 | contig 11555 bp, 3 predicted proteins | sample 1B0metagenome_FD_148613 | JGI IMG/M metagenome (GOLD analysis project Ga0206101, IMG submission 148613) | Enriched microbial communities from leaf-cutter ant dump, University of Wisconsin, Madison, United States - 1B0 | ecosystem: Environmental > Terrestrial > Nest > Insects nest > Nest dump... | reverse complement strand
GGTCGCGCTTTACCTCGTACCAGGTGACCATGTCGCTGTAGGTCTCCGGTCTGCCGGGCGCTATCCGGTACGCTTTTTCGAGGTAGGGAAAGAGCGCCGGATCATGGCTGCCGTTATGCCATTTCACATAGTTGTATTCAAAGCTTTCCGGCACTTTTTTCTCCATCTCATCCACAATATGCGCCAGCGTGCTGAAGCGGCTGCGGCTCAGCGCCACGTTACCTTGCTCGTCATAAATGCGTACCATACGGTTCGCCATATAGTAGTTGAGCCAGGCGTTCGCATTTTTCGGGTGCTTATCAATTTCCTGCTGCCACGCCTTTATCTGGCCCTCGTACCATTCCCGGGGCTTTGTTTCCTTGACGATGCTGTACACTTTTTCGGGTGTCTGGGCGGAAAGGCTGCCGGCATTCCATAATAATGCCGCCGGCAGCGCCAGTATCTTTCCCGCCCGCAGCAGGGTGATGCACCATTTCATAAGGGATGTTTATAGTAATACCCGCAACCGGGGCAAAGGTTCAGAAGCGCCGGAAAATTATTTAATCCTTCTCAGAGGTTTTATAACAGATGGTTTCCGGGAAGTATGAATAACGCCCAGGATAAGGATGGGCTGCTATACGGTCTATTGTTTCCAATAGTGCATCCCCTACTTTAATAGCATTAAGCGGCTGCTGATTGAGAAAGGCTATGTAGCCTGTTATCTCATCAATATTCTGTACTGCATTTGCGGAAAGTCTTACTTTATAAGATTTCGGAGCTGTTTTCTTTTCTCTGCCCATCTTGCTTTTGCTTCATCAAACGAGATCGCAGGAGCAGTCTCCGCATCCGTTATCCAGTTTCTGAAATCCATCATGCTTAACGTCTTGCCTGGTAAGGCAGGAGAATCATGCACGGCATTATTCAGAATGCTGATAAAATGCTTTGCTTCTAATACTCTTAATGCCTTCATGGCTTCGCGGCTCTTAATCTGTACGGTTATGGTTTGCATGATCCGGTATCACTGTCTTTCTGTAAAGTTAACAATAATCAATGCATTACTAAAAACAGAAAAACCCAAAACTTTGTCAGTATTGGGTTTTCTCTGATAATACGGTTCTTCTCTGGACAGCCTTACGGCTTTTTATACGTCAGCCCCATGTTCCACAGCATGAACGCCCATTTGTCCACCTGCTCGTCAATGATCATGCTGGTGGGCTTGCCGGCGCCGTGGCCCGCTTTTGTCTCCACACGTATGAGGACAGGATTGGGACATCCCTGCGCCGCCTGCAGCGCTGCGGCAAACTTGAAGGAGTGCGCAGGCACCACACGGTCGTCATGGTCTGCAGTCATCACCATGGTAGCAGGATAGCAGGTGCTTTTCTTCGTGTTGTGCACGGGAGAATATTTGTAGAGATAGGCGAACATTTCCCTGCTGTCGTCTGCCGTGCCGTAGTCGTACGCCCAGCCCGCGCCGGCGGTGAAGCGGTGATAGCGCAGCATGTCGAGCACACCCACCGCAGGGAAGCAGACGCGGAACAGGTCCGGCCGCTGCGTCATGCAGGCGCCGACCAGCAGTCCGCCGTTGGAGCCGCCGCTGATGGCGAGATAGTCCTTCGATGTGTACTGCTCCCGGATCAGGTATTCGGCGGCGGCGATGAAGTCGTCGAATACGTTCTGCTTCTGCAGCTTGGTGCCGGCATTATGCCAGGCATCGCCATACTCTCCCCCGCCCCGCAGGTTGGCGACCGCATAGATGCCGCCGTTCTCGATGAACGCCAGGCTGCTGACGCTGAAGCCGGGCGTGAGGCTGATGTTGAAGCCGCCGTAGCCGTACAGCATCACGGGGTTCTTGCCGTTACGCTGCATACCCTTTTTATAGGTCAGGATCATCGGCACCCGCGTGCCGTCCTTGGAGGTGTAGAATACCTGCTTGCTTTCGTACAGCGCGGGGTTGAACTTCACCTGCGACTGCTTGTACAGTTCGGACTTGCCGCTGGCGATGTCGTAACGGAAAATGGTGGGCGGATAAACGTAAGAGGTAAACGAATAGTACAGCTCTTTTTCCTCGCGCTTCCCGCCGAAGCCGCTTGCCGTCCCCAGCCCGGGCAGCGTGATGCTCCGCTCTTTCTTCCCGTCGAGGCCGTACTGGAACACCTGTGATACGGCATCCTTGATATACTGCGCATACAGCTTGCGGCCGCAGGAGGACACCGACAGCGGGAATTCCGTCTCCGGTATCAATGTCTTCCAGCCTGCCGGCGCAGGGTTGGCGGCGTCGGCCACCACCAGCTTCCGGTTGGGGGCGTTCATGTTGGTGAGGATATACAGCTTTCCCTTTTCGGCATACACCACCTCCTGCTCGTAGTCGAAGCTGGTGATGATAGGACGGATAGGCGCGTCTTTGACGCTGAGGTCGCGGATATACAGCTCATTGCCGTAGGTGGCGTTTGCCGCGGAGATGATCAGGTGCTGCTGATCCTCCGTTACGCTGCCGCCGATGTAGCGCCGGGGTGTCTCCTCACCGCCGAACACCAGCACGTCGGATTGCTGCGGCGTACCCAGCTTATGAAAGTAGAGCTTGTGTATCTGCGTCTTCCCCGACAGCACGCTGCCTTCTGCGGGCTTGTCGTAGCTGCTGTAGTAAAACCCCTCGTTGCCCTGCCAGCTGAGGCCGCTGAACTTCACATCCGTCAGCGTATCGCCGATCTGCTCTTTCGTATGTACATCCAGCACGATCACCTTCCGCCAGTCGGAGCCGCCTTCGGAGATCTGGAACGCGCACCGCGAGCCGTCGGGCGTGAAGTCTATGCCTGCGAGCGACGTGGTGCCGTCCTTCGAGAACTTGTTGGGATCGAGGAACACCTCCGGCGCGCCCTTGCCCTGCTGCCGGTAGAGCACCGCCTGGTTCTGCAGGCCGTCATTCCGGTAAAAATAGGTATAGGCGCCTTCACGGAAAGGCGCGCTGTACTTCTCATAATTCCACAGCTCCGTCAGCCGCTCCCGCAGCGCGTCGCGGAACGGGATCTGCTCCAGGTAGCTATCCGTCACCCCGTTCTCCCGGCGCACCCAGTCCCTCGTCTCTTCCGACCGGTCGTCCTCCAGCCAGCGGTACGGATCCGGCACGCCGGTGCCGAAGAACTGATCCGTCTGGTTTACCGTCTTCGTATCAGGATAAGTGCCGGAGAAAAAGGACGGATGCTGCGCAAATGCGGAGGTCATAAGCAGGGAGCAGGAGATGGTGACAAAAATGTGTTTCATACAATAATGGTTTTACCCGGGTAAGATGTCAGGTAGTAAATGTTCCCGGGATTCTGCACCGAAAATAATATGCTTTGCCGAGAAAAGCCTTCCTTTCAGGTGCACAGGGAGGAAATTACCCCTTTTCAGGGGAGAACGTATACTTGTTGGCAGGCAGCATAGCCATTATACGCGCTTTCATTTTTCTAAAAAAATTTCCTTAAACTATAAAGAGCTTTCCGATAAGCTTAAAGAATTGGAAGCGCTGTATAACAAGCAGTTTAAAGACGCGTATGAAGCCATTCATTATCTGCTGTAAAAGGATCAGCAGGAAATGACATTTTGCAGGCGTAACCTGATTGGCTTCAGCAGGGATAGTCAAAATAAGCAGGAATAGAGTGTTAAATATTTAAACTGCCGTCCGGTAATTCCTTCCTTTTCCGGCAAACAATGGGAATTGGAGTTATTTTTGTAGATAACATCCAAACTTTCCTCTGCACTGAAGCGGTTTGTAAAAATAATGCGCGGTCTGGCCCTGGGCTTGCTCGGGCTTGTCATCGTGGTCATGGTGCTGGTGAACCTGTCGCCGGTGCAGCGTTTCCTGGCGCGGAAGACGGCGGAGATACTCTCGCAGCGGCTGCAGACCACAGTACACGTCAACGATGTACGCATAGACCTGCTTAATCACCTGGTGATCCGCGGGGTATATATAGAAGATCATGCGCGGGACACGCTGCTGTACGCCGGCGAGGCGGAGGTGCGGATCACCGACTGGTTCTTCCTCCGGCGGGGGGTGCCTGTGCTGACCTATATCGGGTTAAAGGATGCCTATGTGCACCTCTACCGCACGGCGCAGTCTGCAGCATGGAATTACGGATTTATCGAGGATGCATTTGCTGCCGGCCCTAAAGACACGGCGAAGACCGGCGGCGGCAATTTTGAAATAGACCTGAAGCAGGCAGCGCTGGACAACGTGCGGTTCCATATGGATGACGCGTGGGTCGGCAGCGATATAGATATAGACGTCGGACGGCTGCGGCTGCGGGCGAACGCGCTGGATATGACGCGGAAAAAGCTCGACGTCAGCCGTATTGCCGTCCGCGGCACCACGGTGTATGTCGGCAGCTACCCCTCCAGCAAGCTGCGGCGGCGACCGCCTTCCGCCGCTTCGAAAGCACCGGTCACAGACACCACACCTTTTAATCCCGGCAGGTGGGCGGTGCAGGTAAAAAGGCTGGCGCTGGACAACTGTGTGTTCCGGCTGAAGTCGGACGAGATGGCGCCCATGCCTGCGGCATTCGACCCGGCGCACATGGACATCAGGGATATTATCCTGCATGCACAGAACATCACGATAGACGGCGATACGATCCGCGGGCGCATTGCGAAGATGGCGGCGAAGGAACGTTCGGGGTTTGTGCTGCAGGAGTTCCGCGCGGATGTCACCGTTTCGCCCAACGCCTCCATCTGCGACCGCCTGTACATTCGTACCAATAACAGTAGTATCGGCGATTACTACGCCATGCATTACGACCGTTTCCCGGATTTCACGGATTACATATCCCGGGTGCGGATGACGGGCCGGCTGAAGGATGCGGTGGTGGACGCGCGGGATGTCGCCTATTTCGCACCGGCGCTCCGCGAGCTGCACCAGCCGGTGCTGCACATCAGCGGCGAGGTGGCGGGTACGGTGGACAAGCTCACCGGGAAGGACCTGGATATCACCGATGGTACTACTATCGTCAAGGGAAATATAGCGATGACCGGCCTGCCGGATATCAACACCACCTTCATAGATTTCCGCGAAGGCAGCGTACGTACCAGCGGGCTGTCCATCCTGCGCTATGCGCCTTCGCTCAGAGACAATCCCAATATAGACCTGGAGAAGCTGAGCTATGTCTATTTCCAGGGCGGCTTTACGGGGTATATCAACCGCTTTATCGCCAACGGCGTGCTGAACACCAACCTCGGCGTGGTGCGCTCCAGCGTGCAGCTGCTGCTGCCGCCGGGCAACGGCAACCCGGAGGTGTATGAAGGTTATGTGTCTACGGAAGGTCTGAACCTCGGTGCGCTGCTGCGGCAGCCTTATCTCGGCAGGGTGTCTTTATATGCGGCAGTGCAGGGCCGGGGCTTTGATCCGCATGCGGCCTCCCTGCGGCTGCGGGCGCGGGTGGCGCAGATAGAGCTGAACCGTTACAACTACCGCAACATCATCGCCGAGGGAACGCTGGGGCAGCGGAAATTCCGGGGTAATCTGCTGGTGGACGATCCCAACCTGGCGCTGGCATTTGACGGGGAAGTGGACTTCAGCGGGAAAAAGCGCCTCAGCTTCAATGCCCGCGCAAACCTGCTGCAGAGCGACCTGCGCGCGCTGAATCTTACGCGCGATTCTATACAGTTTACGGCGGACTTTGACCTGAACTGCACCGGCAGCAACCTCGATGATTTCTCCGGCTATGCCAAGCTGTTCAACATCAACCTGGTCCGCAACAACAACCGCGCGGACCTGGACTCCGTATATGTGCTGGCGACCGATGACAGCGGGCGGAAGACGCTGACCATCCAGAGCAACGACCTTACCGCTGCGCTCCGGGGAAAATACCAGCTGTCGAAGCTGGGGTACTCCGCGCAGTATTATCTCTACGGTTACCTGCCGAATTACATTCCCGCGCCGAAGGAAGAAGCGCCGGAGCAGGATATGGAGTTTGACATCGCCACGCGGCATGTGGATAAATTCCTCGCGGTGATGACGCCCCGGTTCCGCGGCTTTGACTTTTCTTCCCTGAACGGATCGCTGCATACCGGCTCGCAGCAGCTGACGCTGAATGCCGATATCCCCTACGGCATGATCTCTGATGTCAGCATATCGGACATCAGGCTGAGGGGGACGGGCAACTACCGTACGCTGAATATGACCGGGGAAGCCGGCAGGCTGGTGATCGGCGACACGCTGCTGAACATTTCTCTTAATGCCAATGCAGTGCTGGGCAATGATTCGCTGCAGTTCAACGTCACCACCGCCTCCCCGAATGCCTACGGGCAGGCAACCATCAACGGGGAGGCGTACGCCAGCGGGGATTCTCTTTACCTGACCTTCCGCCCTTCCGAGTTCTTCCTGAGCCAGCACCGCTGGGAGATACCGGGCGGCAACCGGATCGTCCTCGGCAGGAAGTACATAGACATCACCGGCCTGACCCTGCACTCCGGCCTGCAAAACATCGCCATAGCCAGCAACCGGGAAGACCAGTCGCTCGACATCACCCTGAAAGATATAGACCTGTCACAGCTCGCCACTGTCGGCGTTTTCTCAGGCTATGATCCCGACGGGCGCCTCGAGGGGAAGATCAATGTTGCGGATGTGTTCGGCGATGTGCTGGTGACCGGCAATGTGCAGGCGTGGGGTGTGCGGCTCGGGAAGGATACGATAGGAGAGATCAGGGCTGCAGGCAAATATAACATGGCCAGGAACTTCGCCGTGCTCCAGCCGCAGTCCGGCATCTTCCGCGGCGATGCGTCGCTGCTGGCGTCGGGGGCTTTCGGCGTGGACAGCACCAGCAATGCGCGGATGCGCGGACAGCTGCAGTTCAACAACACGCCACTGTCGTGGCTGTCGCCGGTGCTCCAGGATTATGTCAGCAACCTCGGCGGCGTGCTTAACGGCAATGTGCAGCTGAAGGGCGCCGCGTCGGCACCGGACGTGACCGGCGAGGTATCGCTGAGCCATGCATCGCTGCGGGTGGACTATCTCGGCACGAGCTACACGATACCGAGGGCCGACATCCGCATCAACAGCGGCGAGATCACCTTCGGCAATGTAATGCTGCAGGACCAGTACAGGAACGAAGCCGCGCTCACCGGCAGCGTCGAGCATGACCACCTGCGGGATTTCGTGCTGCGGCTGCGTATGACCTCGGACAAGTTCGAGGTGCTCAACTTAAAGGATTACGAGAGCCAGAATTTTTACGGCCACCTGATCGCCCGCGTGTCGTCCATGTCCGTGACAGGACCTGTTGATGATATACGGATGAACATCCAGGCCACGCCGGCTGCCGCCTCGCAGCTGTACCTGCCCATGAGCTCGGGCGGCGACGTCGGCACATACAGCTATGCCAGCTTCAAGACATACGGCACCTCGCAGACGCTGCCGGTGCGGAAGAGCAAAAATAAATTCACCATCAACATCAACGCGATGGCCACGCCCGACCTGACGATGACCATGATCCTCGATCCCGCCACGGGAGATGCGATCAACGCCACCGGCACCGGCAACGTATCGCTGGAGATCGGCACCGACCAGGACCTCGGGCTGCACGGCGTGTACCATATCGAGCAGGGGGATTACACCTTTACCTTCCGGCAGCTATTCTTCAGGAGAAAATTTATCATCAACGCCGGCAGCAGCATTACGTTCGGCGGCTCTCTGGACAAGACGGTGCTGGATGTGAACGCCACCTACCGCACGATGGCGCGCCTGTATGACCTGCTGAACGACATGGAGAAGCAGAGCCAGATCATCCCTGCCAACGAAATGGCGGATGCGAAGACGGCACAGAATGTGGACGTGATCCTGTTCATGAGAGGCTCGCTGGAAAAGCCCGACCTTACCTTCAAGCTGGAGATGCCGGAGAAGCGCTCGGTCGGCACCTACGCCTATACCAAGCTGGAACGCATCAACAGCAATGACCGCGAGCTGTTCGACCAGGTAGCCTCGCTGCTGCTGATCAACGCCTTCATCCCGCCGGAAGGGCTGATGGGCACTACGGCGCGCTCGGGCGCTATCAACAACATGAGCGAGATCATCTCCACAACGGCATCCTCGCAGCTTACGAATATCGTCAACAAGCTGCTGGGCGACCAGAGCCTGCAGATAGAGCTCAAGTACAAGAATTACAACCTCAGCGACGCCGCGCTCGCGGGCGGCATCAACAGGAACGAGTTCCGCTTCGGCGTGCGCCAGAACCTGTTTAAGGACCGGGTGATCGTGGAGGTGGGCAGCGCGTACGACTGGGGACGCCCTAACGCGAACAGCAATGCCACCAGCAACTTCAACCTGGCGGGCGACTTCCGCCTGCAGTTCCTGCTGACGGAGGACGGGCAGCTGCGCTCCAACCTGTTCCGCACCAGCAACTACGACGTGCTGATGGATAAAAACATCTCGCGCGCCGGGGCGGGCATCTCCTGGAGAAAGACATTCGACAATCTCGAAGAGCTGATCCGCAGCCCGAAATACATCCGTGAAAAGCAGCAGCGCGAAACGGAGAAAAAGGACACAGCCGGGAAGAGCGCCGTACGCTTTATTGCACCACCAGCTTCCGCTCAAAAAGATTACCGCCAATCATTACCCGGACCATATACATACCGGATGCCAGTCCAGGTACCCGGATCATGGTAACATTATTCCACGCTCCTGCCGCAAATCCCTGCCGGTACACCTGCCTGCCCATCAGATCCGATACCGAAACCTCCATGCTGCCTGCCGGCATGCTGCTCCAGGCGATGGCAACGTAGCCGCTCCGCGCGGGGTTGGGATAGATCTGGAAAAGCTGGTTGGGCAGCGTCCAGTCGAGGCGCTTCGTCGCACTGAAGTAGACCCGGCCGTTGTCCATCCGGTAGCGGACGCGGTAGTAGACAGGAGCACCGGCGGCGACAGCAGGCGTATCTGTATACAGGTACAAAGCATCCTGCTCCCTGCGCGCGGGCACCATGCTGATGACGGAGAAGGTCGTGCTGTCGTAAGAGCGCTCCAGCTCATATTGTACAGTCGCCGTGTCCGCCTTCGCCAGCCAGCGCAGACCGGCATGCAGGTCGCTGATCTTGTCGGCATACAGCGCTACGGCAGGCTCCGTAAGCGGGAACGCACCCAGCGGACCGCCGTCGTTGAACCACAGCTCCGAAAAACGCAGTAGCTTCAGCCCGGCATAATAGCCGTTATCATAAGGCACCCAGGAAATCTTCTGTGCGGGATAATAGGTGTACTGTCCCGACCTGTTATCATCCAGGCTGCCGTTCTCAAAAAACTTGTTGGCATCCGTGTACTGTGTGATCCCCAGCGAATAAGCATCTTCCGGTAAAGAGCAGGTGACGCAGGTCGTATCGGAGATCATCGTCACCACATCGCTGTCGGTGACGAAAAGGCGGACAGAAGCGCTGTCTGCATATGTCTGCGGACTGCTGAGCACAAAATTTACCGGGAAGAAATACTGCGAAGAGGGCTCATGGAAAAATGACCGGTGGCGATACAGGGTAACGCCCGCCCCGCCTGTCTCCTGTGTGCCCGGGTTGATCTGTGCCAGCCATTTGCCGTCTGCCGTGAAATCATTCCAGGTACCGGAGGAAAGATCAGCGGTAATGGTACCGGTACTTTTCCCTTCATAAACGGCATGTGCGCGATCGAAGATATGGATATCGTCCACGGCCACCCCTTCGAGGGTAACGCCGCTGTCCGTGATCAGCGCAAACCGCAGCCGCACGTTGTCCGCGGCCGGCAGCGGTATGGAAGCCACATGCCAGCGGGTGAAGTCCTGTACGCTCCATACATCGCGGTCGGCATTGTACCAGTTTGTCCCCTGCCCTGCGGCGCCCAGCCTTTGCCAGTCGCCGCCGTTCACCGAATATTCCACGAAGGCCGCATCACAGGGCTCGCCTTCGCAATGCTCCACATCCAGCGCAAGGCTGAAGCTGAGCATGGGATCGCGGAGGGAGGCAAGATCAAAGCAGGGCGAATACAGGTAGGAAGCTTCCGAGTTGTTGTAATAGCCGTCCAGGCTGGTCTTCCAGGCTTTCGTCCCGCTGGCGGCGCGTGATATCTTCACGCCGGCAGGGGTGCCGTATGCCCAGGAGCTGTTTTTACCGCCGGCATACCAGTACCCGTCGTGCTGCTCAAATTGCTCCAGGTAAGGGAAAGTGGTGATGAGCGGCTGGTTGCGGATGATAAAGCCGGAGATGCTGTCGTTGGCGGTGTATGTATCTCCCGCGGCTGCCAGCCATACGTCCAGCGTATGCGCGCCGTAGGCGGAAAGATCCGCCGGCTGCGGGAAGGTGAACAGCACGGTATCTTTGGGAGCAATGACCGGCAGCGTGGCCGTCTGTGTCACACCGCTGTCCAGGCGGTAAAACAGCGCGACATTATATTGAGGCTGGTTATACCCGTTGCGCACGACGATGCTCAGCGCCTCGCTGCCGCCCAGGCCGCACCCGGCAGGCGCAGGCGCGGCAATGCGTACCAGCTGCACATCGTTCATCACGGTATACAGCTTGACATCATCCAGCGTCAGTCCGTTACCATAGTCATTGGCAGCGATGACACTGGTATCATGCTGGCCGAAGCGCACCTGGAAGCTGGTGGAAAAGTCCTGCCCGCGCAGCCGCAACGCATCGGTCAGCGACAGCGATCCGGAATGTATGATCGTGCCGGCATCGCGGAGCGTATCATAGGCGTACAGCTCCGTCCACGGCTGCTGATCGCTGCCGCGCACCCATACCTGGTTACCGCTCGAAAACTTAGGCATGCCGTGCAGCTTATAGGAGAATTCCAGCCGCACCTCGTCGGCAAGCGTATCATAAATGGCAAGGTTAAACGTGCCGTCAAGATAGTTGGTATTGTCCGACACCTGCGTCCATGCGTCGAGGCTCGCCGAGCGGCTGCCCTGTATGACGATCTCCGGGCTGACGGCAAAGCGCAGGCGGCCGGTGTCGGTATCTTTTGAGAAATCCCAGTGCCCGTCCGGAGTGACGCCCATGGCGTCTGCAGACACACTTTCCGTACCTGCCGACTCAAACGTCTCCGTGAAACCGGCAAGAAGGCTGACAGTGTCATTCCGCAGCTGCCGTATGACGCTCCGGATGGTGTCGTTGACAGCTACAGGATCGGATGCAGCCAGGTTTTGCACCGCTGCCGTAATGCTGTAGCTGCCTGCAGCCGACAGGTCTATACCGGACACAGATACGGGCATGACGCTGTTCTCCGGCAGCAGGGTATGGAATTCCTGGGACTGCCATGCGCCGTTGTTAACCCGGTAAGCGATACGGAAATGGTTTACCGGCACATCATCGGCATTGCGTATCGCCAGCGTCAGCGTTTCGCCGGCGCTGAGCTGCGTGCTTGTGTACATCCGCCCGCTGCCCGGGCTGATGATCCGCTCTGCCATCAGGTCACCGTCGGAGATGCTACCTGCGCAGTCGCCGTCGTCCGGCCTGCGCTTTACCGCCAGGCTGCGCCAGCCCGGCGCGCCTTGTATCAGCGGGCGTACTGCCGCATAATAAAAGAGATTTGTAGCAAGTCCGCTGAACGTATAGCTGGTCGCTGCCACCGTATCCACCGCCCGCAGGTCCGTACCCCA
>Ga0206101_1000271_pt1 | contig 11573 bp, 9 predicted proteins | sample 1B0metagenome_FD_148613 | JGI IMG/M metagenome (GOLD analysis project Ga0206101, IMG submission 148613) | Enriched microbial communities from leaf-cutter ant dump, University of Wisconsin, Madison, United States - 1B0 | ecosystem: Environmental > Terrestrial > Nest > Insects nest > Nest dump... | reverse complement strand
CACGTCGAAGGTGACATACGGCCGCGCATGCCCCAGGTGCGACTCGCCCGATACCGTAGGGCCGCAGACATACAGGCCGGCGTGCCCCGGGACAAGCGGTTCGAACTTTTCTTTCTGTCGGGTGTACGAGTTATATAAATGCAGTTCCGGCATGCGTTAAAATTAGCGCAAAAATAGGGGAATACAGGGTTATTGCTGCGGCATGATCTCAAAAAGCGCGATCACCGGGTTGTGGTCGCTCAGCGCCGTGCGCGGCGAGCTGAAGCCGGCAATATGCAGCAGCTGCGGGTCGTAGAAGATATGGTCAATACGCAGCGTCGGGAACAGGCCGTTATACGTGCGCCCCAACCCGCGACCCTTCTGCGCGAACGCATCGAGCAGCTTCCCTTTCACCGTAGTGTACGTGTAAGACCCGGGCAGGTCGTTCAGGTCGCCGCAGATCAGCACCGGGTAAGGGCTGTCGCCGATGATCGCCGCCGCCGCCGCCGCCTGCATCGCCCGCTTCCGGTAGGCATCGTTGAAGCGCGCCGCATAGGAGCGCGACGTCTCTATCGGGATCTTCCGGTCGCTCATGTTGATCTCCTCCAGCAGCTTCTTGTCCTTGTCCTGGAGCAGAAAAGACTGCAGATGAATGAAATACGTCCGCAGCATCCGCTTCCCCGGCAGCTCCGCATCGCACTGCATCATGCGGATATTCTCTGCAAGCCGGATCTCCCGGAGGTTGTGCAGGGGATATTTGGAATAAAAGGCGGTGCCGACATAGATTTTAGTGCCGAGGGAGTTATCGTAGATAAACCGGTACTCCCGGAAGCCGCCCTCTTTCAGGAACCGCCTGCTGTGCGGCTTCATGGCGTTTTCCCAGTCGGTGTAGAACTCGGGCATGCAGAGGATGTCCGGGTTTTCCTCCCGGATCAGCGCCAGCATCCTGCCCGGCACCTCCTTGTCCGCCGGCCGGTCGTAGATGCCCAGCCCGTGCACATTCCACGTCATCACCTTCAGGAAGCCCGGCTTCGCCGACAGGTCATTCCTGCCGAAATAATGTATGCCGAACACGGAAAAGACAAGCCGGTGCAGCAATACCAGCACGGCAGCCGAAGCGAGGAACCGCCACTTCCGGCGGGTGCATAGCCAGAGCGCAACGAAGCAGACATTGCAGGCGATGGCGAACGGGGTGGTCAGGCTGAGCAGCGCGAGGTGCCTGACTTTCAGGGGACTTGTCACCGACGCGGCATAGCAAAGGCCCAGCCAGGCGATGGCCAGCAGGTTGACCAGGAACAGGGTGTAGCCGAGCAGGTTGCGGAGCAGGCCGGTCTTTTTTGTCATAACGTCTGGGGTTAACCGTTGTCGCCGCCCGCGCGCCGCAGCGCCTCCTTCTCCTCTTTTGTCAGCGACTCGTAGCCGTGCTGTCCGATCTTGTCCAGGAGCTCGTCAATCCGCCGCTGCGTAATGCCCTGCTTTGATTCGTGCATCCGTTGCAGCACCTCGTTGCGCCGGCGGTGCCGTTTCTCCCGCTGCTCCTCATCCGGCGTGAAGAGCCGCTCCATGCCGCCGTACAGGCGGTAGATCCATCTGCCGGGCCTGTACCCCGCGCGCAGCAGGCGGATATAAAGGTATCCCGCCAGTCCGCCGCCGGTGAGCATCAGCAGCGCCGGCGGCTGCAGGTTCGTGCGCAGGAGCAGCAGCACGGCGAAGATGCCGGCCAGCAACGGCAGGGAGACGCTGAAGGTAGGGTTGAGGTACAGCCGGTATTTCGGCGAAAGGGTCAGCGCCGCCACCGCCAGCGCCGTAACGCCGGCCTGCGCGCCGAGCACATAGGCCGTGTCGGGCACGGCGAAGGCAGGGATATATTGCCCCAGCAGGTACACAGCGCCGGCGGCAATCAGGCTGTACATAAACAGCGGGATGACCTCGCGGTGCCCGACCAGCATCTGCACGATGCCGCCGAAGCAGTACAGCCAGATCATGTTCGATACCCACTCCCAGAAGCCGTAGTGCGACCAGCCGTACGTCAGCAGCGTCCACGGCGCCGAGAGAAAGGCGTCCTTTGAAGGAAGGGCGATGTATGGGAGTATGGTATGCACGGCCTCCTCGAAGCGGTAGTGTCCGAACGCCTGAAAGCAGACGGCAGTGAACAGGAAGGCCACATAGCCCACGCCGCTGGCGATGATCAGCTGCAGCGCAGCATTGGTGCTGTAGCCGGGGAGAAAAGAAGAAGCGGATCGTTTGTATGCTGAGGTCATATCCTGTCTGAAATGATTAATAAAACCGGTTGCGTATATGCCTGTTCCAGATGCGCAGCAGCAGGAAGGCGAACAGCATCCCGCCCAGGTGCGCAAAATGCGCCACATTATCCCCCGCGGAATTGCGGATGCCGGCATACAGCTCGAAGATGGCGTAGATGGCGACAAAATATTTGGCCTTCACCGGCACGAAGAAATACAGGTAGATCAGCGTGTTCGGGAACAGATACCCGAAAGCGAACAGCACGCCGAACACCGCGCCCGAAGCGCCTACCGTGGCCTGGTCGTAAATGCCGGGAACATAGCTGCCGGCCTGCGTGTAGCCGTTGAGATAATCATTCACCCACACCACCGACTCGCGGCTGTAATGCATGTTGAACGGATCCTGGCTCCATCGCATCAGCAGGCCGTTGACCCGGCCGGGATCGTGCACATACTTGCCGACATGCTGCTGCAGGAACTGGTTGAACTGGTCGAGCGTGGGGTTCATCTGGTAGGTCATAAACGCCTTTTCCACGATGCTGAATTCATAATGCAGCACGGCCAGGTGGCAGATGGCGGCGCCGATGCCGCACACGAAATAGAAGATCAGGAACCGCCGCGGCCCCCAGATGTTCTCCAGGATGGAGCCGAACATCCACAGCGCGAACATGTTGGAGAAGATATGCAGCAGCGTCGTCTGCAGCATCCGCGGATCCGCGCTGCCGTGGAGGAACATATGGGTGATCAGCTGCCAGGAGCCGAAGTAGTGCGACTTCCAGTAATGCAGCCCGAGGTAGTCGGCAATGTCAATACCACGCGTCCCCAGGACGATCTGGAGCACAACTGCAAGCACATTGATGATGATGATATTCTTTACAACAGGCGGAAGTATCTGGAATCGCGTAGGCCTGAATTCTGTCATAAGATATGCTTTGAGCCAGGTGATTTTGAATAAGCTATGCCAAAAGTACCGGAAAAAAATCATTCCCCGTGCCGCCGCAGCCGCCAATAGCGTAGCTTTGCGGTCATAAACGAAGCGTGCCGGAGATGATAGCGATAGACCATGTACTGCTGAGCGACGAGGTGGTGCGGGAAGAATTTGTCTGCGACCTGAACAGCTGCAAGGGCGGCTGCTGTGTGGACGGCGACTGCGGCGCGCCGCTGACGGCGGAGGAGACCGGCGTGCTCGCGGAGATATATCCCAGGATAAGAGCCTACCTGCCCGAAGCCTATGCCGCCGAGATTGACCGCCAGGGCACGCATGTCATGGACGAAGAATTCGGCTACGTGACGCCCACCGTCAACGGCGCCATCTGCGCCTACGGCTATACCGACGAGGACGGCATCGTAAAATGCGGCATCGAAAAAGCCTGGCAGGACGGCGTCATCACCTTCCGGAAGCCCATCTCCTGCCATCTCTATCCCATCCGCATCAAAGAAGGCGACGGCTACGAGCTCGTCAACTACGAACCCCGCAAAAAGCTCTGCAAACCCGCCTGCAAGCTCGGCAAACAGCTCAAAGTCCCCGTCTATCGCTTTCTGAAGGCCCCGCTGATCCGCAAATACGGCGAAGAATTCTACGAAGCGCTGGAAGCAGCAGCGGCGAACGTTATGAATGATGGGCTATGAGCTATGAGTCCGGATTAGTGTTTTTGCTTTACAATTAACCCACAGCTCATAACCCATCTAAAGCTCCTTTCTGAGCCGCGCTACCGGAATATTCAGCTGCTCCCGGTATTTGGCTACCGTGCGCCTTGCGATGTTGTACCCTTTTTCCTGGAGCATATCGGTGAGCTTTTCGTCGGACCACGGGCGGCGTTTATCTTCGCTGCTGATGATGTCGGTGAGGATGCTTTTTACCTCGCGGGTGGAGACTTCCTCGCCGCTTTCCGTTTGCAGGGCTTCGGAGAAGAAGTATTTGAGCTTGTAGGTGCCGAACTCTGTCTGCACGAATTTGCTGTTGGCCACGCGTGAGACGGTGGAGATGTCCAGTCCGGTGAGCTGGGCGACGTCCTTGAGGATCATGGGCTTCAGCGTGGTGTCGTCACCGGTGAGGAAGAACTCCTGCTGCAGCGCCATGATCGCCTGCATGGTGTGGAGCAGCGTATGCTGCCGCTGCTTGATGGCGTCAATGAACCACTTGGCGGCGTCGAGCTTTTGCTTGATGAAGAGCAGCGCTTCCCGGTGCTGCTTGTTCTTTTTGTCGCTGCGGTCGTAAGCGCGCATCATCTCCCTGTAGCCTTCGGAGATCTTCAGCTCCGGCGCATTCTTGGCGTTCAGCGTCAGCTCCAGCTGGCCGTTGTTGTTGAAGATGAAGAAGTCGGGGATGATATAGCTCTCCGCCTTGTTGACCACCGCGAATGCCGATCCCGGCTTGGGGTTGAGGCGGATGATGAGGCTGATCACGTCCTTGATCTCGGCATCGGTCAGGCTCAGGTGGCGTTGTATCTTGTCGTAATGCTTCTTGATGAACTCGCTGAAATGCCGGTCAATGACCGCGATGGCGTTCTTTACCGCCTTTGTCTGCGGCGTGATGCGCCGGAGCTGCAGCAGCAGGCACTCCTGGAGCGTCCAGGCGCAGACGCCGGGCGGGTCGAACTGCTGTATCTTCCGGATGATGTCGTTGACCTCTTCGACGGTGGTGTAAATATTCTGCCCGAATGCGAGGTCGTCCACGATAGCGCCCGTCTCGCGGCGGAGGTAGCCGTCCTCATCTATGCTCCCGATGACCTGCCGCGCGATCTGCCGCGAACGCTCATCCAGGTCGAGCATGCCGAGCTGGTCCAGCAGGTAATCATGGAAGCTCGTCTCCACCCGCACCGGAACGGTCTGCCGCTCCGTATCCCCGCCGTAATACTCGTCCCTCGTCCCGTAATCCCCGCCATCCTCATCGTCGCGCTGCAGGAAGTCGTCAATGTCCACCTTGTCGGCCGTATCGCTGCTCAGCTCTTCGTTTTCCGGGTCATACTCATCGTCCTTATCCTGCAGGCCGTATTCATCCTGCTCATAATCACCGCTTTCGGAGCTGTACTCCAGCGCGGGGTTTTCCTCTATCTCTTCCTTGATGCGCTCCTCGAGGTTGGCAGTCGGCACCTGCAGCAGCTTCATCAGCTGGATCTGCTGCGGGGACAGCTTTTGTAATAACCTCTGTTGTTGCGACTGTCTGAGCATCTTACGGCACCGCTATTGCTGCAAAAATAGCGGATACAGGCAACAATACGGCCAGCTGCGGAAGGCTTTTTCTTTCATGGCCTTTTCTTTTATTCAAACATCCTTCGTATATTTCTGGCAGGATGCAAATGACGGTAACGGTATGAGCAAGCGGCCATATATTTCACCTTCTTTTTCTTATGTCCCTCTCGAGGAAACGCTGGAACTGCTGCCCAAGCGGCAGCAGCTGTTCATCGGCATCCCGCGGGAGACGTCTTTCCAGGAAAACCGCGTGGCGCTTACTCCCGAGGCTGTCTCCGTGCTGGTCAACAACGGCCATGAGGTGCTGGTGGAGCATGCCGCGGGGGAAGGCTCTTTCTATTTCGACAGCGACTACAGCGAGGCCGGTGCGCGTATCGTGTACGAAAAGGCGGAGGTGTACAAGGCTACCATGATCATCAAGTCCGCCCCGATATCCGCGGAGGAAGTATGCCTGCTGCAGCCCAACCAGGTCATCATCTCCCCGATCCATCTCCCTTTTCTCAAGGCGGAGATGATGGCGCAGCTGATGCATAAGAAGATCATTGCCATTGCATTTGAATCCATCAAGGACGACTCCGGCACGTACCCGATCGTCCGCTCCATGAGCGAGATCGCCGGCAGCAGCGCGATCCTGACGGCCGCCAAGTACCTGAGCAACGTGCACAACGGCAAGGGCATCCTGCTCGGCGGCATCTCCGGCGTGCCGCCGGCGCGCGTGCTGATCATCGGCGCGGGCATCGTAGGAGAATTTGCCGCGCGCACCGCCCTCGGCCTGGGCGCGTCGGTCAAGATATTCGACAACTCCATCTACCGCCTCATGCGGCTGCAGAACAACGTGGGCCGGCGCCTGTTCACCTCCGTGCTGGAGCCGGTGACGCTGGCCGAGGAGCTGTGTAACGCCGACGTGGCCGTAGGCGCGCCGAAGCCGGTCAACGGCATCACGCCGATGATGGTGACGGAAGAGATGGTGCGCAATATGAAGGCGGGCTCCGTGATCGTAGACGTGAGCATTGACCGCGGCGGGTGCTTCGAGACCTCCCATGTGACCTCCCACGAGGATCCCGTGTTTAAAAAATACGACGTTATCCATTATTGCGTTCCCAACATCGCCTCCGGCGTGTCGCGTACCGCCTCACGGGCTATCAGCAACGTGCTGATGCCGATCGTGCTGCAATGCGGGGAGATGAGCGGCGCGGAAGGGCTGATACAGGCCAAAAGTGGCATACGCAAAGGCGTGTACCTCTACAAAGGCTGCGTGACCAACCCCTCGCTGGCAAAACGCTTTTCACTCAAATACACCGACCTCGACCTGCTGCTGGCTACCCAGAGCTGATCTGCTATAACCCATACCCCATCGAGATATATGCCGAACAACAGAATGAACAAGACCATTGCAGGCTACCATCTGCTGATGATCCTTTCTGCCGTTGACTTCCGCGTAGGTGCCGCGGAAGATAAGATCATACGCGCGTACCTTGTCCAGGAATTTCCCTTTCACGTCAACCTCGACCGGGAAATGGAGGTTATCAGCAGCTTGCTGCCCGACGAGTGGGAAGGACACTTCCTGAAGGCCATGGACGACTTCTACGACGACGCGACGGAGGCGGAGCGCCGCAGCCTGCTGAACTTCGCCATCCGGCTTACCAAGGCCGACAATGTGATCACGCGTGAGGAGAACCGTTATCTGAATATGTTATTTGAAGCCTGGGAGCCGGCGTAAGCGTACCTTTGCGCTGCACCCGAAATGAACGCGCTGTATAAAATCGCACTTGCCGGTAATCCCAACAGCGGGAAGACCTCGCTGTTCAACGTCCTCACTGGCCTGCACCAGAAGGTGGGCAATTTCCCTGGCGTCACTGTGGACAGGAAGACCGGCACCATGCAGCTGCCGGACCAGCGGATGGCGCTCGTCACCGACCTGCCCGGCACGTACAGCCTGTACCCCCGCGCAGCAGACGAGCGCGTGGCCTGCGAGGTGCTCGTCAACCCACGCCACCCCGATCATCCCGACCTTGTCGTCGTCATCGCCGACGCCGCCAGCCTGGAGCGCAACCTGCTGTTCTGCTCCCAGGTGATGGACATGCAGCTGCCGGTGATCATCGCGCTTACGATGACGGACATCGCCCGGCAGAAGGGTATCATCATAGATACGAAAGCGCTGGAAAAGCAGATGGGCGTGCCTGTGGTGGCCGTCAACCCGCGGCGTAACAAAGGCATTGCAGCGCTGAAGAAGGTCATCGCCGGCATGGATCGCCGTGCGGCGGATACCGCGGCGGGTGCAGACTTCGCCGGCATCAGGGCATTAACGGGCGACTGGATCGCGGAGGTGCGGCGTATCAGCGGCGCGGGCAGCGACTATGGCGCGCTGCATATCGCCTGCAGCCACGGGGATTTCCCCGGCCTCAACGGGGAGCAGCGGACGGCGATAGCGGCGTTGCTGAAAACGCACAGATTCCACAAGGCGGCAGTGCAGGCGCGCGAGATCACGGAGCGCTACCGGAAGATCGGCGGCATCGTCCGCGCGTGTGTGACGGCAGACAGCCCGCAGCGGCGCATGCAGCTCAACGACCGGATAGACCGGGTGCTGCTGCATCCGGTGTGGGGATACCTGGTGCTGCTTTTGGTGCTGCTGCTCATGTTCCAGGCGATCTTCTGGCTGGCGCAGTACCCGATGGACTGGATAGACCGCGGCTTCGGCCTGCTGGGCGCCTGGCTGGGCGGCGCGCTGCCGGATGGCGTGCTCAGCGACCTGCTGGTGAACGGGCTGCTGGCGGGGATCGGCGGCATCGTCATCTTCATCCCGCAGATCATGATCCTCTTCGGGCTGATCACCCTGCTGGAAGACACGGGCTATATGGCGCGCATCTCGTTCCTCACCGACCGCCTCATGCGCAGCGCAGGGCTGAACGGCCGCTCCGTCATGCCCCTGATCAGCGGGCTGGCATGCGCGATACCGGCGGTGATGGCCGCACGCACGATACAGAACCGCAGGGAACGGCTCATCACCATCATGGTGACGCCGCTGATGAGCTGCGCCGCAAGGCTGCCGGTGTACACCATCCTGATCGCCCTCGTGATCCCGCAGCGGACGGTGCTGGGCATTTTCAGCCTGCAGGGACTGGTGCTGATGGGCATGTACCTCCTCGGCGCCGTCATGGCGCTGGCGGCGGCAAAGGTGATGCATTTGGTGGTGAAGGCAAGAGAACATTCCTTCTTCATCATGGAGCTGCCCGTCTACCGCATGCCCCGCTGGAAGAATGCCGCGACGACGATGGTGGAAAAGGCAAGGATATTCGTCACCGACGCCGGCAAGGTCATCCTCGTCATCTCCCTGCTGCTCTGGGCGCTCGCCAGCTTCGGGCCGCCGGGCAGCATGCAGCCGGTGCGGGAGAAATATGCGCAGCTCCGGCTGCAATACCCGGAAAAAGCAGCGCAGCTGGACCGGCAGCAGCAGTCCGAAGCGCTGGAGCACTCCTTCGCCGGCATGCTCGGCCACGCTATCGAGCCGGCGATACGCCCGCTCGGCTACGACTGGAAGATCGGCATCGCGCTGGTCACCTCGTTTGCCGCCCGCGAGGTGTTCGTCGGCACCATGGCCACGCTCTACAGCGTCGGCGACGACGAAAGCCAGGGCGTCACCGTCCGCGAGAAGATGCGCGCCGCCGTCCGCGCCGACGGCACACCCGTGTACACGCTGGCCACAGGCCTGTCGCTGCTCCTCTTTTACGCATTTGCCATGCAATGCATGAGCACGCTCGCCATCGTCAGGCGCGAGACCGGCAGCTGGAAATACCCGCTCATCCAGTTCTCGTACATGTTCCTGCTGGCCTACGGCAGCGCGCTGCTGGCGTACTGGTTATGTTCGTGACAGGGTTGAACTGTAGTTAAATGCTGATCCCTGGCGGATATCAGCGGTGGCCGCCCGAATAAAAAGAGGGTGTACCGGACTTGATACACCCTCTTGCAATAGTATTTTACCTGCTTACTTTTTTACAAACGTACCGGCATAGGTACGGCCACGCTCGTCGGTCGCCTTGACAAAGTAGATGCCGCCGGCCAGCGTTTCCGTATCAAGAGATACGTTTGTTCCGCCTGTATTTTTGCTGAATACCAGCCCGCCTGCCATATTGTATACTGCTACATTCCTGCAGGCCGCTTCCAGCGCTATGGTAAGGACCGCGCCGGCCGGATTGGGATACAGCCTGATGCCGGCGCTGCCGGCCACATCGCGTACCGCCGTGCCTTCCTGCCTGCCGAAAGCAAGAAAGAACGGGCTGCCGCCGACGCTGATGCTGTCTATGAGCGCATAGGTGTCGGCATCGAAAATGCTTACCGAATCGGCAAAGTGATGTACGCACCATATTTCGGGCCTGTCCGGATGCCGGTACAGACCGGTTGTAGTCATAGTGACATTGGCGGAGTCGATCAATGTCTTGCCCGACAGCTGGTACACTTTGATATTCCCTGTGGCGGCTACAAAAAGTTTGCTGTCGTCCGCGCTCAGCTCAAAGGTATTGGGACTTTCCGGGAAATCCATGGAATCGGTGAGCACCTTGTTTACAGCATCAATAATATAGATCCTGTTGGTAATTCCGGAGGAGGCATAAGCCTTTGTGCCGTCCGACGAAAGTTTCACGCTGTTGATATTTCCCCCTATCGCAAAAGTGTCGCCGGCCGTCAGGCCGCCGGTATAATCCACTACGATCACCGGATCGCCGCTTATCCATACCTCTTTCGACAAAGGCCGCTCGGCTACCCGCGAGTGGTACCGGCCCGCCAGGGGCAGGCTGTCTATGAGCGTTTTGCTGGCGGTATTAAACCGGCAGAGCGTCCCGTTTGTCCTGAGCCCGAACATGGTATCATCCGACTGCCGGCCGGTAAAATAGCTGATATCAATGTCCATGGAGTCGGTTACGGAAAAATCGTCGGCGCTGATGTACCTGAGCTTCCCGTCATTGGTGGCAAACAGCTTCCCGTCCCTTGAGTTGGCTACGGAGCCGAAAAGGCTGGCGCCGGTACCTGCAACGCTGTCGTAAGCGGTGCCGTTTATCCCGGTAAGCGGGTTACCGCTGCAGATAATGGGCTGAGCGATACCCGGAGCGCTGATCAATGTCAGCGATAGCATGGTAAATAATCTTTTCATAAGCTGTGTTTCAGGCAAAAGTACTACAATTGCGAAGCAGGAATTATACGTGATCAGGGGTATTTTTATCTGCCTGCCATACGAATATCTCCTTGCCGGCATAGCATATTACATATGGAAAGAGCATGAATCATAATTCAGGCTTACTTTTGCAGCCTTATTATCCTGATACCGTTTATGCTTTCTGCCAATGAAATACGCAGCCGGTTCCTGGATTTCTTCCGGGAGAAAGGCCATCATATTGTCCCTTCTGCGCCCGTTGTGGTGAAGAATGATCCCACGCTGCTGTTCACCAATGCGGGGATGAACCAGTTCAAGGACTATTTTCTCGGCAATAAAAAGCCGCCGTACACCCGCGTTGCGGACACGCAGAAATGCCTGCGCGTGAGCGGCAAGCATAACGATCTCGAGGAGGTGGGCGTAGATACCTATCACCACACGATGTTCGAGATGCTGGGCAACTGGAGCTTCGGCGATTATTTCAAGAAAGAGGCCATCGCCTGGAGCTGGGAGCTGCTGACAGAGGTGTTCCGTATCCCCGAAGACCGCCTGTACGTGACCTTTTTTGAAGGAGACGAACGCGAGCAGCTGCCGCGCGATACGGAAGCCTACGAATGCTGGCGGCAGCATGTCAGCGCCGGCCGCATCCTGCCGGGAAATAAAAAGGACAACTTCTGGGAGATGGGCGATACCGGCCCCTGCGGGCCGTGCTCGGAGATACACGTGGACTGCCGCAGCGAGGAAGAGCGGAAAGCGGTGGACGGCAAGACGCTGGTCAACGCAGATCATCCGCAGGTGATCGAGATATGGAACAACGTGTTCATGCAGTTCAACCGTATGAAGGACGGCACGCTCGAGCCGCTGCCGGCGCAGCATGTGGACACGGGCATGGGGCTGGAGCGGCTGGTGCGGGTGCTGCAGGGGAAGCAGAGCAATTATGATACCGACCTGTTCACCGGCACGATCGCTGCCACAGAGGCGATCACGGGAAAGAAATACGACTATGGCGACAGCAA
>Ga0206101_1000268_pt1 | contig 11729 bp, 6 predicted proteins | sample 1B0metagenome_FD_148613 | JGI IMG/M metagenome (GOLD analysis project Ga0206101, IMG submission 148613) | Enriched microbial communities from leaf-cutter ant dump, University of Wisconsin, Madison, United States - 1B0 | ecosystem: Environmental > Terrestrial > Nest > Insects nest > Nest dump... | reverse complement strand
CAACGAGCAAGGACGACTCCTTAACAGTCGGCCCTAAAGGGCAAGTCCTTGCTCTTATGTTGTTTGACTGACATTCACTCTTCAGGGATTGCTCCTGATGCCCAGACCCTTTAGGTGAATGGTCTACGACCGATGCTTCTTAACCCCAGGCTCTAATACTTCCTGATGAATGAATGCCAAACTGAACAACATAAACCAGCCGAGGATTGTTTGAACGTAATGAGAACTATCTGGCCAGATAGTTCTCATGAAGTGAGTTCCGCAGGCATGTTGTCAGGCTTGGCGATGAGGTCATAAAGAAGCGCGTCTTGTTTGTGGCTTTTGTGTACCTTTTGCCACCAAAAGGTACGTGGGGATTTGGTTTTTTGGAAAAGAACAATTTTCTTCGCTTGTAGCAATCCACTATATGGACTCTTACAAGGGAAGAAGTGCGAATGCATTAGAGGTAAAAGATTTTAATAACCAGGGTGTTAGGCCTAGTAAATCTGATACATAATGATTCGCACTTTCTTGCGATAAACTTCCCCATTACCAAAGTGGAGCTGTCAGGAATCGAACCTGAAGACGTTGCCGTGAGGCGCAGCCTGACCATCCAGTCCTTGGGCTATCTTCATGCTTGCCAAAGCATCTGGAGTCCCAATCCAGCCTAGTCGCTAGAAACTAGGAAAGTTGTAGGTGGCTAGCCTACTCCCTGTGCGCCTCGTGGGCAATCCAGCCCGAGAGGGCAAGGATTGCGAGGGTAGCGAAGCCGCGCCAGAAGAACTCCCATTGCGGGGAGAACCCAGGCGCGAGCCCGAGAGCTGCGATCAGAGCGCCAAGCACGAGGCCGGCGACGAACGCAGCCACGAGCGCGATCACGCGCACGGTGCGGTTGGACTGCGCCGCGACCACGAGACCGCCAATCGCTGCCGCCAGCAACGCCGCCGTCACGACACCAATCCAGGTGTCAGCATCGAGCGAATCCTCGCGGATCTCGCACGACGCGCGGCCGTCGGGGTAAACGAGGTCGAGCTGTTCGAGCTCATCCTCGCCGAGCCGGCTCTCGAGCTGGCACGACGTCTTCACGTCGTCGCTCGGGCCGACCCACCCGTCGGTGGCGTCAGCGACCGCAGCAAGGTCGCCCAGGGTGGGGTCGTTGGGCACGACAACCCCGTCGAGGTGGAGGGTCCACCCCAACATCACCGCGATGACAGCCGCAGCCGCCACCCCGATCGCCCAGCCGATAAGGTTACGCCAGTTCATCTTACCTCCGAGGTATCGATCAGGCGGCGCGCCTGTTGCGAGGGACTTCCCCGCGATGTGCCATACCCCGAAAGGTGCAGCAGTGAACGCATTAACGGTGGGAATAAATGCGCTCAATTGCTGCACCCTGTTAAGAAAGATGAACAACCTTAAAATTTTGGCAATAGGATTTATCGCTAATACTACTACTTACCTATCAATGATTAAAAACCATCAAAAGTAGTAGCTTTTTACCAAATTCGACTGACTAACTTACCCTGTCTTTCGTCATCCTCGGGCTTGACCCGGGGATCCAGAACAAAACGCACCTGGATTCCTGCCCTGCCTACCGGCAGGCAGGCTTCGCAGGAATGACGAGAAAAAATAGGCTGCAATCAATAATTAGCAAAAAGCTACTACCTAAACTAGGCAGTAGCGTGTATTTAACTAATTTCAAGTTTCCACCTCTACTCTGTATAAGTAATTGGCTTAACAGGTATTTCCACCGTTATGCCCACACTCATAAGTCAAATAGAGACCATTGTGTATATTAGCAGAAACTAGCTAATTTGTCAATATATTATGCTTATGCTAAGCTGCTGTAACGCTGGTTTGAGCTGCCTCTAGCGCTTCTGCGTATCTGGCGGCTTCGATCATCTCGACAGCTATGTTGGCTGCTAGGGTGCCAACAGCACCGCCTATCAGCATGGCTTTGGCATCATCAACAATCGGTTTGCGAGCCCGTTCAATCTGCTCATCAAATGATGTTCTGAGAGCATCCGCTGCGGACATAACATTGTCGCCACTTCGCTCTAGTTCCGTGCGCAGATTACCATTTGCCCGGGCTGCTGCCTCCTGAACTACATCCTGATTAGCATCGGTGTTAGTCCGTCCAAGTTTGTCCAACATAAAGCCGCCTACCACAGTCGCGCCAGCCCCACTGATCAGAAAAGCAGTTGCACCCGTTAGTGCTCCTTTTACAAAGCCTGATTTTTCAGCAAACCAAGTGGCAATTTTGCCGCGTTGCGGCCTCTCGCGAGCCATTTCTTCGGCGTTTATGCGCTCTATGTCATGTTTTCGCTCGATGATTCGGCTAGTAACGGTCGCTCTACGCTCTTCGGCAGACATGCTGATAGTTTCGCGCCTAAGACCATCTTTCAGGTCTACAGCCATACGACCAAACGCTTGATTAAACTCTTTGCGCCTCTTGCCAGAACGAACTAAATCCCAGAAATTTGGATTTATTCGTCGCTCATACATTCGAGCCACATCATAGGTTTCTGGCGTTAAATTTCTAGATATAGCTGTATCGCTCAAGTTATTCTCCTGATTTAAAAATTATTATAATACTTTTATTTAACAGATGCAATATCTTATATCACTTCATTGACTTTTTTTATATTATATGATAATATTTTAAAGATACATTGTAACCAAGTAACCAAAATAAGGAATAAATATGTCAGAACAAGCAGAAGTCCAGCCAAAATTTCAAGAGATGTTTGAAAGCGGCAAATTTGAAAAAGTAGATGATTTTGACAGTATAGAGAAACAGTCATTACACGCAGGTGAAGGGTTTTATATAGACACCGACCAACCCCTTGTAAAAACGCCTAGATTTAATGTTGTTGCAGCCATAACAACCGGAGAGAATGATGACAACTCTTTCCTGGTGCTTGATATTCGCAAATCTCGCCCACTTAATATACTTAGAAGAACAGTAGCTCATGGTGGTGACGAAACAAGATATCCATTTGGAAAGCAGACGGAGCGACGATCAGCACATAGCTTCGGATCAGATGTAGATTTTATATTGGTAGGGGCAAACTTTAATCCAGAAGGACGCACAAAAGCCTATAAGGCAATTAGGCAAGGGAAAGAAAATGGATTTGTAGTAGGACGACGACACTTTAGAGATAGATTTATATATCATGAACATGGCACTTCTCGCGAGCATTTTAAAATTGGGTTCGATGATGACGGGAAACTTTATATCAAGGATGTAGGGTCACGAAAAGGAACCAAAGTTAAAGCTAATGAGGACCAAAATGCAACCTGGGCTAATCTAAGCCCTGAACAACGCAATCGTCGCATCGAAAGAATGCGACAGAGAGAACACGAGCAACAAGTAGCAGCCCGTAAAGCTCTTGAAGAAAAACGACAGAAAGAACAGGCGCGTCTTAGAGAAGCACGCGAACGACAAGAAGCAATACGTGAACAACTACGCCAAGAACAAGCTCGTAAAGCAGCTGAGCAAGAGGCCAGGAGAAAAGCTGCTGAGGGACAAGAAGCGCGACGGCGCGAACGACAAACTGAGCAAGACGCTACTAGAGATAGGCAGCGAGGAACAGACGGCAATACGCGATCATCACACGATTGGCGCGCAGAAGAAGCAGCAGCCAGGCGTAGGGCTGATGCCATCAAAAACCCCCAGGCTGCAGCCGATGAATACAGAAGACTACTAGAAGAACAGGCGCAGGAAAAGAAAAGAGAAATCTTAAGAGAGATCCAAGATCTAGGCATAGAAGCACGCTTGCGTGGACCTGTACAGATGCTCGCGTTTGACCACCAGGAGGTTCCTATCAGACAGATTGCTGTTGTGGTAGATAACGTAATGTCATTACGCGAGGAAGGCCTTAGTGATACAAAGATTTACCGAAGACTACAGAGACAATTTCATCCTGATATGAACGACGGTGAAGATGTTGCTTCTAAAATGATAGAAGCTATTTACGATAAAGATCGCAAACAAATCGCAATACATTAGTCTTCTCTTCTACCTAGCATACTTGCTCATTACAATTATTTATGAGGGCAAGCAGATGATACCTCGCTTTGGTTTTATAATTTAAGAAGCTGGATGATTCCGGCGATAAAAATGTATAGGATCAGTATCTTCATCAAATTCAGATCCACTCCTAAAGAACTCTACGCGGCGCAGAAAATTTTCTATATGCCATCTTAAGTGAGCTTCTGATGATTTCTTTGCTTCAGCTAAATTTTTACCTGAACCAAAGTATGCAATCGAAGACAGCGCAATATCTAGCGCCAGAACCTGAAAACGGTCTACCACATCATCCCCTAACCCTCGTACAGATTCGTAGCCTGAGAGCAAAGCCCCTAGCTCCCCATCAGACACTCTGCTGTTTGTTCTCATCCAGACAATGTCATACATAGGATCACCTGCTGCAGCATTATCCCAATCAATTATGCCTGAAACGTAGTCACCCTTTTTGCCAGCGCCAATAAATATGTGCTCAGGTTTTAAATCTCCATGCAATAATGACCCGCTGTGTTGATCTACAAGCTTTGCTCGTTGAGCGGCTGCAGAAAGAGCAAAATCCAATACTTCTTCGCTTATGCCAAATGACTTTATTACATCATGAACAACCTTATAATGTTCTGTGTCCGCAAACCCTTTTATTTTATCTGTAAAAGAGGGATTGTCTTGATCGCTAAATGTTATAGGGCCATGTCCATTAGCAGGAATATTATGTAGGTTAGCAATGGTAGCACCTGCTTTCCAAAAATTAGCTTCTGTCCTAGCGCCATGTTTTCTATCATCTAATGAATAACCCTTTAGCCTATCTTGGACTACGATTGACCTAGTGCGGGCATCAGGCATATCCTCCTTCCTAAAGGTTTTAAGCGCAATAGTATGAGGAACTGGTACACCAGCCTCTTCGCAGCGATCTAATACAGCTTGTTGCCTGCGAGCTATGTCAGGGCTTTTATCCTGTAGCCTAATGATAAGCTGTCTGTCGTCATCGCCTTGAGCAAAATAGACCCTGTTAACTTCTCCCTCCCCCGCCCTTTGAACATGCGATATGTCTAATCCCAACTCTGCACTAACTAGCCGTGTAACATTAAAAACTTCAGTTCGTTCAGCAGGTCCTGGATCTATAGTGTCAGTACCACCCATATGCATTCTCCCAAGTCTTAAGAGGTGCTTCTTCTAGCCCTATAATCCTCTAGAGCTGATTTGACATTGCTCCAATCGGTTACAACTATCTGTTCACCGTCTTGGCCTGGTTCTGGAGGAGCGTAATGATAGTCGTCTTTCTTAAAACCTGCAAACAGCATTATTCTTCCGAAGATCTCGTGCGCGTCATTAGTTGAAGGACTTGAATTTCTAATCATTCTGTAGAATCCTTGAACCATGTTACCAAAATCGCCCTGGTTTGAATCTGTTATTCGCTCATATTTACTAATTTTACCTAGGAGCTCATCTGTAGTTTTTTCGCGAATCTCTGCGTTAATTGCAGGATCCTCAAAGGCGCCTTCGTTATAAGCCGGCTTACCTGTCAATACCTCAATGATAAATCGTCGAGGCGAAGAATCTGTCCGAGTAGCAACACGGCCAATGACTGAGTTATTAGGCTTACTACCATCCCCCCTAATCCAAGATAATTTCTCACCTATTACTAAATCTTCTCCGCTAGTCTTCGGCGTGTAGCCACCTATTAATGCGTAACCTTCGGCTGTAAATCCCATATTCCAGCCTGAAGTATACATACGAGTAAACATATCGTTAAACCAGTTCCAGTTTGGATTAGTCTCAGGGGTGCCCATGCGACCATTCCTCATCATAAGCAACATAAAGTCATCCATCCGACGTCGTAAGAATAGCATGTCGTTCTTCATCATGGTCTTAGGGTCACGGTCTTGTATACCTTGAACTGCGTCTAGGTGTGGCTCATTGTCTAATTTCTTAATAAGATTTGATACAGTACGCTTACTAACTCTGACAAGATCGGCGTCCTCACTTTCAATGTATAAAGGACCAGCTTGGGAAGGCCTGATCAAGGAACGTAATAAAGTCAAATCAGTGATAACTTTTCGTGCCTGACCTACATTTGCTTTAGATTTAGGGAATTCAACATCAACGATATTTATTTGCCAGTTTTTGCCTGCCGCAGCTTGCTCACTCTTAAATCGTTCGATTTCTGCAACTGTTCCGTCTGCTGTCGTACCTACTGCTCTGTTAACAATAACATTTATTTCATATATAGATGGATCTAGCTCATTTCCGCCTGAATCTTGCTGACCTACGTACTGTTCAAGCGCATTATAAATAGCCGCCTCTTCCAAGTGAGCGGGTATGTTTATAGCAACACGAGTATTCAATTTCATCTCCGGTAACTTAGAGTCTTTCAGCAGGTCTTCGAGGTACTTGAAATACTCAGGATCAGTTTTTCGAATATCGTCTATATATTTAGACACTACTTCACGTTCTCTATCTAGGTCACGTTCTACTGGGCTTCCATCCTGTTCTACCCATATATATTTGTCATCAGCAGTTTTAATTTTTTTGCGCGTTTGAATCAATTCCGGATTAGCAGCCAGCCATTGAACATATGTTTCAGGGGTTTCAGCGCCATAGTACGCAGGATTAACTTCAGGGGGTACAGATTGACCACGTTTATTTTCCAGACCGGCACGTGGTACGAATGGCATGAAGATGCCATCTGGAGGCAGACCGCCACCGGTTGGTATCGGGATGGCTTCTGGGGTTTCAAACTCTAGATTGTAAATGGCGCCATCAATCTTTCCGCCAGTTGTAATGGTGTCTTCAACAGAAGGCATACCACCACCCACATGCGTAGCTAGCGGACGGATTTCGGTAACACCATACTGGTTTACGCCGCGGACTTCAGCCACCTCGCCAAAACGACCCTTAAGGAAAGCGTGGCCATTTTGGTCAACACCAAATAGAGCTGCTGCCGGGTGATCGTGAGGTATGACGATTTCACCGTTTGCAGGATTAATATCAAACACAAATGGAGTAGACTGGGTACCATCAGAAGCAGATAAGAAGTACTTTAGCTTGCCTTCGGCTGCTAGCGCATGAGCGGCGGCCATTTGATCACCCTGCCAAGAACCATGCTCTGTCATGGCAGCCATACTTAGCTTGTAGCCTTCAGCATCTACACCGGTACCGCCAGCACCCCAGTGAGCACGAAGTTCGTTATGGTCAAAGATAGGTGCTGGCGTATCATTCCCATACCATAAGTTACGGTGCACGTTAGTAACAAGATCCGGGTGATTATGGACAAAGTCTGCATCACTAACAATCCTGGTTGTGGTCTCGGTAGTATCGAAAGTTACTATGTCTTTATTGACTTTAATACCAGCAGCTTCAAGCTGCGCAATACCCGCATCTGTAAACCTACGTGATTCATCTACGTCGATATTTTCAATAACTGTATGACCTTTGTGGTCGACAAGATTCATAACGTGATGCTCGCTATCAATCTCAAATTTGTAACCTTCAGGCAAACCTTTAGTCTGGGTAATCCAGCCAGTGCTTTGATCGTGAAGCTTATCAAAACGAGCTAATTCATCAGCATTTAAGTACTCACCTGAACCGGAATGACTATGATGCGCGAAAGGATTATCAATGATGCCATTAAGCAAAGATTCACTAGTTGCACCTTTGTTGACACCAATAGCTGACTCTATCAAGCCCTGTTGAGCCGGATTAACAAGGGATGAGATTTCTTCGACAACTGTACCGATTGCCACACCAAAGATTGCCGCATTACGAGCTGCCTTGAGTGCGCGCATTCGACGCAGGTCTTTAAATGTATCAACCTTAGATTCAATATCTGTACCCATATCCTGAGCAATCAGCAGGTGTAGACCAGTAACAGCATTTTCAACAGTCGTAGTACCGTTACCAATATTAACTTCAAGATCAGGATTAGCTGCAGCGATACGATCTAGAGCAACTTGTGCTTCGGCGATTGCGATATCGAGTGCTAAACGTTCTGACTCAACTGTTTCAGCGCTCGTGTAGCTAAGCAAGTCCATGTTGTATACATCGGACGCATTGGTGGCAGTACGAGCTTGGGATAGTGCAAGTAATGCCATATTGAACGAATCCTGATCGACATCAGTGCGGATACCTTCTGTAGGATTGCCGTTGTTAAATATAATTCCATTTAAAGTATCTGTTAGGTTGTTAGCGCTTACCGTTTCGATACGGGATTGTTCGATTTCGGCACGACGAGTGCCCTCAAAAGTTTCACCCATTGCGGCCTGGCGACTATGTTGACGGTATTCCTGATGGAACATACGTCGCTCACGGCCAGCAGCCCATACGGCGGCACCGGCACCAACGGTACCAATACGCAGACCAGAACTTACAAGCTTTCTACCAAAGACCTTACCAACCGTCATAGCAATAGAAGCTGCCGTTGCAACCGTGCCTTCATTAACGAGTAGATCTGTAGAGCGGCCACGCATGAAACCTGCAACTCGCTCAAGCCGATCATGCTGAATCTCTCCCCTAACACCAGTACGAGCAATATCAACATAAACCTTCATGTCCTCTACCAGACGATCAGTACTGGTGCCTGTCTCATCAGCTGCAAGTTTAACCCTATCAGCTACCTGCCGAAGGTTCTCTGCATACATCATACCTTCGGCAACAATTTCTGGATGCTCACGACTAACACGTTCCAATACCCTATTACGCGCCTCAATAAAGCTCGCATCATCAGCAAAATTGCCAGCTACAAGCTCCCGAACAAGACCTTTTATCTCCTGTTCAACGGCACGATATTCAGCACGCTCGCTAATATTCGTCTTCTGCTCACCATGATGAAGAACTGCTCTATCAAGTTCATGCGAAAAACGGCTTATCAATGCTTGGTCTTCAGCTTGAGCGGCTGCTTCACTGACCCCTTTAGGAGCCATAATTGAGCCAACTCCACCACGAGCTTCTCGCATTTCACGGATAGCATTATCATGTTCTTGACGACGTACATGTTCGCGTCCTATGTTACCCGTCCATACCTGGTGCCAAGTTTCAGTCGGATTAGTTATTGCATGCCCTACACTTCTCGACGCAACAGTTGCTACTCTCTTGATACGCTGCCAACCTTTTTTGGCGAAGTTAGCATCCTGATCAACTTCAGGCAAGTTGTCTAAGTTGATAGTTCGCTGTGTCCTGTCGGCTATGCGCTCATCAGCAACTTGCCAAGCCATAGCATTCACACCATCCTTGCTGACAATATGCAGCTCTAATGGTTGATCAGCTTCATGACCTTCTATAGGTTCACGTTCTTCGACTGGTGTGGTAGGTTCTTCCATTTTGATCCCTAGTTATTTCTAATTTGAACCCAGGTAAGCAGCCCTAAAATGAACTAATGCGGCTGTTACGACTTCTTTAAGGTTGCTAACATTCTTTGATACAAACTCTTGTACTTTCTTTTCATTATCTTGCTTGAGCAGTTCTTCAAACTCTTCTAGCTTCTTACCTGGAATCTCTGCTACGATTGCTGCTTTAATCTGATCTTCGGCACGCTGTACAAGGTTATCTACAAGCTTCGTGTGAACTTCAGCATCTAGATAATCAACTCCTTTTTCTGCAAGAAGTTGCTCGATAAACTCCCGTAGGTTGGATTGAGAATTATGCTTTGTCATTGTGTAATCCTTTGCTTTTGTTTATTTTTTGTTTTATGACAGTACTAATGTAGCAGTTTTTTGACCAAAAGTCAATAAGCTAAAGCACTTTTTTGCATAATAGCCAATTAGGCAATTTATCAGTTCAAAAACATATGCGCTCATAATGAGCGCATATGGAATTCAAGTTTTTTTATTTATGTTATTTCTTAAGTAGGTCTTTGATCAGGTTGCGGCGGCTTTGGATGTAAACCCGAGCTGCGCCGAACATAAAGCCTGTGCCGCCAACGGCTGCTGCTAGCTGGCCGGCACCAGTCCTAGGCAATACTGCTGGCATCTGAGGTTGTTCCTCGGCTGGCTTACAATCTTTGTGATCCTTTGGCAGGTTTTTGTCGTAAGGACATGGCTCTTCCGGCTTCTTACAATCAGGACTATCTTTTGGTAGCTCTGGGTTGTACGGGCAAACCTCTGGCTTACAGTTCGGATCATCCTTTGGCAAGCTAGGATTGTAAGGGCAGACCGGCTCTTCGGTAACTGTAATCTTTACCTTACACGCATCTGTTACAGGAGTCGTGCCGGCTGCAGTCTTTACAGTAACTGTCGCCGTGTAACTACCCGCCTTTTGGTAGGTGTGCTTTACATTGTTGTTGGTTGATGTAACATTCTGGCTACCATCACCGAAAGCAAATGTGTAGCTTTCGATCTGAGTGTTTTCGACAGCTGCCGTTGCAGTCAAAGTAACTTCAAGAGGTGCTTGGCCATTGGCTGGAGTAGCAGTAAGTTGCTTACAAACAAAGCTTGGTACCTTTTCGGTAACTTTTACGTTAACCGAACACTTATCGCTAACTGCGGTTGTGCCAACATTGGTCTGGACACGTACGGTTGCTACGAAGTTACCAGTCTTGGCGTAGTCGTGTGTAGCACTTGGGCTTGCAGTCTGTGCAGTCTCGCCATCGCCAAAGTTCCAGATATACTGCTGGATAACTGCACCGTTAGATGCGCTGGCAGCTGCTGTAAAGACTACTCTAAATGGGAGCTTTTCATCGGCATCGGTCGTTGCAACACTAAGTTGGTCACAAGAGAACTTAGGCTCTTCTGGCTTACAAGTATTACTCCAGGCATCATCTTCTTTAGGATCAAGACCTTCACCGGTGCCTTCCGGGTCAGCTACAGCTACGTTCTGGAATTTCTTAGGGTTGTTTTCGCTACAAGCTGGTAATTCAACCTGTGTAGCTGTTGGCATTTTTGCCCTGAAGGTAAACTCGGCGGTTTTCTTGCTAACTGTAAGTGATGGGATAGTGATGCCGTTAGCAAAGAAGTTATTATCATCACTTCGCAGTGCACCATCTAGCCTTAACGTGTTATCAACGTAAGTGATACCAGCTGGTAGACGATCCTTAACTACAACATTCTTTAGATCTCGCTCACCAGTGTTAGTAACTAGCACTCTGTACTCGATTTCTTCGCCTGGCTTGGTAGCAACATTCTCTGTCCAGGCATCGTTGGTGCCGGCTTTTCGAACCTGTTTAATAATTGTGAAGTTTGGTTTCTTTGGTTCTACATGAGCATCATCGCACTTCTCACCTGCTTCGCTAGTCTTGATACAAGCAATGTTACGAACTGGTTTGTCAGTGTTGTATTTGACCCAAATGTCGATTTTTACCTCGGCACCAGGTTTGAGCACACCAACCCAACCATAGCTACCATCCTGAGCCCGGCCAACATTGCCAGTCTTAACAATCTTCAGATTTTCTTTAACCTGATACGTACCCTTAACAAAAGTTGTGCCGGCTGGAATTTTGTCATAAACATAACCACTGATATCAACATTGCCGGTATTAGAAGCCTGAGTAATGAAGCGAACAGTATCGCCAGGGTTGACCTTTACCTTCTCTACACCGAAGAAATAGGCAAGATCAGTAGAGGATTTTAGATCGGTTGTGACCTTTTTTTGGATAACTTGAGCTGGCTTTTTCGGCTCCACCCAAGCATCATCACACTTCTTGCCGGCAGGTTTGTTGGAGATACAGGCGATGTTTCTTACTTTCTTGTCGGTGTTGTACTTTATCCAGATGTCTAGCTTTACTTCTTGGCCTGGC
>Ga0206101_1000267_pt1 | contig 11761 bp, 6 predicted proteins | sample 1B0metagenome_FD_148613 | JGI IMG/M metagenome (GOLD analysis project Ga0206101, IMG submission 148613) | Enriched microbial communities from leaf-cutter ant dump, University of Wisconsin, Madison, United States - 1B0 | ecosystem: Environmental > Terrestrial > Nest > Insects nest > Nest dump... | reverse complement strand
GACCGAGCGCGCGAGGAGGAGGAAGACCGTGATGGATGACGCGCCCCAGAGCAGGACGAGCGTGCGATCCAGTGGAGCCATCCCACGTCCCACCGCGGACATGGATCTCTCGATGAGCCCCACGACGCCCTCGACGGCGGAGCCCTCCACCAACATGGGGGAGACCGAGACTGCTGATAGGGCGACGGCTGACTCTCCCTGGCTGGTGGACGATGGCGCGCTCGGGGTGAGGATGATCCCGATCGGCGCCACCACCGACAGCGCGATCGCGGCCATCCAGATCCCCCTGCGGGGGGCCCGCCAGAGCGCGACGGCCCGCTCCAGCAGGAGGGCGACCAGCGATACGGCGCCGCCCAACAGCATGGCGTAGAGCATCCAGAGGGCGATCATCGCTCCTCCTCGTCCTCGTCCGCCAGCCGCTCGTGGAGCTGGCGTCGCATCCGCCGGATCTGCTCCGCGCTCAACCCGTGGTCATCCACCAGCCGGGTGAGGAGTAGCTCCGGCGATCCATGAAAGAGGCGGTCCACCAGCCGGGCGACGGCACTACGCTCGGCGACCCTCCGCGCCACGAGGGGGAAGTAGCGGTGTGCCTTCCCCTCCTCCTCGTGCCGCACGAACCCCTTCGCCTCGAGGTTGCGGAGGATGGTGAGTACGGTGGTATAGGCCAGCTCCGCGGGGAGCCGTTCGCGTACCTCGGTTACCGTCCCCGATTCCAGCTCCCAGAGCACCTCCATGACGTCCAGCTCGCGCTCGGCGAAGAGCACATCCTCGTCATCCATGGGAATCATGGTAGCCTCGCGGTTTGGGGGATCTACTATCGCCATAGTAGACGATAGCACGGGGAGCGGGGCACGTCAACTATTCAGACAGTAGATGACCCCCAGGGGCGGTTGGACGCTGTTCAGCGCGCGGTCACGGAGCGCCCGCTCACCGCGCGGCCTATCCGCCTGGCCACCCACCGCGCGGCCACGTAGCTCGCCGTGACCGACATGATGTCCACCAGGGCGAATCCCCAGCTCTCGCCGAGCTCGCCATTCACGTAGGCGGAGCCGATCCCCAGGAGCAGGACCGCTATCGCGGTGAACGGCCCGGGCCGACTGCTTCTGTAGGTCAGGAAGCCGAGTAGCAGGCCAGCGACTATCGGGATCATCTCATGCACGGACACGCTCCCATCGTGACTGTTTGCAAGGCGTGGTTGGTGTGCTCACTTCCTTGTCTTGAGGCCGATCGTATAGCCGTCGGTGACCCCGGGCTCCTTGTGGCGCACGGAGATCCAGTAGGAGCCGGGATATAGCTTCCGCACGATACGGGCGTTGGTGGCTCGCCCCAGGTCATCGTCCCACGCGACCACCGCGCCGGGATCGTTGGGACCGTACAGAGTCATCACCGTGTCGGTGGGGCCCTCGGTGGTGATGATGTGCGTGGCAGGCACGGGCACGTCGAAGTGATAGGTGTCCACCTCTCCGCCCGCCGACCTGTCCACCGCCACCCGGGGTCCGCCCACCTGCAACTCCACCGTGCCGGACGCGGAGGCGGGATACTGATCCCGCATGAACTCCCTGTCGAGAGGGGAGAGCGCGGTGTTCCAGCCTATGGAGTAGCTGCCAACCGTCAGCGAGTCCGGGATGGCGTACTGCATGATGGACGTGGGGTCGAACTCGGTGTGGTTGGTGCTGTCCTCGCTGTACACCTGGAAGAGGTTGAAGTCGGTGTCCGCGTGCGACCAACCCTGCTGTGCGTAGTACGCATACACCTTGGGCTTGTCCCACGGGATCTGCCCCTGCGCCGCGGGGTTCTGGTGTTCGTGGATCATCCCGAGCGCGTGGCCGAACTCGTGGCGCACCACGCGTCGGTACTCGGTGATGGAGGTGTTCGCCTCCAGCCAGCCGTAGTTCATGGTCGGTTGCGAGGAACTCACGGTCAGCGCGTCGGTACCGACGGTGGACCAGGAGAACCCCTTCTCCGCGAAGCTGATCCGGATCTCCGCCGCGCCGGAGTTCACGAAGTCGAGTTTGAGGTTGGCCACCTGCTCCCACTCCTTCGCGATCACGGCCACCTTCTCCCGGACCTCGGTGGGGCCGTCCATGAAGGCCACGCGCAGCTTTCGCCCATTCTGCCAGAGCTTCCTGATCTCCACGGCGGCACGCGCGACCGTGACGCCACCGGGGATCGCGAGGGGGCGCGCGACGCCCCACCTCCGCGTCAGGGGAAGGATCCGGACGTTGTCCACCCGCTCGGTGGAGGCCACCTGATCACTCGCGGAGCGTACCGGCGGACGGTTGCCCAGCCCTGGGTGCCAGTCCGTGCAGATCTTGTAGGTGCGTGGCATGGGAGGTGGTGTGTGGACGTGTTCAGAGGACGCGCACGGAGCGCACGGCGACGCTGGGACTGGTGAGCACCAGCTCCCTCAGCGGCATCGCCGTCAGCGCCAGGTCGCGCGGGGGAGTGGTGACGGTGTGTACGACCGCCACGAGCAGCATGACGTTGTTCGCGCCGGGCGCCATGAGGGAGGTGGGGAGGTCGAAGGTCGCGACTCCCGCGGTCATCGCATCCAGCGTCTGACCGGCCAGCGTCACGCCACGCGAGGTGGTGGCGGTGCCGCGGACGAAGGCCCAGTCGGCGCCCGTGGAGAGCGAGGTCTTTCCGTCCGCCGCGTTGAGCACCTGATTCACCGCATCAACCCATGGGACATCCGTGGAGGGCCAAGTGGTGGGGTCCTCCCAACGCGCGACGGTGGCGGTTCGACGCTTCGTCCAGCGCAGCAGGGTGACCCGCACGTTGGCGCCGTCCACCGTTTCGGAACCACGATGGTGAACGACGACATTCACCCGCCACGCCCTGCGGCGCATGGAGCAGGACACGCGGTTGGCCGCGCCTTCGGGGAGTTCGGGGTAGTGCTCGTACAGATCCGCCTCATCCGGATCTCCCGGACCCCACGGCTCCGCCCTCGCGTGCGCGCCGGTCATGTGCGCGCGCCAGAAGGCGGGCGTGATGCGTACCCGGTCGAAGGCGGGGTTGGGGGGCGCCGCCGGTATGTGGACGGTGGGCGCGCCGTGGTCCCTCAGTATCTCGCTGAAGTAGGCGTCCCATACGCCGTTGGCGACGATGCGCGGGTCACCCGTGCTGGATCGGAGCACGGCCTGGAAGCGGCGCAGCGCGGCCCGGTTTACCGCCGAGTTGCGATCCCACGGCAGGGAGCCTGGCGCCGCGATCGGGAAGGGCGTCTCGTGCAGCCGAACGTCCGGACTGCCATGCCAGGAGCGTGGGGTGGAGAGGTCGCGCGCCGTCTCGCTCGCGCGTAGTGGCGTGGCCGCCGGTCCGCCCACACGATGACGCAGGTCGTCGTCGTGCGCGCGGAGATAGTTGAGCTCCCGGACTGTGGTCTCGTCCAGCCGTACCTCCCAGATGCCACGCGACGCTATGGCCGCGCGGAGGAGCACGAGGTCGCCATCGCGGAAGAGCTGTAGGTCTTCCACCGTCGCCTCGGGCAGCCCGTTCACCCGCTGCGTCCAGTCCCAGTGCGGCGCGTCCGGCGTGGGGAAGGAGCGCCTGCCATGCCATACCCCCACCGTCGTCCCCACCCATACTTCGTCCGGTGTGTCCGGGTCGCGGGCGAGGGCGGTGACGGCCGCTGGCACCGCGTCGCGCAATCCCGTCGCATGCCACTCACTCGTGCCGTCGAACCACCAGAGCGTATCCACGTCGCTCCTGGTGTCGTGCCCCACCGTTCCGACGTAGAGCGCACCACGCGCACCACGCTGAACAGGCGGGGTGCCGGGATCCATGTCGGGGAGGAGATCGGTCCAGACGGGAGAATCCAGCAGCGAGGGTGGCGCGGTGGAGGAGCGCTTCTTCCTCTTCCCGGTCCGGGCGGGACGGGAGACATTCTCCACCGTCGCGCTCCACGTACCGGGGCCACCGCCGTTGTGCGAGCCGGGCACGCGAGCGAGCCGGACTATCCCCTGGTCCTGGAGCACCCATGCCACGTCCGGGCTCTGCCAGCGGCAGATCGTCACCCGGTCACCCAGGTCGTCCTGAACCGATGGGTCCGCGGGGAGGGGATCGGTGCCGGACGGCAGGGTTACCCAGCTGACCCCGAAGTCATCGGAGTACCAGGGCCGGCAGGTGCCTACCAGAAGCTGCGGGATCGGCACCGCCGCAGCCGGCGCTGGCGGCGTACGCACACCGGCGACGGACGCGGGCATGGAGTAGAAGGCGGCCGCGTCCCGCTCGGTGGCGTCTATAGCGCCTCCACGAACGAGCGGACCGGTGCCAGCGCTGTTGTGGTTCCGCCAGCTCCCGGTCACGTACTGGGCGAGGTACTGCGACGGGTTGAGCGGGTTCATGGCCACCCCACCACCATCGCCCTTGTACACCATCCGCCAGACACCGGTGGAGACCCGCTCCACCGTGCCGTTGTCCTGCAGGCCGACGACGATGTTCCCCTCGCATCGCGGGTTCCCCGCCATGAAGTTGGACTCGCAGACGGAGAGCCCCTCGTTCCGCGAGTAGAACCCGGCCGCGTTCGCTGGCCGATCGGAGCGGAACACACCACCGTCGCAACCGGTCCAGAGGCGCGCCCCACCGTTGCTGTAGACCAGGTCGTGCACATCCGGGTGGACACCCACGCCTATGTGGGTCCACGCGGTGGGGTGCCCGAAGGTGAGCTTTCCGGCGTTGCCAGGGTCGGCCGCGACATCCCCCACCACGATGGAGGCGTTGTACTCGCCCAGCGCGCCGTCGCGCGTGGGGAGTTCGATCCAGCTCCCGGCGAGCGCCACCCGCTCCGGAGTGGAGGGGTGGGCGGCGATGGCGATGTCGTAGAAGCCCTGGTCGCGCAGGATGTTCGGGACGCCTATCACCGAATGCGCCACCGGCGGTGCCGTGGCCGGAGGCGCGGGACGGGGCGGATTGGTGACGCGGAAGAGCCCAGCATTGAACGGATCCGTCGCGCCCCGGTCATTGAGCACCCAGATGCATGGCGCGGGTGTGGTTGCCGCGAGCGTGGCGCGTCGGTCTGCGTAGTCGTAATCGGCGCCTCCATCCACCGCGACCTTCACGAAGTCGGTCGCGTCGGCGTCGCGTACCCAGAGTCCGTGGTCCGGCGAGCCGCTCATCCACACCCACATCCTGGCGGGGGTGGCGCCGTCGGCGGCGGTCCAGAGCAGGTCGGTACACGCCCCCTCGAAGCTGTTGAAGGGCGCGCCAGCGGGCCGCGTCCAACTCACGTCCGGTCCCCCGACAGCGGGACGCTCCCACAGCCCTGTCCGCGTCGCGGCGGTCACCGTCCCTCCCCCAGCCTGTCGCGCGATCCTGTAGACACCGGTGTTGACGAGTTCCGGCGCCTCGCGAACCCACGGGTCTGGAAGCGCGGACTTGGCTGGGTGCACGCCGACGAGGATGCCGATCCCCGCCTCTGGGGCGCCGGGAGAGCCGACGTAGTCACGCATCACCTCGCCTGTGCCGACGAAGACGGTATCCTCCCCCTCGGCGGCTCCCCAATCCACATGGATGGCGCCGCATGCGTTGCGCTGCGCCGGGCGCATGATGCCGGCTGTGTTGGTGGCCGCCAGTCCGCCAAGCGACCTCCAGTGCGCGCCACCGTCGCTGGAGTACCAGACACCGCCGTTGGCCGACGCGGCGTAGACACGCTCGCCATCGGGGTGTACCGCGAGCATGTTCACGCGTCCACTGACGCGCGGTCGCCCATCCGCCTGCCCGCCCAGCAGCGTCACAGGACCGAGCGGCTGCCAGAGGTACTCGCTTCCGTTGACCGGCGCCCTGAGTGCGCCTCCAGGGGCGCGCGGGAGTGGGGGTGTGGCGCGGCTGGTGCGGAGCGCTTCCACCAACGAGGTGCCCAGGCCGCGCCGCGCGGACCATGCCGCCCGGCCGGCCGGGTCGTCGTGCCGCTCCCCACGCGGCCGCCATGTTGGCCAGTCGTAGCGACTCATGGCTCCCCCTCACCCTGCGTGGGAGCGACGCGGATCCACCCCTCCCGGAACTCGGCGGGCGCGTCCGGTAGGAGGGCCGTCTGGGTGGCCGCCAGGATCGCGTCCGTGCGCCAGGTGGCGGGAGTGTCACGCCAGAGGAAGTTCTGGTCCTTGCCGAAGACGGAGACTTTGGGGAGCCGGACCTGCTGCTCCGGATCGAGGTCGGTCTCCACCAGCACCGGTCCGGTACGCAGGGAGGGTGCGAGCGCGGCCAGCCCAGGCGCGACCCAATCGCGGGCGAGCGCTATGGATTCGCGCGGGAGCAGGCCGGAGGTGAGGGTGGCCTTCCCCGCCGGGTGCATGAGGATGGTGAGCGTGACCGTCTGGCCCACATGCAGCCGGAGGGTGTCGTCGGTGTCGCCCGCCGCGATGTACGGATGCACGATCGGGTCGGCGGCGGGCTCTCCATTCGCCTGGTTGTAGAGCCCGAGCTGTCCCCGGTTGCGCCCCCCCTCGCGCGCCATCGCGGCGATGGCCCGGTCCACCAGCCGGACGCGGGAGAAGTCGTCGTCCACGAAGAAGCCGAGTACTCCGTCGTCGGTGCGGGTCACCTCGCCCAGGCGGACCGGGAAGGCATAGCCCGCGAGCCGTTCCTCCGCCGCTGCCCAGTTCGCCGCGGCCACCGGATCGGAGAGATCAACGTCGTCCGGGGGCATCAGCTCCAGGCGTAGCTGCGCCCGCACGACCGCGATCGGGTGACCCACCAGCCCCGCGACATGCTCGCTCCCCATCGCGGCAAAGCTGTCCATGGCCCAGGTGGTGGTATCCACGGCGCGGAGGAAGGCGGAGAGGGCGGACTCGCGTGGCGAGTCCGGGTCGAGTGGGGCGCCACCCCTGGCGCGGGCGTCGGCCGCCACCAGCCCGGCTGCCAGCCTCCCGAGCGGCTCCTGGGAGGGGGTGAGACCATACAGCGGGCCCGAGTCGGCCGGTCCCTCGCGCCCCGCGGCGATCTCCCACATCACCCCGCCGCTCACGGCCTCGTGTAGGAGTTCGCCAATCGGCGCGCCATCCGCGCCGAAGAGCTCCACGCTCTCGTCCAGATGATCGGGCATGATGAAGCCGGCCACGGGGTTCACCTGGAGCGCGGGTTCGATCTGGTCCACCCGCGCGTCCACCCCGATGACCGCCACCGGCGTGGAGGCGTCCACCAACCGTAGCTGCCAGCGGGCCGGACGCAGCAGCCTTGGTGGCATGGCGAGCAGCCCGGGCGCTCCATCCACCGAGGCGCGCGCGGGGGTCGCGACGGTGCCGAGCGGCACCTCGAGCGTGCGTCCGAACGCGTCGAGCAGGCGGGCGCGGGTGAGCTTGGTGGTGCCAGCCAGGAGCGCGGCGGGCGGGGATGACGGCGCGGGGTGCGCGTCGTTGCCGGCCGCGCTGTGCAACCCGTCGGCGGAGGTGAACCCGAGTAGCTGGGTACGCACGCCGTCCAGCGCCGCCGTCACCACATCCAGCTCCTGCACGGCATCGTCGAGCGTCTCGAGCGCCGCCTGGATGTCGTCGTCCACGATCCCCGTGCCCGTCTCATCGCGGGCGCGTTCCGCCGCGAGCCAGTCGTTCACCGCGCTGTGCAACGTGCTGGCGGCCCCGGTGGTGAGGATGGAGCGGCCGCGGAGGGTGACGCTCCCTCCCTCCACACCCACGCGCGGCGGCTCCAGCTCCATCGCGCCGAGCTCCCAGCCATCCAGCGAGGCCGGGTCGAGGCCATTCACCTCCAGCTCCCACTCGAGCCAGAGAGGGATCCACGGCTGCGCCCAGGTTGTGACCGCGACCGGGTCCGGGTCGGCACCGTGATAGAGCGAGTAGCGCATCAGCTCATCCGTCACCAGTGCCTGTTGCTGCCTGGTGCCCACCATCACGCGTGGCGCGGCAGCGGCCCCGGGTGGGGCGCTTCCGGGCGCGTTCATGGTCGCGGCGAAGGCGAGCGTGGTCCCGTCGTAGGTGCCATCGAGGCCGAAGCGGAGAGTGGCCTCCCCCCTCAGCCGACTCAGGTAGGCGGGACGGACGCTCGCGGAAGGGGCGACCGCGCGGGCGATCCAGTCCGTATGGTACGGGTCGTGGACCACCGCCTCCCGCGCCAACGCCAGTAGCTCCGGGGGTACAGCGCCATTCCCCAGCGAGCGGATGAAGCGCCCCTCGGGCACCACCCCTTCAATGCCGGTGATCACGTGCGTGGGCCACCGGCAGGTGAGCATCCCATCCGCGGAGCTACGCCCGTCGCCGCCATGGCGGAGCGACCTGGTAGCACCACGGATCCCGACCACGGGGTCGGACGGGAAGGAGAAGGGAGGAGCAGGCCGGTCCACCACGCGGGCCTCGGTGGGGGTGAGCACGTCGTCCACCCGTGACCGCGCGAGATCGTTGATGACGGTAGCGGTGGCCTGGATGAGGGTGGGGCGCGCCTGGGCGGAGTAGGTGAGCCGGGCATCAATCATCGCCTCACGCCGCTGGGCGGCGGCCCGGCCATACACCGGCCCTTGCGGCGCCGGCGGATCCATCCGCTTCCGCGTCATCTCCCTATCCATCGCGTACCGCTTCCCGCGCCCCACATCCAGCCCACCCACGCCGCCCGTCTGTACCCGTTGCAGGAAGCGATCGGTGCCGGCGATACCGCCGGGGAGACGGGAGAAGCCACCCAGGTGCTCGTGTTCCTCCGCCGCCACCACGCCATCCGGCGACCCTATCCCGGACAGCTTCTGCCCGGTGAAGGCGGCCAGGAGACGCTCGGCGGCGCGACGCTCCTCCAGCGAGTCGGAAGGCTCCGAGGTGAACGCGGCCAGTACGTCGTCACCGTGCGCGCCGTGCGCCACGCGGAGGGAGGTTGGCGCCGGGCGGCGGTCCGGGGTGGGCTTGCCGGTGACCGGCACTCCATAGACGGAGCCATGCAGCAGCGAGGAGCGTAGCTGCCAGGGCGGCTGGGTGTACCGATCCACCGATCCAGCGGCGAACACAGAGGACGCCACGAGCGCCGCCTTCGACATGAAGGTGGCATCCATGGGGACGTAGGCGCTCGCTGTACTCGCCGCCGCCCGCGGCGCCGCATCCGAGGGTGCGGCGCTCCTCGCCTGGCTGGCGGCGGCGGAGACCCGCGCCGTGGTCCACCGGTCGCCGCTGGTGAGTCCCAGCGCCTTCCGTAGCCCCGCGGCCGCCTCGTCCTTCCGCTGGGCGGTCGTGGCGTCCCCCCAATCGCTGAGTGTCCTCCAGCGCAGCCGACCGAGCAGTTCGTCCAGGTTGTCCTTGCTCCGCGCCGCGTCGAGCGGGTCGCGGGAGGGGTCGCTCCACCAGCCGGCCACGACGTACGCCGCGCACCCCTGGTCCACCCCTTTCGGTGCCACGGTCGCCACGTCGTCCAACGGGTCGTGGAAGGCGAAACGGTTGAGCACCGCGTCATAGGCAGCCGACCAGGAGACCGAACCACCCACGGTCCCGGTGAGCTGGTCGGGAGGGATCGTCGTCCCCATGGCGTGCACCTCCTCCGGCACCGCCCCACCCTCCGTCCAGCTCGCCAGCGGGACGGCGATGGCGCGATCCGCCTCCAGCACCCAGCCAGTTACCACGGGGTCCGTGCCACCCTTGGGGAGCAGGATGCGGAGCACGACCCACCTGTCCGGGAGCGGTGGGAGGGCGAGTCGGTTGCCCGTACCGCCCGTGGCGTCGTCCAGCCGACCGCGCAGTAGTGCGTCGGGCATGGCCCAGTGCAGGTGCACGCCAGCGGGACGGGGTTTCCCTTCCGCGAACGGTTCGGGCATCCCCTCCTCCGCCCCGGTGGCCTGCGCACCACGCTCACCCGCGACCAGCATCGGCAGCCGGACCATGGGCTCATCCCCGTCCACCGGCACGTAGAGCGCCTGCACATCCACCGGCACGAGCAGCCGCGGATCGCGCAGCAGCCTGGAGTCCCAGGTGGCGAGTTCACCCAGCTCCATCCTGGCCCTGTCCGCGGCCAGGAAGCGCTTGCTCCGGATGACCTCGCGGATCGCATCGGGGGAGAGTCGCGTCGGGTCGGTCATGGTCTCACCTGCGTGGTGGCGCGCTGTACGACCTGCTTCCAGTCGCCGAGCGCGATGGTCACCCTGAACTGCGCGAGGTCGTAGTACCTGATCCCTCCCCCCGCGGTGAGGTCGTCCGGATCACCGAAGACCTGTCGGTAGGGGAAGCGGAGCATCTGGAGGGCGAATTCGTTGGGTTCCAGCGAGCCACCCGAGTTGGGTGCCCTGGACGCGAGACGATCGCGCAGCGTCCGGAGGTCTATCACCCCCGGCGCGCCCCGCCTGAATGGCACCGCGACCGAGTTCCCGGAGGTGATGCTGTCCACCGGCGCGACGGGAAGCCCGGTGTCGCAGTCCCGCAGCTTCACCCTGGCGGTCAACTGGGAGGGTGGCGCCCCCTCGTCGTACCTGATGCCGAACTGGATCCCCTGGCGGGGCTCCTCGATGTGTACCACCTCCGGCACGCCGTCGAAGAGCACCAGGAGCACGGCGGGGGCGAGCCGCTCCATGCGGAGCACCTTGAGCCTCTCCGCGCTCGACTCCGCCTCGGTGGTGAGCGCGTCGTCGGCGACCACGTCGCGGGAGTAGGCGCGCACGTGCATGTTGGGCCACCCTGACACCGCGCGCGACCGGAGCAGGAAGCCGGTGATCGTCCCACCCGCGCCGCTCAGCCTCTCCTCGCCGTCGGGGCGGCGCACCGTCCGCTCCGTCTCGTCCACCTCATCGCGGATGTGCGGGTAGACGCTCTCCAACTGAGCGCGATCGGCGGTGCTGGTGGTGCCCACGCTCAGCGCGCCCTGCACCAGCGCGTCGGTCCACGCCCGGTCCATGTAGAAGAAGCGGATGGACTCCAGCGGGATGAGGGTGGAGTCGGGGATCAGGTAGCTGAAGGGCACGCCATGCAGCAGGCGCAGCCTGGCCAGGAAGCGCCTCAGCTCCCCGGGGACCACGTGGTCGCCGTCGTCCGGGTCATGGTCGGTGACGAGGGTGGCGTACTTGCCAGCCAGCGCGGCTATGGAGGCGGAGATGGCGTTCTCCGCGGTGATGTAGCTCCGCATCACTCCTCCTCGCCCAGGTTCAGCTCGGCGGCACGCTGGATCAGCTCGTCCAGCGGGTCCGGCGGTGGCGGCGCGGAGGGCGCGGAGGCCCTGGCGCGAGCGGCCGCGGCCGGCGCCGCCGCGCGCGGTCCGGTGACCACCTGCCTGGGTGGGGCCGCGACGTTCGCGACCTGGGCCAGCGCGCCCCCCAGCGTCGCTCGCAGCTCGCTCAGGTCCCCCTTGTCGAGCACATGGACACCGTCCGGGTCGGCGAGCGGTACCGCACCGCGGGCGATGGCGTGAACCACGCCCAACTTCGCCGACATCTCCTTCATCCTCCCCAGGTCGAGTCCCAGCCCCTCGGCGACCACCTCGTCCAGCGCGCCCTTCACCTTCAGCGCGCGCCCCGGGTCCGCCACCGGTCGCCTGGGACCGACGTAGCGCTCGGGCTTCACCGCCAGCTCGCCTATCAGCCTGGTGGAGACGAGACGTCCCAGGTCCACCAATTGCGCCCCGGCGTTCGGGAGCCCCTTGACCCCGGCGGCGTTCATGAGCTCCAGCGCGCGCGCGACACCGAACTGCTCGCCACGGAAGCGGAGGAGCGCCGAAACCACCGAGAGCTGCGAGAGGGCGAGCAGCCGACCGATCTCGAAGGCGGCGGCGAGCGACAGGTCCTCGCGCCCATCGGGGACGACGCGGCGCAGCTGGTCGGCGTCGTGGGCGAGCGGCGACGTGCCTCCACCTGGTT
>Ga0206101_1000266_pt1 | contig 11764 bp, 9 predicted proteins | sample 1B0metagenome_FD_148613 | JGI IMG/M metagenome (GOLD analysis project Ga0206101, IMG submission 148613) | Enriched microbial communities from leaf-cutter ant dump, University of Wisconsin, Madison, United States - 1B0 | ecosystem: Environmental > Terrestrial > Nest > Insects nest > Nest dump... | reverse complement strand
AAATGGCAACTAGAATTCCTGCATCTATATTTAAAAGGATAACGGGTCTTACATATAAAAAAGAAGGAGTATATCTAGCCAAAAAATTTGGTGTACGTCCAGCAAGGAAAAAAACTAATGTCACTGTCATAAATTTTTTAAAGAGATTAAGACGTGTCATAAGAGAACATGATTATGAAAGTAAATACAATCATGTTGTTGATAAAATTATAAACAAAATAAATGATGGATCAGCTAATATGGACAAGTTAATTAATCTAAAACAAATTAATAAGCTACATAGGATAACTTCCATTATAAATGGTAAAAAATATTCCAGAGAAGTGCCAGAAATATATATATCCCCAATGATGGTTGCTACAATAGCAAAATACATTCCAGAAAAAAAGGGATTTAATTTGGTTATGGAAATTACAGAAAATGTAATTCATCAAGATATGGATGGAAACGAAGAAATAAAAACAAGGACTGTATATGCAACGATAAATGAATTTTCATTGAGTTATTTAGAAAACCAATCAGAATGGGATGAAGTAACAATGACAGATAGTTGGGGGTGGTATACTACTGATAGTAGAAATATCATAAATGTAGGATTCCATTATATTCCAAAGTCAAAATGTAATAATGTATTACAAGGTGGATACTTTAAGTATCACATAATAAAAGATGAATTCAATGATATTTTAATAAAGCAATTAGAAAGATATCAAATATATACGAAATGTGATTACTCTAAAATTAATGAAGATGAGAATTGTTTAATACATGCATTGAAATTAGCCGGAGTTGATTGTAAATTATTAATGTCATTACAATTAAAATGCAAATCATCTAATATTCCTTTGTCAGAATTGAAAAAATTTATTGAGGATAACAATTTATGTATAAATGTTAGTGGAGTTTCAAAGAATACAGGGGAAATTAAAAATTATAAATATGGCAACTGCTCTAAAAAAGAAGATATAATACAAATCTGTTTATTGGAAAATCATTTCTTCGTAAACGAGAAAGTCAATATATCAAAATTCTCAATTGAAAATTATGAAGAAGTGAAAAGATTCGAAGATTGGTGGAGAATATCAGAAAGAAATAAGAAAGGAAATAAAATATATTTTAAGAGAGGTAAATATAGTAATAATTCACTAAATTTAATTAAATCATTATTAAAATCCAATCTATTAACAGAAATTAAATTATCAGAAGAAAGCATTGCCTTAAATAGTATAAAGCACGTAAATATTGAAAACATCATGTTAGATAATAATCCATCAGAATATAAGATAATAGAAAGTAATAAATATGATAAAACAGTATCATCCAAAACTTCCGAAATATTAAAATCGGGTTTGAATAAGAAAATATCTAATAATTTCATAGAAGTAAATGACAACAGACGATTAATCTATTTGAAGAAAGATATTAAAATAGCATTCGACATAGAAACAACAACAAACATGTCGATACATGTTCCATATTTGATAAGTTACATAATATACGTAGATGATAAAGAAATATCAAGTTGTTCAATGACTGGAGAAGACTGTATAGATAAATTTTTGAAGCAAATAAAAACAGCATTGATAAAATATATATCATCTATCACAACTGATTTATATAAATTGAAAAATAAATCTCTGCGCAGAGAAATTTTGAATTTGTTTAATATAACCATGCTTGCTCATAACATTACATATGATATACAATTTTTAGTAAAGCATGTACAGAAATATAATCCTATTTATAGAGCCGGAAATAAAATTTGTGGAGGCAGTTTCAAATATTATGATTTTAAATTTAACATAAAAGACACATATGCAATGATAGATTCTAAATTGGCTGATTTCTCAAGTATGTTTAATTTAGATTATGGTAAAGAGATATTTCCATATGGATTATATACACAAGACAGCGTGCAAAAAACGATAATGCCAATTTCAGAAGCTATTAGATTTTTAAAGGAAGAGGACGTAGAAGGATTTAAACAAAATTTAGATTCATTGAATTTGAAAGTAGGTAAAGATAATTTTGGTCACATGTTGTATGCTAAATATTATTGTATGAGAGATGTTAAAGTAATGATGGAAGGATACTTTACATTTAAACAATGGGTCAAAGATCAATTGGGATTAAATATAGATAACTATCTTACAATTTCAGCTCTTTCCAACGCCTATTTTATAAAAGAACAATGTTACGATAATTGTTATAAATTGAACGGAATAGCCAGATATTATATACAAAAATCTGTTGTAGGAGGTAGATGCATGTCAAATAGTAATAAAAAATACATAACTCATGAAAAATTAAATGACTTTGATGGAGTATCTCTTTATCCAAGTGCGATGAAGAGATTATCAGAAATTGGAGGATATTTACAAGGGACTCCAAAAGTCATAGAAACAAAGGATTTGAATATGGACTTTTTGAATAAACAAGACGGATATTTTATTAGAATAAGATTAAACAATCTCAGAATCGATAGAGATTTTCCTTTATGTTCATATGTTAATAATAAAAACGTAAGGACATTCACTAATAAATTCAATTATGAAAATAATATAATGTACGTAAATAAGATATCATTAGAAGATATTATTGAATTCCATGGAATAATGCCCAATGATTTTGAAATTATCGATGGATATTATTTTAATGAGGGACGAAATAATAAAATAGGTGAAGTGATACAGAAAATATTTAATTTGAGAATTGATTTTAAGAATAAGAAAAATCCAATACAAAATTTATTTAAATTGATAATGAATTCATCATATGGTAAAACAATAATGAAGGAAAGACCATATGAAATTAATTTCATAGATAGTTCAGAAGAATTAAATAAACAAGTTACTAGACATTACAACAACATCATAAATTATGAGAAGATAGACGGATGTGATAAATACATTATGAAACGTCAAAAACCAATTATAGACCATTATAACTCATGTCAAATAGGATCAGAAATTTTAGCAATGTCAAAAAGAATAATGAATGAGGTAATGTGTTTAGCTGAAGATAACGATATAAAAATATATTATCAAGATACTGATTCGATGCACATTGAAAATGACAAAATTGAAATATTATCTAAAATGTTCAAGAAGAGGTATGGAAGGGAATTAGTTGGTAAAAATTTAGGTCAATTTCATTGTGATTTCATTCCAATTAATAATAGCCAAGCTATTTATTCCATCAAAACAATAATATTAGGGAAGAAATCATATTATGATAAAGTAATGCACGATAATGGTACCTTCAGCGAACATTATAGAATGAAAGGTATAACCAAGTCAGCAGTAGATTTAATGTCGAAAGAGAAGTTCTGTGACAAATTAGATAAGTTGTATGAATTTCTTTATGATGGTAACTCATTGGAATTTGATTTATTAGCTGGAGGAAAACCAAAATTCAAATTAAGAACTGGATGTATTTCAAATTTGACCACATTTAAAAGAACTGTATCATTCGTGGACGATATGGAAGATGATGAGAATTTAGCCGAATATAGTGATGAATTAATAGATTCTTTTTTTGAAGAGATTGATGAACATAAAGTTTAACTATAGAAAAAATAAAATCTTATCTAAACATATAGTTAATAATGTTGGACGAAAAAACAAGATTAGAAAGGAAACGAGAATCAAATAAACGAGCCAATAAAAAATATCAACAAACTGAAAAATATAAAGCATATAAGAGACGCTATTATTTACGTAGGAAGGCAGAGAAACAATCAAATCTTCAAAAGGATCTATAATACTAATTTAAAATTTATGTTAGTATTATATAGATGTCAATAGCAAACTTACTGTTAGATAATAATTATGATTTGTTTTGTAATATTCTTAGAGCTAAAAGAATAGATTACTTAGACCCTACTACATTCAACATAATAGGAGGAGCATGGAGTCCTACGGTATCAAATCTAGTAGGATATGTATCTGTTACTCCGTTATTTGGATGGTTTCTACAAATTGGTCAAATCGTGTACGCTTCTCTAAGTTTTCAATCTGTTAGTGATGGCGTAGTTGATACTCCAGAATTTAGTTTAACATTACCAGTGGCAAGGACAGTCAGTGGAGATTTTGTAAATGCCAGCGAAATGATGGGGAGTGGAACAACGGTAGAATTAACAACACCAGTAACTACATCTGCTAATTTTTCAGAAGCTTTAATCGGTTCCCAATTGGGTCATATCTTTTGTAAAAGATTAACTGCAAATGCCAATCGAGATAATAATTTATCAATTATGTATATGATATAATGTCCATTTCCAATTTATTTCTTGAAAATAAATATGATATATATTGTAACATATTAAGAATTAATAAATTATTAAAAAATGATATAAAATATGGCCAGTGGAATCCTATGATATCTAATACAAGTGGCTATACATCAGTGAGCATATTATTTGCAAGATTTTTTCAAATGGGTGATATTGTTTTAGCATCTTTTACGTTTGATTCAGTGGCAACTGGAGTAGAATCAACATTATTTTTACAATCAACAATACCAATACCTAGAACTAAGAGCGGTAATTTTTCAACTTCAGGAGAATTAACGGGATTTGGTTGTACAAACGAAAAAACTTCACCAAATCCTACTTTTTCATCATGTTCAGTAACGGCGGAAACAAATTCACAACACATTTCTGTAATGAGTAAAAGATTAACATCAACATTAAATAGGAATAACACAATTACCTTTAGTTATCATATTTAATTAAACAATTAGTTAAATATGATTATCTTCTCAATTGTTCTAGCAATCTCCTTCTACTAAGTCTTTTTCCTCCAACCACTACGCCGCCATCACAGTCATTACATCCATATCCAAAGCTCCTAGCAAAAGGTGCGGCTGCTTGAGCATAAGGATGAGGTATTTGTGATAATGTTTTACTTAATAATTTACTATCTCTAAGAATATCATTGACTTTCAATGCTCCTTTGAATATTTTTTTACCGAAATCAGTCAAACCACTTAAAAAGTTACCCCCGTTTATTTCTTCAACATCCCTGTAATCTACTGCAGGAGATTGTTGAGCGTTAAGAATATCTTGACTTGAAATCACACCAATATTAGTAGAAGCATCACCAACACCTCTAATTGTAAATGTTCCTTCAGAAACAACTACAATATATAAGGTAGGAGTGATAACTCTATCACTAATATTTGTTGCAGAAGGGATTTGAACTTGTAAAGTGTATTGACCTAATTTACCTGGGGCTTCCAAAGAACTCAAACCAATATCAGAAGCAAATTCAACACAGATGATAGAACCAATTGTGCCATACAATAAATTTGTTTGTCCGAATGGAATAGTCGATCTATTAACCGGACCTCCAGACCATTGAGTCCAATTCATTTTGCAATGATTTTTAACACTCATCTGATATAATTGTTGTTTACTAGCTGACGCCAACAATCCATTTTTGTTTTGGAATTGGATGGATATGTTTTCAATTGAAAAGTAAGTATCAGTTCCGTCTGGAGAACTAAATAGATCTTGATTTCTTTCTCGAATGTAGATGTACATCCTTCTTGGTATTGAATTTAGCTGAATATTATTAGAACTCAAAGTAGTTTGAGCTCCAGCAGCTACTGAAGGTGCATCTGTAGGGAATCTTTGAATATCGAAATATGGATAGGTTAAAGGAACATTGGTGGGTATGATTTGAGTTTCATTAGGAGTTATATATGTGAATAACATCAATGGTTGGGTTTGAGGATATGAAAAAGCTGGACCTGTGAAATTAGCGAAACTAGCTGATATTGAATTTATAACAGTTTGCACGCCACTTCCTAAGATAGCGTTATCATGTGACCACATTCTATTACCAGATTGATTTAAGAAAGTAATATTGAAATCCATAGTATTGACATTACAAAATCCACTAGAATTGTTTTTACCCCAATAAAATGGAGAGATGAACAATGGTTCAGTGACTACCATATCGATAATAGCTGAGGTGTTTGTATTTTGTACTACTGTGTATGGGAAAGCACCTCTAGGCATCACAGATTTATCAGCGGTATCCGTATAGAATGCAAGAGGATTTCTGGTACCCCCAATTAAATAATTATAATGTTGACTTTGATCTAATGCGGAAGGTGTCATAGAATAATCAGTTTCTTGTAAATCTTCGTCTGTATTGAAATGTAACAACGCATGGATTATGTCGGCCATTTGAATGGAAACTGATTGATTATTAATAGTCACTTGTATAGTATCAATCGCGGAAGAGATTGGAAAAGCTCTAGGAGCATCTTGGAATGGATTCAATAATGTTTCTCCTGCCGGTGCCGTACCTGTGAACACTAATCTGATTGGTAAAGTTAAATACATTTTTCTATCGATGATTATTGATCCGCTAGGAGGTGGGCATGAAAATTGAATCGATGATTGAGAAACAGAAGTTGTTGTAAATGTTTTACAAGTAGTTTGAGAACCAGCTCTTAAGATAGCGTATTCTCTTTTATTTGTTATGATAGTTCTAGGGTCTCTAACCTCTACAACATTTAATTTTTCAAAAGACATTGACATTTTCTTTGATATAATATTACCAAAGAAAATGTTTATGGTCCGGAATTATTTATACATCAATAAATTTGAATGTTTGTATAGTGTCTTCCGCAAGAAAGCTATTTTAACATTCACCTGTTGCCCTGCTGGAATATTTAAAGGATATATATTTCCTAATTTATCTTCCCAATAAATCTTTAAATTTATTTTAAATAAAGGTCCATCATTTATCATATCAACTAATCTATATTGTGAAGTAGGAGTATAATATGCAACTGATCTAGATTGCGATGGTGTGTCTATCGATGGTACGAAATCTGTAATTATAGGAAACGAATTATTTATTCCAGAATCATTATTTTGAGCTGGAACAAATTCGTTAGCTATTGGAATGGTATTAGTTGAAAGTATTAATTTTCTAAGTGATGTCCAATAATTTAAAACATTATATTCTTGTGTAATTTTCCAATAAGAAGATCTAGCTGGAGGAATTAAAGAAGATGAAGCAACTGAGTTTCCACAAACATCACATGCTTGATTATATGTAGGTAACCCTATACCATCTAATAAAAATTCAAAATCATGACCATTTGGTTGATTAAATCCAATAAACCTTACCCTTATCGCTTCAAGATATGTTTCCAATATTGAATTCATAAATATTAATGGCCTATTAGGATTTACAGTTATATCACAAAATTGATCAGGTACTATAAAAGAAATAACACCGTCATTCATGTAAAAGTAAGGATTGGAGATATTGGAAGGTAAAGTAAATCCCGAATTCATTATAGATTGATTTAGGGCTTCGTTTATTGATTTTATTAAATTTTCAAACGTGTATACGTAATAATATGGAGTTATCACTTGAAAATCAGGTTTGTCTTGGATTGGAGGAGTATAATTATTATCTGGGGAGTAAATTATATTAACCGGATAATCCACTCCAAGGTAAGTTACTCCAATTATCATTTGAGTCAAATTTGAATTTGGCTGATTTGGTACTATCGGAATTACATAAATAGGAACACCTTCTAATGGTACATCAAATCTTATGATAGAACAATAATAATCAGATGCTTTGTCTATTATTGGAGTGGTTTTTGTAACATCATATTCGGCAATCATCATGTTTCCATCTAAAATACCATTATTGAGATATTTATGGTTCTGCATTACCACATTTAAATAAACATTATCGTTTTCTCTATAAAAATAATTTGTATTCATTATACTCTTTAATTATATAATCTTTATTTATATGGATATGATTAATATTAAAAAACTTACTGAATTCAGACCACTAGATAATTACACACGAGACCAAATAAAAAATATATTATTATTATCATCTTCAACTAAAAATCCAGCGAAACCTTTTGGAAGTGCAACCTTCAGAATACAAAAATATCCAGGAGATTTGGATTTGCACGAAGTTTTTATTGAATGTTGTACCAAAGAGGAAGTATTTAATAAATTTGCAAAAATACTTCAAGAAATAGTGAATAAGGTTAAACAAGAAAAAATGCATTATATAACTGAGGTAAAAGTTGGTCTAGATAATCGCTTTGATGTAGACATTGGGGAAATTAACAACGGAATTTTCAATATTGATAAAAATAGTATTTTAAATAAAGTGAATGAATTAAAAAAAAATTATTTATTGAACGATAAAGAATTAGGAACAATAAATGTTATATTGAATAAAATAAATCCTGGAGCTAATGAATATGATGTTTTAACATACATATTCAGAGAAAATAGAATTCTTAGATGGACAATGTATGAAATACTTGTAGGATATAAACAATTAAAAGGTGGGTATGTTATGACTTTAGAAAAAGCTTTAAGTTTTAAATCACATGTAAAAATTGACATGGTCACCTATGTTAATGATAAATTTGTAGAGATAACTAATTGGTTTGTTTTAGCATTAAAAAAACCGAATGGAATATTGAAAACTTTAAATCTTGATTATAATTGGTTCAACAATAGAGAAGCTTTTAATAATTATGAAATCCAAATGAAACAAGAAATAGAAAAATTATATTACTCAAACATATTTTTCAATCCGTTTAAAATGTGTAAGAGATTATGGGTATTGTCTAAAACAAAAAATGACATTGAATTAATTAAAGATTTGACACCAGTAGTAACAGGTAATATTTCATTATTATATCAAATAAAAAGTGAAATGGAGGCTATGATAAATATAATGGACAAAATAAAATATACTCTTGAAACTATTAATAAACAAATGGATATAATAAAATCCAGATTGAGTCATGTCATAGAAATAGATTACATGACATTAGAAATATTAGACATAGTAATAAATAAATTCATTGTAACTAACAATGAAGATATTAAAAAAGAAATAATGTTATCCTTGTATAATTATTTTAAAGATATGATAAATGATTATACCTTAGAAGAAATGGAACGGATTGGTCTAAATCCACCTCCTAGACAATTTTTGCCAAAGCATATGAAATATAATTTTAATCTACACAGAGAGTCTGAAGTAGATGTTATAAATCCTCTTTTAATTTACGGATTGAAATAATAATTTCCTTAATTTATTATTCATCTCTTCATACATTTTATGATATTTAGTATTATTATGTCTATATTTATTTGATCTAGTATAAGTTTTATTACATATTTCACATTTTATTCTATCTTTCCATTTCTCATTTGTTTTTTCGTATAATGCCTTACCTACTGGATTTTGTATATAATTTAATTCATCTACTGTCATTTGAACAAGTTGTTTACCTGAAGATATGTTTTTTTTAATATCATTAACATTATTCATTATATTATTACATAAGGTAATTATTTTATTGGTATGTGTAATAAAAATTAATCTAATCTTATTATATATGTTAAATTTTAAAGAGGGTAAACCTATTGTACAAATAATTAGAGGTGGAAAACCAAAAGATATAATATACATTGATGAAAATTCAGAAGATGGATCTGACATGATCAAATTAAAAAAAATTTGCTGTAAAATGTCTATGATACCAAATATTGAAAATAGGGAAGTAGTTTATATAGCGGGACCTTCAGGATCTGGTAAAACATCTTTTGCGTGTGAATATATCAAAATGTTCAAAAAATTATTCCCAAAAAATTCAATATTCGTTTTTTCTAGATTGAAAGAAGACAAAATATTAGATGATCTAGGAATAATTAGAATAGTATTAGATGATGATATTATTGAAAATCCAATAGATATTCATGAAGATATTGATAGAAATGATCTTGTAATGTTTGATGATACGGACACGATACAAGATATCAAAATAAAAAATGCCGTAAGTAGATTGAAAAATGATATATTAGAAACTGGTAGACATAATGATATATACATATTAGTTACTAGTCATTTGATAAATGGAAATGATAGAAAAGATAACAGAACGATATTAAATGAAGCGCATAGTTTAGTTTTTTTTCCTAAATCAGGAAGCACATATGGGATAAATTATGTATTGAAAAATTATTTAGGATTATCTAAAAAACAGATTGATGAAATCATTTCACAAAAATCAAGGTGGGTAATTATTAAAAAAGCTTATCCGCAACATGTCGTAACTGAAAAATGTGTTTTTACTCTCTAATAATTCATAAATTATAAATTATTAGACAAAAATTATTAAATGGAAATTATGGGTTCCACCATTTTTTTTGGTTTTGGTCTCGTTCTTCTTCTATTACTTCGTTTATATCTAATTATTGGAATTTCTTTAGATCCTAAAGTTTCGGTTAACAATTCTTCTTTTCTTGCTTCTATTGCATCACCTAGTAGTCTTGTTGACTCACTTAAATAATCAGAAATTTTATTAATTCCTTCATTCACTTTAGAATCTATTATTTTGTCAATTTTATTAACCAATATAGTTTCTGTTCCTTTACTTGGTGTATATTCTATATTTGAGATATCACACTCATCTTCTTTGTTAATAATTCTATTTTTAATCTTTTTAGGATAACAAATATGATTACTTTTACAATAATATTTAGATGCTATAGTTTTTAAATCATTATCTTTTCCATGTCTTTTAATACATTCAGTCCATGGTGTGTTTCTTCTCGGGCAATTATTCTTTTTATCTTTAATCGTATTATAACATTTTTCATTAGATGGACAAAAATAATTTCTATGAACTACTCTGACAGATTTATTTTTATGAGCTGCTCGACATTTTTCAAAAGCATTTTTTCTTTTTGTCATATCTCTGCTTGTATATTTTCTGATTGAAGATTTCCTTCTTGGGGATTTTCTTTTAGTGGATTTTCTTCTCGTATATTTTCTTTTTGTTGGTTTAGATATTGATGATTCCATGAGTTTTGTTTTAGTTTTTTCATAGTCATTTTTAGCAGCTCTGGTAGCTTCCACCCAATCATATTCTGGATGTTTTTCTTGCCATTTTCTAACAAAATCAAAATATACGGATTTACCTTTAACTCCTCCCACTAAAACTCCACCGTCATCAGAATCAGAATCAGAATCATAGTCATAGTCATAGTCATAGTCATAATCATAATCATAGTCATAGTCATAGTCATAATAATCATTGGGATATCCACCCATTGCAATTTTTTCTTCTAATATTTGTCTTATTCTTCTTTCTGGTTCGTTATCCATTGTATAATTATACATATTATTTTATTTTAATCAATGATGATTGAAACTAATTCGTCCGGTTGTAAATTATAAGTTTTACATAATGAAAATACTAATGAATAAAAATTATCCAAGCTTATATTCATTAGGATAATTCTTAAACAACACCACCTACCACAAGTTTTTATATTATTGCTCAATTGTTGAAATGTATATTGATTATATGTTAATTTATATGGAGAGTTATACATTAAAATTGATAAATATGGAATTTCTTGATTAGATCTTAATCTAAAATTTATAGGAATGTATTTTAATGAATCGTCAGGAAAACCATTATATGGATTAAAAAATTCTATAGTTTCATAATCTATTTTTAATAAAGCACACCAATGACCAAATGATGGCTTGGTTTCAAATAAAATTAAACAATTGTCATATCTTCCCAAACATTCGTCGATTGATTTATATTTATGAATGTTTGGATATAATATTATATTTGTTTTGCCGTTTAATATTCGCATTATATCAAAATTTGATAAAGGAGTATCGATCTTTTTTTGTAAATTCATATTTAACATTAGAGAAAAAATATT
>Ga0206101_1000265_pt1 | contig 11765 bp, 7 predicted proteins | sample 1B0metagenome_FD_148613 | JGI IMG/M metagenome (GOLD analysis project Ga0206101, IMG submission 148613) | Enriched microbial communities from leaf-cutter ant dump, University of Wisconsin, Madison, United States - 1B0 | ecosystem: Environmental > Terrestrial > Nest > Insects nest > Nest dump... | reverse complement strand
GTGGGTATGTTGTCTATGCGAAACCCGGATGACAGCTCATTGGCAAAGTCTGTGATCCCGGGATTATGGGCGATGATGAAGATCGTGGCCGCATCATCCGGCGCTGCTGCGATCACGCGGTCGAATACGGCCGCCGGCGCCTGGTACAGGCTTTCTTCCCAGCGTATGCTGCTGCTGTCGCAGCCTGTCTCCGCCGCTATCAGCGCTGCTGTCTGCGCCGTGCGTTTCGCCGGGCTGGCGATGATCAGCGCGGGGTGCAGCTTCCGCCGGTGCAGCCGCGCACCCATAGCGGCCGCATCCTGCTCACCGCGCCCCGTGAGCGTACGGTCATAGTCGCGCTGCAGCAGACCGGCGGGATGTGTTTTGGCATGGCGGATCAGGACAACCGTTCGTCTCATGGCAGCGGGGGTTTTTCCTGATAAAATGAAAGCTGCAATCCGCTCCCGTCAAAGATCGCATAGCTGTTATAGCGGATCCAGTCGCCGAGGTTGACATACATGCTCTGCTGCGGCAGCGGGTACATGATGGCAATATGCCGGTGGCCGAAAATGAAATAGTCAAAGTGCTCCTTTTCCAGCTGCTGCAGGCAGAACTGTATCAGCCATTCTTTCTCCGGGCCCAGGAACCTGGTCTCGTTACCTTCATCCGTATGCTTCGGGCCACGCCTGCTGAACCACGAAGCAAGCGCCACGCCCGTGTCGGGATGGATACGCCGGTACAGCCACTGCGACACCGGGCTGGTCAGCACCTTCTTCAGCAGCTTGTAGCCGGGGTCGCCGGGGCCGAGCCCGTCGCCGTGGCCGATGAACAGCCTCTTGCCGTTGTATTCGCGGATAACGGGATGATGATGCACCGGTATCTGCAGCTCCTCCTCGAAATAGCCCTGCATCCAGAGATCATGATTACCCGTAAACACTTCGACAGATACGCCCGCATCGCTCAGCTCCGCCAGCTTTCCCAGGAAGCGCGTGAAGCCTTTCGGTACGACATGCCTGTACTCAAACCAGGCGTCAAACAGGTCGCCGACCAGAAAAATACCTGCAGCGTCGTGCCTTATCTCTTCCAGCCAGCTGCAAATACGCTGCTCGCGTGCCAGGCTGCTTGCTTTATCCGGGATGCCCAGATGAAAGTCGGACGCGAAATACAGTTTTTTGCCTTCAGGTAAGTCCATGCCGTTGCAAGGTGGGAGCGTGCAAGTTAGTGTAAATACCGGAAATTAAGGCGGCGGAACAGCCGGTCGCACAGCGCCTGTTTTTCAGCTGCAGCAAAAAAATTTGGAAAATTGAATCCGACGCTGCTACCTTTGCAGCCGGTTCTTTACAACATCACTTATCAAGAAAGGCAGAGGGATATGGCCCGATGACGCCTTAGCAACCTCTCTCCGGCACTGCCGGGGAAACTGGTGCTAACTCCATCCTGTTCGCGAGCCGCGGCAGGACAGATAAGTCAGATGCAGAAAGTTGGATGAAATCTCCGGCAACGGAATTCAAATAACGCGAAGCGCTTCTGATTTATCGGGAGCGCTTTTTTATTGCGGATACTGCATGGCAACATGCGGCCGCAGCGGAAGCGCTGTCCGGTAAGCCTCTTGAGAGTATGCTGTACTGAAAATAACATTTTCATCAAAGCAAAAAACAAGAGACATGAGCAACGCAACAGCACTCATCCACAGCATCCCCGTTGACCCGCTGACCGGCGCCATTGCCGTACCCATCTACCAGACATCCACCTTTGTGCAGGAAGCGCCGGGCGTCAACAAGGGCTATGACTATGCCCGCACCAACAACCCCACGCGCGAAACGCTGGAAAAGATCATCGCGCAGCTCGAAGGCGGCGCGTCGGCATCGGCCTTTGCCAGCGGCCTCGCCGCTATTGACGCCGTCGTGAAGCTGCTGCAGAGCGGCGACGAGATCATTGCCGTGGACGATATCTACGGTGGCGCCTTCCGGCTGTTCACCCAGGTGTATGCCAAGTTCGGCATCAGCGTCCGTTATGTAGACACGACCGACGTCGCCAATGTCGTGGACGCCATCACGCCGCAGACGCGGCTGATCTGGCTGGAGACGCCTACCAATCCCACGCTGAAGATCAGCGACATCGCCGCCATTGCGGCGGTAGCACATGAGCATAACCTGCTGCTGTGTGTGGACAACACCTTTGCATCGCCGGTGCTGCAGCAGCCGCTGCTGCTGGGTGCGGACATCGTCGTGCATAGCGCCACGAAGTACCTCGGCGGCCACAGCGACCTGATCGCCGGCATCGTGGTGACGGCCACGGAAGAGCTCGGTGCGCAGATCCGGTTCTTGCAGAATGCCAGCGGCGCCATCCTTTCGCCGCACGACAGCTGGCTCATCATCCGCGGCGTGGAGACGCTGCACCTGCGGGTGGAGCGGCACAGCAAGAGCGCGCTGGCGGTGGCTGAATTCCTGCAGCAACATCCTGCGGTAGACAAGGTGTACTACCCCGGCCTGCCGGAGCATCCCAACCACGACATCGCCGCGACGCAGCAGCGCAGCTACGGAAGCGTCGTCTCCTTCACGCTGAAGGAGAATACGGCGGAAGCAGCCACGGCAGTGGTGTGCAGCACGCGATATTTCAAGCTTGCGGAAAGCCTCGGCGGCGTGAAGAGCCTGCTGTGTCATCCTGCGGCCATGACGCACAAATCCATCCCCGACGAAAAGCGCCGCGCCGCAGGCGTCGCCGACAGCCTGATCCGGCTGAGCGTGGGGCTGGAAGAAGCGGAAGACCTGATCCATGATATAAGCCAGGCGCTGGACAACATTACCCAGAGGACGGGAACAACGGCGCAGGAACAGGCCACATCACTCATTCATGCTTAAAATTTAAACCCGATAAACATGTCTATTCCACAGAAACAGCTTACCATCGGCCTGTTCGGCTTCGGCGTGGTAGGAGAAGGCCTCTACCAGGTATTGCAGCAGACAGCCTCGTTGCGCGCTACCATAAAGAAAGTGTGTATCAAGCACCCGGAGAAAAAGCGTAACGCGCCTGAATCGCTGTTCACCACAGACCCGGCGCTGCTGCTGAACGACCCGGATATCAATGTCGTCGTAGAGCTGATAGACGACGCAGCGGCTGCCTGGCATATCGTCAGCACCGCGCTGTCAAGCGGTAAGGCGGTGGTGAGCGCCAACAAAAAGCTCATCGCCACGCACCTGGAAGCGCTGCTGGAGCTGCAGCGTCTTCACGGCACGCCTTTCCTCTACGAGTCTGCCTGCTGCGCGAGCATTCCCGTGATCCGCAACCTCGAAGAATATTATGACAATGACCTGCTGCAGGGCATACAGGGGATCGTGAACGGCTCCACCAACTACATCCTCACCCGCATTGCGCAGGATGGTCTCAGCTTCCAACAAGCGCTGCAGCTGGCGCAGGAGGAAGGCTTCGCGGAGAGCGATCCTTCGCTGGACATCGAAGGGATTGACGCCGTCAACAAGCTGACGATCCTGCTGACCCATGCCTACGGGCTGGTCACGCGGCCGGATCAGCTCATCTATTCGGGCATCCACAAGCTGCATGCGCAGGACGCGGTGTTTGCGAAGGAGAAGCAGTACGACATCAAGCTCGTGGCGCAGGCGAGGAAGCTGAAGGACGGCAGGATCGCCGCTTTTGTGCTGCCGCAATTTGTGAAGCAGGAGAGCCTGCTGGCGGATGTACGTAACGAATATAACGGGGTGATCATCGAAAGCGGGCTGGCGGATCAGCAGTTCTTCTACGGGAAAGGCGCGGGCGGATTCCCCACCGCCTCCGCTGTGCTGAGCGACCTGTCGGCGCTCCGCTACGACTACCGCTATGAGTACAAGAAGCTGCACCGGGAGACCAGGGCAGAGCTGACCGATGATTTCTACCTGCGCGTGTACGTCAGCTTCGACGGCATCGCGCAGGTGCCGCACGCGCTGTTTGAGCGTATTGACGAGTGGAGCAGCAACGACCGCCGGTGCACTATTTCCGGCGTGCTGCACTTTTCCCGGCTGCGCGACGACTGGTGGAAGCGGCATAACACATCGCTGATCCTGTATCCTGAAGCGATCGTGGAAAAAGACAGCCTGGTCGTCAAGCCCGCGAATGCGCAGCTGGTGGACTTCCTGGAAAAGGAGCCGGCGGCGGACAAGTACGCATAGATCGCCGGCAAACCCTACATTTGCAAAGCAAATAATGTGGGTATGTCTGTTGCACAGCTGAAAAATTATGCCGAAGGCAAATGGGTCACCGCAAAAAACAGCGGCGAGCCATTATATAATGCCGTTACCGGCGAAGCTATCTATACCGCCAGCAGCGAGGGGCTGGACTTCGGCGCCATGATGCAGTATGCGCGCAAGGTCGGCGGACCCGCGCTGCGGAAGCTTACGTTCCATGAGCGCGGACGTATGCTGAAGGCGCTGGCGCTGTACCTGAACGAGCGGAAAGAATATTTCTACGAGATCAGCGCATACACCGGCGCCACCCGCGCCGACAGCTGGATTGATATCGAGGGCGGCATCGGCAACCTGTTCACCTACGCGAGCCTTCGGCGGCAGTTCCCTGACGAGCGCTTTTACGTGGACGGCGAAGCAGCGAAGCTTTCCAAGAACGGCACCTTCATCGGGCATCATATCATGGTGCCGCGGGAAGGTGTCGCCATTCATATCAATGCCTTCAACTTCCCGGTGTGGGGCATGCTGGAAAAGATAGCCGTGAACCTGCTCGCCGGCGTACCGGCCATCGTCAAGCCGGCGACGCTTACCTCTTATCTTACTGAAGTTGTTTTTGAAGCTATCATCCGATCGGGCATTTTGCCGGAAGGCGCGCTGCAGCTGATCTGCGGCTCTGCCCGCGGCATCCTCGATACAGTGGAGAGCCAGGACGTGGTCACCTTCACCGGCTCCGCTACTACGGGGCGGCAGCTGAAGGCGCATCCGCGTATTATCTCCGAGGCGGTGCCGTTCAACCTCGAAGCGGACTCGCTGAACTGCTGCGTGCTGGGGCCGGACGTGCAGCCCGGCACGCCGGAGTTCGACATTTTTATCAAGGAGGTAGCACGCGAGATCACGGTGAAGGCGGGACAGAAATGTACCGCGATACGCCGCGTTATGGTGCCCGCAGACCGTGTCGAAGATGTGCAGATCGCGCTGGGGAAGCGTCTCCGGCAGACGTCCGTCGGCGATCCGCGCGTGGAAGGCGTGCGCATGGGCCCGCTGGCCGGCATCACCCAGCGCAACGAGGTGCGCGAACGCGTGCAGCAGCTGGCGCAGTCGCAGCAGATCGTCATCGGCGACCCCGAGCAGTTTGAGGTGGTGGGCGCCGATAAGGAGAAAGGCGCTTTCCTGCCGCCGCTGGTATTTTTCAACAGCGACCCCTTCACGCATACCGACTGCCACAGCGTCGAAGCCTTCGGCCCCGTCTCCACCATTATGCCCTACAATACGCTGGACGACGCGATCGCTCTTGCGAAGATGGGCAAAGGCTCGCTGGTATGCTCTGTCGTTACTGCAGATGATGCCGTGGCCAAAGAGTTTGTGCTGGGCACCGCCATCATGCACGGGCGCATCCTGATCCTCAACAGCGACTGCGCCAAAGAAAGCACCGGTCACGGCTCGCCGATGCCGCTGCTGGTGCACGGCGGTCCGGGCAGAGCCGGCGGCGGCGAGGAGATGGGCGGTAAACGCGGCGTGCTGCACTATCTGCAGCGCACTGCCATCCAGGGGTCGCCCACAACGCTGACCTACATCACCAATGTTTACCAGCAGGGCGGCAAGCAGACGGAGACGGAGGTGCATCCCTTCCGCAAGCACTTTGAAGACCTGGCCATCGGCGAGACGCTTGTCACCGCAAAGCACACCGTTACCGACGCCGACATCACCAACTTCGCCAACGTCAGCGGCGACAACTTCTACGCCCACATGGACGCCACCTCGCTCGAAGGCACCATCTTCGAACGCCGCGTGGCGCACGGCTATTTCATCCTGTCCAAAGCCGCCGGACTTTTTGTGGATGCGAAGAAAGGCCCGGTGCTGCTGAACTACGGCATTGACGAGGCGCGGTTCACGAAGCCGGTGTACCCGGGCATGACCATCGGCGTGAAGCTGACGGTCAAGGAAAAGACCGCCCAGGAAAAACGCGACGAGACGGACATCCCGAAAGGCATCGTGAAATGGCTCGTGGAAGTGTATGATGAAACCGGCGAAACAGTGGCCATTGCCACCATCCTGACGATGGTGAAAAAACGGGGCTGATCACGCTTTTTTAGCGTAGGTTTGCGCGAAGTACATCCTTATGCGCCTGTTCCGACTGCTTATCCTGATAACCCTGTCTGTGTGGACGATCGTTCCCCGCATACAGGCGCAGGCTACATCAGAAATACAGGCAAAGCAGCCGCGCATCCTCATCCTCCTGGACGGCTCCTCCAGCATGCTGCAGCCCTGGTCGGACGGCAGCTCGCGGTTCAAGACCGCGGGACGGATCATCACCGACCTGATGGACAGCATCTACCGGATCAACGACCAGGTGGAATTTTCCCTCCGCGTGTACGGCCACCAGTCGCCCGTGCAGCAGAACAACTGCTATGACACAAAGCGCGAGGTGATGTTCAGCAAGAACAACAGGACGCAGATGTTCCTGCGGCTGAGCAGCATCGAGCCCAACGGCGTGTCGCCGATCGCCTTCTCCCTGAAAGAGGCCGCAGAGCAGGATTTAATTAACGAGCAGCAGAACGCCTACAGCATCATCCTGATCACCGACGGCGGCGAAAGCTGCAACGGGAATATCTGCGAGGTGGTGAGGACGCTGCTGGACAAGAAGATCTTTTTCAAGCCCTACATTCTGAGCATGGTGGACTATACGCCGCTGAAGCAGCAGTACGACTGTCTCGGCACGTACCTGCAGGTGGCGTATACGAAAGAGATCACGCCTGCGATCACGACCATCATGGAGTCGTACCGGAAGATACTGCTGCTCCCCGGCATCATCTCCAGGCCGGTGCAGGCGCCTGTGGTGACGAATACCCCGCGGCCGGTGCAGGTGACGAGGCCCGCACCGCCGGCTGCCGAGCCGGTGAAGAAGGATACGGTGGTTGTAACCCGCCCTGCGCCGCCGCCTTATAGTTCGCCGGTGATCCTGCCGAAAGACCACATCAGCCCGCTGCCGCTCCGCAGGAGTATGCGCCTGTTCGCCGTAGCGGTGAAAGCGCCTGTCGCCAGGAAGGTGAAGCCGCAGACCTATGCCATCAAAATAGACCCGGTGACCGCGCCGCCGCCAATGCCTGCCGCCGCCACGCCGGCAGCTACGGTACAGCCTACCCGCGCAGTGCCGGTGCCGCCCGCAGCCAGCACCCCGGCGGTAAAGCCGCCCGCACGGACGGCATCGCCGGCTTCCTTTACCGTCGAGACAGAAGCCGCCAAAGAGACGACGCTGGAGATATTCTTCACCGACGGGAAAGGCACTTTCTATAAGTCCACACCGCAATTACAGCTGGTGGACGCGCGCACCGGCAAGGAGGTAAAGAAATTCCACCGCACCGTAGACGCCGCCGGCAATCCTGATCCGCAGCAGATACCCGCCGGTACTTACGACATCATCCTGTCTGCGAAGTCCGTAACCTTATCTTCCGGCGTAGCCGTGGCAGATCAGAAAAACAACAAGGTCATCATCAAGGTAAGCATCGGCAGCCTGCGCTTTGCCTACGGGAGCAACCCCGGCAGGCCGGTGAAGGAATACGAAGCCATCGTCACCCGCCGCTTCGACAATCTCGGCCCGAGCATCCGCCAGCGCTGCACGGCGGAGCTGGACTATGCGCCCGGCAACTATTATGTTGAGGTGAACACGCTGCCCATCACGCGCTACAACCTCGATATTGACTTCGGCTCTACCACGGAGCTGAAGCTTCCCGAGCCGGGATTCGTGCAGTTCACTAATACGGACGCTGTAGGGCGCGTCTCATTGTATGCCCCGCTGGGCGACCGTTATGTCAGCTTTTATGCGCTCGATGTATCCGGCAATCCTGCCGCGCAGCAGGTGCAGCTGAAGCCGGGCACCTATGAAGCGCATTTTACCAGGTCGAACCTGCCCTATGCGCGGGAGTCCGTGGTTAAATTCCTCATCAAGAGCAACGCCATAACGGAAGTGCAGCTTCAGTAGCGTCTATGTCCCGGGCTCGCTGGCCTTCTGGACAATCTCGTGAATAAGATGATCGAGATTCTGCGTCGCCCTGCGGATATCTTTCAGCAGCCGCGCATTGGCCGGATCGGAGGGATCGTCATAGTTGAAGATGTCGCTCAGCCCCATGATGGTCGCCACCTGTCCGCGCACCTGGTGCGATTGTATAGATGCGATCTCCTTCAGCCGCATGCTCTGTATCTGCTCCAGCGCATCCTTTTGCTGCGTCACATCCTGCAGGGTGCATACCAGCAGGTCGCGGTTCTCAAACGGGAAGCGGCCGGCAGCAAGGAAATGCCGCGGACCGCGGCCGGGCAGGTTGATCCGGAAATAGAAAGGCTCAAATATCTTGGTCGCGCGGATGGCCATGGTCCTGCCGATGACATACTCCCTGTCCTCGTGGTACACCAGCGACAGCAGCGTCTGAAAAGACATCTCCCTGCCGGGCGTCAGCCCGAAAAGCTCATACCCCGCCTCCGAAAACTCGATCCTGTCCGCCGTAAAATCCCAGTATGCATGCGTCAGCATGGCAATGCGCTCCCCTTCCATCAGCTTCATATTCTTCCGCTTCAACGCGGCCTCGCTGTCTTCCCTGATCCTGATCTCCTGCTCAAGCTCCCGTGCGGACGGCGAAGCAAGCATGGCGGACTTCTTCCGGAACAGGTACAGGACGATTGTCCACCCGGTCACCCCCGCGAGCATCCGGGCCACTGCATGGAGCCGGTACCATGGCAGCCGGACGGCGACGGCATCCAGCAGGTATATGGTACCGCAGATCCAGATAAAAAGGGCCGTGAGCAGACACAGCGGCCGGAAGTGCTCCCGGCTTTTGCGCCGGACCAGATAAAGAATGATAAATACCGGGATGATCCAGCAGGCAGACCAGGTCAGCAGCTCGCCGATGGTGTCCAGCAGGGAGTAAACGCTGTCCTGCATCCCGGTACGCCGCCCTGATGAAAAGCCAGGAGAATTATATATATTACCTAATAAAATTTTTACTCCTTTCATGGCGGCACATAACACCAATAGGAAGGCAAGGTAAAAACATTATAGCCTGAAACAAGCAGCAGCGGCGGCATCGTAGCCCGGGAACTGCACAATGCTCCTGAAAAACCGGATGAGAAAGGATTATTTTTAGAAATTAAAATATTGATGATCAGATAAAAACAAAATAAAAACAATTATTATAAAGTAAATACATTTACTATGTTAAGCAGTCGTTAACGCATTAACGCCACTTATATAAACTGCCACCTTTATTAAATAATCGCTCGATCTTTCTTTCCGTCTGGTCATCCGGCAATAAGGGCGGCGCATGATGCGGCTTCATGCGCGCGTCAATTACCAGGGGGCCGCGGCAGCCCCAGTGTTTGTATTGTGTGAAGCTGCTGATGCCGTATATATCGTAAGCGGGGTTGGACCGTGTGAAAGTAATCCAGAGAAAATTGTTCAGCGTTGCGCCGGTGAAGCGGCTGTCGTCGCAAAGCACGATCAGCGCTGTATCCTGCAGGTGTGCTGTCTGCAGCTGTGCCTGCAGGCTGTCTGTTTCCGCCTGTGCCGCTTCGTAGCTGGTGAAGGGCGGCGCCTGCAGGAGCACCACGCCCGGCATGGCGAGCTGCGGGTCGGTGAAGCCGCGCAGCTCCAGCAGCGGCGCCGGCACCTCGCGGCATAACGTCCGCAGCGGCGCGCCGTAGGCCGCGAAGACGACCTTGCTGCCTTTGTTGAGATCCGGGCCGGAGTAGTCCAGCGTATCCATCGTGGTGTTGGTATGGAAATGTATATCGCGCATGGTGTCGAGGCGGCACAGGACATATTCCATGAATGCCTGCACATCGTGCGTGCGCAGGCGGCCGGTGTCGTCGGCGGTGATCCAGAGGAACTTGGCGAGGCTCAGCTGGCCGGTGCCGAGGATACGGCTGGCGAGGGTCAGTATCTCGGAGGGCTGCTGCGCGGGCAGATAGGGCGTATATCTTTCGCTGCCGATGGCCAGCAGCAAGGGGTGCACGCCGGCTGCGTCTACGGCGTGCACTTCCTTCACGCCGGGGATCTCCGCCTGCATGGCGGCGCCGGTGAGCTCGTGTATCAGCACGCCGAAGCTGGTGTCTTCCTGCGGCGGCCTGCCGACGACGGTGAACGGCCAGATGGCATTTTTGCGGGCATATACGCTGTGCACGCGCATGACGGGGAACGGGTGTGTGAGGCTGTAATACCCGAGATGGTCGCCGAAAGGGCCTTCGGGCTTGAGCTCGCCGGGGAACACCTCGCCGGTGATCACAAAATCCGCATCGGTGCTGATGCAGAAGCCGTCATCATAAGTATAGCGGAAGCGGCGCCCTGCCAGCGCGCCGGCGAAGACGGCCTCGCTCATGCCTTCGGGCAGCGGCATCACCGCAGCGAGGCTATGTGCCGGCGGCCCGCCGACGAAGCAGCTTACCTTCAGCGGCTTCCCGTGGCGGGTGGCTTTTGTCTGATGTATGCCGATGCCGCGCTGCAGCTGGTAGTGCAGCCCGATCTCCTTATCCGGCTCGTAGTCGTTGCCGGTAAGCTGGATGCGGTACATGCCGGTGTTGGCCTTCATGATCCCCGGCGCGTCCATGTCTTCGGTGTACACCTGCGGCATTGTGACAAACGCGCCGCCGTCCATCGGCCAGTGGCGGATCAGCGGGAGGTCGGAGATGCGCACCTGCTGCGCCATGACCGGCTTCGATACCGGGTTGCGCAGCGGCAGCGCCTTCAGCGCCGCCCGGCCGGCCGACAGGCTGCCAAGCGGGTGTCTCAGCGCCTGCATCGGATCCTGCTTCAGCGCGATGAGGCGCTGCACTGCGGCCAGCGTATCCCGGAAGATAAACCTGCTGCGCTCCGGCGTGCCGAAGATATTGCTCGCCGCGCGGAAACGGCAGCCTTTCACCCGCTCAAACAGCAGCGCAGGTCCGCCCGCCGCATACACGCGCAGGTGTATGGCCGCCATCTCGAGGTCGGGATCCACCTCTTCGTGCACGCGCGCCAGGTGCCCGTGCTTTTCGAGGTCTTTCAGGCAATCTTCCAGTGATGTGTACATGGGTGCAGGCAGGTTATGCTGTTCCCTGCGACGCAGGCTTTATTTGCGGGACTGCCAACGCGCGCGGGTATCCCGGTCGTGCGAAGGATAGTAGTAACGCTTGTGCTTATAGTCATACCGGTGCCGCCGTTCCCAGTAGCTCTGGCCCCGCGAAGCGTAGTTGTGCTTGTTGGAAGCGCAGGAGCCGATGACTATCCAGGCCAGCACGGCAAAAAGTACAATGATCGTTGGGTGCTTCATATGGTGTGTTGATACGGTTTCGACGCTGAAAAATAACATTTCCCGCGGATATAACCAATTCTTTACGGCTTGCCGGCCGGGCAATTGGCTGCTGTCCTGTACATTTGCCTTATGGCAGAAGACCTCGTTATCGTAGAGGGAGACAAGCAGGCGCAATATGCATCCCTGCTCCCGCAGATCCGGGCGCTCGCCGGCGCCGAGGCCGATATGGTGGCCAGCCTCGGCAATGTCGCCGCTGCGCTGAAGGAGCAGTTCGGCTGGTTCTGGGTGGGCTTTTACCTCGTGAAAGGAGCAGAGCTGGTGCTGGGGCCTTTCC
>Ga0206101_1000264_pt1 | contig 11769 bp, 10 predicted proteins | sample 1B0metagenome_FD_148613 | JGI IMG/M metagenome (GOLD analysis project Ga0206101, IMG submission 148613) | Enriched microbial communities from leaf-cutter ant dump, University of Wisconsin, Madison, United States - 1B0 | ecosystem: Environmental > Terrestrial > Nest > Insects nest > Nest dump... | reverse complement strand
CAATTTTAACATCTTTAAAACGATATTGATTGCCTTCCTGGATGTTAGCAGTTATATATACAAGTTTTTTGTCTGGTGTTAATTGGACCTGAACTGAGTTAAGACGATAAGTTATATAACCCTGATTTTGATAAAATGCCTTGATAGTTTCAAGATCACCTGTCAACTTGTCGCTGGAATACTGGTTGTCTTTATACCAGAAGCTAAGCCACCCTCCTGTTGTCAGAAACATTTGTTTTTGTAGTTTTTTGGAGCTAAAGGCCCGATTACCGGTAAAGAAAATACCGCCAATCTTTGCAGTGACACCTTCAGAGATAACAATATCAATATTAACCCGGTTACGTTCAAGTTGTGTTACTGTTGGAGTAATGATTACAGAGTATAATCCGCGATTATAGTACTCAGTTTTTAAGCTCATAATGGCATTATCAAGAATACTTTGGTCAAAAATAAGACCATCAGAAAGACCATTTTCCTTTAATGATTTTACCAGTTTGTCATGATCAAATTCATGATCTCCTTTAACTGACAGTTTAGCAATTACCGGCCGTTCCTCAATATCAATAATTAAAGTGGTACCTTGCTCTTCTACCCGTACATCCTGAAAAAATCCGGTACTATACAGTTTATGAATGATATCATCTGCTTTACTTGGAGTAATAGTATCCCCAACTTTTACCGGCAAATAGCTATAGACTGTCCCCATTTCAATGCGCTGCAAGCCTTCGATTCTAATTTGCCCAATTACAAACGTTGAATCAATTGCATAAATTTGCTGCATCATTAGTAATGAAGCAGTAGTTAAAAGTTTATAGCTTAATTTCATTACAAGTTGAATAATTTCAGAAAGTCATTATATAAGGCCAAAAAAGTAACTCCAAGCACAACAATCAAGCCAAACTTAAATAATATTTGTTGGGTGCCAATAGAAATTGGCTTACCGGTTAACCATTCAATCGCATATATTATAATATGCCCACCATCCAGAACAGGAATCGGCAATAAATTCATGATTGCCAGACTTAGGCTTATTAAGGCCAGAAAATCAACAAAAGATTTGACACCCTGATAAATAGCAGTTTGTGACGCTTTTGCAATAGTAATCGGGCCGCCAACATTGTGCCATGAGACCTTGCCTTTAATCATAAGCCATAGCATGCTAAGATTCGTTTGTGCCAGATTGAAACAGGCATTTGCAGCATAGCCCATACTACTAATAAAACCATAGTGCTTTATATAGCTATTTTGTTCAATCAGATTTTTGTCCAAAGTAGGCATTATACCAACTTTACCAATTATTTGTCCATCATCATCGGTTGATGAGTATGGAGTGACAACTATCTCTTGCTTTTTATTATTTCTATTAATGATAAATTTAAGATTTTCACTTGGTGAAGAGCGAATTATATTAGTGACCTGAAACCAATTGTTAATGGGTGTGGAATTTATTTGTATAATCAGATCATTCTCTTTTAATCCTGCTTTTGCGGCCGCTGATTGAGGCTCAATGTAAGCTATTTGTGGTATATAACTAAAGGGGTATAATCCCATATTAGCAAGCCCTGGATTATCACTATTTTCTTTGTATTTGCGAATGTCTAGCGTCACTTGGTATGCTTGTACAGCATTGGTTAGATCAATAATGACATTATTATTGGTGGAAATTGTTTTATCAAAAATATTTTCAGCCTGATTCCATGAATCAGGACTTTGCCCATTAATTTTTGTAATTGTACTATTTGGTTTAATTAACTCAAGGTTTTTTACCAATGGAGTTGGTGAGATACTGCTAATTACAGGTTTTAAATTATATACTCCATAAAGACCGATAAAATAATAGGCAAGGAATGCAAATAGTATATTAAATAATGGTCCTGCTAGCGCTATTAAGAGTTTTTGGATGGGTGGCTTATTGTTAAAAGCGAAATGTTTGAGGTGCGGCTCAACATTACCTTCCCGTTCATCGAGCATCTGAACATATCCGCCTAAAGGTATTGCACTGATACACCATTGGTTATGGCGGCCTTTCCAGCTTAATAGTTTTGGACCAAATCCAACAGAAAAGGTTATAACTTTTACCTTGAATAATCTGGCAAATAAATAATGCCCAAATTCATGAATTACTACTAATATGCTAATAGTGATTAAAAAACCAATGAGTGCCACTATAAACTTTCTTTCTCAAACAATTGCTAGAATTTATAAAGCAAAAAGGTAGCACCCTTTAGGTACTACCTTTTTATTGAGTAAACAATTTTACTATGCATTAACTCTCAGATTGTTTTTTTTTGTTTTAGCTGGTTTTTTTTTAAGTGGATCAGCAATAGTTACAGTCTCCGGTTTAACCTGTTTGTCCCATGGTATTGGTTTATATTCCAAGGCTATTTCTAAAACTTCATCCACAGTTTTTACCGGAATAACTTCAAGTTGACCTTTGATTTCATCTGGAATTTCATCCAGATCTTTCACATTTTTTTCCGGAATTAATACTGTTTTTATTCCCGCGCGCAGTGCAGCCAGCATTTTTTCCTTTAAGCCTCCAATTGGCAGAACTTCTCCATATAAAGTTACTTCACCAGTCATAGCGACGCTTGATTTGATTGGAACATGATTTAAGCTGGAAGCAATTGCTGTAACCATGGCAATCCCTGCTGAAGGCCCATCTTTGGGAGTTGCACCTTCTGGTACGTGCACATGTATATCTTTATTTTCATAGAATTTTTCATCAATTCCAAGAATATTACTTCGGCTTCGTACTAAGCTTATGGCTGCTTGTATTGATTCTTTCATTACATCACCAAGTTGTCCGGTACGGATTATGTTTCCTTTGCCAGGAATTGAGATTACTTCGATTGTAAGGATATCTCCGCCAATCTCCGTCCATGCCAGACCGGTTACCCGCCCGATTCTATTTTCTTTAGCGCTTATGCCAAAATCATTAATTGGAATGCCTAGGAAGTCTTTGAGGTTTTCTTTAGTAATTTTAATTTTTTTGCTTGCCACTTTCTTAGTATCAAGCATGGTCACTACTTTTCGGCATAGTTTACCTAATTGTCTATCCAGGCTACGAACTCCAGCTTCTGCCGTGTAATAACGAATTACATCAAGAATGGTAGTATCATCAATAGCTATTTCCGATGGTTTAAGTCCATTGTTTTTTATCTGTCGCTGTAATAGATATTGCTCTGCAATCTTTAGTTTTTCCTGTTCAGTATAACCTGAAAGGCGAATAATCTCCATCCGGTCACGTAATGGTCCTGGAATATTCATGGAGTTTGAGGTACACACAAACATAACTTGCGATAGATCAAACGCTACTTCGGTGTAGTTATCTACAAAAGCTTTATTTTGTTCAGGGTCAAGGACTTCCAGTAGGGCAGCAGCAGGATCACCACGGTGGTCTGCACCGATTTTATCTATTTCATCAAAAAGAAGCAATGGATTTTTTACACCAATTTTACTGATGTTTTGTAAGACTTTACCTGACATTGCGCCAATATAAGTTTTTCTGTGCCCACGAATTTCAGCTTCATCATGAAGCCCGCCAAGTGCAATTCTTACGTACTTACGATTAGTTGCTTTAGCAATTGACTCACCCAACGATGTTTTACCTACCCCTGGAGGACCCACAAAACACAAAATTGGGGCTTTATTGTTTTCTGTTCTCCTTTGTACTGCAAGATATTCAATAATCCGCTCTTTTATTTTTTCAAGGCCATAGTGATCTTTATCTAGAGTTTTTTGGGCTTTTACTAAATCAGAGCTTACTTTTGTGGTTTTATTCCATGGTAGATCTGCTAGGTGCTCAATATAGTTGCGAACTAAAGCACTTTCTGATGACATTTGTGGCATCATTTTTAGTTTTTTTAATTCTGCTAAGGCTTTTTTCTCAGCTTCTTCCGGCATCTTTGCTCTTAAGATTTTGTTCTCAAGTTCCTGAACTTCATTTAGCTCTTCAATTTCTCCCAGTTCTTGCTGGATTGCCCGTTGCTGTTCATGTAGATAATATTCTTTCTGATTCTTTTCAATCTGTTGTTTTACACGTCCCTGAATCTTCTTTTCTACAGTTAGAATTTCAATCTCACGATTTAGTTCTTTTAAAAGCATGGTTAATCGTTTTTTGAGAGAAGCTGTTTCTAATAGCTCCTGACGAATTGATAAATCAACAACTACATGGGTTATGATTACATCTGCAAGTTGCTCAATATTAGCTATTTTTGCAATTATAGAGACCACTTCATCAGGAACTTTTTGATTTAATTTGGCAAATTCATCAAACAGTTGAATAATCTCCCGGCGTTCTGCTTCCTGCTCAATTTTACTTATATCCTGCTTTGTTTGAATTTCCTGTATCTCAGCAGCTAGGAAACCATCTTTCTCAATAATTTTTGCTGCTTTAGCACGAATTTTTCCTTCAATCAGAACTTTTTTTGTCCCATCTGGAAGTTGTAATATTTGTAAAATTTTAGCTAGTGTTCCCGTACTATGCAGATTTTGTTCTGTAACCTCATTATCAGTCGGGTTTTTCTGGCTTAATAATATGACCTGTTTATCTTTCTTATCCGCTATCTCAAGGGCATTTATCGACTTTTGGCGACCAACAAATAATGGTACTACCATATTTGGAAAAATAACTACATCTTTTAGCGGTATAATCGGAACAAGGTCGTCAGATAACTCTATCTCGTTTGTTTTATCGTTTTGATTGTTATTCATAATCATTATTTTTCCTTAATGTTTCTGTACTTGTGCATTAAATTAACCTAAACCGCAAAACATCTGCAATGTAATTGTGTTTTTGCAAAAGGATACTACAATATTGTAACTTAACTTCGGGTTGCTTTTATGACAAAATCATTCTCAGCTATACTGGTAAGTAAGTCATCAACCTCTTTAGATGATCCAACACTGATAGTTAGTTTGACAACTACCACAGAATGATTGTCACTACGCTCCTGAAAAATCTCTTCCATATTGATCTGGCGTTCAGCCATAATTGCAGATAACTTATTGAAAACTCCGGGTAAATTATCAATTGTAATTGTCAGTTTGGACAGAAATTGTGCCTCTACGTCATTGATTAGAGTAGCAGGTACCAGTTTGTCTAACCCAATTGTTTTATTTTTACGACAATCGTGACTATGCAGTTCAAGTTCGCCTTTACGGGTCAGTTTTGCAAAGATTTTTTCATCTGGTAATGGGCAACAAACATCGTCCTGAATAATTGGCAGATTACAATTACTTAGTTTTAATTTAATCGGGTTACCAAAAGGAATTTCCAGTAATTCGCTGACAATACGGAGAGCCGGAATTTCATTAACTCCAATCTTTTGTTCAAAATCAATTAACTCATAGCGATTAGCATATTGTTTTGCTATTAATCCCCGAAGAACTTCATCATTAATAATCAGGTCGCTTCCGGCAATGTGTAGTCCAGTATTCAGTAGATTTACACCATTACTGACGTCTTCATCATATTTCTGTTCTTTTAGGTATTGCTTGATTTTACTTATCGCACGGCCGGTAATGACAGAGTATAACCAATTTTCATCCGGTTCACTAAACTGTGACGTAGTAATTTCTATCACGTCCCCATTTTGCAATCGGTGATCATGTTCCACTGAACGCTGGTTTACCCGGGCACGGCTAAAGTGGTCTCCAATGTCTGTATGGATGGCATATGCAAAATCAACAGGAGTTGCGCCACGTGGTAAATGGATAATTTTTCCTTTTGGAGTGAAAACATAGATATTTTTTGGCGAAAGGTCTTTTTTGATATTTTCCAGAAAATCACTGGCAGAAAAAGTACTGCTTTGGATTTCGAGAATATTGTTAATCCAGTTTGTTGTATGCTGTCTTGCTGTTGAATCATATTCAATTCCGCGCTGCTGTTTTAACAGATGGCTGATAATTCCATGTTCAGCGATATCTTCCATTTCTGTAGTCCGGATATGGATCTGTAGCGGGGAACCGGTTGGGCTCATCATTGTAGAATGTAGTGATTGATATCCATTACTTTTTGGAACGGCAATATAATCCTTGAATTTTCCAGGAATCGGCTGGTACAGATTATGGATAACTCCCAGCGCGAGGTAACAGTCACCAATTGTTTCTACAATTATCTTTATTTCAAAGATATCATAAATACGGTCAAAAGACTGTTGGCGCTTTAGCATTCTATTATAAAGATTGAAAATCGTACGCTGGCGGTATTTAAATTCGGCCTTGATACCATTTGATTTCAGCGCATTGCTGATATTGGTAAGAATTTCCTGTGTAATTGGCAAACGATTATTTTGGGCTACTTCTACAGCTGAGGTAAGAACCTTGTAACGCATAGGATATAAGTGCTTAAAGCTTTCTTCTGCCAGTTCAAGATGGACTTTGTGTAAGCCGATACGGTTGGCAATTGGTACATAAATTTCCATTGTTTCCAATGCGATCTTACGCCGTTTTTCCGGTCTCATTGAACCTAATGTCATCATATTATGCATACGATCGGCAAGTTTGATCAGGATGACACGAATATCTTTTGCCATAGCTAACACTACTTTACGGAAGTATTCGGCATGGGCGATTTCTTCAGATTCAAAGTGAAGTTTGTCAAGTTTTGTAACACTATCAACTAATTCCGCAATACTGGTGCCAAAAATGCGTGTTAGCTCTTCTTTGCTAACAGGGGTATCTTCAATGACATCATGCATTAGGGCACCAGCAATAGTTTGCTCATCAAGTTCCCAGTCAGCAATTAGGGTGGCAACTTCAATCGGGTGTGTAATGTATGGCTCACCACTTTTACGGAACTGTCCGTAATGTGCGTGATTAGCAACCTGAAAGGCTAGCTCGATGGTTTCAATTTTTTTGCCATGAAGATGCTTTCGGGCTGTGGAAAGCAAGGTTCTACGGAGATCATCGACTAATTTTTGATATTCACCATGACTGATTTCCATTGCTATACCTCGCTATATAACGACTATTCTATGCGGCCAAGAATTTGCTGGTCAACTTTACGGTCAGCTATTTCGCGTAAAGCAATTACTGTCGGTTTATCACCTTCTTCGTGTTCAATCATAATGTCACTACCTTTTTCTATTTGACGTGCACGAAGGGCTGCAGCAATAGTCATGTCAAAGCGATTATTTATTGTTTCCATGCAATCAGCTACTGTAAATCGAGCCATATGAGATCCTTTTAATTTAAATTAAACTGTTTTTTAATCATTTCGAGCTTACGCGCAGTTTTATTGCGACCAGCTCTTATTATACTACATAGATCTTGCAATGCAGTATCGAAATCATCGTTTATTACGATATAATCAAATTCTGGAGCATGACTTATATCTTCCCGGGCCAGGCCAAGCCGCTTATCAATTATTTCCTGACTGTCGGTTTTACGGTCGTGCAATCGTTGTGACAATATTTCCAGAGAAGGAGGAAGAACAAAAATCAATACTGCATCATGAAACATCTGGCGTATCTGGCGTGCACCTTGCCAGTCAATTTCAAGAATTATATCTTTGCCATTTGCCAGGAAGTTTTTTATAGTCGTAATATTTGTACCGTAGTAGTTGTCATAAACTCTAGCGTATTCCAGAAATTCATTATTATCAATCATTTGTTTGAATTTGTTTTCTTCGGTAAAGAAATAGTTTACACCATCCACCTCTCCAGGCCTAATTTTGCGAGTAGTATGCGAAACTGACAACTGAATATTATTGTCAATTTTGCATAACGCGTTGACCAAAGTTGATTTACCGGCCCCTGAAGGGGCTGCTATTACATAAATTTTTCCTCGGTTCATGCGTGATTAATATCCTTTTTTTATTTTATCTTTAGTTATCTGTTTATGAGTAGCCGAAAAAGTAAAGATTTTAATTGGAACCCTAATAGCGGTATGGGTTTTACTTTGACGAGATTACGTTTTTTGGTACGGGCTTATAACTAAAAATGTGCTAAAATGAGCGACTTATTCAAAAGGTGTTATTTTAACAAAATAAGGTAGCTTTATGTTGATTGATTCACATTGTCATCTCAATTTTAGCGAGTTGGCAACAAATTTGGATGAGTATTTACAATTAATGTATGATAATAAAGTTGATCTTGCACTGTGTGTTGCTACTCGTCCTGATAATATTGAAGAGGTTATTAAACTGGCTGAAGCCAATGGTAACTTATTTGCAACAGTCGGGATTCATCCTGATGAGAAGTTGCCGGATTTTAATCTGACTTGTGAATATTTGGTTCAATATAGTTCGCATCCTAAAGTTATTGCTATTGGCGAAACAGGGCTTGATTATTACTGGAATAAAGATGCAGATATGTCGTGGCAGCATAACCGGTTTCAAATACATATTGATGCTGCTAAAAAAACCGGGTTACCATTGGTCGTTCATACTAGGGAATCTGCAGCAGATGCTTGGCAAATGCTTAAAGAAGGTCAGATTGAAAGCTGTGGGACAGTGATCCATTGTTTTACCGAAAATCTTGACTGGGCACGCAAATTTCTGGATATCGGCTGTTATATTTCTTTTTCCGGAATAGTTACCTTTAAAAATGCCAAAGATATTCAGGAAGCTGCCAAATTTGTCCCGTTAGATCGTATACTGGTTGAAACTGATGCTCCCTATCTGGCGCCGGTACCTTATAGGGGAAAACTGAATCATCCGGCTCTGGTTTTGCATACCGCACAATTTCTTGCTGATTTGCGTCAGGTTCATTTAGAGGAGATTGCCGTGGCAACAACAGATAATTTTTTTAAATTATTTAAAAAAGCAAATGCTTTAGTACGTGGGGGGAAATTAGAGTGGTTGATGTAATTACTATTGACGGCCCGGCTTCTTCCGGTAAAGGCACAGTTGCCAGAAGGATAGCACAAAGGCTGGGATTTCATTATCTGGAATCTGGAGCAATTTATCGTGCATTGGGATTATGGGTTTATCGTAATTTTGGTGATAAAGCGGTTGCCGATGAGCAAGTGGCTGATTTAGTTTTGACCATGCGATTACAGTTTACTCATGAAAAGATACTTCTTAATGGGGAAGATGTTACCAATACATTAAGAGAAGAGTTTGTGGGAATGTTAGCATCCCGTTATAGCTCCATTGCTGAGGTAAGAGCCAGGCTATTACAGTTTCAGCGCGATTTTGCGCAAAATCCGGGACTTGTAACCGATGGTCGTGATATGGGAAGTGTGGTTTTTCCCGATGCGAAGTTGAAGGTATTTCTTACTGCATCAGCAGAAAAAAGAGCAGAACGTCGTTATAAGCAGTTGCAATTATTTAATAAATCTGCTACAATTGGGTCTATTTTGCAAGATATTGTAGTTCGGGACGAGCAGGATTCCAATCGAAGTACGGCTCCGCTTGGCTATGATTCTTCTTTCAAAGTTCTGGATAATTCTGATCTGGGGATTGATGAAACTATTAATGTGATTCTTGACTGGTATCAAAATTCCTGATATATGGTGTCCTGATGAATAAATTCAGGATGAGTGTAAACTTTTTTATTTTATGGTTATTACAATAGTGGAAAATTTTGCAAGTTTATTTGAACAGCACCTGGCACAACTTGAAATGCGTGAGGGTGAAGTAATTGATGCAACAGTTGTTTCTGTTGATAACAAATATGTAACAGTAACTGCAGGCCTTAAATCTGAGTCATCTATAGCAATTAATGAATTTAAAGATGAACTAGGTAATCTTGAAGTTAAAATTGGGGATATAGTAAAAGTTGCCATTGAAGCAATTGAAGATGGTTATGGTGAAACGCGTTTATCACGTGATAAAGCTCGTCGTATTGCTGCGTGGGAAGAGTTAGAAGGCGCGTTAGATCGTGGTGATGTATTAACCGGTAATGTCTATGGTCGCGTAAAAGGTGGTCTTGGAGTTATGTACAAGAATGTACGTCTATTCCTGCCAGGTTCATTAATTGATGTGCGTACTGTGCGTGATTTTGCTCCATATGATGCTAAATCTGTTGAATTTAAAGTGATTAAAGTTGATCGTCGCCGTAACAACATCGTTATTTCACGTAAGGCTGTTTTGGTTGAGCGTAATGGTGAAGATAGTAAAGCTATTGTTGAGAAAATGCAGGAAGGTAATGTAGTTCAGGGTATTGTTAAAAATATTACTGATTACGGTGCGTTCGTTGATCTTGGTGGAATTGATGGTCTGTTGTATATTACAGATTTATCTTGGAAACGTGTGAAACACCCTTCTGAAGTATTAACTATCGGTCAGGAAATTGAAGCTAAAGTATTGAAATTTGATCAGGAAAAACATCGCGTTTCACTTGGCTTGAAGCAGTTATCTGATGATCCTTGGTCTGGTGTTGCCGATCGCTTCCCTGTAAATATGAGATTGCACGGCAAGATTTCAAACCTTACAGATTATGGTGCATTTGTTGAGCTTGAGCCTGGTATTGAAGGTTTGGTTCATGTGTCTGAAATGGATTGGACTAATAAAAATGTTAATCCTTCCAAATTGGTTAAACTTGGTGATGAAGTACAGGTTCAGATTCTTGAAATTGATCCGGAAAAACGTCGTATCAGTCTTGGTATGAAACAGTGCCAGCCTAACCCATGGGTAGAGTTTGCTGAGAAACATCAAAAAGGTGATCGTGTTGCCGGACAAATCCGTTCTATTACTGATTTTGGTTTATTTATTGGACTTGCTGGTGGAATTGATGGTCTTGTTCATGTATCTGATATTTCCTGGACTCTTTCTGGTGATGCAGCAATTCGCAACTACAAAAAAGGTCAGGATGTTGACGCTGTAATCATCTCTATTGATATTGAAAAAGAGCGTATTGCACTTGGTATCAAACAGCTTGATAATGATCCATATGCTAACTTCTTGAGTTTGAACGATAAAGGTACTATTGTTAAGGGAACGGTTAAAGAAGTAACTGCAGAGCAGGCTATTCTTGAACTTGCTCCTGAGATTGATGCTATTTTACCTGCGCGTGAAGCTTCAACGGAAAAAGTTGATGATTTAACAAAAGTGGTTAATGTTGGTGATCAGCTTGAAGTTATGGTGACTAATATTGATCGTAAATCTAGAGCAATTACTGTATCAATTCGTGCTAAAGATTCAAAAGATGAAGCTGAAGCAATCAAGAAAGTAAAACAGGCAGATAAAACTGCAGGGACTACTAACTTGGGTTCTTTACTACAGGATAAATTGTCACAAGGATAATTATGAACCGCTCAGATATTATTAAGCGAATTTCTGAGCTTTACCCTAAACTAAGCCGTAAGGAAGTTGAAGCAATTGTCAAAGAACTATTTGCTACAATGGCGGTGAGCATAGCAACGGGTAAACGTATTGAGATTCGTGGATTTGGATGCTTTTCACTGAAACATCGTGCAGCTGGCAAGGTGCGTAACCCGCGCCATGGTGTTGCAATTGATTCTGGTGAGCGTCACGTGGTTTATTTCCGCGCTGGCAAAGAGCTCCGCGAACGTGTTGACGTGTTTAATCGTTAAAACAGGAAGCCTCGTTGTAACAACGAGGCTTTTTAAACTATTATGATAGATGAATTATCAAATGAAATCAAACCAGTTACTGTTAGGCAGATAGCCATTGCTGCTTTACTGGTTATTGCTATTACCTCTTTCGTATTATATTTAGTTTATCATCGACAGCAGCAAAAAAAGTTAATAATGTCTAAATCTGTGATTATTCCTAAAATCATCAAACACTCAATAGCCTCTGAGCCAAAAGACCTTGAGTCTTTATCTTTTGTGATTCCGCTTACTAAATAACTAACA
>Ga0206101_1000263_pt1 | contig 11841 bp, 5 predicted proteins | sample 1B0metagenome_FD_148613 | JGI IMG/M metagenome (GOLD analysis project Ga0206101, IMG submission 148613) | Enriched microbial communities from leaf-cutter ant dump, University of Wisconsin, Madison, United States - 1B0 | ecosystem: Environmental > Terrestrial > Nest > Insects nest > Nest dump... | reverse complement strand
CGGCTGATGGCTCAAGCGGACGGCCTCCTGTTTGAACTCTTCGCTGTACTTGCGTTGATTCATCGACCACCTCTCAGGTAAAGAGACGTCTACTCTTTACCTGTCCACCAGATCGGGGGATGAGCAACTCGATGCCCCCTTGACTGATAACGCTCAACTATGGGTAAACCTTACAGTAGTTCTACGAATGTGAAGTAAGCATCCGCGTAAGTCAAGGTAAATCCGTGATATGCGAGTATATGGTATGTCGCCCTCTTCGAGATGCTTCTGTATTGCGGTGCCTCTGCACGTCTTTAGACAATCCTGGATCGCAATCAGCTCTCCGCCGAGGTAGCGCCGGATGGGAACTTGGAACAAGCGGGTGACCTGACCGCTTGTAGCTCTCCGCGGAGGTGGCGCCGGATGTACTTCAATGCGGTAATGGCGCGATCTCCATCGATGATCCGGTGAAGTGCATGGTGTGCAGCTTCCCGCAAGCTGATTCCCTTCCTTCGCATCGCAATCGGCAGCGCTCGGGTGCTTTTAGTGGTGGATATGGCTGCCGGCAGGGTCTGGCTCATGGATTCGTCTGGCGTCGCTCGTGCCGCGCCAGCGGGTCGTTCCGGTGCCTTCGGAGGTGATTGCCGGGACGCTGGCCTATATGGGGCGTCGGGGCAGATGGGACGTATGAACCGCTCGGTCGATTCCCGTAGCGCTCTGTACGCGCCGGGTGTCATGCTCTGGACGATCGCTCATGCGTATCTCCGCAGTGCCCGCTACTGCTAGCCGTGCCGGAGAGCGCTGGGCAAGGTGCGGCCGCCCGATTGGGATTCAGTGTAGTATGCCGGGGATGAGAGTCTGATCGCCCCCGCCGGGACGTCGTTCCAGGGGGGGCAACCGGGCAGGACTTCTCTGCTGGCGATGCGTCCCGGGAGCCCAATTGCAGTCTGATCGCATCATCTTCGCCTTCCATTGATTTTTCCCGCCCCGGTCCGCCATATGTGAAAAAGTTTGATAACTTTACCCGCACCATTTTCCGCACATCGCCGGAACATCTTGCCGTTCAATCGGGATATACATTATACAGCACATGACGAACCGTATACGCATAAGGCTCCTGTTGTCCGCGATACCGATCTTCCTTGTGACGGGGATGCTTCACGCCCAGGATGAGACATGGTTCACCGACATCACGAAGGAAACGAATCTGGAAGGGGTGAAGGGCGGGCAGGTCAGCGCACTTGACATCAACAATGATGGCTGGCCCGATCTGCTGCTGCAGAATCTCTCGTACGATCGCAGCATGAAGACGCGGATCTACATGAACCAGCAGGACCCGGCTTCATCCGATCCGAGGGACCGTATCTTCGTCGATGTCACGGACAGCGCCGGTGTCTATGCCAATCCCGATCCCAATGTCACCGGCCGTATCGCCGATGTCTGGGGCATGGCTGATGTCAACAACGACGGCTATCCCGATATCGTCACCGGCATCTTCTACTATTATGTGGCGACGTTCCAGGACTCCGGTGACGTGGCCGAGGTGCTGCTGAACGACGGCACCGGCCGGTTTCGCCTCGTCAGGAACAGCGGCCTGCACGAACTGGGAAAATTTCCCTGTACCGGCTTCTGCTTCCTCGACTATGACCTCGACGGCAATCTCGATCTCTATATCGCGGTCTTCTCGGCCGATCATCAGAACAACTTCTGGATTCCCGGATTTCTGATGAAGGGGAATGGCGACGGGACCTTCACCGACTACACTGTCGAATCCGGCATCTACCAGGTGGACGAACCGAACTACGGCGCCACCGTCACCGACTGGAACAACGACGGCTGGCCCGATATTCTCACCTGCCCATACTGCCGGACCGAGGGGACGCTCTGGCGAAACAATGGCAACGGTACGTTCTCGAATGTGAGCGCGGAAGCGGGCTACACCTCGAAGAACGGCATGACCGGCAACGTCGATCCGGGCATCGGCGCACGCGAGCTGTGCCAGTGGGAGGCGCTTCCGGCCGACTTCGACAACGACGGCGATATGGACATTGCACAGATGCTGGTGCACGGCGGCCTAGATGCCAACGAGGGACATTCGCCGCTGACGATCAACGGCGGCCCGGAGAATGACTACAAGCTGACGTGGGATCTGAAGAAGTTCGACCGCCCGCTCATCGGACAGAGCAAGACCTGGCGCGATACGTTGAAGTCATCGACGGGAGAGGATTCGCTCATCCGCACGTACAGGACTCCGGCGGGAACAGGACATCTGGGCGACCAGGCCGGTTCGTGGCTCGACTTCGACAATGACATGCTGCAGGATATCATCATCAGCACCACCGGCTATGATCCGCGGAACGACCGCGCCTATATCGAGCATCAGAATCCCGATCATACCTTCACCGACATCGCGAAGGCGACCGGCCTCTCCGAGTGGCTGCGCCCGGCCTACAGCAACCGTCCGTTCGATTTCGATCTGGACGGCGATGATGATTTCGCGCTGATATTTGCTCCACTTGCGCAGTACGTTCCGCCGGAAGATGCGGCGCGGGCGAACCAGATCTTCATGGTGCGCAATGACATCGGCAACAGGAACAACCATGTGACGGTGAAGCTGGTGGCGCCGCAGGGGGCGAACCGCAACTGCATCGGCGCCCGCATCTACGTCTATGCCGGCGGCGTCCGCCAGATGCGGGACATCCAGTCGGGCATCGGACGCTGGGGAATGGTGCAGCCGTTCGAGCTGGTCTTCGGGCTTGCACAGAACACGCACATCGATTCGATTGTTGTGCGCTGGCCGATGAAGGGGCTGCCGACGACGACGGTGATCGATCCGCCGATCAACCAGATGGTGGTCATCGACCGGAACGGCCTGGCCGGCGGCATCGCCGGGGAGATGGGAAATGGTGCAGCCCGCGTCTCGCTGGCGCCGAATCCAACGTCGGACTGGATGACGGCACGCCTCTCGCCGGAACTGCGCGGCCGCTGCATGCTGGAGATCTTCAGCGCCATCGGCGAGCGCATCCATCGTTCGCAGATCGAGGGAACTGAATACGTGCGTGTTCCGGTGGAATCGCTGGAGGATGGCTACTACATGGTCCGTGTGACGTCGGCGACCGGAGCGACGGTGAATGCGCCGTTCATCAAGAGCAGATGAGCAAGGGCTCGTGACATTGCGCCATTATGGCGTGCTATAGTACTGTGGGAGCGGACAGGGTCGGAAATCGGCTCTGCCCGCTTTTCATTCCGCCCCCGGCATTCGCGGCGTTCCCGGCGGAGCGGACCTGCCGCACCGCCCGGGCCGCAATGCAGGCCAGCCCATATTTATTATGTAGGAGATTCCCATGTTACCTCCCCCGTTCCGTTTACTCAGCCGTCTCTTTGCCCTCGGCCTTCTGACCGTGGTGACGTGTATCATTTCCGGCCGCACGACAGTGGCCCAGCCATATTCCATTCCGGAACCGTGTTCCCAGTACACGATCGTGTATCAGGGAGGAATTCAGCTTGCGGCGGGATCGATTCCTGTCGATGTCGAACTGCTTTTTCCGCCGCCGGTTGCTCCCGATCTTCCACATCCTCCCGATATCAGGCATCATGATGTTCCAGCCAGCGGCGCCTCATCGCAGACGTACACCTTCTCCGGATACATTAATCATGTCGGCAGCATCCGCGTGTTCGGCGTAATCGTGCCGAGGGATGGCCGGCCTCACAGAGTTTCGACGGGCACGCCGGGGGAGTGCGTCGAGGTGACGATCACCACCGATGCGAACGGCTGTCCGATCATCACCCTTGCCGCGGTTCTATGCTGCGACACCTACACCATAAGCTGGGATGACTGGACTGTCGGCGGCATCAGCGTCAGATTCCTTGATGGCACTGTGATGTTCCAGGATCTTCCGGACAATCCCGATCCCAACCTCGATCGAACGACGGCGGCGTTCCCCGCAGGCGCCGACAACCCGGCCGTGGGCATCGTCGTCGATGGAAAGACGCTTGGGCCGGGGTCAGTCTATCGCAAGCAGATGGAGATGGTCGGCGGAGTGCGGTACTGCGTGGAGTTCAAGGTGACGGAGGACCCTGCTACGGGATGCATCGTGATTACCATTTACCGGATCCCCTGTCCCCCCATCTGCCCGGAGTACAGGATCATCATCTCCGACAACTGCCAGGAGGGAATTTATTTCCCTATCAATGTCGATGTTGCCGGATGGGTGCACCTGGGATTTCCGCTGGACGATCACTGGGTATATACCCATGCCGGCATATATACCTATCCCATGCCGCCGGGCGTGGCACGGGTGAACACGGTGAATGTCGAGGGGGTGGATATCCCGATGGACGGTCTGCCGCATGATATCAGCATGCCCGGCACCAACGATCATAAGCGGTTGAGGGTAATCGCCTTCTACGACTGGGAGACCGGTTGTACGACCATCACCATCGACTGCGTCTATGTGATCGGTTGATTCAGCGATTCCGCGGGCGGGGCCGGATTTTTCCTGTCCCGCCCCCGATTCATCCGTTGACCGCCTTCGCTCCTGCCGCCACCACATTGTTTCGCTGCCGGGTCTATTGTGCTACCCTCCGCACAGACTGCCTCCATCCATTCTCCATACCGTGCTTCGCCGTGCGATGCGTATCTTCGGTGATCCGTTCATACGATATATGATATGTCTGCCGGAAGCGTGCGCCGGGCGCGTGTACGGCATATTCCTCCTCCATGTCAGAACAACGCATTTCATGGACTCTCGGTCGAGCCGGCCTCTTGGCCCTGCTGCTGGTGTTCTCTGCGGTCGTCTCCCCGGCGCAGAGCACGCGCGGGGTGGAGTTCTGGGTCGGCTTTATGTCACATACCAGCTCCTCGGGGCGGATGGCCGATCTCTCCATCCATGTTGCCTCGCGTGTCGCCACCACCGGGCGCATCATCAGCTCCCGTTTCAGCCAGCCGGTCACATTCGGCGTTCCGGCCAATTCGGTGATCGAGGTGAAGCTTCCCGCCAATCTCTTTCTCTCGCTGGAATCGGAGGGGGCCGCCACGCGCGGCATTCAGATCGTGACGCTCGATACCGTGGATATCTGGGCGGTATCCTACATTCCGCAGACGATGGAGGCCGCGCTGGTGCTGTCGAAGGGAGTGCTAGGCTATGATTACCGTGTGATGTCCTTCGAGGGACTGATCGGCGAGAACAGCGTGCCGCTGCCGTCGCAGTTCCTCATCGTCGCCACGGAGGATGGGACGCAGGTGGAGATAACGCCCACGGCGATCACAATGGGAGGGAGACCCGCCGGAGTGCCCTTCGCCATCACGCTCAATGCCGGGCAGAGCTATCAGGTGCAGGCGCTTGGCGATCTGACCGGATCGCATGTTGTTTCCATCAACCGCAGAGTCTTTGCGCTCTTCGCGGGGACGGCTCGTGGCCGCGTGCCGATCTCGGCCCCGTTCCAGAATCATCTGTTCGAGCAGCTCTTTCCGGTTGATCGATGGGGGACCACCTTCGTCGGTGTGCCGTACCGGACACGGATGGGGGATACCTACCGTTTTCTCGCCGCCGAGAACAATACGACCGTGCGCATCAACGGCGGTCCCGGAATCAGTCTCGATGCCGGCCGTTTCATCGATACCGTGCTGACGGAGCCGAGCTCCATTCTCTCGGACAAACCCGTCAGCATCGCCCAGTTCAGCAACGGTTCGGGGTTCGATAATGTCTTCGAGGCCGATCCCTTCATGCTGATGCTGAACCCGATCGACTACGTACGGCAGCAGGTGCGGCTGCCGATGTTCCAGTATCAGACCATCACCCGCCATTACATCAACATCGTTGCGTTCACGGCCGATACGGCAAGCGTCCGTTTCGATGATGCGCCGATCGGCCATCTGTTCACTCCGCTTCCCCATGATGCATTCTATTCCTGCGCCACGGTGGAAACCGGGTCGGGCGAGCATACCATCGCATCGGATCTCGGCGTGACGGTCAATGTCTATGGGTACGGTCCGCTGGATGGCTACGGCTATTCGGGAGGGGCGGAACGGCTGGTCGGGTGCCCGCTGCCGATGATCCATGCGCTCGGCGACACCGTATTCTGCGATGGCGGGAGTGTGACGCTCGATGCCGGTCCGGGGTACAGCCTCTACCAGTGGTCAACAGGGGAGACTACCCGCCAGATAACCGTGCGAAGTTCCGGGGAATACTCCGTGATCACCACCGACGCCAACGGCTGCCGCAGGCCGGCACGCCCCGTGAAGGTTCGTGTCTTCCCCCTTCCCGTGCCGGATGTGAAGGTTCTTGGCCCGACGACCCTCTGTCCCTGCGACAGCCTGCTGCTGATAGCTCCGGCGGCCGCGTCGTACAGGTGGTCCAATGGCGCAACATCGGATACGCTGGTGGTGCGGGAGCCGGGGACGTTCACGGTCACGATCACGAATGAGTTCGGCTGCAGCGCAACATCCGAGCCCATCACCGTCAGCAGGACCGATGTGCGTTCGATGGTGGTGCTCGGCACGGCAGGCGCTGCTCCCGGAGGGAGGGTTTCCATCCCGCTGCTTCTCCGGAACGCCGGGGGACTTGAGGAATGCGGCGCGCAGACGTTCGTGGCCACGCTGCGGTACAATGCCAGCCTGCTGCAGATCGAGCGCATCGCCGGGGGTAACGTGCTGAGCGATACAATGATCGGCACCGAGCGGTTCGTGATCGTCGAGGGGGACCGTCGGGGGGATACGCTCATGACGCTCGATGGCTTTGCCACGCTGGGTAATGCGGAGTCCACGCCGCTCGGGTTCATCTGGTTCCGGTGGGACCGCTGCCATCTGATTCCCGTCGATGCTGTCGATGGCGAGTTTACGCTGCTCGATCTCTGCCGCGATGGAACGACCCGTCTGGTGGACGGCTCCGGCGATATGGCGCTGAAGCAGAATATTCCGAACCCGGCGGGCGGGCGGGTGACAATAGAGTACGAAATAGCGGAGGATGGTCCCACTCGTCTCTATATCACCGATGTCATGGGAAACACCGTGCTGGCTCCGGTTGATGGCTACCAGAGCCGGGGACGATATGTCCTCGCGGTCGATGTGTCAGCGCTGCCTCCCGGCAGCTACTACTATATCCTCCAGACGGCGACGCAGCGGCTGGGACGCGTGATGCGGGTGGTGCGTTGAGGTGACGCGTATGCGCCGGGGGGGAGTAGTCCGAACGTTCCATAGCTGCATCGTCCCGGGTAACTATCGGGAGGATGCCGGGGACAGATCCCGGGAGGAAACTTCCGGCAGTACATGACGCTCGTCGCATACCGGCCCGCTCATTTCCACGGTCGATCGATCCATATTCTCCATTGCATGGTACATCGTACTGTACGCATTGCCGGCGGGAGGGTGGAATCCGCCCATCTCTCCGAACGCTCCCGTCTCTTCATCGAAGGGCGCGAGCTGTCGATGCCGGCCGGAAGCATCATCCTGCCCGGCTTCGTTGACACGCACTGCCATCTGATCGGACTGGGGTTGATGGCGAGCCGGGTCGGGTTGCAGGGGGCGCGATCTGCGGCCGAGTGCGCACGCCGTGTGGCGTCGCATGCCGCCGGCGTGCCGGTCGGGGAATGGATCGTCGGCTTCGGCTGGAATCAGGAGGAATGGGATGTGCGGAGCATGCCGGACCGGCATGTGCTTGATGCGGCCGTGCCCGATCATCCGGTGCTGCTGCAGCGGATCGACAGCCATGCGGTCTGGATGAATTCACCGGGACTGCGCTGCGCGGGCATCGAGCCGGCAGAGATCGAGGGGGGGCGTGTGGATGTGGATGCTGCGGGAGAGCCTACGGGCATTCTGATCGACAATGCCACGAAGCTGGCCGAGGCGATGCTTCCGGAGCCGGGGAAGGAGCAGCGGCGCAGATGGATCGAATGGAGTGCGGCCGAATGCCTGCGGCTCGGCATCACCGAGGTGCATGACATGAACGTGGAGCCGGAGCGGATCGAGCCGATGACGCTTGCCGCCGATGGGGGAGGGCTTCCATTGCGCTGCCAGGTATTTCTCGCCGGAGGAAGGGATGAGTGGCGGGCATTTCCTTCACCACGAACCATCGCCCCCAACCTCGGCATCGTAGGGGTGAAGTATTTTGCCGATGGGGCGCTCGGCTCGCGCGGGGCGCTGCTGCTGGAGCCTTATAGCGATGCGCCCGAAACGCGGGGATTGCCCCTTATCACCGCCAGGGAGCTTGCGGCGCGCGCCGCGGAGCCGCTGGAGCGGGGATTCGCGATCGCCACGCATGCCATCGGTGATGGCGCCAACAGAACCGTTCTCGACGCCTACGCGGAATTGCGCGGGCGCTTCCCCGCCGGGCTGCTCCGCGTGGAGCATGCGCAGATTGTCCATCCCGACGACGTGCCGCGCTTCGCCGGACTGGGCATTATCCCGACCATGCAGGCGACGCACTGCACAAGTGATGCGATGATGGCCGAAGCGCGCCTGGGTTCGGAGCGGGGCCGTTATGCCTATGGATGGCGCTTCCTGCGCGATCATGGCGTGCCGCTGCTCGGCGGCTCCGATTTCCCCATCGAATCCCCCGATCCGCTGGCCGGCCTCCTCGCCTTCAATGCTCGCGAGCCTGTGCCGGGAGCCGGCTCCTGGCATGGCGAACAGGCGATCTCCCGTGACGAGGCCCTCAGCGCCTATACGGAATGGGCTCCGCTCGGCATCCCGGCGCAACCCCGGCGCGGCCGGTTGCGGGAGGGCTATGATGCCGATATCGTCGTGCTGGACCGCGATCCGTTCGACCGGGACTGCCGTGTGCTCCTTACGATCGTGGCCGGAACGGTCGTGTATCGTGCCACCGGGTAGGAGGGGCGGTCCTCAACTGCGGCCATTCGATCCGGCGTCGCGCAACGTCGGATCTCTGCGCATTGATATATCTTCTTTCACTTTTACCACTTGCGCAACGCGCGGCGACGTATGTATCTTTGCGACCCTTGTTGATCCGCTGCCACCATAGCTCAGTGGTAGAGCAGCTCATTCGTAATGAGCAGGTCCTCGGTTCAAGTCCGAGTGGTGGCTCCAGCAAAGAACAGTCGTCGATTTCCGTGATGGAGATCGGCGATTTTTCTTATTGTACGTACTCATGTTGTTGCCGGCAACCGGAGGCTGCCGGTGTTCCACGGTTATCGAATCCATTCACTCTGCCGCCGATGCGTTGTTTCATTGCTTCTGTTCTCGCCGTTGCGGGCATCGCCGCTACCCTGCATGCACAATCGGTGTTCGCCGATCTCGGTGTCGGTACGGGGGCACGGTCGCACCGCTTCGATCTTCTGCACGTGGATATCGATGTCCGGTTCGATATACCCCGGAAGCTGGTGATGGGAACCGTGGTGCAGCGAATGCGATCGCTCGATCCTGCACTCGGCCACATCACGCTGGATGCAGGGGAGGGCATGCGCTTCGGACGCGTGGAGGTGGATGGCGTCGGCGCCCGTTATCTGCATCATGGCGACACGCTGGATATTCTGCTTCCCGCGCCGCGCACCTATAACGATACGTTCGCTGTCGTCATGGATTATGAGATCACTCCGGAGAAGGGGCTGTATTTCATTCAGCCCGATTCGCTGGTGCCCGGTCGCCGGCGGCAGATATGGACCCAGGGAGAGGCGGAGGACAACCGCTACTGGCTGCCGGTCTACGATTATCCGAATGATCGCGCCACCAGTGAACTGCGCGCCACCATTCCTTCCGAATGGAAGCTTCTATCCAACGGCAGCCTCGTCTCGGTAGGCCCGGGTGCCACCCCCGGAACGAACGTGTGGCACTATAGCATCGGCCATCCCCATTCCACCTATCTGATCATGCTCGCCGCCGGCGATTATCTCGTCACCCGCGATACCGCCGCCGGAGTTCCGCTGGAATACTGGACCTATCCCGACCAGCCGGAGCGCGTCACTCCCACATTCGGCCGCACGCCGGAGGTGATGCGATTTTTTGTCGATCTGCTCGGGCCCTACCCCTGGGACAAGTATGCGCAGGTGGTGATCGCCGACTTCATGTATGGCGGCATGGAAAATACCACGGCCACCACGCTGAACGATTACGCGCTGGTTGACGAGCGCGGCCTGGTAGATTATAACACCGACGAGCTGGTAGCGCACGAACTCGCGCACCAGTGGTTCGGCGATCTGGTCACCAACCGGAGCTGGGAGCATCTGTGGCTGCATGAAAGCTATGCCACATATCTGGCCGCCCGTTTTATCGGGCGTCGTTACGGTGAGGATGAATTTGCCTGGACGATGTATGAAAATGGTCGCATCGGCATCCGTTCGGAGGAGACGCGCGGTCGCGATCCTCTGGCGGTGGGGGAGCGCGTGACCGCCAATATCTACCAGCGCGGATCGCGCGTGCTGCATATGCTGAACCGGCTGGTGGGGGATGAGCTGTTCAATCGCGCGAACAGGCTGTTCCTGCAGCGGCATGCCTACGGCGTGGTGGAGACGAACGATCTGAAACTTGCGTTCGAGGATGCGACGGGGCTGAATCTCGGCTGGTTCTTCGATCAGTGGATCTACAGGGCGGGGCATCCGCATCTGCGCGTGGAGGAACAATGGAGTGGAAATAAGCTTGCGCTCCGTGTCGTTCAGACACAGTCGCGTGATTCCCTGACCGGGCTTTTCAGCATGCCCGTCCCGATGGAGTTTTATCTGGCCGACGGGGTTGTGCGCGACACGATCTGGGTGACGAAGGAGGATGAGACCTTCACGTTTTCTCTGCCGGAACGTCCGCGCTTCACGATTTTCGACGCCGGGGATGCTCTGCTGAAAACACTCGTTTTTTTTCGTCCCGCCGATGAATTGATGGCGCAGCTCGGTGCTCCCCGGATGATCGATCGATATCAGGCATTGGTCGATCTTACCGTCGCCGGGCGGATGCCGGCCCGGGATACACGGGAGCGCCGGTCGGTTGCTCTTCGCGACCTGTTCCTGCGCGAACCGTCGGAGCATGTGCGCGAGGAAATCGTGAACAGGGTGTCACAGCTCGATTCAGGCATTGCGGGGGAGATCGTGCGGCGCGGCCTGGGCGATCCTGCGGCGATCGTCCGGAGGGCGGCGGCGGAAAATTCCTTCATGATTGCGGATGTCCACCTTCGCGCGTCGCTTCTGCGCCCGCTTCTCGCCGATAGCAGCTACAGCGTGGTGACCTCGGCACTCGGAATGCTGGCCACCACCGACACTGCGGGGCTGGCGCAGTCCCTGCGCGACATGAAAGGACTGCGGGGCCGGCGCGATCGTCTTGCCCGCGCATGGCTGAGCGCGGCGCTTGCAGGAAAATATAATATGCTCGCCGATGATGTCGCCGATTATACGATCCCGCCGTTCAATAATGAGACTCGCGTGCAGGCATTATATGTCCTGGCGAAGCTCGATACGATAACGCCGAAAATACGCGATGTCATAAGCCGCGGCATCATGGAACCGGAACAGCGCCTGCGCACTGCAGCGGCCACCGTCGCGCGCTCCCACCTGGACCTGAATACACGCATGATGCTCGAAGCGCTTCGCGATACCGTGGACGGGGAAGTCCGGGAAACGATCGTGGATGTGCTGAATGAGAAGAGAAAGTGAAAGCGGATGGATAGGGGGGGCAAAGGGCAAAATTCAAAAGTAAAAAGGCAAAAAAATAGGAGGGGGGAAAGTGAAGAAAAAGTGAAATTTTACGAAAAAGATCGATTTTTCCCTTGACAATCCACAATGGCAACCACAACTTGCCTTTTGCCTTTTGCCTTTTGCCTTTTGCCTTTTGCCTTTTGCCTTTTGCCTTTTGCCTTTTGCCTTTTGCCTTTTGCCTTTTGCCTTTTGCCTTTTGCCTTTTGCCTTTTGCCTTTTGCCTTTTGCCTT
>Ga0206101_1000262_pt1 | contig 11868 bp, 21 predicted proteins | sample 1B0metagenome_FD_148613 | JGI IMG/M metagenome (GOLD analysis project Ga0206101, IMG submission 148613) | Enriched microbial communities from leaf-cutter ant dump, University of Wisconsin, Madison, United States - 1B0 | ecosystem: Environmental > Terrestrial > Nest > Insects nest > Nest dump... | reverse complement strand
GCTGGCGCGGGTGTGACAGCTCTGGCCTATCAGATGGCCACGAAGGATGCAACAAATCAGTGGATTGGTAAGGCCGTCGCTGGTGGTTCGATTGTGGCGGGGTTGTTTTTGCCGACATTCATCAAATCGGATTTGTTTAAGTCGGTAGGTGATGGCATGATTGCGGCGGGTGGCTACAAGATGCTGCAAGAGTTTGACGTGCTGAACGGCATTCCCTTTGTAGCAGGATGGAAAGAACTGAATTTGATAAACGGGCCAGGGCCTTCCGCTGCTGCGGTAGATCGTCCCACGTCTGCGAACGTACACCGCGAAGCGGTTAACGTTCCTTTTCGTCCTACCATGTCCCAGGTGTTAAACGGGGTGTACCGTCGCCGTTACGATTAGTAGGGTGTTGTTAAAAACATCGATGAAAACAGATTACAAAAAATGTTTAAACTTTTTTTTTATGAATAGTATGGATGCGCGGATGGTCTTTGACAATGCCCGCAGTGTTATCGCAAGGGCGTACGGCCCTACTGCTGTTGAGAAATTTGTACTCACCATGAGTACGTTAAGACTGGAACAGGCGTTGGTAGCTGGCCAGAATCTTTACAGTTTTCCCGTACTGAATCAGGACACGGTCGGCGGTGTTTTTCCTACTGAAAAACGGTTGAAGCAACAGGATAGTTTTTTCATTTCCCACATTCAGTATTTTTTGGGCTTGCCTTCTGGCGCAAACGATACTGCGTGGTTGCCTCTTACTTACGAATCGCCATTCCTGTCAGGTGTAAGTGCGGGCGCATTACGCGCGTTGTGGAACGGTAGCCTTACCATGACGCTGGCCAATTACAAGTATGTGTACAACTGGGATTTGCTGAAACATTATTACGCACCTGAAACGCAGCAGACCGCTGCGCTAGGTGCGGGTTCACCGGTCGATCAGAAGAGATTAATTGAGGACGGGTTTAGCGCACTGGAGCCTATGGTTACTTTGATGGGAACAGAGGATAACCTTATTCAGGTGCAGTTAGATGCCCCGCCCGCTACCTTCCCGGCGAATGCGCGCATTGGTTTGTTGCTGCGTGGTGTGAATGCACAAAACTCCACGCCGGTGGCACGCTGATGGGAGCAAAAAAAATTCACTTAGTTGTTAAACGTCCTTTTGGCGTTGTGCCGCTCTGTGAAAAACCAGGTGGGGGGGCCTCTACTAGGCTCCCCGCTTTGGTAACTTGTAAAAGGTGTTTGAGGTTGATGTCGCCGCCGACAAAACGGATTTTAAAAAATTTAAAACTTTCTTCCCGTGTGTAGTTCCTTAGCTATTACCAGATATGAATTGATTGAGGTGCAAGTGCCGGCCAATTCAAGTGCCGGGCAGATTACTTTCCCTTCTGCTATTTCGACACTGGAAAACAACCCCGATCGAAAGATTTTCATAAAGGACATGGAAATTTTCCCGGTTTATGCGCAGGCCAGGTCGGTGAAAAATAATAACGTTGTCGGCCTTGCTGTTGCCGACATTCCGAAATTCAACGTTACTATCTATTACGATTCGGCGAACTTTATACGCTATGTGCCGGCCGCAAAGTTGATATACACAGTTCCACCGAATAATGTGGATAGCCCCTACCAGCGGGAGCGCGTGCCGTTTGCGGATTTGTACCCGGTCGCAATAGATCAATGTTTTTTGCAGTTTACAACACCGCCATCAGCGAACGCTTTTGTGGTTCCCATTGGTGTTATTTATACTGCGGTAAAAGTTGTTAGTTAATGGCTGCTTTGTCTGTTCAAATATTAGGCATCGAAAACGTGTTATCTGCATACGATAACAAAGGTTGCGTAAAATGGTCATGCTGGCAGGGGAAGGCTATGAATGAATTTTACGACGGCGACGACGTGGGCGAAGGCCGTGCGACGTTGGAGGCGTGGTTAAGAATGCTTTCACCTTTTTCCAGTGCTGTTTATACGTTGCGGTTTCATCCGGATGATGTTGTAAAGATTCGCAGCAGCAGCGAAGATATTGGCGGGTTTAATTTTCGTTTAGCAGAGGATGATAGGTGGCCGGTTGAGCCTGTTCGGGTTCGTTCGCGTGGTGTTGATAACGACATTATCGCGCTGATGGAAAAAATGGACAGCCGAATGACGAAACTGGAGGAACGAATCGGGGCGGCCCCGGAGCCGGATAAGTTGGAAACGTGGGAAAAAATTTTAGATCATCCGATTGCGCTGGCTGCGTGCGCGAAAATATTCGGGTTGGATGCGGGTATCATGCAGGGGGCTGCGATTGGTGCGGTAGGGGATGCCGGGAGTGTTGAGGATTCTTTGCGGATACTGATGGAAGCCGATGCCGATTTTGCGGCGCACTTGTGGAAATTGGCGCAGCTTGCGCGGAGCAATCCGGGGCAGTTTAAAATGTTAGTAGGGATGTTGGATAAAATGTAATTATGACAATTCAGGGAAGTGTAACAAACGGTATTGACGGTTCTGCGGTCGCTGGTGCTAGTGTACAAGCGTGGCAGGGGAACCTGATGCTGGGCGGTGTGGCTGCGGATGCCGGGGGATTATTTTCTCTGACAGTTCCGGGTACACCGGATAAACTGCGTATATCAAGTGCCTCATATATTGCGCAGGAGTTTGTTTATCCAGGTTCTTCCGATACTTCCCGGTATTCGTTATATCCTAATGTTGTTGAGGGCGACAACGTTGTAATAACGTCGGTACGAAAGAAAAAATTTCCGTGGTTGCTGTTGGTTGCTGCTGGCGTTCTGGTATTGTCTGCGAAAAAATTCAAACTGTAATATGTTTATAACTGATCTTTTTACTAAGCCGTCGCAGCGTGCATATATTGCGCCTACTGTGTATTTGCGTGCTGGTAAGTTTATGACTGGTTATAACTATTACGCATCCTTAGAGAAGGCAGTACGCAAATACAACTTTCTCAATAATCTGGCTGGCGGTGTGGATGAGATACCAGCCGGGTCGATTCGATTTGTTGAGAACGGGGCGGCGCAGACAATAGGTATCAACTGCGATTTTTACGTTTTGAAAGGTTCCGACTGGGTTTTGACGGATTATAAATGGTTGAAGTCACAAACAAAGTGGCCACCTGTCATTTTTCGATTTTTGACACCGGCAACGCAGGGGCCGTATTATGCTTTGTTTACTGCTAATTATTTCGGGATGTCGGCGACAACACTGGAGGACGTGGAACCGGAAAAAGTGGTGGAGTTGGATGTTTTCTGGAGGGAAGTGCAGTTAATGCGTTTCCGGTATAACGAGTTGGTAGGGTTTTTAAACGCGCTGGCGAAGCGGCGGTTAAACACAGTAGAGCAGCAGATATTCAATGAAGGGATGTTGTTGCTGAACAGTATGAATAACCAAATGGCCGGGGTACGTGGTATTGAGATTGCTTACTCTGAAAAAAATTCAGTCGGTCTGCCGGTGCTGTTGCTGATTGCCGGTATTGCAATACTAGCCGGGGCAACCGCTTATACTGTTTCTACTATCGTTGCCGAAACGGAAAAGACGAAGCGGATTAATAATAGTTACGAATTGCAAAAATGGGTTTCGGAAAAAAAGATTGAGGTAGCGCAGTTAGCGGCCAGCGGGCAAATCTCAAGTGAAGCAGCAAGCGGTATAAATGGAACGCTATCTACCGCTGCGGCAATAGCGAACCAGGTCGCTGAAAACTCTGCAAAGTCGTCCGGGCTGTTCGACGGTCTTTCTAGTGCTATCAAGTGGGGTGCGGTTGGGTTACTTTCTTTTTTGTTGTTAAAAAATTTGGGCGGGGGTCATGCAAAATAGTTTTTGTTCTTTTCACTGGTCGCGGCAGGTTATTCGCGAGTCGGGGGATTACCCACTACTGCCAGGTTGCTTTTCTTGGATGGTAGTGAATACGGCGGCGGTGGGTGGGCCTGTGTGTTATGTTGATGGGTATCCTTTACACGCGCCGTTATCTGCTGGGGCGAATGGCGAACACCACGGCGTTGGCGGCCCTTTCGGTAGCGTTATAAATAGTTCCAGTGTCATGCTGGAGATTCGCTTTTCCACGGATGTTGGGGCTAGTTGCTTTTTACGGCAACTGTTTTACACAAAAATGAATTATGGCATTTGAAACACACATAACGGCAGGGAGTAACGCGGCTCCGGCGGGTGCGCCGTTTCCGGCGGGTGCGGCAAATAATGGGTTGTCGGTTTCGGCATCCGACGGCAGGATTGTTTTAGGAAATGATGCCGGGGACATATCCGAACCTGCAAGGCTGTTGAGCAACCGCGAAATAAATACAAACAATTTTCAGATCACCTTTAAGGATAGCGTTGGCGGGGCGGCTGCTGTTTTATTGAACCTCATTAACGGGCGTTTAGAGTATAGCCAGGTGGGTGCTTTCAATTTGGGCGTTTTGATTGCTACCTTTTTGCAGGGTTATATAAAGAACACTGGGACGGGTTCGCAGGTGTATATAGATGAGCGGATGGGTAACGAAGCGGGTAACGAGTTAGTAACGGCCTTTTCTAGTGCTACAAGTTCACAGGTTAACGGGTGTCCGCGTGGGTCTACCATTTCGGCGCGTGGCGCAGATGGGGGGGTAATGTATGTGCATTCAGAGGCAGATATGCACTTGCGGGCCGGGGGTGCTTTGCCTACTGCTGCTTCTGACAACATCCTATTAACTTCGTCCTTTACTACTTTTTTAAAGGAGGTTCGTTTTTCTGGTACTGCTGCGCGTACTTCGTCCAGTTCTGTGCTGGTGCGGCAGGGGATGCCGGGAGCGTTGCGCTACATACAGGGAGTTACGGGTTCCTTTACGACGGTAGACGGCAAGACGGTAACGGTAACAGACGGCGTAATTACAAACATTGTTTAAACTAAATACTTTTTTTATGGCTGGTATAACAAACTACTATCGTACAACGCAGGAAAAAACGATTGAAAGTTCTGCCGACTTGGAGACAATCGGGTTAGACGTTGCAATTGCAGCGGGGCAATCGAAAAATCTGCGGTACTGGATTCCGTTTATTGTTGGTAACAGTGGGGGCGTTCGTGCGAAGGTGGTGGCCCCGGACGGCGCGGACGTGGTTACCGTTTCTTATTCGCTTATTAAAAACGGAACAGCCGCACCGGTGGCGAATATCGTTGACAACATTGGTTCAACCCTTTCAAACGCCCTGGCTGGCGGTGCTACTTGTTTGCTCCTGATTGAGGCGGCAGTGCGCGCGGGCGACACTGGCGGCGTGGTGTCGTTGCAAATGGCGCAAAACACGGTAGACGTGGAGCCGCTTAGCGTTTTAGAAGGTTCGTTTTTGGCTGATACGGCTTTTTAAGTATGTCTTTATCTTATTCGGATACGGTTTATAGGGTTGCAAGGGCTGCCGGGATGCCGGCGGCCCTTTCTGCGTTGATCGTCGCCCAGGCGCGGCATGAGACTGCGGATTTCACTTCTAACGTTTTTCGTCGTTGTAATAACGCGTTCGGTTATAAAGCCGTCGCCGGTGCGGAAAAATGTACCCTTAGCCCAGAAAACGACTTTTACAAATACTATCCTTCTCTTTCTGATAGCGTTCGGGAGGTCGTCGGGTGGATCCGCAGACGGCAACAGGAGGGCCGTTTTCCTGCTGATCTCGCGACGGTGCGAACTCCTGCGCAGTATGCTGAATTGCTTAAAAATTCAGGTTATTACGGGGCTCCGGTGACGGAATACCGGGCAGGGTTAACCAGGTTCCTGCTGCCGTCTGCAAAATCGAGTTTTCCCGGCCTGCTGGTGCTGGCCGGGCTGGCGTGGCTGCTGTGGGTAAGGCGTGGAAAAAACGCTACATATTAACAATTAACTGGTTTTCTGGCGCGGCTTCTTATGTTTGCGCTATGCGGTTCCCGTCTCTTTTGCTTTTACTGATGCTTTTTGTGTTGTTGTGCGGCCTTGTGCTGTTCGTTGCTACCTGCGAACGGATGTATCTTTTGTGCCTGTAATGCTGCCGGCCGGGAATCGCGTCTATGGATTTATAAAACGCCCGACATTTCAAAAATTACGCTGAAAAGATGCACCCTACACCCTCATCAATCAACCGGAATTTATCCCCGCTGCCGCGTCTGCTGCCCGTGCCGGCAATGATTCACGATCTGACAATAAAAGCCAGTGCAAGCGGAATAACCGTTCTGCAGGACGGTCGCTATAAAAAAAGATATACAGGCAGTAAATACAGTGCAGTGGATATAAACGGACAGCTCTGGGTAAGGTCGTCGGAACTGAAAAAGCATATTGAGTGCCAGGCGGCGGAGGGGGAAGCGGGGAAGAAAAAGAGAAAAAGAAAGGCGGTCGACACCCCTGCCGAACCGCCCGCTGAAAATCCTACACTTGAAGGTACACCCCGGGGCGATACCGGCAAAAAAATTTTGCGGAAAAAAGAGTATCGAGTGAACAAATTAGAAGTTCGGCAACGACTGATGGGGATGCTGCACACACGGAAAGGAAAAAAAGAACTTTATTTCTGGACGGTTACGTTTCCTAAAAATATTTCGGATGATCTTGCTTATCAGGCTTTTAATACATGGTTAACGTCCTTGCGGCAAAAAAAAATGTTGCGGGATTACTTATGGATTGCGGAGCGGCAACAAAACGGAACCGTCCATTTTCATATCGGGATCCCGCATAAAATGAGCGTGGTCGCAGCAAATAGGATGATGCGAACGACATTGACAACGTTCTCAAAAAAAGGGCTTATCGACATTTCTGTTTTTGCGTGCAAGCGATACAACGGAGTTGACATTGCTAAAAATCGAAAGACGAAAAGGGTGACGAATTTCGCAATAAAGAAAGGGGCTAAAGCCCTGGCTGTTTATCTAACAAAATATGTCACAAAGAACAACGAACCTTTCAGGCATTTGGCGTGGCACAACTCACGGGGTTACTCTTCTTTGTTTACTGCTATTACGTTCACTGTGTCAGAGTTTATAAAGGCAGGGTTTAAAGAGTTTGTGTTAGCCAGGTCGGTTATTCAGAACGAATTTTTTAAATTTTTTCCGTGGAAAAGTGACCCGCCTGATTTAATCATTCAGCATCTTGCAGCGTTGAATAATTATGTGCAGGACGTTGTAGACAACAAAAAACTTGTGGGTTATGAATAGAAAAATTTCCGTTTTGTTTACAATGCCCGGAAGCGTGTACGAATCGTTAGGCGCAGACTGCTGGGACGAAAAAAGGGATGCAAGGAAGTGGCCAGGCGGCGGCCCTGTTGTCGCGCACCCGCCCTGTAGGACGTGGGGTAAGTTGTCGCATTTTGCTAACGCGCCGGCGGATGAACATAGTCTTGCGTTGTTTGCAGTTGACCAGGTCCGGCGGTGGGGTGGCGTGCTGGAACATCCATACGGGTCGCGGCTTTGGCCGGAATACCTGCCGCTGCCGGGCCGGGTTGATCTGTATGGAGGGTTTTCCGTGTGTGTGGATCAATTTTGGTGGGGTCATAAGGCTGTGAAAAAGACAATGTTGTACGTCTGCGGATCCAAAGAAAAAGATTTGCCGCTTATCCCGCTCCGGCTGGATGCGGTGCAATACGTCGTATCGACTGCGAGGCGATTGAACAAAAAAGGCGTTTTTGTTCGTTCGAGTGCGAAAAAAGAAATTACGAAGCGCGAACGGTTAGCCACTCCGCCGGCTTTTGCAGGGTGGCTGCTGGAAGTTGCTGCAATGTGCGATAAGTAATTTTACTATTGCGCTTTTAAATACCGTTTTGTACGTTTGTCAGATCAAACCCTTTTTATATGTCTACTATTACTTTCTTTTCCGTGTGCGAAGCCCGTCGGTCAGGCGCAAAGGTTTATGTTGTTGAGAACAGTGTAGGCCGTCTCTTTTCCTTTTCTACAGATATGCAACGAATGTTTTTCCTTGTTGACTCTTTTTCAATTAGTACAGGGGAATCCTTTTTAGTTGTGCGTAAATAGCTATTATTTTTTTCACTTAAACTTAAAATTTATGAATGCTGAAAATTCGATTAATTCGGTAGAGTCGCTACAAAATTTTATTGCTTTTTTCCTTGAAAGCAACGAAAACGGCGGTGGTTGTTACGGGGATCCGGGCGCGGATTCTGTTTTAATTCATATTAAACCGGGTTGCTTAGAAAAGTTGGGCGTTGAAGAAAGGAAACGCGTTTCTGATGTGATATTAAGAGCAGTGTTCGGTGCGGTTGGGGCGGTAGGGTCTATCTCAACTTGGGTCGATGGGATTGCAGTTAGTCAGGGGAAAAAGATTGCAAACCCAGTGGTGTGTATGCTTTGTTCTGTAGATCATGATATGATCGATAATAAAGGGTTTTGTAACGGCATTGATGCTATAGCAGATCATTCCGTAGAGTTGATAAAAACATTTATTAAACCGTATAAAGCGCAGAAAAATGGCGAATGATAAAAGAAATTTTTATACCGTTGTTGTGCAGTATAAAAAAACGCCGCTGGACACTGAACACCAGCTTTTGCACGGGGTTGCTATGTGTTCTTACAAGTTGCAAAATTTAACAACGCAAGCCCTTAGCATTTTTAGAAATAACGTCTTTTTGGAAGGGGTTTACATTCCGGTTGATAGCGATACCGGTTATATCGTGCCGCCTTTCAACATTACGCATATAGAAGTATTCAGACAGGCGCGGTTTTTTTCCGCTGCTGAATTAAATAAACCGTTAACAAAATAAAATTAGCAAGTATGAGAAGAGAAGTAGTTACTCTATCTGTAGCAGACCCAGCCGAATCGGGCGACGTTATACAGGATTTTTTAGACACACGCACGGACATTATTGCAATTGAGTGCTTAACAACGTACATGAGCGCACACGCGCGGGCAGCTCGGATTTCAGATGCGCCGGGAACGGTTCCAGTCGAACACCGTTTGAATTTTGTGTTGATCTTTACGACAACGGAAGGTGTTTAATTTTTAATCAATAAATTTTACAGTTATGGCAAAACGTATTTTATTTGAACGGCTCGGTGTACTGTATTGGGCGTTCGATTACGAAGTAGTTTCATGTCCAAAATACAAACACGTATCGGAAGGGGAATCCGTCATGTTCGCGCTTGATGGTAACGTATACCACCGTACACGGGAATATTCAGATGTCTGCCAGTGGATTGCGCGGGATAAAGCCTTTGAACTGTTGGCAAAGTGGGGGTACTGGGACGAGTGCCGCGGTCGGTTGCCTGAGGTGTATGAACGCAGATGGCTGAAGGGGGAAAAGGATTAAAAGAATGGCCCGCGGTGGAAACCGCGGGCCTTTTTGTTTAGTCAAACCCTAATTGAAAGAGGGTATAAAGATAAAGTTTTCCACATGATTTTGAAGCGCAGTTTTTGCGCTTTTTTTCGTTACGGAGGTTCATTTTTCCGTTGTGCCGGTTTTTAGGGTTATGCACATAGCCGGTTTTTGCTGTTTGGAAATTTATTTTTTTGTTTGCTGCATGAAAAAAACGGTCGTGGTTGCCGCAGTTGCTGCCGGATTTCTGTTGTGGAAACTGCTGAAAAAGGCGCAATCTGTTCGCGACTATGCTGTTTTTATAAAGTCTTTTCCGAAGATTGCGATTAAAAACGGGGCGTTAATTGTTGATGTCGCTTTAAGCATTAACAATAAAAGCAGTGAAACGCTTTCTTTAGAAAAGGCATCCGGAAAGGTTTACGTTCGTGGGGGTTTGGTGGGTGCGTTTGAAACGTCCTTTTTCGGGGATGTCGTGAAAGCCAACGACGTTACTGACGTGCCTGTTTCTATTGTTGCGCCGGTCGGGGGTGTGTTTACTGCGCTGCTGGATGTTGTGCGGATGGGTGGCAAAGGCGTTCCGGTTCGTGTTGTAGGTTCTGTTTCGATGTATCGTTTTTCTATCCCGTTTGATCTTGAAATTTTGGCTAATGAATCGTGAAAAATTATTATCCAGGTTGCCGGCGTTTCGGGGTGAGAAAAAGTTGATAAAGAGGGAACAAAGTGTTAGCGACATTGTGGATGAGGTTTTGAACGCTCATGTGGCGTTCGCAGGGCATTACGATTTGATTGCTGATCTGTTTGAGTTTTCCAATCCGGTTGATGTTTTAGAGAACATCTTTGATTTTGTTAGAAAAAACGTTAGGTACCGGGAGGAAAGCGAACATTCGCAGCTAACAAAAAGCCCGGCGGCAATCCTGCAACCAGGTTCAACTAATGATTGCAAGTGTATTAGCTTGTTTGTGGCGGGTGTATTGGATGCGTTGAACCGGAAGGGATGGGATTTCGATTGGTCGTTTGCGTTTGCGGGTTATGGCTCTAAAAAGATAAAACACGTTTTTGTGAGTGTGGGCGTTGGGGGGGAAACGTTTTGGGTTGACCCAGTTTTGCCGGAGTTTGACCAGCGGACACCCGCGCCCACGTTTTTAAAATTAAAGTTTCCTACTATGGCACTTCATAGACTTTCAGGCATTGGCTTCATACCTGACGACGGGGGTTCAACATTGAATAAAGCGGCTGAAGCGGTGCGGATAGCGTGCTTAACTCCAGCGGAATCTATCGACGAACAATTAACACGTCTTTCTTTGTGTCCGCAGGAAAAGACATATTTGCCTGACGTTCCGATACAGGATTCAAGGGTTTTGTACGATGTCGCAAACAATACCGCGGTAAAGGTCACGGCGGTTACAGATAGTTATCCATCTGAACCGGGTCTACCGTTAACCGGTCAGGCTCCCACCGGTTCAGCTCCTTCGCAGGCTTATGAGTTAACGGACGGTTCGCCGGGTGCTGTTGAGAACAACACCGGGGGCGGTGAAAGTTTTTTAAAGAAAAACGCGGTCTGGATTGGTGCGGGTGCTTTGGTGCTGCTTTTATTGTTAATGAAAAAACGAAAAAAATGAGGCGGGGAAGAGTTGGCGAACCTATTACATTAACGGCGTTGGCTGCCGGGGCTTCGGCTGCTACCGGTATATTCAACACTGTTTTGAGCGTATTCAAGGGGATTGGCGATAAGTCGCCGAATTACCCTATCAAATCTGCTAATACAGAGCGAAAACTAAAGCAGGAAGTTGCGGATAACATCCCGGCCCCGACATCAGTAGCGAACGCTTTAGAGTTAATCGAGAAAGCGAAGCAATTAAAAGAGGCGAACTTAAAACGCGACAATTCAAAACGCGTTATTGATTCCATTCGCATGATGTATGATGAGGCGATTGCAATTTTGCAGGGGTATATAAACGCGAACGGTGGAATAGCGGCGGCGAATGCTGCGAGTAATGCACCTGGGCCAGGCGGTTCGGCTGCTGTTGCGCCGGGTGGTGCGGCTGTTCCTCAAAAATCTTTTATTGAAAAAAATTTGTTGCTGCTGCTGGCTGCTGGCGGCGTGGGTGTGTATCTGTTAACGCGTAATAAACGGAGGCGGTAATAATGGCAAAAGCAAAAAAGAAAAAATCGACTTCGCGTAAACGTTCGCCGGTTAGAAAAAAAACGGCGGCGTTGCGTGTGCGGCGTGCTGTTAAAAAGTCGCGTTCGCTTTCTTCACCGCTGGCGCGTGCGCGGAAAGTTCTTTTGCAGAACGCAAAGGAACAGCTCCGGGAGGCTTTGTACAAAAGGGAAATAGCGAAAACGGCGAAGGCACATAAAGCGGCAGTTAATGCAATTGCCTCCGCGCGTTTAGCGATTAAAAAATACTCAACGATCTAAAATTGACAAATATGGCTTATCGTAAACGGGTGAAACGGACACCCAAAAAAAGACGTGCGCGGGTCGGGGCTGTCCGTACCCGTGGCCTCAACATTCAGAAAGTTGCCGGGTTGATTGCTGGCGCGGGTGTGACAGCTCTGGCCTATCAGATGGCCACGAAGGATGCAACAAATCAGTGGATTGGTAAGGCCGTCGCTGGTGGTTCGATTGTGGCGGGGGTGTTTTTGCCGACATTCATCAAAT
>Ga0206101_1000261_pt1 | contig 11873 bp, 16 predicted proteins | sample 1B0metagenome_FD_148613 | JGI IMG/M metagenome (GOLD analysis project Ga0206101, IMG submission 148613) | Enriched microbial communities from leaf-cutter ant dump, University of Wisconsin, Madison, United States - 1B0 | ecosystem: Environmental > Terrestrial > Nest > Insects nest > Nest dump... | reverse complement strand
AACGTGAAGGTGAAGCCGTCCTGCGCAAGGATCACCGCGGTGTGCTGCACCGGGCCCTCGCCCTCCACTTCTTCGGCTGTTTCCCACGTAAAGTCGTTGCCGACGAAGGGATAGGTTGCCTCGCCGAAGCCGACGATGGTCACGTCATTGCCGCTGACCGATGTCACTACGTTGTGTACCGGGATCGGCGCGAGGTTGAAGCCGCAGCCGCGCGGGCCCGTAGAGCCGAACGTTTTCCAGCAGCCCCGTTGCCACTTGGGCCCCTGCTGCACGGCCTGCGCGATCGCGGTGCCGGGCTCACACGTCAGCGTGAGCTCGACGTCGGTGAACTCGGGCTGCGTCACGATGCCCATCCACTCGACGTTCGGCGGGTCGGTGTCGCCGAGGTGGGTGGCCATGCAGATCACGCGCATCGTGTCGCTGGGCGTGTACGGGTGCCAGTTGTCGCCCAGCGCCTGCGTGGCCGGGTACGCGGGCGCGTGCGGGTCGCGCAGGTATGCCATCGTGATCTTGAGCTTGTCCTTGGCGCGCTCGATGGTCTGGCGGATCTCGCTGCGGTCGATCTGGGCGGCGAGGTACGTCACGCCGTCGATCGTCAGATCCTGCGGCGCGTTGCAGTAGCGCCACACGAGCCCCTGCAGCTCGAAGCGGAACAGCCGCACCGGGCGCCCGCCGAAGCGGCTGGTCTCGAAGGTCTTAAACATCAGGCACCACCGCTTGCCAGCCTGTAGTTACGGTGGCCAGGCCGTCCTGGTCGGTGGCGTGGTCCAGTTCGACGTCATCGCTGGCCAGCGTGCACAGCGCCATGAACGAGATCTGGCGAACGTACTCCGGCGCGATGCTGGCGCTGGACAGCGAGGCGTCCAGGTTGAGGGTTTCGGTGCCGGCGCCAACGCTGGTGGCGGTGATGCGGCGGTAGAGGACGGTGCCGTCGATCAGCTCGATGCGCACATCCTTTCGGTTGGGGCGGTCCAGCCCGAACTGGGCGTAGCCGGCCCAATCGATCAGCATGGTCTTGGTGCCGCCGGCGACGGCGGCGATGGGCTGCAGGTCGCTGGCGAAGCTGGGCACCCACATCGGTGCACGGCGGCCGTCGAGGGTGTAGATGAGCGAGCGGAACCAGGTGTGCTCGGCGCGCCCGTAGAGCTGCCAGTGGCTCTGCTGCACGCGCAGCGCGACACCTGGCAGGTCGTGGGTGACCGGCAGGGCCGTGCCGTAGTCCACGGTCTGTTCCAGGCGGCTGACGCTGGCCGTAGGCGCGGTGGTTTCGCTGGGGCGCACGTCCAGCACCGGGTGGCCAAGGTACATCGTGGGGCTGGCCAGCGTGGGCCAGTCACAGGCCTCGGCGATGTCGAACGTGAGGCTGCGCTGCCCTGCCCGCTCGTTCAGCAGCGTTTCCTCGGCGCCGTTGCGCACGCGCGCCAGGCGCAGCGGGTAGAGGCGATCGCCGGCGCCATAGGCGGCGGTGGTGGCCGACGCCAGCACCAGGTGATCGGCCTCGATGCTGTCAATGGACACGATCTCCCACGTGTCCACGCCGCTGTAGAGCAGCGCCTTGCCGCCAGCGACGAAATCGTAACCGGCGGTGACGCACGGTACCGCGGTGGCGCCGCTGGCCAGCGGCGCATCGAGCCATTGCACGTCGGGCCAGATGGGAAACTGCCAGAGGCCGGAACGGCCGGCCAGCAGCATCTCTGCCGCGCGGCGCGCCTGGCCATCGGCCAGCGTGGGGCAGACAAAGCTGCGGCGCGGACTGGTGCGCAGCGCGCGGTGCTGGGTGACCGCGGTGCCACTGGACTGCATCACATCGGTGGACCAGGAGAGCGTTTCCTGCAGGCCGTTGGCCCAGGTGGGCACGATGGTCCACGGCACATCGGTGGCGGCGGCGAAACCCATTACCACTCCGCCCGGATGGCCGTGCCGTTTTCACCGGCGATCGCCACCACGGCTTTTTCCATCGCCGGGTGCTGCGCCAAGCGCTGGGCGAGCTGGTCTTCGTTCTGCACGATGTAGACGCGCATCTTGTTGTTGACGCTGGTGGCGCCGCTGGGGGCTTCGCGGTTGGCGATGGAGGCAGGCAGCTGCAGGCTCGCGCTGGCAGGCAGCGGGGGGCCCGGGATGCCCGCCAGCGGATGGGCCATGCTGACCAGGCCGCCGTCGGCGTAGCCGCGTTTGCCCAGGCGCATGGCCTCTACCGTGGCAACACCACCGGCGCGTGCGATGTCGCGCTGTGACCACACTACCTCGCCCTTGTGAACCACGCCCGCGGGCTGCTTGACGCCGCCGGGGCCGGTGTAGCCGCCCACGTCGAAGCTCGCGCTACGAATGTTGGCCAGCACGCTGACGCCCTGCGCCACGGCCGCGGCAATGGTGACGATGTTCCAGGGAAAGCCGATCTCGCTGGACCTCGCGATACTGGTCTGTATCGACAGAATCGCCTGCGCCAGCGCAGCCGCCTTTTGCAGCGCGAACGCAACGCGGTATTGTCGACTCTGCTCGCCGTAGGCGTTGCGGGTGGCCTCCGCGAGCGCACCGAACCCTTCTACCGCGGTATCCACCGCTAGACGGCCTTTTGCTTCGTCCAGCGCCGCCTTTTCGGCGTTGTAGGCCTTTTCGATACGCAGCAGATTGTCGTAGTAGCCCTGATTTTCTGCGATCGACTTGGTGTGCCACTCCTCCAGTTCCTTGCCCGCCCGTACCGCCTTGATCAGCTCACCCGCCGGGCCACCGACCGCACCATCCACACCGGCATAGCGCGGCATGGCGCCCATCGCATCGGACAACCGCTTTTGCGTGTCGGCTTGTTGCGCAGCCGCCAGGGCAGCGTCGCGCTGCTGCGCGGCCAACGCGATGTTGGCGTCGCGCAGCGCGTTGATCGCCTGCACATTCGCGCCGGCGCGCGCCGCTTGTACGGCAGCCAAGCCGTTCTGCTTTTCTACCTCGGCGTTGTAATCGGCCCAGATCTTGGTTGTCGGGTCCAGTGCGGCCTGCAGGCTAATGAGGCTCTGGATTTGCTGATCGTGCGCCGCGGCGGCTTTTTGCGCCGCTTCGGCCTCTGCATCGGCGGCCGCCTTCGCGGCGGCGGCAGCCGCCTTCTGCGCCGCCTTTGCGGCCTTCGGGTCCACCTTTGTGCCATAGACCGTCGTCGTGGGCAGCGCTGCGGGCTTGTCTTCCTCCGGCTTTTTTTTCGCCGCGGCGTTCCTTGCCACAATCAACTTGTCCAGTTTTGCGATCTCGCGGTCAATGTCCGCGATCTCTCCCTTGTTCCAGCCAAGACGACCCGAAATAGGATTGTTCTGCAGATCCGTCCGCTTCTGGTCGAGGCGCATGCGCTCCTGCAACAGCCCCAGATACGACTTGTTTTCGTTGTCTCGGAAAAAATCAAAGACCGAGGAGCCGAAGCCAGCGAACGCACTGGCTGCCTTGGCTGCGAAACCAGCAACCTTCACCAACCCGTCGATGATGATGGCAAAGCCCTGCTTTACCTCCTGCGACGACAGCGTCTCGGAAAGTTCATGCACCGACTCGGCCACGCCATGGGAGGCACCGGCGGTCTCATCCGCGTCACCGATCAAGTTCTGCAGCGAATTTCGCACCTGCTGCACCGCGCGCCCAACCGTGAGCGGCATGGTTCCAAACTCACGGTCGATGACATCGCCCTGCTTGGTGAGCGCTGAAATCACCTTGTCAGCGGTGAGCTCACCCTGTGCAGCCATAGACCGCAACGCGCCTTGCGGTACACCCAGCCCGTCCGCCATGGCCCTGGCGAGCCGCGGCGCGCCTTCCATGATGGAGTTGAACTCGTCGCCGCGCAGCACGCCGCTGGCCATCGCCTGGGCGAACTGGCGCACTACACCGCTGGCGGTACCGGCATCCGCACCAGAAAGAACCAGCGCCTGGTTGACCAGCTTGGTAGTGCCGACCAGCAATGTCTGGTTGTTGCGCAACACGTCCGACGACTGCGCCAGCTTCACGTACAGCTCGGTGGTAGTTCCGAGGTCCGAGCTGGTTTGCTGGCTGATCGCGAAGAGCTGCTTTTGCGCGGCAACCTGCGCCGCGGTGCTGTCGGTCACCAGCCGCACCTTGGCCGCCATGTTGCTGGCGGCGTCGGCGGCGGCGAAATAATCCTTGACCAGCTTGGCGATGCCGACGGCCGCGATGGCGCTACCCAGCACGCGCATGGTGGAGACGGCCTTGTCGCCACTCTGGGCCATGCGCGTGGCGCCCTGCTCGCCCTCGCCCAGCTTGCGCTTGAGATTGTCGAGGCCACCGAGTGCCTGGTTCAGATCGGCGCGGACGCGCAGCAGCAGCTCGTAATCCTGGACGCTCATGTCTTACTCCTCGCCTTGCCCAATGTGACGATCCACTCGGTGGTGGCTTTGCCACCCGCATGGGCGGCGGCAACGTCCACCACCATGTCCATACGTCGTTGCATCTGCCGCCGTTGCTCGGCGGCCAGGTGCAACATCAGTTGACGGTGCGTGTACCCACCGATCCGACTGGGGTCATGGCCGGCCGCGGTGAGGATGGCGTGGACGTCTGACCATCGGAGGCCGTCTCCATCTGGCGTACCGTGATGGCCTCGATCACGCGCCGCACGAAAAAATCGGCGTTGGTCACCCACCACAGCAACATCAACGCCTGACCGTCGGCATCGTCCAGGCCCCGCACCCACTCGACGGACTGATCGCATGCGGCGGCGATGAGCGTGGTGACGGCGTCGAGGTGCCCAGCAAAGGCCGGCCGCAGCGCGGCCGGCGTCAGCGACTCACCAGCAGCGAAGGCCACATCGCTAAGCGCGTCCGCTACCGGCTCCACCAGCGCAGAAAGCTGCATGCCTTCCACGAAGCCGTACTCGCGCATCGTGATCGACCGACCGGCAATGGTGGTCTTGCGCTCCGGATACAGGATCGCGAGATCGCCCTCCCCCGCCTTGGCGCTCGTACCCATGGGCTGCCCGCTCATGCCGCCGCCACCTGGGTGATGGCGCCGAACTGGCCCAGCGCGCCGCTGGCCGGCTTGTTGCTGTCCAGCAACACGCCGCCGGTGATCTGCATGCCGGCGACGTCGTTGCCGGTGGTGATCAACGCCAGCTCGGCCAGCGGGTCGGGGGCGAGCTTGTACAGGTCGGCGATGACGGGGGCGTTGCCTTCCGCCAGGTTGACGCCCTCGTAGCGCAGGGCGAAGTTTTTCTGCCCCGTGGTGAACATGCCCACCGACTTGCGCGCGGCATAGCTGTAGGCCACCTTGAACGGCTGCACGAAGTCGGCCACCTTGAGGAAGGTGATGCGCCCGAAATCGGCATCCACGGTGTAATCGGTGCCGGCGGTCAGCACGAGTGCGGTGCCGCTGGTGCTGTCGGACACGACGACACTCGACACGCCAGGGTTGGCCAGGCTGACCTGCGAACCGACAACGAGTCCATCGGGCAATGCTTCCGCACTGGCGGTGCCAGTGTCGACGCTGGTGCTGCTGCCGTTGAGGGTCAGCGCCAGGTTGTCGGTGTCGACCTGATGCAGGGTCATGTCGACAGTGGCGCTCTTGCCGATGGGGAAGCTGCGCACCAGCGCACGCTGGCCGCTGTAGCTTTCCTTGTGCTCGACCTTTTCCACGGCCAGCTTGATCGAGAAGGCGCTGACGTCGCCGACCCAGCGGAAGTCACCGGGCACGCCGGTGGTGGCATTGCGCTCGGCCAGGTAGATGCGGCCCTGGCCGTAATAATAGGTTTCAGTGCTCATGGTCGTCTCCGGTGGTGTCGGTGGCCGCGCGGTGCGGGAAGGGGTGACGGATGGTGGCCCGCCGGCCGGTGGACAGCGGGCCCGGGGCGTGGGGCGGCGCCACGACGCCGATGCGCTGCGCCAGCAGCCAGTCGGCGGTGGCGTCGTCGACGGTCAGCACGGCGTCGGCCGGCAAGGCGGTGCCGGCGTGGGTGTGCGGGCGCAGAAGCTGGATGTCGCGCATGTCAGCTGCTCCCCAGCAGGCGTCGCTGCTCGGACTCGAGGATGCGGATAGCGAACTCGGCGAGGCGTTCGGGGCGGCGACCGTGCTTGAGCATCTGGCCGACGCTGGGGCCGTAGACGGCCTGCAGCGGCAGGCGCCTGGTGCCGGCGCGCACGAACACCAAACGATTGTTGCTGCGGCCGGTGGCGATGAAAGCACCGTCGTGGCCGCTGCGGTCACCGCCGCGCTTGATGCGGTAGCGCGCACCGCCCTTCATGCGTCGTGACCAGGTGGCTCCGAACTCGACCGCGTTGATGCCGCGAGAACGGCCGATCAGCGCCACGCCATCGGCCTGATTGCGCACCACCAGCCCGGCAGCGATGCGGCCGGCCTTGAGGTTGTATTCCGCGCCGATGTCGCGCTTGGCCTCCGTGGCGAGGCGTCGGCGCATGGTCCCGAGCGCGCGCTTTTGCGCCTGCAGGATGCGCGCCGGCACGGCGTTCAGCTGTTGCGCGACATCCAGCGCGCCGGCCAGTTCGACGTTGAATGAGGTGTAGCGGGCCATCAGCGGAAGTACCTCGCGACGACGCGCGCCTGCATCGCGATCACGGCCGCACCTTCCGGGCGATCGAGAATGGCGATGTCGGCCACGGCCATGGGCGTGACCTGGTTGAGCTCCGGACGCATGGCCTGCGCCTTGGCGTAGGCCTGCAGGCAGACTTCGATGTCCTCGATGATGGCGTGGATCCGCGCTTGCGCATTGTCCAGGTCGGTGCCGATAGCGGCTTCGACCAGCATGCTGAATTCACGTACGGGCTTGCCGGCGCGCTCGCGATCCAGGCCGGCGCCCACGATGGGCTCGCTGTAGATCATCAGGCCCAGCGCATCCTCGCTGGGGCGCTGGGCATCGGTGGTCCACACGTTGGCGCCGACGTCGGTCAGGTAGCCGTTGGCCACGGTGATGGTGGCCAGCTGCGCGGCCAGCGCGGTGATGATGGCCCAGCTGCGCGATTCAGCCATGATTGCACCGCGCACGTTTAGCCGTAAAAACGTTTATACGTTTAAACGCATAGACGTCCATACGAATGATGTGCCGGCGGCTATCCATGGAGCACAACCCGGCACACCATGCCGTCGTCGGTGTCGATGGAATCCACCTTGCGCGATACGCCATCGATGGTAACTGCATCGCCGCGTACGGGCACCCACTGCGCGCGCAGGAAATTCACGAGCGTGTTGCGGCCGATCACCTGGCCGTATTCGCCCACGCGGGCCACGCCGTCTTCCACCACCACGCGCACGGGCAGCGCCGCGTCGGTGCCGCGCTGCACGAACGCATCCACGCCCAGCGCGTCGAACAGGTCGGCGTGGGCGTCGGCGAAGATGGCGGCCGCGTCGTTCACGGCTGCACCTCGGTGCCCTGGATCTGGCCGATCTGCTTCAGCTTGCTGTTGGCACGCGTCAATGCGGCGCGCCGTTGGGCGGCCACGTCGAAGCATTGGTTGATGGGGCCCTCCGCGATGGGCTCCGGCTTCGTGAGATAGTCCGGCACCTCGACGTAGACCTTGTGCTCGACGGTGACGACGGTCGGCTGCACGACGGCGGCGGCACCAGGCAGGTCCGGCTTGGTCTGGCCTTGTTTGCCGCAGGCGGCCAGCATGCACAGGGCGGCGGCGAGCAGGATCGCGCGCATGTCAGTACCCACTCATGGCGGGGCACGCCTGCTGCAGCACGGCCAGGGCGCCAGCGCAATCGGGGTTGCTGAGTTGCTGCGCGTAGCGGGCGATGAACGTCTTGAGCGTGCGGTCGGCATCGGCGGCTTCCGCCTGCGCGGCGGCCACGGCGTGTTGGCCTGCGGCCTCGAGGCGCCGCCGCTCGCCCTGGGAACGCTGCAATTCCGTCTGCAGATAGCCGATGGTTTTCTGGGTGGCGAGGTTCGCCACCTCCAGCTCGCCGGCCTTGTTCTTCCATGCCTGCTTTTCGGTGAGCGCAGCATCGCGCATGGCGGTGGCGGTATCCGCATCGGCTGCGGCGACATCACGCTGCAGGCCCAACGCCGACGCGTGCGCCCACCAGCCGAGGTTGCTCAGCATCAGCAACAGTGCGAGCGCGGCGAAGGCGTAGATCAGCGTCTTGCTCATGCGCCGGTCTCCGCCAGCTGTGCCTCATCCTGGCGGCGATGGCACAGGCCCGCGCCGTTCGGCGTGCCGGCCCACAGGTGGCACATGGCGCGCAGCTGCGTGGCCACGCAATGCACGTTCGCATCCGCCAGGCAGACGTCGCGGATGGCGCGCTTCTCGGCATTGCGCTGGCCCACCATCGAGGGGCCGCGGTTGTAGGTCAGGCTGACCAGGGCGCCCTGCGCGTCCGGTGGCAGGGCGTCGAACCGGCTTGCACCGAAAGCGGTGCGCGCGGCGTCGCGATACGCCGGCAGCGACACGTCGACGAAGACGGTGTAGGCCAAGGGATAGGGGGTGACGATGTCGCGGTAGCCGGGCAGCGCGAGACGCGCGCGGTCGCCGAGGATGCCGGCGGTACCGGCGAGACGAGCGACCTGGGCATGGTCGGCCCATGCGGCGCGGATGTCGCGCGCGGTCTGGTAGCCGCCGTCGTAACCGATGCCCCAGGTAATGCCCGAGGCACCACCGGGCCAGACGGGCCGCTGCAGCGTACGGGTGTATTGCGCGGCGCTGCCGACTTCCCAACGCACGATAAGGGACACCGCGGCCGGCGAGATCTGCGGCGGCTGGATCTGCGCCGGCGGCGGCACCACAGCTTGCACCCATTCGCGCACGTCCACGGCAGCGGGCGCGGCGACGTCGGCAAGGGTGGATTGGGCATGCTCGATCGCCGCGTCCACCGGCGCGTCGATAGTGGCCGGCGTCGTCACGACGTGCGGCACCAGCGCCTGTGCATCGACAGGCGCGTGGCAGGCGGCCAGCAGCGCGGTTAGCGCGAGGGCCAGAAAAAGGCGAAGGCGAGGATGATGCATGCGAACGTCTCCAGGCGATCCTTGATGAGCAGCCAGCGCGCGTTGGCATCGCCGTCGAGGGCGGCGGCCTGCAGCGTGATTTCCTGCGCGGCATCGATGTCGTGCAGGTACAGTTTCTTGATGACCCACGAGGCGCCCAGCGCGGCGGCGGCATAAGCGCACAGCGCCGGAAGTTCCGCCAGCCAGGCCAGCGCATCGCCGGTCATCGGCGTGAGCGCACCGAACACCACATAGGCGAGCAGCGCGAGCAGCACCATGCCGGGCAGCCAGAGCGTGAACTCCTGGCTGTGGTAGATGGCCGACGTGAGGCGGCGGCCGAGATTCGTGAGGAAGGTTTTCATGGTGTTTTCTGCGCCTGCTCCACGCGGTTGAGGCGTCGCTCGATCTCGCCGATGCGCCAGATGAGGCCGGTGTCCAGGGTGGCTTTCATCTCGCGCACGTCGCCCTTGAGCTGCTGCAGCTGCTGGCCCTGGCTGGCGACCTCGGCGCGGATGTCGGTCATGATGATGCCGCTCAGGGTGCCGATGACGGTCAGCAGCACGGGCACGCCGAAGGTCGAGATGACCTTCGCCAACGTGCTTTGTGTCGCCGACTCGATGCTCATGTTTTTGTCAGCCATCGCCCTGTTCCGGTGCACCCCAACAAGCCCGCCGACGCGCGCTTCACGCGCCGGCGGGAACGGCCGATCAGGTGCGCTTGCCCTGCAGCAGCGCCTTCGGCCGCGTGCAGTAGTTCAGCGCGTTCATCTGCACCTCCAGATGACGGCCCTTGCCGTTGGGCGTCGGGTACTGCTTCGCGTAGCGCGGCAGGCCGATCGTGTTGACGGTCTCCTCGTAGTCCGCCGGCGCGTACACCGTGCGCCACAGACCGGGGACACCGGTCGGGAAGATGTGGCACTTGTCGGTGTTGACGAACGGCGTGGCACCCACCGCGCCGCGGTAGTTCTCCCAGACGATGCCGCCGAACTCGAACACGCCGTAGACGGCGCCGTTCGGCGTGACGTAGCCGTCGCGCAGCACGGCAGCCATCGGCGTGCCCTTGTACGACTCGACGACTTCCGGGTGGGAGAGCAGGTCATCGAAGAACGCGTCGCCGCACTCGGCGAAGATCGGGCCCACGACGGTGCCGCCCAGGTTCTTGGCGACCAGGCGCACCGCCGCGGCGCACTTCTTGCGCAGCGCGCCCGACGCCGGGCTGGCGTTGTCCAGGTCGAAGTCGATCTCCGCTTCCTGCGATACGCCAAACTCGGTGAACAGGTTGTACAGCGTGGTGCCGTTGCCGTTGAGGATCAGGCCCTTCAGCGCGCCCACGCGCTGGTACTCCAGCGTCGGGTCCAGCTTGAGCTGCACGTGGCTCTGCATGCGCGCATTGACGCGATCGGACAGCACCTCCAGCTGGCTGGTCTGGCCGAAGGCGCGCACGTTCTGCACGCTGTCGGCGCTGATGTAGTCGTCCACCTGGTAATGCGGGATGACCAGGCTGCGGGCGGTGCGGCCGCTGGGGGTTTCGGTTTCGCCGGGGCCGCCGCGCGGGGTCGGGTTGATCAGCTTCAGCTCGCCGCCATCCTCCTCGATCATGATCGTGGTGGTCGGCACGCCCTCCTCCTGCCAGCCGGCTACCTGGCCGGCGCGACCCGGAACGAACGGCATCTTGTTGATGCTGTCGGTGAGCGAGAGGACGCTGAAGGCGTCGCCGTTGAAGACATCGGACATCGGTTCCATGGGGTTCTCCTGGAGTCAGCGCAGGACGATGCCCAGCTCGGCGAGCTGCGCAATCGCGGTGGATTTCTGGGCGTCGGTGATGGCCGCCGGCCACACCAGGCCATCGGCCCGCACTTCCGCCTGCCGACGGATGACCACGCAGGCAGCATCGACATCGGCGGCGTTCGTGTTGTCCCAGAGCACGCCGGCCGCGATCTGCGAGCCATCCGTGCCGGCCGGCGCCAGCTCGACGTACTCGCCGGCATCGACGACCACGTGGATCACCGCGCCCGCGCCCCAGTCGGTGGACCCGTCGGCGACGGTGAGGTTGATGTGGGAGGAGACGTAGGCCACGCCGACGGTGAGGTCCGGCAGGTATTCGCCCGACGGCGTCTGCACGCTGAAGGTGCCGGCACCCGTCGCGGCGGCGGTGCAGGTCAGCACATAGGTGCCGACTTCCGCTGCGCTGCCCAGGGTGACGGCGCCGATGGTGCCGTCGCCGGCGCCGGAGGCCTTGGTGCCGGCGGCGGTGAGCAGGGCCGCGAGGACGGCGCCGGCCAGCAGGTTGTTGCCGCTGGACAGGATGCCGTTCTCGCGCGAATAGGTGCCGTTGGCTTCCGAAAGCAGGAAGTCGCCGGTGCGGGGATTTTCGGTCTTGGAACTCATGGGGCGGCTCCTTACTTCTTGGCCAGGGAGGCTTCGTTCGCGGCCTGGCGGCGCGCGTCGAAGATGGACTTGGGCGACAGGTTGACGACCTTGGCGTCGGCGCCGCGGTCGTCGCCCGGGCGCGCGTGCGGCGCGGCGGGCGGCGCATCGCGGCGCATCGCCTCGAGCGTGACGCCGCGGTCCTGCGCGGCCTTGACCATCGCCAGGGCGAACGCGGCGGGGCTGTCGCCGTTCTCGATCGCGGCGTTGGCCTCGGCGGTGAAGCCCTCACGGGTGAGCGCGTGGATCTCCGCGATGCGGGCGCGCTCGGCCGTGATGGCGTCGGCGGTGGCCGCCTCCCGGCCGGCGGCTTCGCCTTCGGCGCGGGCCTGGGCGATGGCGGCGTCGTTGGACGCGATGGTGATCTGCTCGGCGGCATGGCCGGCGGCGAGCGCGTTGCGAAGGTCTTCGGTAGTGGCAACCGTGACCTGTCCCTTGTCGTTGGACATGGTGGTATTCCTCTTCGGATGGCTTGCAGAGCCGGCAAGCTCGGCGATCACGGATTCGAGCGATCCGATGCGATCGGCCATGCCGGC
>Ga0206101_1000260_pt1 | contig 11879 bp, 11 predicted proteins | sample 1B0metagenome_FD_148613 | JGI IMG/M metagenome (GOLD analysis project Ga0206101, IMG submission 148613) | Enriched microbial communities from leaf-cutter ant dump, University of Wisconsin, Madison, United States - 1B0 | ecosystem: Environmental > Terrestrial > Nest > Insects nest > Nest dump... | reverse complement strand
CAAAGAAGCCCGCCAAAAAGAAATTGCTGGTATGGACATAAATCCAAAAAAGATTCCAAAAGATGAATTGCCGCATCTTATCAAAGAGTTGTCTGCCCAGATGGACCTAGCCGCCCAAAACTTAGAGTTTGAAAAAGCCGCCGAACTCCGAGATTTAATCGAATCGCTCAAAAAACAAGCTTGAGCTGGGGTCTGTGATAGCTCGGGTCGTATTTGGCTAGAACATTGCTGATGTCGCTGGCGGCGCGACGGAAATTTACAGCCCGGCCATGACCGGCATAGCCGATACTCTTAACGTGGACATTACATGGGCCTTTCTCTTTTAATAGTTCAGAAATATACGAGTAAACACCAGGTGTTCGTAAAGGGTCAGCTATGCCAGACAGAAAAACAAAGTTTGTATCCGGATAGCTGGCTAAAATCTCTAAGAGCTTGTCATTATCCGGGTGGCTCGAGCCGAACATGAGGTCGTGTGTTTGGCGAACCATAGCTAATAAATCCTTACCGCCGATACTGCTGGCTGCCTGCTTGCCAACCTGTAACATCTCTTTGGCTTTCTGGGGCGGCGATTTTATAAACTCCACAGCTACAGCTGGCACCATATGCAGCGGAAAAGTGAGTAGGGTGCGGACGCGGTTTTCGGTAACTATGGCACTATCATTGAAAACTACATTATCTAAATGCAAGTCTATGCCCTCACGCTTAGCAATTTCTAGAGCCAGGATAGTGATGACTGATCCCATAGAAGTAGTTACTAGGGTAGTTGGGCTATCTTCTGAGCCAAGTTCTGCTAGGAATTCGACCCGCCGGCCGGCCATTTTCTCTAGTGTATAAGCGGCAATTTCTGATGGGTCTTTTAGAGATAAACCATCTGAGAACTTGCCCATATTGTCAGTTTCTATAGCTAGCAATCGCCGGTCAGGATGCTTATTGGCCAAGACTTCCTGCAATGCAGCTGACGGTCCTTCATGTGCTAATTGGCTTAAGCCGTGCATAATTACTAAATTGCCATTGTGGCTTTTGCTGTCTTCTTCTGGCCGAACTTCACGGACAACTAGCGGCCCATCACTTAATGGGATTATGTGTGTTAAAACTTCGCCGCTTTCTGATAGGATGGCTTCGCCAGCCAGCGTAACCATATCTGGTTCTGGTGAAATATCAAGATGCTCTGGTCCGGCTTCAGCTAAGTCCGACATATTATTTATCCAAGCAGACTTTAATTTTGGTCTTCTGTTGGGGCTTATGCTTAACATACGCTTTGGATTGAGCTTTGGCAAGAAGATTCTTATGCTTGCTTTATAGCGCCAAGATTACTAGTGTTAAAATATGAGTTTCTACCAAGATGCTTTAAATGCGCTACCCGATTGTGATGTTGATCTATACGTTTATCCTGACACAGACCTTGGTGATGTAAACCTAGGGTCAGTAGAACAAACAACTGGAGATCCGGCTGAAGGCGTAGAAATTGCCGAGATAATTAGAAGAGCGCGGCCTATAGATCCAAGAGGTTTAGCGGCAGCTGCCTGTCGAGGTGTTGAATTGAAAGTTTTCTTTGGCCCAGGCTATAGAGAGCATCCGAGCGATCGAGAATCTCGTGAGGCTCTGGCTCGTGAAATATGTGCTGGTTGCAAAGTGCAGCCCGAGTGTTTAGATTACACCTTGCAGTTTCCTGACCCCTTTCCGCAATCTGCAATTATTGCTGGTACTGATAATCAGGAAAGAACGCTTCTACGGGCACTAGGCAACCCTCCTGTATATGCCGTTGAGCAACCAGCCTACCCAGACGCTCAGAACCGAAGATTCTTTGATGATGATGCTAGGCGTAAAATTATTGCTACATCGGCACTTAATATAATGATAGCCAACAAGATCGAACTCACACTGGATGCTATAAGTTCGGTTCTGGGTGTACATAAAACCACGATAGATAGACTTTTCCCTGATAAGAAAGGCAAAGATAGGCTAAAGCATATACGCAATTTAGCTCTAGAAATAGCCAAAGAGCAAGATATCGAGCTGTAAGCTTTTGGCAATATAATCTGTTTTTATCTATAATAGCTACCCATATGAGTAAAGTGACTAAAGAAGACATTGTGCGTCTTGCTAAACTTAGTAAGATTGCGCTGACTGATGATGAGCTAGCCAAGTTTCAGGTGGAGATTGAATCGATCCTTGCGCACATTGAGCAGTTACAGAAGATTGATACGGATGGCGTGGAGCCAACCTATCAGGTGACTGGCTTGCGTAATGTTTCACGTACTGACGAGATAAAGGACTATGGCGTTTCGCAGGCTGATTTACTCAAAAATGCCGGTGATAAAAAGGACGGTATGATCAAGGTGCCGAAGGTTTTATAGTTTATGGCTTGGGATTCGATTGAGCAAATAGCTGAAAGTGTAAAAGCTGGTGAAGTAACAGCTGTCAGCTTGGTAGAAAAAGCTATTAATTTAGCCAAAGAAAATGCTGATTACAATGCTATTTTAGAAATTATCGAAGAACGTTCTGCCAAACGAGCCCAGCAGATCGATGAGCAAATAAAATCCGGTAAAGCGAACGGCAAATTATTAGGTGTGCCGTTTCTTGCCAAAGATAACTTCCTGACTTTTGGCAGCAAGACGACAGCGGCCAGTAATATTTTGAAAGATTTTGAAGCACCTTATCAGGGAACGGTAATTGAGCGTTTAGAAGCGGAAGGTGCTATTTGTATTGGTAAGACTAATCTTGATGCGTTTGGCCATGGCAGTAGTACCGAAAACAGCGATTTTGGCTCAACTAAAAACCCGCATAATCCTGAACATGTTCCTGGTGGTTCAAGCGGTGGCTCGGCGGCAAGCGTAGCACTGGGTATTGTCCCGTTTTCGGTAGCAACTGATACTGGTGGTTCGATTCGCCAGCCAGCTAGCTTTAGCGGCGCTTTTGGCATGAAGCCGACTTACGGGCTAGTTAGCCGCTATGGCGTGATTGCGATGGCGAGTAGTACCGATACGATTGGACCGATTACTGCTAATCCAAAAGACGCTGGTGTGATCTTTGATGTGATAGCTGGCAAAGATGAACGTGATATGACGACTATCGATAGAGCTGATTCATACAAACCAGATGCCAATAAACCACTGAAAGCTGCAATAATCAAAGAGTACATGGGCAAAGGTGTTGATGAAGACGTCAAAAACTCTATCAATAATGCTGCTGATAAACTGCGCAAAGCCGGTGTCACAGTTGAGGAGATTAGCTTGCCAAGTTTACAGTATGCGCTAGCGGCCTACTATATCGTTGTTCCTGCTGAAATAAGTAGTAATTTGGCTCGTTATGACGGTGTTAAGTTTGGCTATCGGGCTGGTGCACAACAGCTTGAAAAAATGTATGAGCAAACCCGAGCTGAAGGTTTTGGTTACGAAGCGAAACGCCGCATTATGATTGGCTCGTATGTTTTGAGCAGTGGTTTTTACGATGCTTATTATCAGAAAGCTCAAAAAGTACGCACCCTTATAATCGACGAATTTAAAAAGGCTTTTGAGCGGTACGATATTTTGCTTGGTCCGGTAGCGCCGACTAAGGCTTTTAAACTTGGTGAAAATAACACAGATCCGTTAAAGATGTACCTGGAAGACATTATGACTGTGGCTGTCAGCTTAGCTGGCTTGCCGGCTGCCTCTTTACCGGTCGGTAATAGTGAAGGCCTACCTGTAGGCTTACAGATTATTGGCAAGCAGGCTGGCGATCATGATGTTTTGAGTTTTGCGGCTAAAACGGAAGAGGTTTTACGTGGATAACGAAGCTTTAATTGCCGTTTTGGTGGCTGGGCCAATTCTAGTCTATCTACTGATTTGGTTTGCTTCACGTCCTAAGCTTGATAGGCAGGTTGTAAGCCGACAATGGCTGAAAGCTAAGAGTCTACTTAATGGCAATGAACCACAATTTGCGATAATCGAAGCCGATAAGATATTTGACAGTGTCCTTAGGCAACTTGATTTTAAGGGAGCGAATATGGGTGCGCGGCTTAAGAATGCTCAATCTAGCATTGATAATATTAATCAGGTTTGGGTTGCCCACAAACTACGCAATCAGCTGGTCCACGAACCTGATGCCAAAGTATCTAAAAAGCAGGCTCAAACTGCATTAGCTAGTTTTGAGAAGGCTTTGAAGGGGCTAGGTGTACTATGAGCGATAAATACGTAGCAACGATCGGGATTGAGTGCCATGTTCAGCTCAGCACAAAAACTAAACTATTCACAGCAGTTGACAATGATGCCCGTGATAAAGATCCAAATACTACTGTTAGCCCGATTTGTTTTGGCTTGCCGGGGACTTTGCCTGTCTTAAATATTGAGGCAGTAAATTATGGTATTAGAGCTGGTCTTGCTTTAAACGCCGAGATTAACCCAGTAATTAGTTTTGATCGTAAGCATTATTTTTATCCTGATCTGCCCAAAGGCTATCAAATAACCCAAATGTATCAGCCGATTATCTTAGGTGGCTATGTAGAATTGCCTGGTCTTAATAAGAAAGTTCGGATCCATCACGCTCATCTTGAGGAAGATGCTGGTAAGAACACGCATCCAAGCGGCGTGAGCTATTCGTTGGTTGATCTTAATCGGGCGGGTACACCTTTGCTTGAAATCGTTAGTGAGCCTGATATGCATTCGGCCGAAGAAGCTCGCACTTATGCCCATGAATTGTATCTGATCATGAAGTACGCCAGGGTCAGCGATGTTGATTTGTATCAGGGTAATATGCGCTTTGATGTTAATGTTAGCGTAGCCTTAGCCGATGCTAATGAGCTTGGTGTGCGCACCGAAACTAAGAATCTGAACTCTTTTAAGTCGATTGAAAGAGCGGTTAACTATGAGATTAGACGTCAAACGGAATTACTTGAAAAGGGCGAGACAGTTATTCAGGAAACTCGAGGCTGGGATGATGCTAAGCAAAAAACTACCTCGCAACGAGGTAAGGAATTTGCGCATGATTATCGTTATATGCCGGAACCAGATGTGCCGCCATTCCAAATTAATCAAGATATGATTGATCATGTTAAAGCTGGTACGGAAGGTGCACAGATAATCTCGCCAGCAAAAATCAGACAGCAACTTCTGGAGTCTGGCGTGCAGGCACAGCAAGTAGAGACTTTGCTCGAACAACCACTACTTCTGGAGATTTTGCTAAACATTGGTTCGGACGACAAGAAAGCTACCCAAAAAATTGCCAGCTGGCTGGTAGTTGATGTGGTGGGTATGGTCGAGGGTGATAGCGAGATCAAAGATGTTCACTTTAAGCCTAAAGAAATATTTAAGCTGTACCAGCTATTGTCTGACAATAAGTTATCTTCGACTGGTGCTAAAGAAGTACTATCAGAAATGCTTGTAGCTGGTGGCAACCCCGAATTAATCGCACAGGCCAAAAACCTGATCCAGCAATCAGATGAAGGCGAAATTGAAGCTATTATAGATAATGTATTAGCAGAAAATGAGTCAGCCGCCAATGATGTTCGTAACGGCGAGATGAAGGCAATTGGCTTTCTGGTTGGGCAAGTCATGAAGCAGTCTGGAGGCAAAGCCAACCCGCAGATTGTAAATAAATTACTACGTGATAAACTTAGCCAGTAATAAATTTTGGAGGGTTTAATTTAATGCAGCTACCAACAAAAGCAATTATTCCAGCGGCCGGACTCGGCACTCGTTTCTTGCCTCAGACAAAAGCTATGCCGAAAGAGATGTTGCCAATTATAGATAAACCAGTTATTCAGATCGTAGTTGAGGAATTAGTCGCAGCTGGTGTAACTGAAGTAATTATTGTGACCGGTGCTCAGAAGCGTACGATTGAAGATCATTTTGATCGTGACGAAGGTTTAGAGCAAGCTCTCCGGGGTAAAGGCAAAGATAGTTTGGCCGATGAAGTCGAGGCGATTGCTGAAAGCGCAAACTTTGTTTATTTGCGCCAAAAGCGTTTAGCGCATGAGCCTGTTGGTAATGCCCTGCCCGTTCGTAATGCCATGCACCTTCTTGCGGACGAGCCGTTTTTTGTCATCTATCCAGATGATTTCTTCTTAACCGATGGCAAGTCCAGTATCCAGCAGATTCTCGATGTCTATCAACAAACTGGGAAAACAGTCATTCAAACAATCAAGGTGCCGAGTTCAGATATTGAACGTTATGGAGTGGTTAATCCTGGCGGCCAAGTCAAAGATGACATGGTCAGGGTTAAGGGTGTGGTAGAAAAGCCAAAGGCTAGTGAAGCGCCATCGGATATTGCCAGTGTTAGCGGTTACTTATTAACGCCAAATATCCTGCCGATAATCAATACGCTTCAACCTTCTAACGGAGGCGAAATTGGGATTGCTGATGCAGTAAATATTCTCGCTCAGCAGGACGAAGTTTATGCGAAGATTATTGATGGCACTTATCATGATGCAGGTAATAAAGCTCGATATCTTGAAGCTGTAGTTGATGCAGCTTTGCGTCATGATGATCTCAAAGATGACTTTAGGCAATATTTACAGCAACGTTTGCAATAAGTTCATCTGATGTTTAAAATATAACCATATGGATTACAGTATGGTTATAGTCTACATTCTGGCGATCGTTCTGGCTGTTTTTCTGGTTTTAGCAATTGTTGCAGCTGTCATACTGATAAAAATTCTTAACAGCGTAAAACACGTGACCGAACAGGCCGGTACTCTAGCAGAAAGTTTTGTAGCTGTCGGGCAAGCTATCAAGAAGACAGCTGTCCCTTCGGCAGTCGGTGGCGTTGTCGCTAATGTTATAGGCAATTATGTTGGTGCTAGTAAGTCTTCAAGTAAAAAGAAAAGGGAGGATGAAGATGAGTAAAAAGGCAGCAAAAGCTGGAGTTTTAGGTGCGATTTTAGGCGCCTTAGCAGGTATATTCTTGTTGGCTCCTAAGGGTGCTAAAGAAAACCGTGAAGATGTTAAACAGGCCGTAATTAAGGGTAAGGCTGAAGCGGAAAAGCGACTTAAAGAAGCCTACGGACAGCTTGGCGAACTCAGTGATGAACTCAAAAAGAGAGGTAGCAAATTATCTGATGCAGCTAAAAAAGAGAGTAAAGATCTTTTAAAGCAAGCAGATGAGCTACAGATTAAGATTAAAAATCTTATAGCAAATGTTCGTGATGATGCTGCCGATATTGCATCAGACGTTGATGATGCAATTGCTGAGAGTCAAAGGATAGCTAAGAAGCTCAAAGATTTAGCTGGACAAGAAATAAAGTCAGCTGCCAAGTCTATCAAGTAGCAACTGTCAGTATCTGGACCCTGATGACAGTTAATAAAAACAAATCTCGAGAACAAGCTCTATCGGCTGATGAGTATGAGATGCTGGGTCGAGAGATGGAGCATGTTATCCTATATGGTTATAAGAACAAAAAGCGCCTTATGTTTTTTAGTTTTTTGCGTGGATTGATAACGGGTGCCGGTTCTGCGCTAGGAGCAAGCTTGGTGATAGTGCTGTTGCTGTGGGTGCTCAGTGGGCTTGAACGTATGCCATTAATAGGGGATGTATTTGAAAATGCAAGACAGTCAATCGAAGCCACGCCTGTTAAATAGGTTAGTGTGGTGGGCTATTGCTCTAGCTGGCGTTGCGCAGGTTTTATTATCTTTAGCTCGCATGGATTATGGTTGGTATGCAGATGTTTTTGTAAGTTTTGCGCCTTATATTGTTATTGCATGCTCATTAGTTTTGTGTGCAGTAGTAATTATAGAGCTTAAAAACTATAAAAATATTTGGCTTAATTTAGGTATATTGCTTGTATTTGGATTAATAGTATTTAACTCTCAGCCTGTTAGTAATTGGATTTATGGCAATGGTCAGCCTAGCGTAAAGACCGATCTCAGCCACGAAACTATAAAGCTGGCATCCTTTAATAAACTGGTAGTAAATCGTGATATAGATACAATCAGGACAGCCATCAAAGACTACGATGTAGTTGCTATTAGCGAAATCACAAAAAAGGATTATAAAGAAATATCGCGGGATTGGAAGTATTCAGCAATAAGTGACTGCCAATGTGATCCAGCGTACGGAGTTGAGATCGCTGTTTTTAGCAAATATAAAATATTAGGCACAGCGACCTTACCATCTCATCATGGCTATGGTGTGGCACTGCGGTCGGATATACAAATTAGTGATCAGGATGATTTAGTGCTGCATGCTATTCACCCTCAGGCACCCGTCAGTGAAGAAGCTTTTAAGAATCGTAATGACATGCTACTCAATGTAATATCGCCTTGGATTCTGGCCGATAAAAATAAACATTCGATATTAGTTGGTGATATGAATTTGAGTGCTTATTCAAAGAGTTATGATAGATTTGTAAACACAATAAAACCATATAGAAATGCTGGCATGGGCTATAACATATGGCGCACTTGGTGTTTGGGGCAGCTACCTGTAGCCTGCGCCCCAATTGATCATATATTTGTTTCTAATAGTGTTAGTGCCCAAGCGGTTCACGTAGTCCAGATAGCAGGCTCGGATCATATGCTGGTTGCTGCTGACATCATGTTAAAATAGATGTAAATGAGTGATGAGGTAGATAAAACCGCAGAGGTGGGTGGCGGCGTTAAATTTGACGCTAGCCAATTTGTGCACTTACATAACCATACACACTTCAGCCTGCTTGATGGTTTAACAAAAATGGATAAGCTAGTTGCCCGGGTAAAAGATTTGGGCATGGACGCTATTGCCATTACGGATCATGGCACACTATCTGGAGCAATTGAATTCTATCAGGCCTGTAAAAAGGAAAACATTAAACCGATCATTGGGATTGAAACGTATGTAGCTAATCGTAAGCATACTGATAAAGACCCAACAATTGATAAAGCTAGGTTCCACTTAATTCTGCTGGCCATGAACAATAAGGGTTATCAAAATATAATGAAATTGAGCACAGTCGCTAACCTAGATGGTTTTTATCACAAACCTAGAATCGACCACGATCTCTTAGAAAAATATAACGAAGGTGTGATTGCGCTGAGCGGTTGTATTAATGGTGAAGTGGCGGATGCCCTACGAAGTAATCAGTATGAGGAGGCGAAAAAACGAGCCCAGTGGTACAAAGATGTATTTGGCGACCGATACTACCTGGAAATTCAGGACCACCAGCAATGGGATGAACAAAGAAAGGTTAATAAGTTACTTTTACAATTATCTCAAGAGCTAAAAATACCAGCAGTTGTTACTGGCGATGCGCACTACTTAACTCATGAGGATCAAGAAGCTCATGAGCTTTTGTTATGTGTACAGACCGGCAGTTTATTAAATGATGAAAAGCGCATGTCGCTTAAAGATACTGATTTGTTTGTTAGCAATCCTCAGGATATCGCCAGTAGATGGCCTGGTAATTTAGAACTTTTAACAAACACTAAGCAAATAGCGGATCGCTGTGATATAAGCATCGAACTTGGCAAGATTCTTATACCTACTTTTCCAACTCCAGGAGACCATAACGAAAAATCCTATCTAAATGAGCTTGTCTGGCTTGGCTTGGCTTGGCGCTACGGCGGCAAGCCTTATGCGGATGCTGCCAAGCTATCTGAAAAGGAAATCAGAAAGCTGTTGAACTCAGAAATTATTGAAAGAGCAGAGTATGAACTGGGCATTATCAGCCATATGGGGTTTGATGGTTATTTCTTAATAGTCCAGGATTTTATAAACTGGGGTAAAAAGCAGGGTATTGTGTTTGGGCCCGGTCGCGGTAGTGCGGCTGGTTCGATTATTAGCTATGCGCTTAACATTACAGATTTGGATCCAATGCGATACGACTTGCTATTCGAAAGATTCTTAAATCCCGATCGAATTAGTATGCCTGATATCGATATTGATATCCAGGATTCCAGACGAGATGAAGTTATTCAATATTGTGTTGATAAATATGGGCAGGAACAGGTGGCGCATATAGTTACTTATGGCACTATGGCGGGAAGAGCTGCGATTCGTGACGTAGCTCGGGTGCTTGACGTGCCTTACGCTGAAGCTGATAGGCTTGCTAAACTTGTGCCGCCGCCAATCCAAGGCCGTCATATCCCATTGTCAGACAGCATTAAAAAAGATCCTGACTTTAAGAATGAATATGAAAACAGTCAAACTGCAAAACGAGTAATTGATTTGGCGATCAAGCTAGAAGGAACTATCAGAAGTCACGGCGTTCATGCCGCTGGAGTCGTGATTGCGCCTGACAATATTGTTAAGTTCGCACCTCTTGAAATGGCGCAAAAGGGTGTCGTTACAACTCAATACGCAATGGGTCCAATAGATCAGTTGGGGCTTTTAAAGATTGATTTTCTGGGACTCTCAAACTTAACGATAGTTAACAATGCGCTCAGAATTATAAAAAAAGTCCATAAAGAAGACATCAATATCAGTAGTCTACCATTGGACGATGAAGCCACCTATCAGCTCTTAGGTAAGGGTGACACTACTGGTGTATTCCAGCTTGAATCAAATGGCATGAAACGTTACTTGCGCGAGCTTAAACCAACTGTTTTTGAAGATGTCGTCGCTATGGGCGCGCTTTATCGTCCAGGGCCTTTGACTGCCGGACTCACTAACAAATTTATAGATCGTAAAAACGGCAAGGAAAAAGTTAGCTATGACCATCCATTAATGGAGGCGGCTTTAAAGGATACCTACGGAGTAATGGTGTACCAAGAGCAGTTTATGCAGATTGTTCGTGACATGTGCGGCTTCACTGGTGGAGAGTCGGATACATTGAGAAAAGCAGTGGGTAAAAAGAAGCGTGATCTTATGGCTAAGATGAAGCACATGGTCATTAGTGGTGCGGAAAAGAAAGGTGTGCCAAAGGCAATCGCTGAAAAATTCTGGAAGGACCTAGAAGGCTTTGCAGACTATGCTTTTAATAAATCTCACGCCGCCTGCTATGGTCTTATATCGTACTGGACGGCTTATCTGAAAGCTCATTATCCAGAATGCTTTATGGCAGCACTTATGACAAGTGACTTTGATGATACTGACAGACTAACTATTGAAATTACTGAAGCTCGTCACATGGGGCTTAAGGTTCTAGCGCCTGATGTAAACGAAAGTTTTTTGGAATTTGCAGTCGTACCAGCAACTGAAAGTAAAGACTTAGACACTATTCGTTATGGCATGGCCGCTATTAAGAATGTTGGGAAGGCTGCGGTAGAAGAAATTATTCGTGCTCGTGAAAAGAAAAAATTTGATTCAATTGCTGATTTTGCCGAGCGAGTCAGCCAAAAAGCCGTTAATCGAAAGGCATGGGAAAGCCTTATTAAGGCTGGAGCTTTCGATGCCTTAGAGCCTAGTAGGGCGACTTTGCTCAGCAATATTGATGTCATCCTAGCTTTTGCCGGCAAGATTCAAAAAGAAGCAGCCTCAGGGCAAACAGATCTATTTGGTAACTCTGTAGATCTCGTAGTTAAGCCACAGCTTGATTTAGTTAAAGCGCCAAATGAGATACCGGAACGCGAACAGTTACAGTGGGAACGTGAACTACTGGGAGTGTTCCTAAGTAGCCACCCACTTGACCCATACGAGACTTATCTATATGAGCAGACTGTGGCATTAAATCAGTTAAAGCCGACTATGGATAATAAAAAGGTGACCGTCGGTGGCATGATCACTTCTATCAAAGAGATCAATACCAAGAATGGTTCCAAGATGGCATTTGCGACTATTGCCGACATGACGTCTGAAGTGGAGCTTATTATTTTCCCAGGATCCTATGAGGACAATAAGGAGACATGGGTAAATGATAATGTAGTTCAGGTTACTGGCAAGATAAATACCAAAGACAGGGATGGGCGTCTTACAGAAGAGGTAAAAATAATTGTCAACGAAGCAAACCCAATTACTCTTGAAGAGGTGAAGGAGTATCAGCCGACAGG
>Ga0206101_1000259_pt1 | contig 11900 bp, 9 predicted proteins | sample 1B0metagenome_FD_148613 | JGI IMG/M metagenome (GOLD analysis project Ga0206101, IMG submission 148613) | Enriched microbial communities from leaf-cutter ant dump, University of Wisconsin, Madison, United States - 1B0 | ecosystem: Environmental > Terrestrial > Nest > Insects nest > Nest dump... | reverse complement strand
CCGTCATGGTGCGATGCGGCAGCGTTGACCGCGGCGGCGCTAATCAGTACCATTTTGGTCCCGATTCTCCCCGGCCCGGTTCCCCATGCTCCGCGTCAGCCGATTGACCGATTACGCCACGGTGGTGATGGCCTTCATCGCCACCCACCCGGATCACGTGCACAGCGCCATGCAGATCGCCGACGAGACGCGGCTGGAGCTGCCCACGGTGAGCAAGCTGCTCAAGGCGCTGGGGCATGCGGCGCTGGTGGAGTCGTTTCGCGGCGTCAACGGCGGCTACCGGCTGGCGCGTCCGGCCGCCGAGATCTCGCTGGCCGAGATCGTCGAGGCGCTGGAAGGCCCGCTGGGCATGACCGAATGCAGCATCGCCGAGGGCCAGTGCGACCGCGAGGCGCAATGCGGCGTGCGCGGCAGCTGGCAGCAGATCAACCACGTGCTGGACAACGCGCTGCGCGCGGTCAGCCTGGCCGACATGATGAAGCCGCCGTCACCCAAGCGCCGCATCGCCATGCAGGTGATCGACAGCCCCGCCGACGCGGCCACCACGGAATGAAAGACGCCATGACCATCGAAAGCAGCACCGCCACCGCCCTGCGCGACAACGCCGAGGTTGCCGACGCGCTGGGCCGCAGCTACGCCGCCGGCTTCGTCACCGAGATCGAGATGACCGGCCTGCCGCCGGGCCTGGACGAGGGCACCATCCGCGCGCTGTCCGCCGTCAAGCGCGAGCCCGAGTGGATGACCGAGTGGCGCCTTCAGGCGTACCGCCACTGGCTGACCATGCCCAAGCCGGACTGGGCCAAGCTCAACATCGACCCGATCGACTACCAGGCGATCAGCTACTACGCCGCGCCCAAGAAGCAGCCCAAGTCGCTGGACGAGGTGGACCCGGAGCTGCTGGCCACCTACGAGAAGCTGGGCGTGCCGCTGCACGAGCGCGCGGCGCTGGCCGGCGTGGCGGTGGATGCGGTGTTCGACTCCGTCTCCGTCGGCACCACCTTCCGCAAGCAGCTGGCCGATGCCGGCGTGCTGTTCTGCTCGATGAGCGAGGCCATCCGCGAATACCCCGACATCGTGCGCAAGTACCTGGGCAGCGTGGTGCCCACCGGCGACAACTTTTTCGCGGCGCTGAACTCGGCGGTGTTCTCCGACGGCAGCTTCGTGTTCATTCCCAAGGGCGTGCGCTGCCCGATGGAGCTGAGCACGTATTTCCGCATCAACGCGCAAAACACCGGCCAGTTCGAGCGCACCCTGATCATTGCCGAGGAGGGCGCGCACGTGTCCTACCTCGAAGGCTGCACCGCGCCCAAGCGCGACGAAAACCAGCTGCACGCGGCGGTGGTGGAGCTGGTGGCGCTGGAAGGGGCCAAGATCAAGTACTCCACCGTGCAGAACTGGTACCCCGGCGACGAGAACGGCGTGGGCGGCATCTACAACTTCGTCACCAAGCGCGGCGACTGCCGGGGCGACGACAGCAAGATCTGCTGGACCCAGGTGGAAACCGGCTCGGCCATCACCTGGAAATACCCGTCGGTGGTGCTGCGCGGCGACCGCTCGGTGGGCGAGTTCTACTCGGTGGCGCTCACCCATCATTTCCAGCAGGCCGACACCGGCACCAAGATGATCCACCTGGGCAAGCACACCAAGTCCAAGATCGTCTCCAAGGGCATCAGCGCCGGCAAAAGCAACAACAGCTATCGCGGCCTGGTGAAGATGGAAAAAGGCGCCGAGGGCGCGCGCAACTACACCCAGTGCGACAGCCTGCTGATCGGCAAGCAGTGCGGCGCGCACACCTTTCCCTACATGGAAGTGAAAAACCCCACCGCCGTCGTGGAGCACGAGGCCACCACCTCCAAGATCTCCGACGACCAGATGTTCTACTGCCGCGCCCGTGGCATCGCCGAGGAAGACGCCGTGTCGATGATCGTCGACGGCTTCTGCAAGCAGGTGTTCCGCGAGCTGCCGATGGAGTTTGCGGTGGAGGCCAAGAAGCTGCTTGAGGTGAGTCTCGAAGGCGCGGTGGGGTAGCTTCGCAGGGAGAAGGGAGCAGGGAATGGGGAATAGTCAAAGCCCCGCAAACCCGCCCCTTTCCCGCAGAACTTCATGCCGCAGGCTCCTCCCATTCCCTATTCCCCAATCCCTATTCCCTGCTGAAAGCCATGCTGAAAATCGAAAACCTGCACGCCCGCGTCGAGGGCAAGGAAATCCTCAAGGGGCTCGACCTCACCGTCAACGCGGGCGAGGTGCACGCCATCATGGGGCCCAACGGCGCGGGCAAGTCCACGCTGGGCAATGTGCTGTCCGGGCGCGACGGCTACGAGGTCACCGCCGGCAGCGTCACCTATGACGGCATCGACCTGCTGGCGCTGGCGCCGGAGGCGCGTGCCGCCGCCGGCGTGTTCCTGGCGTTCCAGTACCCGGTGGAGATTCCCGGCGTCAACAACACCTATTTCCTGCGCGCGGCGCTCAACGCCCAGCGCAAGGCGCGTGGCGAGAAGGAGCTCGATTCCATGCAGTTTCTCAAGCTGGTGCGCGAGAAACTCAAGGTGATGCAGATCTCCGACGAGCTGCTGCATCGCGCCGTCAACGAGGGTTTCTCCGGCGGCGAAAAGAAGCGCAACGAGATCTTCCAGATGGCCCTGCTGGAGCCGAAGCTGGCGATCCTGGACGAGACCGACTCGGGCCTGGACATCGACGCGCTCAAGCATGTGGCCGACGGCGTCAACGCGCTGCGTTCCCCCGATCGCGCCTTCCTGATGATCACCCATTACCAGCGCCTGCTCGACTACGTGGTGCCCGACGTGGTGCACGTGCTGGCCGACGGCCGCATCGTGGAAACCGGCGACAAGTCGCTGGCGTTGAAGCTGGAGGCGCAAGGCTACGCCGGCCTCACCGGTCAGCAGGCGGCGAGGGCATCGGCATGAACCAGCCGGCACCGTTGGTCGCCGCCCTGGCCGACGCGCCGCTGCCCGCCAGCGGCATCGCCTGGCTGGATGCGATGCGGCGCGAGAACCGCGAGCTGTTCGCGCAGACCGGCCTGCCCGGCGCACGGGTGGAAGCGTGGAAATACACCGCGCTGCGCGCGCTGTCGCAACGCGGCTTTGCCGATGGCGACGCGGCGGCGCCCGCGCATGCGTTGGATGCGGCCGCGCTCGCCCTGCCGGGTGTCGAGGGCGCAACGCTGGTGTTCGTCAACGGCGTGTTTCGCGCCGACCTGTCCACGCGCGACGCGCTGCCGGCGGGCCTGACCCTGCAGCCGTTGTCGCAGGCACTGCACGACGACGCCGAGCCGCTGCGCTTCGTGCTGTCGCGCCGCCACGCCGGTGCCGACGAGGCGTTTACCCAGGTCAACGCGGCCCAGGCGCGTGACGGCGTGGTGCTGCGCGTGGCCGCAGGCGCACGCATCGACGCGCCGGTGCGCATGGTGTTCGTGGGCGCGCCGGCCGACGGCGACCGCGCCTGGCACCTGCGCAACGTGATCGAGCTGGGCGAGGGCGCCGAGCTGACGCTGGTGGAGCAGCACCTGGCGACCGGCGAGCAACGCCACCTGGCCACCGTGGTGGGCGACATCGAGTTGCGCGACGGCGCGCGCCTGCACCACACCGTGCTGCAACACGCCGCCGAGGGCGCCAGCCTGATCCGCCGCACCGCGCTGCGCCTGCATGCGCGTGCCCACGCCACGCTGCACCTGGCCGAGCTGGGCGGCGCGCTGGTGCGCCACGACCTGCGTGCCGAGCTGGTGGGCGACGGCGCGCAGCTGGATACGCGCGGCGTGTTCATGCCGCACGGGCGCCAGCACATCGACACCCAACTGGCGATCCGCCACCAGGCGTTGAACACCACCTCCAGCTCGATCTGGCGCGGCGTGGCCAGCGATCGCGCGCGTGGCGTGTTCCGTGGCGCCATCGTGGTGGCGCCCGGCGCCGACGGCAGCGACGCCAACCTCGGCAACAAGAACCTGCTGCTGTCGCCCGGCGCGGAGATCGACACCAAGCCCGAGCTGGAGATCTACGCCGACGAGGTGAAAGCCGCCCACGGCGCCACCGTCGGCCAGCTCGACGAGCGCTCGCTGTTCTACCTGCGTTCGCGCGGCATCCCGCTGGCCGAGGCGCGTGCGTTGCTGACGGCGGCGTTCTGCCGCGCGGTGCTGGACGAGCTGCCGAACGAGGCGCTGCGCGAGCATTTGTCGTCGCTGCTGATCGACCAGCTCCCCGCTTGAAGCTTTGCTCCTCCCCCTGCCTGCAGGGGGAGGCTGGGAGGGGGTAAGGCTTTTGACCTTCAAGATCAAAAGCACCCCTTCCCAACCCTCCCCTGCTTCGCAGGGGAGGGAGTCACTCACGGAAAACATCGACGCATGAACGCCCAACCCACGCCTGCCACCGCCTTCGACGTCCAGCGCATCCGCGCGGATTTCCCGCTGCTCGCGCGCCAGGTGCACGGCAAGCCGCTGGTGTATTTCGACAACGCCAACACCAGCCAGAAGCCGGTGTCGGTGATCGAGGCGATGGATGCACATTACCGCCGCCACAACGCCAACGTGGCGCGTGCGGTGCACCAGCTGGGCGAGGAGTCCACCGCCGCGTACGAGGGCGCGCGCGACAAGCTGGCGCGTTTCATCAACGCGCCGTCGCGCGACGAGGTGATCCTCACCTCCGGCACCACGCAGTCGATCAACCTGGTGGCCTACAGCTACGCGCTGCCGCGACTCAAGGCCGGCGACGCCATCCTCACCACGGTGATGGAGCACCACGCCAACATCGTGCCGTGGCAGCTGGTGGCCGCGCGCAGCGGCGCCACGGTCAAGGCCGCGCCGATCGATGCACGCGGCGAGTTGGATGTGGCGCAGTACATCGCCATGCTCACGCCCGAGGTGAAGCTGGCCTGCGTGGCGCACGTGTCCAACGTGCTGGGCACGGTCAACCCCGTGCGCGAGATCGCCAAGGCCTGCCACAAGCGCGGCATCCCGCTGCTGGTGGACGGCTCGCAGGCGGTGCCGCACCGGCCGGTGGACGTGCAGGCGCTGGGCTGCGATTTCTACGCCGTCACCGGCCACAAGATGCTCGGCCCCACCGGCACCGGCGCGCTGTGGGCAAAGCGCGAGCACCTGGAGGCGATGCCGCCGTTCTTCGGCGGTGGCGACATGATCCGCGAGGTGCGTTTCAGCGGCACCACCTTTGCCGACGTGCCGCACAAGTTCGAGGCGGGCACGCCGAACATCGCCGGCTTCGTGGGCCTGGCGGCGGCCATCGACTACTACGAGGCGCTGGGCTTTGAGGCGATCCACGCCTGGGAGCAGCAATTGCTGGCCTACGCCACCGAGCGCCTGCGCGAGGTGCCGGGCCTGCGCATCTTCGGCGATGCGGCGCAGAAGGAGCCGGTCATCTCGTTCCTGCTCGACGGCGCGCAGGCCAGCGACCTGGCCACCCTGCTCGACCTGCAAGGCGTGGCCGTGCGCTCGGGCCATCACTGCGCGCATCCGTTGATGCAGTTTTTCGGCGTGCCCGCCACGCTGCGCGCGTCGCTGGCGTTCTACAACACGCGCGAGGAGATCGACGCGTTCGTGGCGGCCTTGCTCAAGGTGCGCAAGCTGCTGATGTGACCGCGGCGCCAAGGCTCAATCGGCGTACAGCTTCTGGTACTTCTCGCAGTAGAAGCTGCGCCGGCATCGCCAATCCGCAAACTCAGAACGACAGCGTCACGGTGACCGCATCGCCGTACATGCCGGCATAGGGGTTTTGTCCCGCGGGCACATTTCCGTACACGGTCCGGTCCACCTCGGTACCGCTGTCGCCCACCACGCCGCTGCCTGCGCTACCGTCGCCCCAGACCAGGGTTCGCGTGGCGTCGGTATAGAGGTTGTAGAAGAGCCGGTGCGTTCCGCTCTGCATGCTGCGTGCGGCAAAGGTGCCGCTGCCGGGGCTCAGTGCGATGGTGAAACCGGTGCTGGTGTCACAGCGCACGATGACGTGACCGACACTCTCCAGATCCTCGCTGCTCTGGAAATCGTAGTTGCCGAAAGCCACCGGCTGGACACTGAGGTTGCAACTTGCCGCGTGGAGCGGCACCGCTGCCAGCATTCCGAAGGCAATCAGCAGGCACGCCACGCGTTGACGAGCGAGGCGGAAGGCAATCTGGTCACGTGGTGAAGGGTTCACGGATCGATCCCGTGGCAGGTGACCGGCCCCAGCCGGGGCAGCGGGTCGGTGGTGTCGGGGAAGCTTATCGTCATGTCGCAGCTCTGTCCGTTCCAGGTGGCGTGCAACCGGTTCGTTTCGCCGAGCCCCGTCAGATAGGCCTCGCCGCGCAGGCCAACCGGGAAGACTGTCGCCTGGGTGTCGACGGTCACTTCGGCACCAGCCGGCAGATCGCGACCGTCATCGAGCTTGATGACGACGATCGCGCCACGCGAACGCGTGACCGGGAAGGTCAGCGCCAGTGCGCTGTGGTAATACGGAACGGCATCGAGCTGCAGCCCCTTGACTTGCGCATCCATCGGCAGATCGGCCTGTTCGATGCGGATCGGGTTCTTCTGATACGGGCGCAGCCGCGGTACCAGCGCGTAACCGTCACTGTCGGTGGTGGCGACCTGCTGGTTGTCCGCGTAGACACGCACGTCGTCAAAGCCCGGCACGTGGACCACCGCGAAACTGCCGTCAATGCGGCGGCTGGGGAAGACCTTGCCGCCCAGCAATGCGATCCCGCCACGCACGCCCGCCTGGTACGCCTGGCCGTCCGTGGACGATGCCACGCCGAACTGGTAGGTGCCCACGCCGTTCTGCAGGCTGAGGTCGGCCCGATGCGTGGCGCGCGGGCCCAGCCCCGCCTGCAGGCGATATCCCACGCCATTGCCCGCCGGCAGGTTGCGCCGGTACTGCACCATGCCGCGACTGTCGCCGGCGCGTGTCTGGCCGCTGAAGCTGGCGCTGTCGGCCGCACCCAGCGGCACGGTGAGGTTGAGTGAGAACAGGGGCGCGGAGTCGCCGCCGAGGAAGCGCAATGCGGATACCGAGAGGTAGCCAAGCCAGCCCACTGACCGGCTGTAGCTGAGGCCGACCAGTTCGACGTCATCCTGATCACGAAGATCCTGGTGCGTGTAGTTCAGGGCCAACGAGCCGAAGCGGCCGGCGGACAGGCTCGCGAATGCGCTGGACGTCTGCCGCGGCGGTCGCGCCGTCGGCAGGTAACCCAGCTGGGTAAAGCCCTCGGTGGTCCACTGCGTGCGGGCACCGTAGCTGAGGTAGCGGGACTGGCGCTGGATGCCCAGCTCCATCAGCGCGCCGGTACCGGCGTGGTCACGACTGCCGGCCACCGAGGTCGTCAGCACGCCGACATTGCCCAGCAAGATGGTGCTGCCGATGCCCAGAGTCTGCTGATTGCGCGCGGCCTCGACGTGCAGCTCGCCGGTAAAGTTGTCGGAGAAGCCGCGCCGTTTGGTGACGGCGGCGACCAGTCGTCCGTAGTCATTGCTGACCAGGCCGTAGTTTTCGCGCTCGAAACCCACCTCATAGGAATAATCGCGCAGCCCCGGCGCCAGCAGGCCGCCGCTGGCGTAAAACGGCTGGGTCACCACTTGTTCGCGCCCCAGCATGTCGCGTACCACCATGCGGATGTCGCCCTGGCCGGTGACGACTGGAAGATCCTGGATGGTGAACGGTCCGCTGGGTACGTTGCGCCGCAGCCGCAAGACGTTGTTGACGTAGAAATCCACGGCCGACGGTTCCGCCGCCACGCCGCTCAGCGTGGGTAGCGGAAAGCTGATGAAGCCCGGCTGCGTCGCAAAGTTGGTACCCCACTGCACGCCGCCAAAACGCACGCCGCGGCCCCAACTGCTGGGCGCGCTGATCACGTCACCGATGCGCAGGCTGGCCATGTCCGCGGGACGATCGTGGGTCCAGGTGGTGTCCAGGCGCAGCGTCCGGTTGCTGCCGTTCTGGTGGCGCGCCAGGAACGTGCTCGAACCGGTGCCCCAGCCGCCGAACACCCCCGCTTCCAGCAACGCGCTGGCATGGGACGATCCATCCTGGCCGCCTGTGCCAAAGATGTCGTAGTTGAGGTACGCGCCGGGCGGGGGCGGCGTGGGCCGGTCGGCAGCGCGCGAAACGCCGGTGAACCGGGTGGTCGCGAACCGGCCCGGCGCCAGGTCGAGCAGCAGGGTGCCTTGGGACGGGTCGATTCGGTATGTCAGGCCTGGAATCGCGGACAGCGGCAGGTAATCGCCTCTGCCATGGGTGATGGCGGCCAAATTCACGACGGGGATGCGCCAGCGCTCCATATCCGCGGCGCGAACCAGCACGTGGCCGCTCGCATCCTGCAACACCAGCACGGTGCCCTGGGGCGTGCCATTGACGTGCACTTCGAACCACGTTTCCGTCAAGCCATCGCCCGTCCCCTTCGATGTGGTGGCGAGCGGTGCGGCCGGCGTCGGCGCCGCCACCGCCACCGCCACGGCGGTGCCGGTTGCCGTGTCCGCGGGCGCGTCCATTGTCGGCACGGGCATGGTGGGGACGACATCCACCACCAGTCGATGGGCATGGTCGTCGGCCGGCGCGAGATGAAAAATCTGCAGCGTGAAAGCGGTCGTCGCGATCAGGTCCATTCGGGTGTCGGCCGCGTTGCGACTGAATCGGACCGAGGCCAGAAATGGATTGCGCCTGATCTTGTCGGGGAGGCTTTGCAATACCGCATCCAGGACCACATCGCCCAGATCGACGGCAAGCATTTCGCCAGGCTCGGTCGGGTGGATGACGCGGGCCTGGATGGGGCGGTCCGATGCAAGCACCAGCCGCACGCGGTCGGGTGCCAGCGCCGTCCGGACGGCGCTCACGCGGACGGCGCCCGCATGCACTGTCGCGGTTGCAGCGGCAGGGGCGGTCAGGCCCGTGGCGGGATCTTTTTTTCTCCGTGGTTGCGCCTCGGCACGAAAGAAATCCATGACCAGACGATCAGCGTGCCGATCATCCGGTCCCAGGTTGAAGATGCGAGGCGTGACCCCCGCCGGTGCGGCCAATGCCATCCGCGTGCCGGTGTCCGTGCGGGACAGCCGCACGCCTGCGATGAAGGGGTTGTTCGCGCCGATCGCGCGCGCCAGGCCGGCGAGGGTTTCGCCCATGGCGACATCGTCGAGATCGACCACCAGCGCGCCAGTTCGTGCGTCGCGCTCCATCCGTGCGTGGATCGGTCGGTCCGATTCCAGCACCAGTCGGGAGTGTTTCGGGTCCAGTCCCACGCGCACAGCCTGCACCTCGACCGCTGCCATCGACGTGTCGGTCACGGTTGCCAGCAGCACGGCGAGGCAGGCCGCGGCGACGCCGGCCCTGTGTGGCGGGATGAAAGGACGACGGGGGCCGGCGCACGGACCGGCACGCGAGGGAACGGGCGCGGCGGCGGCGAACCCGGGGCGTGTCATCTTCCGCCGGGCGCGGATCGCACCCCTCTGCATGGCAATGGCGGTGCGCAACTCATGACCGGCTACTTTCCGGCCACGACCAGGTCGGTCTGCATGCTGCGGTCATCGGATTGCATGACCAGATGCAGATGGGTGCCGGGCGCGATCGGGGTGTTCAACAGCCAGTCGTGCGTGGCACCGGGCAACACGTAAACGATGCGATCCTCCATGGGCAAGGGTGTGCTGCCCGGGGTGGCGGAGAGCTGGAATTTGCTCAGGCGCGCATGCGCCTGGCCATGATTGGTCACGCGGATACGGGTCCGGCCCGCGGCGGTTTGCTCCGCCCGCCATGCCAACCGTGATGCCGCCGCAACCCCCTCGCGCGCGAAAACCGGCAGGCTGATCCTGAGGCTCATCCGCAAGCCGTTGAAGCCCGGCTTGGGAGGTGGCGGCACTTCACGCAAGAACAATCGATAGGCGCGTTCGGTGGTATCTGGCGGTCGCCGCGATCCCACACGGATCACCTGGGTGCCTCCCGGCGCGATGGTGAAGATGGGTGGGGTCGCCAGAATGTCCGTGGCCGGAACGTACTTGTCCTGTCCGTTCGGCTGCGACCAATCCGTGGTCTCAAGCTGGACCACCGCCGCCTCCGTGCCCGTATTGCGCACGGTCAGCGCGACCACCGGCTGGTCCCGGGTCAATGTGGCCGATACCGGGCTGACCTGGAACGATCCGGCGGTCGCCGCTCCGACGGCGACCGCGAAAAGAACCAGGCCGCAAGCAGCCTGGAATGAAATCGTCCTCATGACGTTCAGAACGTCACCGTGACGACGACGCTGTCGGTATAACTGTCCGCCTTGACGTTCTGGCCGCCGGCCACGGAGCCGTATACGGCGACAGAATCCGAGGTGCCGCTACCGGTGACTGTTTCGCCCGATGCCGCGTCATTGCCCCAGGGTGTCGCACAGTCGGTACTGTCCTGGCACAGGCTGTAGGACAGGTACTGGTCCGTATTGGTTGTGCCGACCATGCGGCGAAGCGGCGCGGAGTCCGTGGAGCCGGTGTCGGCATTGTCGCCCTGGCCCAGCGTGATGATTGCAGCGGAGCCATTGGTGCAGGTCGTGTTGATGGCACCGGCACTCGTCGAGAGTGCGTCGGTCTTGTTGGCCGACACCGGGTCGTAGGTGCCGAAGGCTACCGCCGTGGTCGAGTCGATGGTGCAGCTCGCGTTGACGGTGGCGGTGACGGACAGCGTGTCGGTGGCCGTACCGGCGATGGCCGTGTTGCCCGCGGCGGCGAGCGCCACGATCAATGCCGTGGCCATGGCGGAACGGGTAAAGCGGATCTTGGTTCGCATGTTTCTTTCCCCCTGGTAGGTGGATGTGGTCGTCACGGTCAGCTGTTCGTGGCGAGAAACTCCGATGGCTTGTCAGCCGGTTTGAATCCACAAGCAAGAAATGGGCTAACGCATTTGGTGCTGCGTGCATTCATCCCATTGGAAAGAACAAGATGTGATGAACATCTCGCTTCTTTCGATTCAGGGAGGCCAGTTCGTCGCTTTGGCGCCGAGCGGTATCTCCCATGTCAATTCATCGGCGCCAGGGACCGACTCTTGAGGCTATTTGGGAAAATAACGGTTTTCCATACAAGGGTTTGCTGCAGAAATCTTCCAGAGCGGGGTATCGTGGTTTTCAACCAGCCAACTGTCGAACAGTTATTATCGGGACGGTTTCGCGGCCGATTTATTCGCTTGCCATTGGGCAATGCCGTGGCCGCATTCAAATCAATGCCCGATCAACCCAACTTCCACGGACCCGAGTCATGCGCATTCTGGTTATCGGTGCCGGTGCCACCGGCGGCTATTTTGGCGGACGTCTGCTGCAGCACGGACGCGATGTCACCTTTCTGGTGCGCGAGCGCCGCGCGGCGCAGCTGACGCAACATGGCCTGACGATCCACAGCGCGGCCGGCGATGTGGACCTGCCGGCGCCGCCGACCGTGTTGGCGACGGCGTTGCGCGAGCCGTACGACCTGATCCTGCTGAGCTGCAAGGCTTATGGCCTGGAACAGGCGATCGCCGATATCGCACCGGCAGTAGGGCCGGACACCGCGATCATTCCACTGCTGAACGGCATGCGCCAGCTCGACCTGCTGGATGCGCGCTTCGGTGCGGAGCATGTGCTGGGCGGGCAATGCATCATCGCCGCCACGCTGGATGAACGCGGCGGCGTGCGACACCTCAACCAGTCGCACAGCCTCACCTTTGGCGAACGCGACGGCGGCGTGTCCACGCGCATGGAGCGCATCACGCAGGCCTTGTCCGATGCGGGCTTCGACGCACGCCCCAGCCGGCGCGTGCTGCAGGACATGTGGGACAAATGGGTGTTTCTCGCCACGCTGGCCGGCATCACCTGCCTGATGCGCGGCGCGGTCGGCGATATCGTCGCCGCGCCCGGCGGCGCCGCGGCGGCACTGGCGTTGCTGGATGAGTGCCGGGCGGTGGCGGAACGCGCCG
>Ga0206101_1000258_pt1 | contig 11915 bp, 15 predicted proteins | sample 1B0metagenome_FD_148613 | JGI IMG/M metagenome (GOLD analysis project Ga0206101, IMG submission 148613) | Enriched microbial communities from leaf-cutter ant dump, University of Wisconsin, Madison, United States - 1B0 | ecosystem: Environmental > Terrestrial > Nest > Insects nest > Nest dump... | reverse complement strand
TCCTGCTTCTTAATGGCAGATACTATCTGGCTTTCTGTAAATCTGGACTTTTTCATCCCCTAATGATTGATTTTAAAGTTAGACAATGTCTATACTTTTAAATCGGTTATTTTTGGGGACCCCGACAATATCATTCAACTAGATAAGGCAAATACAAATGAAAAAATTATTGTTATTATTATTACAGTCTATTGTTATTTTTGGTTGTACAAATGAAAATAGAATTAATCATAGTAATACTAATAATATTAAAATGCAATCAAATTCTAAAGGTGATTCTGCATTTACCTTTTCTTATGAGAGTGATTCTATTATACAAAAAGCTAAAATTATTTTTTTACTCGATGGGAAAATTGAATTTAGCTTGAGCTCTTATAATAAAAAAACGGGGGAATTAGCCAAAAAGCAAGGTATAGCCAAAGGCGAAATAAATGAAGATCCTGAAATTGATGAAGATGAGAATGGGAATGCCTATCCTTCTCAACAATATTTTTTTAAGGAAAAAAATTGTCACCTATTTTTTAGAATAGATATAGAAGAAAGGAATAGACTTCAGATAAAAGAAGTCTATTGTGAAGAGTATCATAGTAATAGTTGTCCTTGGCAGTCTTTAGGAGTCTTAAGGGTTGAAAAAAAATAATAGTCATTTCCGAATACTAATTCGACTGAATGCAACCAAGAAATTGCATTTTAATTTTTGAATGGATTAATTAAATATGAATAGTAGTACAGATTAGTTCTGGATAACCATTAAGCTCAATAGTAACCAATATAAAAATTGGTCAGGTTAAGCTATCGGATATATTAAGCGATACGATCTTTTAAAAGTGGGATTTGCCTGGAATTGGAAAGACACAAAAATACCGGCAGTATATACCGCCGGTATTAAGCAAGCAAGCTGACATTATAAACTCATGCTGCAACAGCTACAGGCACAATAACAAAAAGGCATTTGCCAAATTCCTGTTGTGCACTATGATATAATTGGGCGACTTTTTGCAATAAGGTTTCCAATACCAGATCTTCAATTTCAAAAGTGCCATACCGTGCAGCGAGATACGCCTTTCCCAACGTACGCAATAGTTCATCGGGAACAATATAATTCAAGGCAGGTGCACAACGCCGGCAGTAATTTTTCAGCACAGTAAAATCATGGCTACGGGTATCATAATCCATTAACCCGAGGATGACCGAGCGGAAAGTCAGTTCCGCCGCCTGGTGCAGCATAAAGGCCGCTATATCATTTTCTCCTTTGCTACAGTACTCCCGTGCTGTTTCAAGGAACTGGCCGGCACGGCGATAACCCGGGGGCAAATCGTTCTACGGCCTGCCGATATAACACTTCCCTCTTTCCCGCAGGAGTAACCGGGAAAACTGTTTTCCCATTTTCATATACCAGATGTTCAGGTGTACAGGCTATGGTATAAAAGGTGTGCCCTGCTGTAAGCTGGCGATTAAACTCAGAAGATTTATGCAGGGAGCAATGGACGACGGTATTCATGCAGGACATTTCTATTATGGTTTCATAGAAGCTGTATGGCTTATCGGCATGGTCGGATAAAATGATCAGCAGGTCAAACGGATTTTCGGATAAGAGGAAGATACGTTCAGGAGCGATTGTTTCCACCAGGAAACGGATGATTTTCTGTAGCGGGGAATTTATTGCAGATTGCATTTCACTTTTCGCTTCCCGGTCGGTGTGATTGTGTATCAACCATGCGGCCTCTATCAGCTTTTCAAGGTTATCATGCAGATGCACATGAGTAGCGGCATCCGCATCACCAATTTGTAACGCATCATTAAGGATTGCTTTCAAATCCTGACGGATATCGGTCAGTCCATAGTACCAGAAGAAATCCTGCAGTACGGATCGCGGATTGGCTATTTCTTCATTGGTGAGCCGCAGGGGTTGATTGTGATATACGGGATAAACCGGCTCTTTTACTGGTGGTTGCTGGATCTGTCGCATAATGTATTGATTTAAGAATGAACGGATAAGGCAAAGCAACGACCAACAGGAAGCGTATCCCACTAATACTGTTTGTGTTATACAATCATGTTCCGGTATTTTACCGGGATATTTTTAGTAGGTTTGTATTTATGAAAAAACTGACCGCCATGCCGCACCAGGGAAGAAATGTAAAGCGTATCCGGGAAATGCTGGGTATCAAGCAGGATGCTTTGGCCGTTGATCTTGGTTTAAGCCAGCAGGCGGTTTCTGCATTGGAGCAGAAGGAGGAACTGGATGCGGCTGTGCTGGAGAAAGTGGCTAAGGTTTTGAATGTGCCGGAAGAGGCAATTAAAAATTTCAGTGAAGAAACAGCGGTAAATATTATTTCAAATACATTCACTGACTTTAAAGACAATGCTTCTGGCATCAACTATAACTGCGATCTGAATTTTAATCCACTTGATAAGTTGCTGGAGCTTTTTGAGGAGAATAAAAAATTGTATCAGGAAAAGAATGAGCTTTACGAGCGCATGCTTCAATCCGATCGTGAAAAAGTGGAAATGCTCCAAAAATTATTAGACAAAAAATAGCCCCTTCCGGGATAGCATTTCACCACAGGCTTCCGGTAAAAAAAAGACAAGCCTGATTTTAGAGAAAAACAAGCTTGTTTTTGAGGAAAATGTAGCCTGATTTTCCGGAACGTCAGGCTATATCTGCTGCATTCGTTCTAAAAGACTGATTTTAAGCCTTCTGGAACGTCAGCGTTTTCAGAGTGCTTTTAAGTAGGACTCCCGGCGTAAAAATGAACCGCGCCCCTTTGATCGAGGCAGCATTCACTTCCGCAGCGGTATCCTTGCCTTCACTGCTGATGCTGACCCGCATATATCCCAGATCACCCAGCCGCACGATCCTCCCTTGGGAGAGGTCCTGGCTGATAACATCCACCAGCGCATATAAAACCGCCCGGATGTCCGCACCACTCACGGTGCTGATCTTTTCAATGCTGCGGGTAAGCTCGCCGATGTTGGCTTCACCCTGGTTTTTGGCCGAGGCATAGAACTTCTTAATACCTCCACCGGTTACACCCGGCTGTGTCTTTTCAATTACATTGAACTTAATCGCCATAATTGTAAGTTTTAAAAGGTTAAAGAATACATGCCACTCGAGTTAACATGTAACAAAAATACCAAACTTTTCAACTTAAATCAACTGATTTATATCAAAATCAACATCTTGCATTTTATAAAAATGAGTTTTCATATTAATTAATTGTTTCTTTAATGGATATTTTTTGCCATAATTACTCCTGTTGCGTTTCTATATGAGCTTTTGTGGTTATCGTTCAGGTAACTTTCATACCCTTCCCCCGCCGGGCACGGGACTGGCAGCTCAAAGATATTGACGGCGACGGGGTGCAGGACGCCTTTAAAGCAGGCGTTCGGTATTATGACGGGAAGAGTTATTATTATATTTCTGCAGGTTTTTCAAATCACCAGATTATGACACGAATTGATTCTTTATTTTCGTCTTTTAAAATATAATTCCTGTCAGCATTTTGCGGAAATACAGCCAGACTAATGGAAAGCTTCGAAGAAATCGGTAACCGGACAGGCACGGATAAAGTGCTTCATCATGGCTATCACCGTTTTTACCCGTTATTTTTAGAGCGGTACCGGGAAGCAACGATAACAATGCTGGAAATCGGGATTGCCGATGGAAGCTCGCTCCGGCTCTGGGAAGCGTATTTTCCGAAAGCCCGTATGTATGGTATAGACATCAGCCAGGGCTTCGAAACAGAACGAGGTAGGATATTTAGAGGCCGCCAAGCCGACATACCTTTCCTCGATACGGTGATCCGCGGGATCGGCACCCACGCAGATTTGGTGATAGACGACGGCTCTCACAAGCCGGAAGACCAGATCGCCACCTTTAACCATCTCTTCTGTCATCTCCTGGCCGAAGGCGGCACCTACATCATCGAAGATATCGAAACGAGCTACTGGGAACACGGCTATTGCTATGATAATCTGATAGAGAAAGGGTACCGGCATCCCTCGTCGGTGATTGAGATATTTAAACACGTGCCCGACTGCGTGAACAGGGAATTCCTGAAAACCGACGCTCCCCTGCACCGCCTACCGGTACCCGTAGCGGTGCAGCGCCAGATCGCAGCGATTACATTCGTACAAAATGCGATCATTATTTTAAAAAAAAACGAAACCTTTAGCAAATATGATAACCGGGAATATCGGTTCCGTGCGATGCTGGATAAACATTAATCCCTGTACCCATGCAGCAATACCTGATTGGAATACCTGCGGGAGCTGACATCGCTGATACAGGTCAGCAACAGTACATGACAAATCTGCCGCTGATATCCTGCACCTGCGTTACGCAAAACCGCCCGCTGCTGCTGATACGGGCGCTGCACTGCTTTAATAGCCAGACTTATCCCCACAAGGAGCTCGTGGTACTGTGCACACCGGAAGATACAGCCACACACCGTACGGTAACGCAGTTTGCGCAGGATACCGGGTCACAGGTCAGGCTCGTATTGCGGAAAAACAGTCCGGGCGAGCTGCTCGGCGCCAGAAGGAATGCGGCCGTAGATCATGCAGGCGGCGACTATATCTGCCAATGGGACGACGACGACTGGTATCATCCCCGGCGTCTGTCGTACCAGTACGGACTACTGAGCGCCAGCCGCCACGCTGCCTGTACGCTGGGGCGGATCGTCATCATGGATGCCACCTCCGGCGCAGCCTGTCTGTCCCCGTTCCGTCCTTGGGAAAACAGCCTTCTGTGCCGTAAACAGGTATTACAGCAGGCCCCGTTCCCGAACCTGGCGCGGGGAGAGGATACGCCGGTCGTGGAGACCCTGGAGAAAAAAGGTCTCCTGCTCACGGACAGGGTATCGCCCCCGTTATATTGCTATATCTTCCACGGAGAGAATACCTGTACGCGGACACATTTTCAGTATTTCATGGATTTCGGTATGCAGTTGCCCAGATCTGTACGGGAGGCCCTGCTGCATACCATCAGCATGCGGCATACCCCAGAAGATATTGCCCGGCTCGATCGGCTGTTTGAAACAAACATACCGTTGCAGGATAAAAGACATTAGCCGGTACTTACAACACTAAATTTGTATTTTGCGATATACAGAACACAGGCCGGTGACCTATTATTCCAGGCAGAAACGCACTTTACCCGATGTCACCTTGTTTGGCATAGATGGCCATAATCCTTCCGGCCTGCAGCGATCGGCAGAGGTATGCCAGCGGCATATGGCGTTCAGCGCTGTGAAGGTTATAACGGAGCGGTTGTTTCCCGACAAGGAAGGATACAGTAAATTCTGCATTGTCGCCATGGCAAATTATGTGGAGACATCCCATGTGCTTGTAATACAGTCGGACGGCTGGATCCTGAATCCCGGTGCATGGAATGATCAATGGCTGCAGTATGACTATATCGGCGCACCTTGGCCATATGCGACACAGGATGTCGGCAACGGGGGCTTTTCGCTGCGCAGCAAAAAGCTACTGGATACATTAAAACGTGTTCATCATCTGTTTCCAAGGTATCATCCGGAAGACGTGGTGATTTGCAGGGATCAGCGTGCATGGCTGGAACGTAACTATGCTGTCAGATTTGCCCCACGCAGCGTAGCCGAACGCTTCAGTATCGAGGCATACGGCGCAAAGAATCTCCGGTATAATGGGCAGTTCGGCTATCATGGTGCTGGTATAGACTTCAGCCACCTGCCTGAAGCAGAACGGCCTTATTGAACAGCACAGGTTTAAACAATGACCAAGACCCTCATATCCTGTATCTGCGTTACCCGCAAAAGGCCGCTGCTGCTGCAAAGAGCTATAGCATGCTTTGACGCACAAACATACGCGCATAAAGAGCTAGTGCTGCTGTATGAAAGCGATGATCAGGAGACGGAGGCAGTCGTCCGGCTGCTGCTGCCACGTGCAGATATAACCGTCATACGCATGGACAGAACGGAAAGACGGAAACTCGGATATCTCAGGAACAAGGCCATAGATGCGGCAAAAGGCATGTTTGTGTGCCAATGGGACGACGACGACTGGCATCACGCCGAAAGGCTGACATGTCAGTATGGAGCGGTACGGAGCCGTTCTTTGCGGGGATGTATCCTGAGCCGGTGGGTGATATTTGACAGCCTGTCGGGGCGGGCTTATCTCTCTTCGGAAAGGCCATGGGAAGGCAGCTTGTTATGTGAACGTTCATTGCTGCTTGAAAACCGGTATGAAAATCTCGCCAAAGGAGAGGATACGCCGGTAATCCGTAACCTGTATGAACGACATCTGCTCATCCCCATGCCCGACAAGCCTTACCTGTATATATACGTAGCCCATGGCCGGAATACATGGGAGCGTAACCATTTCTGTGATATTTTCCGGTATGGCCGACGCCTGCAGGAGTCCTCCTGCAGGCTGATCGCTGACGCGCTCGGCAGGGAAAGCCCGGTCAGAAAGTATTCGGTACTGCTGAGCGATCTGTTTACAGGCATGTCCTGATGCCGATCTGCCGAAGGCAGCTATGCCAAACTCCCGCATACTGTTATCTTTGCACATAATTCCCGATCCGTTGAACATCCTCGAGCTTTTTCCCCCGGTGCGCACCTTTGTTTTCGAGGTGGACGGCGTGCTTACGGACGGGCATATGCTGCTGGGTACCGGCGACATTTGCCTGCGCAGCTTTTCGGCCAGGGATATGTATGCGCTGGACAAGGCAATGCGGCAGGGCTACCGCGCCGGCGTCGTGGTGCCGGGTGCGGGGGGATTGCCGTCTGTTTTGCGGGAGCTGGGGCTGTTTTCTGCAGATGGCCCGGAAGCTGTGCCCGGCGCCGGGACTACATTATACATGGGCAGCGACCTGGCTGCGCTGGACGCCATGCAGCGGTGCATGCTGCCCTGCTGCCCTGCCGATGCGGTGGCAGAAGTCAAAGCCGCGGCAAGATATATTTCCCCACACAAAGGCGGCGCTGGCTGCGTGCGCGACGTGATCGAAAAAGTGCTGAAGCTGAACGGGCACTGGTAATACCGCAGTATCAGCAGGCCTCCAGCGCGCCGAGGATGTCGCTGAGGATATCGTCGCGGTGCTCCAGTCCTACGGAGATGCGGATCAGGCCGGGGGTGATGCTCACCGACTGCCGCTCTTCTTCCGTCAGCCTTGCATGCGTGGTGCTGGCGGGATGGGAAGCGATGCTGCGGGTGTCGCCGAGGTTGGCGGTAAGCGTCAGCATCTTCAGGTTGTCGAGGAACCGCCGGCCGCTGTCCAGCCCGCCTTTCAGGTCGAAGCAGACGATGCCGCCGCCGTTCTGCATCTGTCGGCGGGCAATATCATATTGCGGATGGGAAGGCAGGAACGGGTACTTCAGCCGGCTTATCTTATCATGTCCCTCCAGCTGCTGCGCGATGTACAATGCATTGGCGGCATGCCGCTCCATCCGCACGTCCAGCGTCTCCAGGCTTTTGCTCAGTATCCAGGCATTGAACGGCGATAATGCAGGACCGCTGCTGCGGCAGAAAAGGTAGATGTCATGGATCAGCTCCTTCTTCCCGACGACCACGCCGCCCAGCACCCTGCCCTGCCCGTCGAGCCATTTGGTGGCTGAGTGCGTGATCAGGTCGGCGCCGAAGTCTGCCGGGCGCTGGCCGAGCGGCGTGGCGAAGCAGTTGTCCACGTTCAGGATCAGCCCGTGTTTGCGCGCAAGCCGGCCGGCAAATTCGAGGTCAATGATGTCCAGCCCGGGATTGGTGGGCGTTTCGAGGAAGATCATCTTTGTCTGCGGGTGGATGGCGGCTTCCCATTCCTCCGGCCTGTCGGCGCTGACGTAGGTGTGGTCAATGCCGTACTTGGGCAGGTATTTGGTGATGAGCGTGTGTGTGCTGCCGAATATCGAGCGGCAGACCAGCAGGTGGTCGCCCTGGCGCAGCACCGCCATGAACGAGGCGAAGACGATGCTCATGCCCGAGGCTGTGGCATAGCCGGCTTCCGCGCCTTCCAGCGCGCACATCTTGTCCACGAACTCCTGCACGTTGGGGTTGCTGAAACGGCTGTAGATATTATTATCCTGCTCATCGGCAAAGGTGGCGCGCATCTCTTCCGCATCGTCGTAGCAGAAGCTGCTGGTGAGGAACAGCGGCACGGAATGCTCCATCTCATCTGTGCGGGGCACCTGTATGCGGATGGCCTGGGTAACCGGGTGTGTGGACATAAGCTGTTTATAGGTTGATCTGTATTTCCCGGGTGATGACGCAGCCGGCGCGGCGTAATGTTTCCGCAACGGAGCAGTATTTATCAATAGACAAAGACACCGCCTGCTCCGCCTGCGCTTCGCCGACATCGCCGGAGAACCGGAAGATGATATGCACTTTCTTCCACAGGGAGAACGTCCCCTCCTGCTGCCGTTCTCCGCGGATCACCATTTCAAAATGCGCCGGCTGCAGCTTTTTCTTTTTCAGGATAGACAGGATGTCCACTCCGCTGCAGGTGCCCAGGCCCATCAGCAATGCCTGCATCGGCCGCATACCGTAGTCAATGCCGCCATGCTCCGCCGACGTGTCAAACCGCACTACCCTGCCCGCCTCGTCCGTTGCGTCGAAGCCGGCGCCTTGGTCTGAAAGCCTGACTTTAATCTCTGTCATGATTTCCTGTTTTTTTCTGCGGGCGTAAAGATACTAAAGCGGATGGTCATTAGCGGCTATCTTTGCGTCGGCAAGGACCACATATGCTGCACCAGTTCACCTACGATCAGCCTTTTACGCTTGAAAGCGGCGCCGTGCTGCCGCAGCTGACCATTGCTTACTGCACATACGGACAGCTGCAGGCCGACAAAAGCAACGTGGTCTGGATCTGCCATGCGCTGACGGCCAGCGCGGATGCGGCGGACTGGTGGCCGGGCATGGTGGGCGAAGGCGGCGCGTTTGACCCGGCAAGGCATTTTATCGTCTGTGCGAACATCCTCGGCAGCTGCTATGGCACTACCGGGCCGCTGAGCGTCAACCCGGATACGGGTCTGCCTTATTACGGCGACTTCCCGCAGATCACGATCCGCGATATGGTGCGGGCGCACATCCTGCTGCGGGAGCACCTGGGCATCGAACAGATCATGCTGCTGGCGGGCGGCAGCATGGGCGGGTACCAGGCGCTGGAATGGGCGGTCACGGAGCCCGGCAGGATCGGGCGGTTGCTGCTGCTGGCGACTTCCGCCGCGGAGACCGCCTGGGGCATCGCCATCCACACCGCGCAGCGGCTGGCCATCGAAGCCGACAGCACCTGGGGCAGCGCATCGCCCGATGCAGGCAGCAAAGGACTGAAGGCCGCAAGGGCGATCGGCATGCTGACATACCGGAACCACAGCCTGTTCATACAGCAGCAGACAGACGATGACCCGGACAAAACGGATCATTTCAAAGCGGAGTCCTACATCCGTTACCAGGGCGACAAGCTGGTAAACCGCTTCAACGCATACAGCTACCGGATGCTGACCAAGGCGATGGATTCCCATAACATAGCGCGGGGACGCGCGGCACACTACAGCGATGTGCTGAAGAAGATCACACAGCCGGTATTGCTGATCGGCATTCAGAACGACCTGCTCTGCCCCGCGGAGATACAGCGTGGCATGGCGGCTGTGCTGCCGCGCTGCCATTACGAGGAGATAGCGTCTGCGTATGGGCACGACGGCTTTCTCATAGAGGCGGAAAAGATCTCGGCGTGCCTTCATGCCTGGCAGGCCACGCTCCCGGAGCAGCGCGCTGCTACCTGATCACGACCCTTTTCACCGCCTGCTGCCTGCCGTCATCCAGCTTAACGAGGTAAACGCCCTTTGCAAGACCGGGATCGTACTGCTTTTCCACGGTATTGCCGTAGCAGTCCATATCATCCGCCAGCACAGGCTGCCCGAGGATGTTGATGATGTCCATATGCACCCGCCCCGTGTACCCTTCCACCTTTACCCGGAAGGCGCCGTCGCTGGGATTTGGATAGATAAGTACGCTTTGCGCCAGCGTCATATCCGCAGCTGTCAGCGGGTAGCCGATGGTGAACGGGTAATAGACCTGCAGGCCGAAATCCGGATTGAACGTTTTAAGCGCTGCGCCGGCAGCGCTTTTCAATTGCAGCGAGCCGCTTCCCTGCGCGGTGTTTGCCCAGAAAGACAGGCCGTCGGCGCCTTTGTCATCCAGCGTCAGGTAGTAGCAGCCGGGTGCCAGGCGCAGCGTGTCGTTGTAACGTTTGTTTGCAGACAGCCCGGTGCGGGTGAGCACGGTGTTGCCGTCAAAGTCTTTCACGGTCAGCGTATTGTCGGACGGGGTGTTATTGGTCTTCAGCGCTATGACGATCGCGTCCAGGTTGTAGTTGTCAGGCACCTTAAACCCGCTTCTTATGGTATCGTTCAGCGCATACTCATCGGTTGTGTTATTGGCCCCGGTAATACGTGCGGTGAACATCCGCCGCCCGTCGCCCGCCCAGAAGCCCGGGCCGCTCAACGGCAGCATTACCGTATCCATCTCCAGGAACCCGAGCTTACCGTTCCATGTATAGGTTTCCTCCGTCCCGCCGGACACGCCGAACCTGATAACGGCGGAAGTCAAAAGATTTTTTCCCGTATTGCGCAGCACAACCCGCGGGTTGTTGCAGACGGGGTTGATCCGGGAATAGTAAAAACGATCCGACGGCTGCAGGATATCATACATTTCCGCGTCATTGCTTTTCCCGGGCGCTTCGTATTCGATCACCTGCAGGGATATCCAGTACCCGCCTTTGCCCATGCCCGGATTATTGGAAGGCACCGGGCTGATGCCATAATCAATGTTCACCACGCCGCCCGGAGCATGCTGCGCCGGGTCAATCAGGAATGCGGGCACATGCACCATATCGCCCGGGCACCATCCCTCCCGGGCCGTTGTCCACGTGCCGCCCTGTGGATAGAGCGGGTTGTCGCCGCAGCTGCGGAAAATATCCCAGGAGGCATATTGCTGGCTGTTGACGTACAGATAGTGTGTGTTCTTCCAGAACTCGCAGCAATGCGGGTAGGCGCCTCCGGGGTTGCTGGTGGCGAACCGGTGGCCTGTGACGGAAGCTTTCACGCGGACCATGCGGGTATCCGGGTGGAGGACAATATCTTCCGGTTGTATTTTTTTATCTGTTGCAAGGTCTCCGAAATCATAATCCGTAGCCCTGCTATTCCAGGGCTGATCTATCCGCAGCACTTTTGCCGGCGGCGTGCCTTTTATAAAAGCAAACCGGACATCCTGCAGCTCCAGGTCAAGCCCGGACCTCAGATCTACCGTGTCCTGCAGCAGGTCATAATAATCCGTAACATCGTATATCCAGGTTTTTCCTGCGCCCATGTCCAGGTTGATCCCATAAGGTGTAATAGCTCTGCCGATCTCGTACCGGGCGCTATCCGTGATCACTTCCGAGATAGCCTTTTTATCCCATTCGCCGCAGGGATACTTATTATCTCCCGACACGGTCGCGTAGCATTTCAGCGTGGTGTACATCAGTATCTTCCGGTAGCTTTTGTGGGCAGTAGGGAAAAAGAATTTATCCCTGACCGTGTACATGCTGTCGAAGGTAAATGTCTGCACCCAGGTAGTGTCCTGTGCGGTACCGGCAAGGGATATAAATATCAGCAGTATGCTGTAGATACGTTTCATCGTGTGGATTTTTAAGTGATTATTAAATGAGCGGATCACCGGATCAGTTGTACGTCTCCTTTGAGGAGGTAAGGGTTACCGGCAATACTGTATTCCAGCATATACACATAGGTGCCCAGCTGGGCGGGCACGCCCTTGTACCAGCCATCCCAGCCGCGGTGCGGGTCATTTGTATGGAACAGCTCTTCGCCCCACCGGTTGAAAACGCTGAAGCTGAATCCTTCCAGCCGCCCTGTATTCCCCAGCACCCGGAATATATCGTTGAT
>Ga0206101_1000257_pt1 | contig 11929 bp, 10 predicted proteins | sample 1B0metagenome_FD_148613 | JGI IMG/M metagenome (GOLD analysis project Ga0206101, IMG submission 148613) | Enriched microbial communities from leaf-cutter ant dump, University of Wisconsin, Madison, United States - 1B0 | ecosystem: Environmental > Terrestrial > Nest > Insects nest > Nest dump... | reverse complement strand
TTCATTAAGATAAAATTAAATAACCTCATTGCAATTTGATTGGTTGAGCAAATGATTATGTTTGAACCAAATGTAATATAAAACATAAGGTATGAAACTGAAAATTAACAACAACTGCATAATTTTCACATCTGACCCTACTTTAAATAAAGTTATCTGTTTAGTAATGAATATAAGTTCTATCAAATGCAATATTAATAGCAAAGACCATACAAAAAATACGATTGAAAAGGCTAATTTATTTGATGTAAAAATAAAAATAAAAAAGCCAATTATAGTTATAGGAACAATACTCAATAAGCATTTCGCCTTACTAGTAAATTTTATACTTTTTTTCATTTGCAATTATTTTATTTTCCATGATGTATCTCCCCAAGATATTCCTGCACTTAGAGCTTGTCCTGCCCCTCCGATTGCATATACATGCCATAAATATTTGACCAAATATACAATCGCGGTAGCGAGGATGAGAATTTTATAATTTTTTCTCATCCTTGGCCATTATTCCATCTGCATATTTTTTATGTATTAAATACCAGATACTATCCTTCTTAACAATGTTTACTGAATCATATTCAATCAATTTGTTAGTTGTTGTACCATTTATAGAATCAATCACTACCGAATGATATGTATAATATGCTAAACTGTCATAAATCTTTTTCATCCGATTTTCTTCGATTTTAATAAGCATTTGATTCGTAACGGAACATCCTGTCCCGCATCTTTGGGAATAAAAATATTTCCAATTCAACGAATCAACTTGATATATAGAGTCTTTACCATACCAGTCGCCAACTGTTAAACTGTCTGTTTTGGTGTTATTTTTCATCAAATACAAAGTGGATTCCCTGGAAGATGGATTAAAATTTGTTTCCAATTGATAGTTGTTTTGTAATTCTCTTTCACAAGCAATTATTAAAAATAATAAACTCAAAATTTGAATCAACTTCATTGATGATTTTTTTAAACTTATTGTTTCACAATCTTCCGGGTGATGGTTTTACCGTCTGATAAATTGACAAACAAAACATAATTGCCCGGCGGGAGTGAAGAAACATTTAGCCGGGAAGAATCTCCCGACATTAAATTTTTTCCCTCCACGCTGAAGAGCGCCACATTTTTAACCGGGGTTTTTGAATCGATCTGTAAAATATCCTTTACCGGATTCGGATAAATTTTCACATCCGAAAGTTCATTCTCATCGGTCGATAAAATTCTCGCGCTTTTCACGGGACCCGTCCATACGCTCATAAAATCATCGCTGCAAAGCGAACGCACATATACGTCATAAAAATAGTAAAAAGTCAGGTCTGTAAGCTGTAAACCAGGGCTGCCGTCTTCGTCCTGCACGTGCTCTTCCTGGTTGTAATAACCGGTTCGTCCGTACATTACTTCCCATTCGGAAGCATCCCCGTTTTCATTCCAGTCAAGGGTCAGCGTATTGGAAACCTGTTCCGTGATTTCCAGCCCGGTGGGTTCGGCGCAGAGTAGTTGTCCGCTTTTTCGGTTTTGGATGTACATGGAAACCGGGAAATAACCTTCATCGTTTGCAAATATGGCCTCGGGTACGTCAAGTTTCAGGGTATGCGTTCCGGCAGCCAGGTTTCCCAAAACAACTTCCCTGTTGGGAATCGCATCGCCCGGGCACCAGTTGTTGAATGAAAGCCAGGAACGTACAGGTTGTGCCGATGCGCCATAAATCCCATTTCCTTGTGTGTTGTACTGTCGGTAAGGTTCACAGGATTTTCCGCCCGGCATGTATTCATAGATTAATTCATCATCCAGATAAACGTAATGCCATCTTCTGTTGTATTCCTCGCCACCGGAATTCGCTCCGTGATTGGAAGTAATGAGGTACAGAACCGCATCGTCAACCGGCGTGTCCAAAGTAAAATTGATGATTTTTGTGGTTTCGTCAGGAACATCGGTTGCATTGTAATTGTTCAGGATTTCATAATCGGAAAGTGGTAGGATAAAATTGTTGTCCGTATAAGTTTCCGTTCCTTCATCGACGTTGAAAACAAGGGTTCCTTCAAATACATCAATTCTTCCCGAACAACCGGCAACTTGTGTCTGGGCAGCATAAGGAACGCCAAAAACCTCAAATTCCAGCCAGAAATCGTATTGGGAATTCAGGGCGGAATCTTTGAAAATCTCGGAAACATTGTCCAGCTTGAAGTGATAAGGAACTTCTGTAGGATTGATGTTCTTATTCATAAAAGGCGTAATGATCCGGGCAATTTCAATTCTTTGGACTTCGTCCGAATTGTATTCGGTGGAACCTTGCGGAACAAATGCCAGGAAGACCTCACCCAAACGGTCATAATTGTCGCACAAAGCGCCGATGGTAATATCCATTGTCAGAGAACCTTCGGAGAGGTTTGTCACCATTTGGTCTGAAAGTTTGGTGGTATAACGCGCGTTGTTGATCCGTACTATGCCGGCGGGAACCGGTTCGTCCACCGTTGTTGCATAACCGTCATAGAAAACGACTTCATCATAAATCGTATAAGAAGTTTGTGCATAAACTGAACCTGCCAGCATGCCGAAAAATGTAAATAATAAAAAGTTCTTCATGTGTGTTTTTCCTCAAAAATACTATTAATTCAAAATATTTCCGGTAAAAAGAGGAATTAATTATAAGATTTTTGCCGTGTGCTAAGATCAATTTCACACAATAAAACCCATATTTCATACAATAATTTTGCCCGAAGATTTGTATTTCTTTTAATTTGTACCGTTCAACACTAAAAAAACACGAAATGAAAACAACTAAACTCACTCTTATTATTTTTCTCGCGTTCATTTTCTCAAAATTAGTACAGGCACAGGACTGCAATGTCTGGCTTGACAATATGGCAACAGAAGTAGAAAGTGGAAATACCGGAGAAGCCGTTAAAGCGATGAAATGGTTCGTCAACTGCAAAGGAAACGAACTGGGCTTGGAAACCCCATTATCAAAAACCTGGAAACCATTGGTTATATCGGCAGGTTTGATAACGGCCACGCCGTCTGTGTTTTAAAAGGCGGGAAGTACACACGGTACGCTATCATAAACGAATCATTTACAGAAATTACACCTATGGAAAATTATTTTCATATTTTGGATTTTTCAGAAGGTATGGCTGCTGCAAAACCGGATTTCAACGGGAAATGGGGGTATATTGATGGACTTGGCAAAGAAATCATTTCAGCTCGTTATGATGAAGCTGCAAAATTTTCAGGTGGGCTTGCCGCCGTAAAATCGAACGGAAAATGGGGATACATTGATAGAACAGGAAATCAGGTTATTCCTTTTAAATTTGAGGAAGCAGGCAATTTTTCAGAAAACCATTCTATCGTAAAATATCAGGGAAAATATAGGATTATCGACAGCGCGGGGAACGAAACAATGGATTTAAAGTACGATAGAACTGAAATCCTGGATACCGGATCGGCTCTGGTAAGCAGAAAAAAGGAAAAAGGATTGATAAACAGCAGTGGCTATGAAGTTGCGCCTTTGGAAAAGTACAGCGATATAAGTACCTTTTTTGAAGGGCTTGCCCGGGTAAATCTGAACGGCAAACGGGGATTTATTGACCAAAGAGGAAACCTGGCTATAGCTCCTGAATATGAAGAGGGAAACATATTTAAAGAAGGTTTTGCCGCTGTAAAACTAAACGGGAAATGGGGATTCATAGATAGAAATGGGAAGGAAATTATCCCTTTTATTTATGATGACGCAGCTTGGTTTTCAGAAGGGCTAGCCGCGGTAAACTCAGGCGGAAAATATGGTTATGTGAATATGGAAGGAAAAGAAGTAATCCCATTTCTGTTTGACGATGCCGGGCAATTCAGCACAAGTTCCCATTCAGGAGAAACAAGCGCACGCGTAGAAATGAATGGAAAATGGTTCCATATTGACAAATCCGGGAAATGTGTTAAAAACTGCCAGAACGCACCTGCCAGCCATCTGTAAAATGAACCTTAATTTTGTTTGGAATAATAGGCATATTTGCCCATAAATGTATATTGGTCATTAAAGATTGAACAGTTCTCTACCACTGCGACAGGCAAAAATTCATTCATATTTCCTACTTTTGCCATAATTATATCCAATATGCAAACACAGACAGAAAACAAGATATCATTCACGCAATTCAGAAACCAAATCCTGGAAGATTTCAAAACTGCGGTACTTTCGCGCGAGGCCAGCCTTTTGGGGCGCCGTGAGGTTCTCACCGGCAAGGCCAAGTTCGGGATTTTCGGTGACGGAAAGGAATTGCCGCAGATTGCTATGGCGCGCGTATTTAAAAACGGGGATTTCCGTTCCGGTTATTACCGTGACCAGACTTTTATGTTTGCCATCGCTCAGTTGACCGTCGGAGAATTTTTTGCACAACTCTATTCCAATACCGATCTGGAAAAGGAACCTGCATCAGGCGGGCGGCAGATGACTTCCCATTTTGCGACGCGTTCCCTGAATGATGACGGTTCCTGGAAAAAATTGACCGAACAAAAAAATTCAAGTGCCGATATATCGCCTACTTCCGGGCAAATGCCGCGATTGATAGGGCTGGCACAGGCATCTAAATTTTACCGTACCCATCCGGAAGCGGATTCAGATCATAATTTTTCGATGAGCGGAAATGAAATTGCGTTTGGTACCATCGGTGATGCCAGCACATCGGAAGGCCCATTTTGGGAAGCGGTAAACGCGGCCGGCGTACTTCAGGTCCCGATGATTATTTCCATTTGGGACGACGGTTACGGGATTTCGGTTCCTGCAAAATACCAGCGTACAAAATCCAACCTGAGTGAACTGCTTTCAGGCTTTCAAAGGGAAGACGGTAAAAGGGGATACGAGATTATCACCGTAAAAGCCTGGGATTATCCGGCTTTGATCGATGCCTACCAGCGTGCCGAAAAACTGGCGCGGGAAGAACATATTCCCTGTATTGTTCACGTCAGGGAGTGTACGCAGCCACAGGGGCATTCGACTTCCGGTTCGCATGAGCGTTACAAATCTGAAGAGCGCCTGAACTGGGAAAAAGAATTCGACGGAATAGCCAAATTCAAAGAATGGATACTGAACTTTGATGCGGGGAGTGAAAAAATTGCTACCGCAGAAGAATTGGAAACCATCGAATCCGAAACAAGAAAAGAAGTAAAATCCGCTCAAAAACAAGCATGGGATGATTATCTGAACCCGCTGGCCGCGCTCAAAGACAAAGCGGTCGAATTAATGGAAAAAGTGGCTTCTGAAAGTTCAGACAATAATTCGATTGCTGAGCGAAGCCGAAGCATAGAAACTGAAATCAGTTCGCTCAAGTCAAAACAAACGCCCTTCAAAAAAGATATTTACTCGGCTGTCCGAAAAGTTTTCCGGTTGACACGCGGAGAAAATTCCGCTTTCCGTAATGAACTGGCCAATTGGTTTGAAAGCCGTATGGAAATTGAAAACGATGTTTATTCTTCTCATCTCTACAGCCAGTCGGAATGGAAAATTTCCAATGTGGAAAAAATTGCCCCGGTTTATCCGGACGAACCGCAAATGGAAGACGGGCGCGTGGTTTTACGTGATAATTTCGACAAGATATTTGAAAAAAATTCCAATGTTCTGGTGTTCGGTGAAGATTCCGGCAACATTGGCGATGTAAACCAGGGATTGGAAGGCTTGCAGGAAAAATACGGCGAAAGCCGGGTAGCCGATACCGGGATCCGGGAAGCAACCATTTTGGGACAGGGAATTGGACTGGCCATGCGCGGCTTGCGCCCGATTGCTGAAATCCAGTATTTGGACTACGTTTTATATGCTTTGCAAATCATGTCAGACGACTTGGCAACGGTTCAGTACCGTACCAAAGGCGGACAAAAAGCACCGGTCATCATCCGTACGCGCGGACACCGCTTGGAGGGAATCTGGCATGCAGGTTCTCCCATGGGTGGGATTTTAAATCTCGTTCGCGGAATGTACGTGCTGGTTCCCCGCGATCTGACCAAAGCCGCCGGATTCTATAACACTTTGTTACAATGCGATGAACCGGCCATTGTGGTGGAAAGCCTGAACGGATACCGCCTGAAAGAAAAGATGCCGGCTAATTTGGGTGAATTCACAACGCCTGTCGGGGAGGTGGAAATTACCCAAGAAGGCTCAGATGTTACGCTGGTGACTTACGGTTCGACCTGGCGGGTTGTTACCGAAGCGGCAAAGGAGCTGGCACAAATGGGAATCAATGCGGAAATCATAGATGTCCAGTCCTTAATCCCGTTTGACCTGAAACACGATATCGTAAAAAGTTTAAAAAAGACCAACCGCCTGGTAGTGATTGACGAAGATGTTCCGGGCGGCGCTTCTGCATTCATTTTACAGCAAATTCTGGAAGAACAAAACGGTTATTTCCATTTGGACAGTAAACCGCTGACCATTACTGCCAAAGCACACAGGCCGGCTTATGCGACAGATGGGGATTATTTCTCAAAACCTTCAGTAGATGATATCGTGGAAAAAGTCTATGACCTGATGCGTGAAGCAAAACCAAATGAGTTCCCGGAGTTGTTTTGATAACGGAGTTATAATAGGAATCCGCTAAACGGCGAATAATTTTGTTAAATTAACTTTCCCATCCGGAAAGTATTTTAATTGAAACCCATTTTCCATTTTTCTTTTGGTAAATTTCGACAGAACCACTGCCGCAATGATGCCCGAAGTCTATTATTGCAGTTTTATTTTGGATATGGTACTGATCCATTGTTTATCTACGGCTTTCTGAATAGTTCTTTTCTTTTGCTCAGGCCGTATGGAATTAAAACCAAAGAATCTCTAAATTTGCCCTTCAAGTTAATTCAAAAATGAACAACCCCTTATTAGATAAATTCTATACGCCATTTGAATCCGCGCCTTTCAGCCGGATTAAGAATGAACATTATAAACCTGCGTTTGAAACAGCCATCGAATGGGCGAAAGATGAAATCCTGCAAATTTGCAGGAATACCGAACTGCCTGATTTTGAAAATACCATTGAAGCGATGGAAACCAGCGGCGAAAAGCTCAGCCGGGTTTCTTCCATATTTTTCAATTTGAATTCCGCCGAAACCGATGAGGAAATGCAGCAAATTGCGCAGGAAGTTTCTCCTTTATTGGCCGAATTTTCCAATGACGTTTGTTTGAATCCTGTGCTTTTTGAACGGATTAAATCCGTTTACGAACAACGAAATGAATTAAATTTATCACCAGAACAATTCCGCTTGCTTGAAAAAAAATACAAAAGTTTCAGCAGGAACGGAGCAAATTTAACGGAAGAAAAAAAAGAAAAACTCCGGGAAATTGATAAGGAGTTATCAAAGATTTCACTGCAGTTCGGGCAAAATGTCCTGGCAGAAACCAATGCTTATGAATTACATTTGGCCGATGAAAATGACCTGAAAGGTTTGCCTCTTCCCATCATTGAAGAAGCCCGGAAAGAAGCGGACACAAAAGGAAAAGAAGGCTGGGTTTTCACTTTGCAGGCACCGAGTTATATTCCGTTTATGACCTATGCGGAAAACCGGAATTTACGGAAAAAATTATTTCTGGCTTATGGAAAACGCTCATTCGGGAATAATGAATTCAATAATGAGGAAATTGTAAAGAGGATTGCATCTCTCAGGCTGGAAAGAGCAAATTTATTAGGCTACAAAACGCATGCGGGTTTCGTACTGGAAGAACGGATGGCTAACTCTCCCGCAATCGTCACAGATTTCCTGAATGATTTACTGGAAAAATCCAAACCTTTCGGTAGCCGCGATGTGGAAGAATTAAAAAAAATTGCCAGGGAAAAAGACGGAATCGAAACTCTAGAACGCTGGGACCATGCGTATTATGCCGAAAAACTGAAACAGGAAAAATACAGTCTTTCCGAAGAAGAGCTGAAGCCTTATTTTTCCTTGGAAAAAGTGATAAACGGCGCGTTTACCATTGCCGGGAAGTTATACGGAATCCGCTTTGAAAAACGAAACGATATAGATAAATACCATGAAGATGTAGATGTTTATGAGGTTTTTGATGAAAATGACAGGCATCTCGCATTGTTCTATACGGATTTTTTCCCGAGAAAAGGAAAACGTGCCGGCGCCTGGATGACCAGATTCCGTGGTGAATCCAATATCCGGGGCAATTCCAAACGCCCGCATATTTCCATTGTCTGCAACTTTACCAAACCTTCTCAGTCAAAACCTTCTCTTTTGACTTTCAATGAAGTAACCACTTTGTTCCACGAATTCGGGCATGCTTTGCACGGTATGCTGGCCAATACGGTTTACGAAAGCCTTTCGGGCACAAATGTTTATTATGATTTTGTGGAACTGCCTTCGCAGTTCATGGAAAATTTCTGCTATGAACCCGAAGCGCTGGAATTGTTTGCACGGCATTATGAAACAGGTGAAATCATTCCGCAGGAATTAATTGAAAAAGTAAAAAAATCATCCAGTTTTATGGAAGGTTACCAAACCGTCCGGCAGCTAAGTTTCGGGCTTTTGGATATGGCATGGCATGGCGTTGAGAAATTGGAGATTGATTCTGTTTCCGGTTATGAAAAAAAGGCTTTTGAACCTACGGAATTGTATCCGGTTGTGGACGGAACCAATATGAGCGTTTCTTTTTCGCATATTTTCCATGGCGGATATTCGTCCGGATATTATTCCTACAAATGGTCGGAAGTCCTGGATGCGGATGCTTTTGCATATTTCAGGGAAAAAGGAATCTTCAACCCGGTTATAGCAAGAAAATTCAAGCATCTTCTGGAAAGCGGCGGAAGCGTTGACCCAATGGATTTATATATCGGTTTCAGAGGCCAAAGGCCCGGCAATGAAGCGCTTTTGAAACGTGCCGGGTTTTTAATGTGAAAATAAAATAAATGATAAATTAGCTTAAACATACTGAAAATGCCTTTGGTTTCCATCAATATCCCGGTCTATAAATGCGAAAAGTACATTTTACACTGTCTTGAATCCGTTAAAAATCAAACGTATAAAAACCTGGAAATCATTTTGGTAAATGATTGTACGCCTGATAACAGTTTGGAAATCGTTGAGAAATTCATTGTGGAAAATCCTGAATTAAACATCCGGTTGCTTCATCACGAAAAAAAACGGGGTTTATCAGTTGTTCGGAATACCGGAATCGAAAATTCAACGGGAAAGTATTTGTATTTTTTGGATAGTGACGATGAAATTACTCCCGATTGCATAGAACTTTTGGTCAGCGAAGTCTTGGAAAAAAAAGTAAAAATGGTGATTGCGCAGAACCGATGGATTAACACATTTCACAATTCTGCCAAAGATTTCGGTTTTCCTACCAATTCCAAAAAAAAACATTATTGCAGCAATGAAGAAATTTTTGAAGCTTATTGCAATGGCCTATTTCCCGTTCCATCCTGGAATAAATTAATCGAATTGGAGTTTCTAAAGAAGAATAAAATCTATTTCGTTCCCGGTTTATATGCGCAGGACGAGTTGTGGTTTTTTCACCTGATGGAAAAAATCGACTCTTTGTCCATCATAAATGAGATTACCTATTTGTATTATCTACACAGTAATTCGGTGATTTTCAACCGTACCAAAATCAATTTTGAAAACCACCAAACCATTGTGGAATGGTTTACCAAAGGGTATGAAGAATCCGGCAGAAACCGTAAACAATTGATTAAAAAGAAATTAATTGAATTCAAAGAAACCACATTGCAAATGCAATGGAAATCTATGCGAAACGAACCCGGTTATTGGAAACAAAACTACAAACGTTTGCAAAAAGCGCCGAAACTTTCTTTTTCAGATTACTTTTCAGGCGAATTTTCATCCGGCCTGAAAAAGAAAGATTTCTTTCAGAATCTACCTGTGGAGTTAGGCTTCAGGATTTTTAAATGGCGATATGAGAGAAAATAGAATTTGTTAATTGGTTAATTCGCTAATTCGTAAATCTGAAATTTGAATCACTAAATTAACACATTGCCCAAATCTACCAATTAACGAATTCACCGACTCACCATTTCACATTCAATAATACTTTTCCAGCATATTTTTCAGATAATTCTCTTTGTCCTGCAGATTTTTTTCCCTGAAATAATTTTCCACTTCAGGAATGTCAATCGAATAACCCTGTCCGGCTTTCACCAGTTCTACATTGGCATTTTTCCCTAAAAACCTTTCCACTATCGCAACAATCTGAATCACCGGATAATCGCTCAGGTAAGCCACATTCACAATCCTGTTCAACCGGTCTTTTTTCATTAATTCCAAAATAATTTCCCGAACATCCTCCACATCGATCAGGTTCCGTGTTGCATCAATATGCACTTTAACCGGATGGTTTTCACGAATTGATTTTATCAGGAAATTAATCAAAGTATGTGGATTTCCGCCCTTTCCGACCGCATTGCTGGCCCTGGCAATCAGATATTTTTTACATTCAGTGGAAACCAAATGTTCCATATTCAATTTGTGGTTTACATACTTGCTTCCGTTTTTGGAAGAGTCATAAATGCTGCAGGTACTGAAATAAACAAACAATTTTTCAGGATTTTCAGCAATTGTTTTTCGGATTAAATTTTCTTCCCGAAGGAACTGATTTTCATCGGTTTCCAGAGAATTGGAAACACCCGAAGCAAAAAAAACGACATTATTTTGGTCATTTTCCCTGAAAGTATTGGCAATTAATCCGTTTCCTATGATCATTTTTTGAGTAAAAAGTACAGTACGCAAAGTAAAAAGTAAAAATCGGAAAAAACTAAAAATCTTTGTGGACCTTGCGATTTCTTTTGCGTTCTTTGCGGTAAAATAACTGAAAACGATTGGAAAAGCGCTATTCTAAAAAACTAAACGTCCAGCTTATCGCCGAAATATTCAAAGCGTTCGGAGTTGAGTACATCGTACTTTCGCCCGGCTCGCGCAACGGCGCTTTGTCCGCCCATTTCACCCATCATCCCGATTTTAAAACCTACAGCATTGTCGATGAACGTTCGGCGGGATTTGTAGCTTTGGGAATGGCGCAGCAGTTGCGAAAACCCGTTGTGGCCTGCTGTACTTCGGGTTCCGCATTGGTGAATTACTATCCGGCCATAACCGAAGCATTTTATCAAAATGTTCCGCTGATTGTACTGTCGGCTGACCGCCCGGAACATTTGGTCGATAATTTTGACGGACAAACCATCCGCCAAAAAAATGTCCTTGGCCTGCATTGTTATCACAGTACACAATTGTCTGAAAATGAATCTACTGAAACACTTTCAGACAATCTGGGGATGATAAAAAAAGCAGTTGCCGCCTGTTTGAAAAATTCCGGCCCGGTGCATATCAATATACCTTTTTCGGAACCTTTATATGAATTTCAGGAAACGATCGATATTCATTTTGATGAATTTACAATTCCTGAATTAAAGAAAGAAAAACCGGAAATTGACTATGAAAATTTAATTCAGCAATGGAATTCGGCAACAAAAAAACTGATTCTCACCGGAATGCAGTTTCCTGATGAAAAGTTAAACGAGTGGATGAAAAAACTGGCCGATGACGATTCAGTCGTAGTTTTGACCGAAACCACTTCCAACCTGCATTCTGAAAGATTTTTCAATAAAATAGATTCAGTCATTTATTCATTGAAAGAAGAAACGCTGGCACATCTGAAACCGGAAATCCTGCTGACCATAGGGCAGAATGTAGTTTCCAAAAAGGTCAAAAATTTCATCCGGAACCACAAACCGCAACAACACTGGCATCTGGATGAATTCTGGCAACCAGATACCTACCAGTGCCTGACACATAAAATCCAATCAGATCCGGCTGAATTCCTGGGAAAATTCGTTCCGAAAATTTATCAGCAGGAATCGCATTATTTCAACGACTGGAACTCGATCCGGGTTGAAAAGGACATCAAACAAAAGGCATTCGCCCAAAAGACGGTTTATTCTGATTT
>Ga0206101_1000256_pt1 | contig 11945 bp, 9 predicted proteins | sample 1B0metagenome_FD_148613 | JGI IMG/M metagenome (GOLD analysis project Ga0206101, IMG submission 148613) | Enriched microbial communities from leaf-cutter ant dump, University of Wisconsin, Madison, United States - 1B0 | ecosystem: Environmental > Terrestrial > Nest > Insects nest > Nest dump... | reverse complement strand
CAGGTGCAGCTGCAGGTAAGCGGAGCTCAGTCCCCACAGTGCATAGCTCCTCAGCATATTATCCTCCTTCCCGCAGAGGCGGAGCATCTCCCCGGAACTGGCTGCGGCTTTTGCCGGCATTTCATGCTTCAGGTAATAGTTGATCAGGCTGGGATAGGCAAGCAGCTGTGTCCGGTGCGACGAATCCTGCCGCCCTATCGCCACCGCCCGCTGCGCCAGATCAAAAGAGAGACTGTCGCTGCCTGTTTTTTCATAAATGATGGCCAGGGTATTATACACGCTCCCGAGCAGCAGGCGCTGGCGGCCGTGTATGGCCAGCAGGCCCCGGGCAAGGCGCAGGTAATAGATCGCCTGCTCATACTGCCGGTAGCTCGTCAGCTCCCTGCCCAGGTGCAGGTACGTTCTCGCCAGCAGCAAAGTATCCTTCTGCCCGATAAGCCGCGCGGAAAGTATATAATGATACACGGCCGAATCCGGCGCCTGGCGGAAGGAATAGGCCAGTCCTATGTTCTGATGCCATAACGCGATCCAGTAATCCTTTTTAAAGAATGCATTCCTGCAATAAGCCTCCGCCCGCCGCAGGTCGCTTAGCTGACCGGCATAATCGCCCTTGAAGCCACGGTAGGTGCCGATGGCCATCAGCGCGCCCGCCTGGCCGTCCGGGAATTTCTTTTTCGTGCTGATGGCCAGGGCTTCCCCGAAAATCCCGGCGGCGCTGTCGGGATCGGTGATCAGAACCCTGGTGCCGGTGCGGATCAGACCGAAGATGGCGGCAGTGTCCGCAGACGAAATGCCGGGATGCTTTTCCGGGGAAAGATCAATGATCTGCTGGGCAGACAAGGGGGAAACCTTTGCCGTTACCGTTATGAGGGTAAAAAAAAGAAAAAGCGGAATATGCCGGCCGGGAAACATGATGGATAAAAGCAGGCAGGAGCCTGCCGTACCAAAGTTGAATAAAAATAGTTTGCGTCTTTCAAAATTAGGGAGATTCCCCTATTTTCTGCACAGGGGCACCCTTTACATTTGTGAACATCAGTTGAACTGCATTCATTAATAAATAATTAAAAAATAGTTCTATGAAACATTATCAACTTAAAGTCAGGTACCGGATGTACCTCATAGTGCTGGTAATAGCTTGTTGCTTTCAGGCAAAGGCGCAGGCGCCTTATCATGTATGGGCAAAAAGTATGGGAGGGGCGGGCAACGAAAGCCCTGAGGGCGTGGCGACGGATACGGCGGGCAACGTCTATATTACGGGCTACTTTTATTCGGGATCCGCCGATTTTGATCCCGGTACACCGGTTGCCGAGCTGATACCCAACGGTGCGAATGATATGTTTATAGCTAAGTATGATCCGCAGGGCAATTATCTGTGGGCAAACGCCATCGGGGGTACAGGAAGCGACTACAGCAGGGCTATAGGCGTGGATGGCGCAGGGAATATATATATCACCGGAAACTTCCAGGACACGGTGGACTTTGATCCCGGCCCGGGTACGCAGCGGCTCGTGGCCACGCCAGGTAAATCAGATATGTTTATTGCAAAATACAATCCCGGGGGTGATTTTATCTGGGTGAAACAGATCGGCGCCGGTGCGACAAGCATAGGCATGGCTGTGGATGCGGCAGGGAATATGTATATCACGGGTGAACTGACGGCAACAGTAGATTTCGATCCCGCAGCCACGGTTAATGCTGTACCTACCAGCGGCGGGTCCGATGTCTTTGTGGCGAAATATGACAGCTCGGGTAGTCATCAGTGGGCATTCCATGCAGGTAATAGCAACAGCGCACGGCCCGATGGCGGCGCGGCAATCGCGCTTGACAATGCGGGAAACGTCTATGTTACAGGATATTTTTACAGTAAAGCGGATTTTGATCCTTCGCCCGCCCCGGCGGATACCGCCAACCTGACCAGCAACGGCGGCATAGGTGATATATTTGTTGCCAAATACAGCAACAGCGGCAGCTATATATGGGCTAAAAACCTCGGTGGAACGGGCAGGGATGAAGGCCACGGGATAGCCGTAGATGCAGCAGGCAATGTGTATGTAACCGGCCATTTTATCGGGAAGGCCGATTTCAACCCGGGTACGGCGCCGGCAGATACCGTTTATCTTGTCAGCAACAACAACAGCGCTGATATTTTTCTCGCCAAGCTTAACAGCAGCGGCAATTATGTGTGGGCGCACAGCATATTCTGTAAGGGGAGCAGCGATGAGGGCAACGGTGTGGCCGCAGATGCTGCCGGGGATGTATATCTTACCGGCATCTTTACGGATACGGCCTATTTTGACCAGGGCGCCGGTACGTCCGGCCTGGTAGCTAACGGCGGCAGCGACATCCTTGTAGCCAGGTACGATGCAGCCGGCAATAATATATGGGCGAAGAACTTCGGAGGGTCCGCCAGCACCGGGACGCTCGAGCAGGGTATCGCCATTACCCTGAATACGGCGGGGGATGCCGTGATCACCGGGATTTACCAGGATACGGCGGACTTTGATCCGGGACCGGGCACCGACACGCTTAAGTCGCAGGGCGGCGCTGAGATCTTCATGCTCAGGCTGAGCGAGCATTGCGAGATTTATACCAATTTTACAGAACGGGCATGCGACAGCTTCCGCTTCAACGGCGTCACCTACACGGCAACCGGCATCTATGTGGATACGTTTGCCAGCGCATTGCTGTGCGACAGCATCGTTACGCTTGACCTGACGGTCTACTCCACACCGCAGGCCGCGGTGACGAAGAACGGCAGCACCCTGACGGCCGACAGCGCCGGCGGCTATCATTGGCTTGACTGTGATAATGGCAGGCTTGTACCCGAAGCGGGCAGCCGGAGTTATACTCCGCCGAGAACCGGCAACTATGCGGTGATCATGACGACCAATGGCTGCAGTGATACTTCGGATTGTGTCAGCGTGGAGGGAACGGGTATCGGTGAAATAGCTGCCGGTCAGCAGGCATGGCTGTACCCCAACCCGTTTCGCGACCGGCTGACGATAGAGACGGGACATGCACTGAAGAACGGGACGATCCGGGTAATCCGTACAACAGGACAGCTGCTGCTGGAACAGAAAGGACAGCAGGGTACGTTGTTTACAGTAGATATGTCAAAGTTTCCTGCGGGGATTTACTTCGTGGAAATAAGCGAAGGAACGCAGACATTCAGAATGAAGGCAGTGAGGGAATGATTAGTAAGCAGTGACCGCATGATGAGCATAAGTAAAGCATATCGCCTCTGCCTGTTCCTGGCAGTCTTAGCGGGCAGGTCGCAGGCCCAGTATGAGAACGTATGGATCTTCGGGAAAAACGCCGGCCTGGATTTTAACGGGCCGGCGCCCGTGGCCATCACCTCCAATACGGGTCCCACCATACAGGTAAGCGGCAGGGCAAGCGCTTCCGTCTGCGATGCCAGCGGCCAGCTGCTGTTTTATACGGAAGGTTACAGGGTGTATGACCGGCAGTACAACCTCATGCCCGACGGCGACCGGCTTACCCCCATGGGAGGTGTAACCATTCAAACGCCTACGACAGCCACAGCGCAGGGCGCCCTTATTGTGCCTATGCCGGGGCGTCCCGAACGGTATTATGTTTTCTCGCTGACTTCGTATTATCAACATACGGCTAAAAATAATGGCAAGCTGTTTTACAGCGTAGTAGACATGACGCTGAACAACGGCATGGGAGACGTAGTATTCGGCAAGAAAGGCATCCCGCTGGATGTGGGACTGTCGGAGTGCATGACGGCGGTTGCAGGCGAGCACTGTAATATATGGCTGCTGACGATCTCGCTGGACGGAAAGCTGAAAGCGTTCGAGATTACGGCGAAAGGCGTGAACCATTCACCGGTGGTTTCCAATCTTACCAATGTAGGGCCTACGCTTATCAGCGGCTGCATGGATGTTTCTCCCAACAGGAAAATGATCGCGTTCACCCAGGAGCAGCTGCTGCCGGTCAATTACAGATATGGCCTTACGCTGCTTGACTTCGACCCCGCTACCGGCACGGCGTCGAATGAGCAGCCGTTAGAGACGGACGGCAACGGTTGCGGCGTTTGTTTCTCCCCGGACAACTCCAAGCTGTACTTCAACCAGTTCACTATGGGCTCGTCCCAGTCCATGCTGCCGCTTGGCTTATACCAGTATGATCTGGGCTCGGGGTACCTGCCTGCTATCCTTGCTTCCAAAAGGCAAATAGTATATACGGGAGCGTGGGCTTACCAGCTGAAGCGGGCGCCGGACGGCAAGATTTATTTTCCCGGCCTGGGCACAAGCGGTGGTAATACCCGCCTGTCGGTTATCAACACGCCCAACCTGCTGGGAAATCTTTGCCAGCCCGCGACCGGCGTTATTTCATTAGTGCCGGGAACATCATGCGGGTTGGGCGGTGCCGGCCTGCCGAATGTGATCCCTCCTTTTATCCCTGTAGATACCATCATTTCCGGGGAAGAGATCAGGATATGTACAGGTGCCGCGGTGACGATTGCCGCTGCAGGTACACCGGGCCCGGATTCAGATTATGTATGGCAGGACGGGCATACGGGCATAAGCCGGACGGTCAGCGCTTCAGGCACTTACCGGGTAGGTCATTATGCTTCGCCCCCCTGCAGCTATTATGTGGATACTTTCAGGATAATCATAGCCACGTCGGGGCGGGACAGCTTTGCCCGGACCATCTGCGCCGGTGAGTCGTTCTATTTTAACGGCAGGCGGCTGAACAGCCCCGGTGTCTATCATGATACGCTGACGGACATTCGTGGCTGTGATTCCTTCATAACGCTGAACCTTTCGGTGCTGCCGCTGCCGGAGGTAAGCATCTCCGCAGTCCCGCCTCCGGACTTATGTATCGGCGACACCGTTTTGTGGGAGGCTGCCGGCACGGCAGCGGGTTATCAGTGGCTTAGCAATGACCTGCTGGTGCCGGATGGTAATAAAGAACAGATAAACCTGCCGGTCTTGTCCGCATCCGACAAAGTAGCGGTTGTTGGGTTATCAGGAAATGGCTGCCGCAATGATACCGCTGCTGCCGTTATCCATGCGGATGTTTGCTGCAGCCTGCTTGTGCCCGGCGCTTTCAGTCCCAACGGCGACGGTATCAACGACGGCTTCGCGCCGGTATCGCAAAAGAACGTGCAGGATTATCATATGCAGATCTTCAACCGCTGGGGGCAGCTGGTCTTCTCTGCTTCGGATATCAGCAAGCGATGGGATGGCACCTGGAACGGCGCGGCGGCGGAGATCGGCACTTACTTTTATTACATAACGGCTGCATGCACGGAGAACAATAAAGCGCTGGTGCGGAAGGGAGACGTGACGCTGGTGAGGTAGTTCAGGCAATTTTATATAAGCTTCCTATCTTCGCGGCATTGTAACGATCATCAAATGAACCTTCCCATCCGATCCGCGCTGATCTCCGTATTCTATAAAGAAGGCCTTGAGCCGGTTGTCCGCAGGCTGCATGCGCTGGGCGTGCAGCTGTATTCCACCGGCGGCACGCAGTCGTTCATCGAGCAGCTGGGCATCCCCTGCACTTCCGTGGAAAGCGTCACCGGCTACCCGTCCATCTTCGGCGGCAGGGTGAAGACGCTGCACCCGAAGGTGTTCGGCGGCATCCTGGCGCGGCGCGACCTGCCGGAAGACGTGCAGCAGGCGGCTGCTTACGATATCCCGCTGCTGGACCTGGTGATCGTGGATCTGTATCCTTTTGAAGAAACGGTGGCGGCGACGACCGACGAAAAGGCGATCGTCGAGAAAGTGGACATCGGCGGCGTGTCGCTGATCCGCGCGGCTGCCAAGAACTTCCGCGATGTGTGCATCGTCGCTTCACGGCGCCAATACCCGGAGCTGCTTGCGCTGCTGGAGGAGAAAAACGGCGCCACGGAGCTGGCGGACAGGAAAAGATTTGCCGCCGCCGCGTTCGCGGAATGCGCGCATTACGACGTGGCCATCGCCGGCTACTTCGGACGGGAAGCAGACAACGACAGCTTCCACCTGTCGGTCGGCCATAAGCAGCCGCTGCGCTATGGTGAAAACCCGCACCAGCACGCTGCTTTCTACGGCGATATCAACGCCTTATTCGAGAAGCTGAACGGCAAGGAGCTTTCCTATAATAACCTCGTGGACACAGACGCCGCCATCCGGCTCATCGCGGAGTTCGATCCTGCGGATACTGTCTTCGCCATCATCAAGCATACGAATGTCTGCGGTATAGCGCTGCGGGAAGATGTGACCGCCGCCTGGGAAGCCGCGCTCGCCGGCGACCCCGAGAGCGCTTTCGGCGGCGTGCTGATCACTAACCAGCAGATCACTGCTGCCGCGGCAGAAAAGATCAACGCGCTGTTTTTTGAAATACTGATCGCGCCGGGCTTCGACGCAGACGCGCTGTCGTTGCTGAAAAGCAAGAAGAACCGTATCCTCCTAAAGCAGCAACAGCCATTCCCCCCCGTGCAGGAATACAAGCGCATCCTCAACGGCGTGCTGGTGCAGGATGCCGACACGAAGAACTATGAAACATGGACGGAAGCCGGCGGCCGGCCATGCACCGAAGCGGAAAAGAAAGATCTGCTGTTCGCCAACATCGTCTGCAAGCATCTCAAGTCCAACGCCATAGCGCTTATCCGCGGCACCCAGCTCATCGGCAAGGGCTGCGGCCAGACCAGCCGCATTGACGCTCTGCGTCAGTCGCTCGAAAAAGCCCGCCAGTCGGGCTTCGCCACTGCCGGCGCCGTCATGGCCTCGGACGCCTTCTTCCCGTTCGACGACTGCGTCCGCATGGCTTACGAGGCAGGCATCATGGCCGTCATCCAGCCCGGAGGCTCGGTGCGCGACGGCGACTCCATCGCCTTCTGCAAGGAGCACGATATGGCGATGGTGCTCACGCAGACCAGGCATTTCCGGCATTAACCCAAAAGCAGCAGGATGGTCTCGATCCTCATTGATGAAACCATACAGCTCCGCAGCTACCGCCCCGACGACGCCGCGGAGCTGTTCCGCGCCATCAGCGCTTCGAGAGCGCACCTGCGCACCTGGCTCAGCTGGACAGATCATACCACGAAGCAGGAGCATTCCCTCCAGTTCATCCAGCAATCCCTGCAGGAGCTCCAGCAGCAGCAGTCGCTCGCGCTCGGCATCTTTCACCACCTGCAGATCATCGGCGGCATCGGCATGTACAACTGGGACCACCGCCTCAAAAGAGCGCAGGTCGGCTACTGGATCGCGAAGGACTTTGAAGGCAAGGGCATCGTCACCATATGCTGCCGCAGGTTCGTGGATTTCCTGTTTGAAAAGCTGGAGCTGCACAAGATAGAGCTCCACTTCGCCGTCTCCAACAGGCGCAGCGCCGCCGTGGCGCAACGGCTCGGCGCAAAGACGGAAGGCGTCATCCGCGCAGGCTGCCTGATCAACGGCCAGCCGGAGGATATGGTCGTGACCGGGATACTGCGGAACGAGTGGGAGGCGGGGAATAAAAAATAAATTATACTTTAGGCTAAATTAATTTGGATACTTCGTTATCTTAATTAATTTTGTCTGTATAATAACTATTGCTCACTCAAAATAAAGCACTGTGGCGTACGAAAACAAAAATTACAGCGACAATCAGAACGAGAGTTTGTTCAGCAAGCGCATCAAGGCCGGCAAGAGGAGGACGTATTTTTTCGATGTGCGTGCCACGCGCGGCAGCGATTATTTCATCACGATCACGGAGAGCAAAAAGCGTTTTGATGACAATGGGTACGACCGGCATAAGATGTTCCTGTACAAGGAAGATTTCAACAAGTTCCTGAACGCGCTGACGGAAACCATCAACTATGTGAAAACAGACCTGATGCCGGACTTTGATTTTGACGCATACAACCACGACCAGGAGCAGGAAGAAGGCATGGGTGCGGCGCCGCTGCTGAGCGACGGCGAAGAGCGGGTGGACGAGTGGAAGATATGAGGCACATGCCCCAAAGAAATTGCAAAGCGGCCGCGCCATGAGGGACGGCCGCTTTTCTTTTTGACATCGCCGGATCCGGATCGCGGGATGGTCTATTCCTGCTCCGGCTGCTGTGCCGGCTTTTTCATAATGGCATATACCTCGAGGACAAAGCCGATCACGATGATGATGGGCGAGAGCGTCACGCGGCGGAAGCTGTAGATCTCGTCGTAGTTGAACTTGTGCGGATCCGGGCTCTTGCCGCCGGTCATCAGGAAGAAGCCGATCATGATCAGCACGAAGCCGGCGATCATCCACAGGTAGTTGCTGCGGTCGAAGAGAAAGACCTGGTTGCCTTTCGGCGCAGGGCCTTTATGCTTCACGGCAGCGCGTGCCGTGCCGGCGGGAGCGGCGGATCTTGCGGGAGCTTTTTTTGTTGCCATAGTATGCGGACTGTTTTCTTGAAATGTGATCAATACAGGTCTTCTACGTGCATTTTGAGATATTTCAGCACGGAACGGTGGGTGCTGATGAACGAGATCAGGATGCCCATCAGGACCATGCTGACCATCAGCAGCGCCAGCAGCACCGGCTCTTTCAGCAGCTTCAGCTCCGGCAGCCGCGACTCGGCGAAGGCGATCACGAGCCACAGTCCCGCCACCGCCATCAGGCCGCTGATCAGCCCGTTCAGCACCGCGCGGCGGTCGAACGGCCGCGAGATAAACCGGTGCGTCGCGCCCACCATCTGCATGGTCTTGATAAGGAACCGGCTGCTGAACATCGCCAGCCGCACGGTATTGTCAATCAGCACGATCACCACCACGCACAGCAGCAGCGAGATGGCGCCGAGGATGAGGCTGATCTTGCGGAAGTTGCTGTTCATCTGGTCTACGATCACCTGCGGATAGGTGACCTCCCGCACCACGTTGCTCTGCCGGATGAACCGCTCGATCTTCTCAAGGCTGTCCCGGTTCACGTATTCCGAATGCAGCTTCATCACCACCGAAGGGAACAGCGGGTTGAAGCCGAGGAACGCCTCGATATCCTCGCCCTCCAGCTCGCTCTGCAGCCGGATGGCCTCCTCCTTGCTGATGATCTCCGTGCGGCGCGTGAAAGGCTGTCGGTCGAGGATCTCCTTCATCCGCTGCACATGCGCCTCGCGCGTGTTGTCGTGGAAGTCCACGGTCACCTCGATATCCTCCTTGAACACCCTGCTCAGCCCGCGGCCGTTGATGACGATCCACCCGAGCGTCCCCAGCAGGAACAGCACCAGCGACACGCCGATGATCGCGTAAGCATATGATGTCCGGGATTTTCCTCCTGCCATGCGCCGTGGTTGTCGGCCAAAAATAGCAAACTTATTTTGAACAGGCTTGCCGATTTTTCAGTTTTATGCTACCTTTGTTGCCCCAAACAAAAACGGAGATAATAGCTCAGCTGGTTAGAGCGTCGGATTGTGGTTCCGAAGGTCGTGGGTTCGACCCCCATTTATCTCCCCGGGATTTTTCCCTAATCAAGGATAGAGCGTGGGAATTGCGGTGAAATCCCGACACAGCGTTCTATCCTTTTTTGCGCTCACTTCAGGTTCCAGTATATTTGCTCACTTAGTGTAAGGCAGGACGTGCGGATTGTGGCCTGAAGAACCACTACAGCGGCCTGCTTTTTATATTCGTTTCACGATCCCAGTATATTTTCCCGTACCTTTGTGCCGAGGGGTTTCCCATAAGGATAGAGCATCACGGACACGGTGTAGAAACCGTCAGATGCTCTATCCTTTTTTTATACTCACCTCATGGTTCCAAAAGATCTTCCCGTCTTTTCTGTACAACAACACCGCAATTCTCGGATACACCACGCCGTCAATCCTGCATTTTACTTTGAAGTTTAAATAGCCGGCCAGCTCTTTCGGATCAGAAGGTTTAGGTTGACCGAAATTATTGAATTCAGCCGCTTCCAGCAGCTTGTCTATCACCAATACTGTAATTGCCTTGTTGGGATACAGGGCGCTCCCTTTTGTAATCTTTCTCAGACCAGCGCCTGAAAACCGGATTTCCCAACCTGAAGATTGATTTTTTACAGTCTTGCCGCGGACGCAGGTATTGTAATGATCCAATACATATTTACGCAGTTCCGCCACCGGTTTGTGTTTAAATCCCGGTGGACTGATAATTGCCGGAATAATCTGCTGCCTGTACCGTTTCATTACTATTATAAAAGCCAGGCAATTTCTACATAATAGAATGAAATTGTTATCTATACAAAAAATTATTTTGACAATAATATTGTTTTAAAGAAATGAAATAAAAAAAGTATGAAAAATTATCAACAGGTTCCGGCAGACCTGTTCAGAAAACAAAAGATGCTATCAGTAGTGCAGGGTCACCCGCTCCGTTTTTTATTTACCATTCTCCCGGTTTTTTATTACCTTACTGCCATTTCTGTAAATAACTTTGCAGACTGGTTTTTTTATTGTTTAAATTAAATTGTTTTAAAAATGAGCTTTGAAGTAACAGGTAAGCTGCACGCCAAGTATGAGACACAACAGGTAAGCGAACGTTTCCGCAAGCGCGAATTCGTATTGGAGCTTACAGAGGAGATAAACGGGAATGTGTACACCAACTACGCCAAGATGCAGCTGGTGCAGAATAAATGCGATCTGCTCGACCGCTTCAACGAAGGAGACATGCTGCGGGTGAATTTTAATATCAAAGGCAACCGCTGGGAGCGCGACGGCAAGGTGAATTTTATCACCAACCTCGACGCATGGCGCATTGAGGCCGCGCCGCCCGCCAATACCACTGCCGCCGCGCAGGGCGCCCCGGCCGGCTATGGCAATTCCGGCAGCGGCAGTTCCGGCGATGCTTCCGGGTCGGGCGGGTTTTATAACCCCTCGCCGGAAAATGCCGACGATCTGCCCTTTTGACCTTTAACAGAAGCCATACAGTAAACAGCGGAATCTCGCATGCATTTTAACTTCCGTACGGTAGCAATCCTCATGGCCGGGCTCGTCCTGGTCACCGCCTGCAACAGGATACCGGATCACGCCCGCTACATCCCCGCCGACGCGGTCTTCGTGGCGGGCGTGAACACCGGTCAGCTCGGCAAGAAGATCGCCTGGAGCGCCATCACCGGCAGCGCGCTCTTCGGGCGGCTGAAGGAGCGCAGCTCCCGCGCCTCGTCTGCCGACGCCATCCGGCAGCTCGACCAGGCAGGCATCCGCTTCGGCAGCACGGCATATATGTACCTGAAGCAGGACCGCCGCTTCGACGCCGACATGCGCATGACGCTGCTGGTGCCGCTGGAAGACGCGGCACAGCTGGAAGCGTATGTCCGGAAGGTATTCCCGGGCATCGCTGTCCGGGAGCGGCAGGGGTATAAGGAGATACTCGTGGAGGACGAAGCCGTGGCCGGCTGGAACGACCGCCTGCTGATCGTGATGAATGTCATCAAGCAGCAGTCGCCCGGTGGCCCCGATACAATGACCATGACCGACAGCATGGCGCCGGTCGTGATGACCGCAGCGCCGGTAGACACGCTGCAGACCGCCGCGGAGCTGGCGGGCGCCTTTGCGATCACGAAGCAGCAGGCGCTGACCGGCAACACCAGGTTCATCAGGCTGGAGCAGGAAGATCATGACATCAGCATCTGGATCAACTACGACGCGGTCATGAGCCGCGCCACAGGCGGCAGTGTGGCCGGGATGGCTGCGATGGGCATGGCCGGCTCGCTCTGGCAGGGAACGGTGATCACCGCGGGCATTGACTTCAACAAAGGCGCGGTGAACGGGGTCATGAAGTACTACGTCTCCGATGCGCTGAAAGAAGTGTACCGCGCCTTCGGCAATGACAAGACCGACAGGGAGATGCTCGACCGCGTCCCGAAGCAGCAGCTCGGGCTGCTGGCAGGCTGGCATCTCTCGACCAAAGGCATGAAGCAATTGCTGGACAAAACAGGCCTGAGCGGCATCGCCGCGCTGGGACTGATGGAGTCGGGGCTGACGGTGGACAACGTATTTCAGGCCTTCT